>Ga0209023_10005518_pt1 | contig 13780 bp, 15 predicted proteins | sample LakOneMetagenome_FD_187468 | JGI IMG/M metagenome (GOLD analysis project Ga0209023, IMG submission 187468) | Freshwater and sediment microbial communities from Lake Erie, Canada (SPAdes) (version 2) | ecosystem: Environmental > Aquatic > Freshwater > Lentic | place: Lake Erie, Canada...
CTTTTCATCATCGTCGGCTCCGAAGGCGTAGAAGGTGTTGCGGTCGGCGCGGTTGATCGGCGTGCCGGTCAGGCCGAACAAGAACGCGTTGGGCAGCGCCTCGCGCATCTTTCGGCCCAAGTCGCCTTCCTGGGTGCGATGCGCCTCGTCCACAAGAGCGATGATGTTGCTGCGGTCGTTCAGGCTGCCAGTGGCCTCGCCGAACTTGAAGATCGTCGTAATGATGATCTTGCGCACATCCTGCGCCAGCAGCTGCTGAAGCTTTTCGCGGGTGCCGGCTTTCTCCAGATTCGGGATGTCCGCCCCGGTGAAGGTGCCAGTGATCTGGGTGTCCAGATCGATCCGGTCCACCACAATCAGCACGGTGGGATTTTTCAATCCTGAGTGCATGCGCAGCTTCTGCGCGGCAAACACCATCAACAGTGACTTGCCCGAACCCTGGAAGTGCCAGATCAGCCCTTTCCTGGGGTAACCCGCAAGCACGCGCTCGACGATCTTGTTGGCCGCTTCGAACTGCTGGTAGCGGCAGATGACCTTGATGCGCTGCTTTTTCTTGTTGGTGGCGAACAGGGTGAAGCTACCGAGGATGTCCAGCACCACATGTGGGCGCAACATGCTCTCAGCGGACAGCTTGAGCGACTTGAGCGGGTGGTGCTGACCATCCTCCCCATTGCCATCCAGATGCCACGGCCCCCAGTCCTTGACAGGTAGACCGATGGAACCATAGTGGTAAGCCTTGCCCTCGGTAGCCACCGAGAACACGTTGCAGACGAAGAGCTCCGGTACGAATTTCTCGTAGTCGTCGTGCACCTGCACCGCGCCATCGACCCAGCTGATGCACTTCTTGACCGGCGTCTTGGCCTCGATCAGTACCAGTGGCAGACCATTCACCAACAGCACCAGATCAGCCCGGCGCTCGGTGGGGCCTGCGCGGTAAATGAACTGCTGGGTGACGATGTACTGGTTCTGCGCCAGATCATCCAGGTCGATCAGCCGCACCGGCACATGCTCGTTGTTGGGGCCGAAGGGCATCGAGCGCTCACCGCGCATCCAGGCGGTCATTTCCTCGTTGGCGCGGATCAGGCCATCCGATCGCACCGACAGCACGATGGCGCGCAGCTTGTAGAGCACCTCGTCGGCGCGGTCGGGCTGGGCGGCAATCTCGGGGTTTAGGCGGATCAGTGCATCGCGCAGCCAGGGTTCGACCAGAACTTCCTGGATCTGGCGCGGCACCTCAGACGGAGCAGCGTAGCGCCAGCCGATGCCTTTGGAGCTGGGACCGTAGCTGGCTTGAGGTTCCTGGGCGGTGTTAGCCGGAACAACCTTGATTGGGCCGGCGAGCAGATCGCGGACGTAGGCTTCGACGGTGTTGGCTTCGGTAAATGTCATGAACTCCTCCCCAACATCCCATTCACCAGCTTGGAAGTCAGCTTCTTTTTGGATGCAAGCCTTTCGTTCAGCTGCTTCTCGGTGAGGTCGTACGCGGCGACCGTGTCTGAGACTTGGTGCTGGACATCTAGGGGCGCCCACAGCACCGGAAAGCTACTCAACTGCTTCTTATTTATTGAAGCGAGATTGCTAGTTTTCTTTGCGCAAGATAGAAAGTAGCGTTTCCCATACGGGCTACGCGCAATCGCAGCAAGATAAGCCGGTAAAAGCAGTGATGCATTGGAGCGGACAGCAAATACATGATTTTGGTGAAGACAACCCTCAACCTGCCCTCGCCAAACAGTGCCTCGACCGAGTTTGTCGAAGTCACCTCCTTCGGTCATTAATACATCACCTTCACGTAACTCGTAGCGCTCCAATTCATTCGTACGCACTTCCACTGTTTTCATCTCTGTCAGATCAAGTGCCCCATCAAGAACGTTAGCGACACGAAGGTATGGGCGAGACACCAGGTCTTGCCCACCGTTCTTCTTACCAAGTGCAAGACCTGTCCTGATTTCCGCTAGCTCGTCGAGTCGGCGAATGGATGTAGAGAGAGCGATGTTGTTGCTCAATGGGTCTTCGGGAAACGAGTAGCTCAAGAATGCTTGACGCGCAGCTTCAATCGCCAAAGTTGCATCCCGATAGCCTTCGGTTACTTCATCTGAGGCAATGAAAAGCCTCACCAGCTTCTCCTGCTCATCCTTCGGCGGCAGCGCAAACTCTTGCACTGCCATCGTCTTCCAATTGATAGTTGGCGATAGCGAACCCACCGAGATTTCCACTGCCCTGTTCATGAACAGATCACTTTGCATGAAGAATGGCAGGAACTCGGGAATCACGATCTCGGGCTTGGCCCGCAGGACCATTGCATGGGCCGAGCAAATCCCATCAAACTCGGCAACACCCAGCTTGCGCTGGTAGGCACGCCGGCGCCCAAAAATGATGTCGCCCTTCTTGAACATCAGCTTGGTGGCTTCCACGTCGTCCGGCGTACCCCAGCGGCGGATCTTGAGCGAGTCGGCATCCAGGTGTTCGAGACCAACGTAGTGCTCCATGCCTGATTCGGACGGGTTGTCGATACGGACATTGACGTTCGTCGCCATCTGATCGAACCGCCAGACCTTCCAGCCTGGCTTCAACTTGTTGCTATCAGACACGCTCGATGTCCTCCGTAATCAGTCCATCCAGCGTTTCCGCCAACGCGTCCATCTGCTGCCAGAACGCGCGGCCATCGGTTTGCCATTGCTCCCAGGCTGAGCGCAGCGATACCGCGTCACCATTGTTATCGGTGGCGATGGACGCGGTAATGCGCTGCACGTAAAGCGGGATCGACAGGTTGCCGGCATTGGTGCCGATTTCGGCCAGAGTGGCGACCTTGGCGAAACCGGGCACATCGGCAAAGGTCTTGTAAGCGGTCAGGATGCGCTGCTGGTGCTCGGGCTTCAGGAAGCTCTGCGCCCGTTCCCGGGTGACCTCGTTCACCGCGTCTATGAAGATCACTTTGCCCTTGCGAGCGGCGCCCTTCTTGCGGTTGCAGATCACTATGCACGACTCCATCGGGGAGTTGTAGAACAGGTTGGGACCCAAGCCGATGACGGCCTCAACCCAGTCCAGCTCGACCATCTTGGCACGCATGACCTGTTCCTCGTTACGGAACAGCACACCGTGGGGCCAGAGCACGGCACTGCGCCCCTTGGCGGTGAGACTGGTCAGGATGTGCTGCTGGAAGGCGTAATCGGCACGGCCCTGCGGCGGCGTACCCAGCGAGTTACGGCCCCATTTGTCACTGCTCCATGCCTCTCGGTTCCACTGCTTGATGGAGTACGGCGGGTTGGCCAGGATCACGTCGAACTGGCGCAGGCGGTCGCCTTCGATGTGCTTGGGTTCGGCCAGGGTGTCACCCCGGATGATCTCGAAGTCCTCCACGCCGTGCAGGAACAGGTTCATGCGGGCGATGGATGAAGTAATGAGGTTGCGCTCCTGCCCGTAGAGCTTGAGCGTGCGGTACTCGCCGCCCGAGCGCTTCACCTCGTCCAGCGCCGAGATCAACATGCCACCGGTGCCGCAGGTAGGGTCGTAGATTGACTCGCCTGCCTGTGGCGCCAGGAGTTGCGTCATCAAGTGGACGACGGTGCGGTTGGTGTAAAACTCAGCCGCCGTGTGGCCGGAGTCGTCCGCGAACTTCTTGATCAGGTATTCGTAGGCGTTGCCGAGCTCGTCCTCCGGCACGTTGGCCACCGAGAGTGTCTGCGTCGAGAAGTGCTCGATCAGGTTCTTCAGCGTTTCATCGGGCAGGCGCTCGCGGTTGGTCCAGGGGGCATCGCCGAAGATGCCATCGAGCAGATCCGGGTTGGCGGTCTCGATAGCGCGCATGGCTTTCTGGATGGCTGCACCGACGTTTTTGGGTGCCTGGCGAACATCGTTCCAGTGCGCGCCCTCGGGAATCTGGAAACGGTGGTTCTCCGCGAACTGGGCGTAGGAGAGGTCGCCCTTCGAGTTGGCGAGCGCCGCATGGTATTCCTCGTCCCAAACGTCCGAGACGCGCTTGTAGAACAGCAGCGGGAAGATGAACTGTTTGTAGTCGCCGGCGTCGATGAGACCACGCAGCAATACGGCGGCGCCCCACAGGTAGCTTTCGAGTTCTTGTTGGCTGATGCGTTTGCTTGGGTGACTCATTGCAGCCATCCCCCTTCAGTCATGACCTGCGCGAGCCGCTCTTCGGCTTCACGGCAGCGGGTGAGCGCGTCTTTGAATGCCGCGATCGCATCGGGCAGCGGTGGGATGTCCTCTTGCAGTGGCGGCAGGACATAGCGCGAGATGTTCAGCGTCCAGTCCTCGGCCTTGATCTCGTCGAGACTGACCACGCGGACTGCGTCCTGCACGTCAGCAAAGCCGCGATACCAGCCGAGGATCTCGGCGGCGTGCTCGGGCTCCAGATAGTTTTGCGCGCGCCCCCGGCGGAACAGGCGTGACGCATCGGCGATCAGCACCTTCTTCTTGTGTTTGGCCGGCTTGCGCTTGCGCAAGACCAGGATGCACGCGGCCAGGCCGGTGCCGTAGAACAGGTTGGGCGCCAACCCGATCACTGCCTCAACCAGATCCATCTCCAGCAGTTTTTGGCGGATGCTGCCTTCCACACCTTTGCGGAACAGTGCGCCTTGGGGCAACACCACTGCCATCCGGCCGCTGACGTCGGCCATCGACTTGACCATGTGCTGCACCCACGCGAAGTCACCGCTGGATGAGGGCGGCAGGCCAGCAAAGTTGCGGCCGAAAGGATCGTTCAGCCACAGGTCCTCGCCCCACTTTTCCAGCGAGAACGGGGGGTTGGCGATCACGCAGTCGAAGGTGGCCAGTCGATCGACCTCGAAGAAGGCCGGGTTACGCAAGGTGTCGCCACGTACCACCTGGAAGTCTTCGATGCCGTGAAGGAACAGGTTCATTCGCGCGATGGATGACGTGGTGAGGTTCTTCTCTTGCCCGTACAGCTTGCCCCATAGCCGCTTTACGTCACCATGCTGCTCATTCACGTGCTGCACAGCGGCCAGCAACATGCCGCCAGTGCCACAGGCCGGATCGTAGATGGTCTCGGCCTCTTTGGGATCGAGCATGTCGATCATCAGTCGCACGACGCTTCGCGGGGTGTAGAACTCGCCGGCCTTCTTGTTGGTGGCGTCGGCGAACTTCTTGATCAGGTATTCGTAGGCGTCGCCAAGCAGGTCCGAGTTGACGTTCTTGTTGCCAAACGGCAGCTTAGAGAAGTGCTCGATCAGGTCCTTGAGCAAGGCATCGGACAGCCGCTCCTTGTTCGACCATTGGGCATCGCCGAACACGCCGTACAGGGTGTCGGGATTGGCTTTTTCAATCTCGCGCATCGCGCGCTGAAGGGCCGTCCCGACATTGCTGGCCTTGGTGCGAACGTCGTTCCAGTGGCAGTCTTCAGGGATCTGGAAGCGGTGCGACTCGGGAAACCAGGCCAACTGCTCATCGCCGGTATCGTCGACGATTTCTTGGTATTCCTCATCCCAAACATCGCAGATTTGCTTGAAGAACAGCAGCGGAAATATGTACGTTTTGAAGTCTGCTGCATCTACAGGACCCCTAAGAACGTTTGCGGCATCCCAGAGGTGATCTTTCAGTAGATCAAAAGTGATCTCCGTCTGTTTGTTCTGATTCATGTTTGGCAATCTAAAGGGATGCGTCTTTCAATGAGATGCGGCACCTCACTTCCGTAGTTTAAATTATGCTTAAATACGTATTAACGTGCTAAAGTGCATGCGTAGATGCATAGGAGCGCAAATGCGTACGATTGTTGTCGCAAGTCAGAAAGGTGGGGTTGGCAAGACCACGCTGGTTGGTCATCTTGGAGTGATGGCTGAGCTTCGCGGGGAAGGACCGGTGGCGCTCATTGATACGGACCCTCAGGGTTCATTGGCGTCATGGTGGAACGAGAGAGAGGCTGAAACTCCCCTCTTCGCTCAGGTCGAGATTGATCGTTTAGCGGATCATTTGAAGGCGCTGCAGGTTGCAGGGGTGAAGCTCACGATCATCGATACCCCTCCGTCGGTAACTGAGCTGATCGTGAAGGTGTTGGCCGTTGCTGATCTGGTCATCATTCCGACGCGCCCTAGCCCACACGATTTGCGTGCGGTGGGTTCCACCGTCGAATTGGTGGAGCGCGCGAGCAAAAAGATGGTGTTTGTGATCAATGGAGCGGCTTCGCGCGCCAAGATTGCCGGCGAAGCTGCTGTGGCGCTTTCTCAGCACGGCACGGTGGCGCCAGTGACGTTGCACCAACGAACCGACTTTGCTAGCTCCATGATCGATGGGAGAACCGTCCAGGAAATCGATGTCAAAGGCAAATCAGCGCTGGAAATTGATGGGTTGTGGAAATACGTACATGCGCAATTGCGCAAACTGGCGTAATTTCATATAATTGCGTAGATACGTAAATAACGTGGTACGCAAATGGCTAAAACAGCATCCTTGACCGCGGGATTGGTGGCTAAGAAAGGGAGCGCGGTGCCTGCGCCTCTTGTTGACGCAGCGACACCGGAAGTGGTGAGTCCCTCGCCGGGTAAGAAAGCTGCCGATTACTACAAAGCGCTGACGGTGAAGTTGGATCGAGAGCGCTACGAGGCGCTAAAGAGCGCTGGGGTGCGACTGGATAAGAAAAGCCAGGAGATATTCGTGGAAGCGCTTGATCTGTGGCTTAAGGCGCAAAGCAATTCGGCTTAAATGCGTAACTACGTATTCGTGTAAATATTGTTATTGACTGGGAGTTCTCGTGGGAAAGCCCATTCGACCGGGCCAAGCGCAAAGCGACTTGTTTGAAGATCCAAGACCGACTGGTCTTGCGACCAATGTTCAGTCGCAAGCGGAACGGGTCATAGAGCATTTACGAGCTTGGCACCGTGAGCTGTCTGAGCAGGTTGTCGAATGCAACCGGGAGCTGGCCCGCCTGGCAGCCAGCGTTCCGTCGAACGCGCTCCACACGGATGCAACCATCGTTGCGACTCGCAAACATCGCGATGAGCTGCATGCCAAACGCGATGCCGTTGAACAAGATCTCGGACGTGAGCTGCAGGCCTTGAAGGATGTGCGGTTCAAGGGCTTTGAGGCTGAAACCGTAAAGGGTTTCGATCCGATCGATGGCAAGACTGAGGGGGAAGAGGGTCAACCAGAGCGCGGGTTGATCCGACAGCGCCACCCCAACCGGGATTTTTTTCTGGCGGATCTGTTCGACTATGCGCTCAAAGATGACGGGGCCAGTATGGAGGCCCCTATCTTCACGCTGGCGACCCGGCCGGATTTGAGTGTTTGGAAGTGGCGCAGCAAGGACGGCTCAAAGTCAGTGAAAGTCACGCCATCTGTGCTCGGGCGTGCCACACAACACGATAAGGATGTACTTATTTACGTAGTTAGCCAGATGGTCGAGGGGCTGAATCGGGATCGAGAGGATGCCAACCGCAGAACCGTGCGCTTCACGGTCTACGACTTCCTGGTAACGACAAATCGACAAACCAGTGGGGATGGCTATCGACGCCTACACGAGGCTTTTGAGCGCCTGCGCGGAACCTCCATCTCGACCGATATCAAGACGGGTGGCACGCGTGTCAAAGAGGGCTTCGGGATCATCGACAAGTGGAAGATCATCGAAAAGTCACCCACCGATGACCGGATGGTTGCCGTCGAAGTTACCTTGTCAGATTGGCTCTACAACGCTGTACAGGCGTTTGAGGTGCTAACGATTCACCCAGACTACTTTCGCTTGCGCAAACCGCTGGCAAGGCGGTTGTATGAAATTGCCCGTAAGCACTGTGGCCACCAGACCAAATGGGTCATTGGTCTGACGTTGCTACAGGAGAAGACCGGTAGTAAATCAACGTTGAAGGAATTCCGGCGGGCTGTTCGTGCGGTTCAGGATGATGACAGCCTGCCCGAATACCGGTTGGTGTTGAGCCTGGACGATAAAGTGACTTTCCATGTGAGGGATCCTCAACGTCTTGCCCTTGGTTTGAGTCAATAAGCTTTAGGCACGTCGTTTCACCCACCTTTTGTGGATAGACACGTCGTTTCACCCACCGCAGGCACGTCGTTTCACCCACCTTTTGTGGATAGACACGTCGTTTCACCCACCTTTTCCTGTGGATAGACACGTCGTTTCACCCACCGTAGACACGTCGTTTCACCCACCGCGTGATTGTCCAAAGCGAGGATTGGCGCGGTCTACAGCCTGTTTTGCTCGCTCGTAACGCGCGCGCGGTATTTAACTCTTAATGTATTTAACAGTCTTGGAGAGCTCCTCGAACTCTAGTTATCCACAAACCGGCACCGCCTCTTGGGGCTTCGCCCCGCCGGCTCCTACGGCCTGCGGCCTCCGCCCGCGCTTCGCGCTCCCACCCGGCATCCCCAAGGGCTTCGCCCTTTTTCTTTCTTAACGGCCCCCTCAAGGGGGCACACAAAAAGTGCTTCGCACTGTCACCCCGCGTCCCGCCGCCGCCTAGGGCGGCTCCTGGCGGGGGCATGCTGCCCCCGAACCCCCTAGGGGACGCTGCGCTCCCCCGTTGCGGCTGAACGCCTGCAACGGCACCCCCTAGTCATCTGTTCTTCAGGGAAGGGGTTGATTGGGGCGTTCACCATGTATATCCTTTTGGTATATCCGTTGTGGAGTTCATGATGGTTCAGACCACTGTTTTTTTTAGCAACAAGACCCAAGCCGTTCGCTTGCCCAAGGCCGTGGCCTTGGCGCCAGGGGTCAAAGAGGTGAGGGTGCTGGCGTGTGGGCGTTCTCGAATGATCTCGCCCGTGGGGGAGACCTGGGATGCCTGGTTTGCGGGTCCGGCAGTGAGTGAGGATTTCATGGGGGAGCGTGAGCAGCCTGCGCAGCAGGTGCGGGAAGGGCTGTGATGCTCAAGTTCATGCTGGATACGAACATCTGCGTCTACACGATCAAAAACAGGCCGGAGACGCTCAGACCGGTCTTCAATGCCCATGATGGACAGATGTGTGTGAGCCGGATCACGCACATGGAGCTGGTCTATGGTGCGGAGCGTTCGGCGGTGCCGGAGAAGAACCTGGCTGTGGTGGAGGGGTTTTTGGCGCGGTTGGAGGTGCTGGACTTTGATCAGGCGGCCAGTGAGCAGGCTGCCCAGGTTCGGGCCGAGTTGGCCAAGCAGGGGATGCCGATTGGCCCCTACGACGCCTTGATTGCTGGCCACGCGAGGAGCTTGGGCTTGACCGTGGTGACCAACAACACGCGGGAGTTTGAGCGGGTGGCTGGCTTGCGTGTGGTGGACTGGACGGTTTCAGCGTAGTTACGCTGTTGCGTAGGTACGTATTTTTAAACTGCTCGCTTTCAGCTGCTGGACCTCTGCGACCGAAAACCGCACTGAGCGTTTCCGGCGGATTGACAGTCGGCCCTCGGGGCGGCAGCGACGGGAAGGGCTGAGTCTTCGAGGCTTTATATCCGTCGACGGAACTCAGGCTCGCGCAATTGGGATGTCCGATACGCGTGTGGTGTATTGGGGTGTCATGCGTTCCTGCCGCATGTCCCAATCCCTGCTCTGCTTGGTGATTCCCGTGCTGGCCAGCGCTACTGATCCTTTGCCGAAGCGACGATTGAGGTTGTCCATGGCGCCCATGAGTCGGGTGCGATCGGCGCCAGGATCATCCAGTGCGAGCTCGAATTGCTCGGCGTCGCCGTCGGCAAGCTCCATGAGGATGACGCCGGCTTTGATCAGCTCGTATCCGGGTTCGTAGATTTCGCGCAGACCTCGCACTGCAGACTGCGCGATCAAGCGTGAGTCGGCGGTCGGCTTGCGCAGCGGAATCATGATGGAGCGGGCATAGCGTGGCCCTGGGCGATGCGGACTGGTGTGCGCAAACACCTGGAGCATGGCGGCCACGCTGCCTTGCTTGCGGGCTTTCTCGGCCGCCCGTCCGGCAAACTCGCTGACGGCTTCGGCTAATGGATTAAATGCGCTGACAGGCTGGCCGAAGCTGCGCGTGCAGGCGATCATCTTTTTGGGTGCGGGCGCATCGTCCAAAGTGATGCAAGCCTGGCCCTGAAGCTCGCGCACGGTGCGCTCAAGCACCACGCTCCAACGTGAGCGGACCACGGACGGTTCCATGCGCGCCAGGTCCAGCACGGTGCAGATACCAGACTCGCGCAGCTGCTTGCCGATGCGCGGGCCCACGCCCCAAACTTCGCCCACATCGGTGGCAGCCAGGATGGCGTCCAGATCCGATGCGGGCAATGCGGCCAGGTTGCACACCTGAGTCAGCTCGGTGGGGTAGCTGCCAGGTTTGCGCTCGGCCGTCTTGCCAATGTGGTTGGCCAGCTTGGCGAGCGTCTTCGTAGCTGCAATGCCCACGCAGGTGGGAATACCCACACAAGTGAGGATACGCGAGCGAATCGCATGGCCACGCTTGACGAGGTCACCACGCACGCCGTGCAGGCCGATGAATGATTCGTCGATCGAGTAAATCTCTTGCGTGGGGCCCAGGCCTGCGGCCAGGCTCATCATGCGGTCGCTCATGTCGCCATACAGCGGGAAGTTGGCTGATAGGCCCACCAAGCCGGCCGATTCCGCCAGATGGCGGATCTGGAACCAGGGCGCACCCATCTTGATGCCCAGGTCCTTGGCTTCGTTGCTGCGGGCCACGGCGCAGCCATCGTTGTTGGAAAGCACGACCACAGGCCGACCGTTCAACGCAGGGCGGAAGGCCCTTTCTGCTGAGACATAAAAATTGTTCCCATCGACAAGAGCGAACATGATCAAAGGGCAATGGCTTTGACCGATTGCCTGAGCACTGGGCCCACCAGAATCTTGTAGCCGTCCACGTCAAAGCCAGGTGCGGCCTTGGCCAGGCGCTTAGCTTCTCGCGCATTGGCTGCACTGCCCAGGTAGCACCAGTTGCGAACGACGTGAATCTGGTGCATGTCACCGCTGTCTTCTATCAAGCCCATGGCGCCACTGAGCGGCCAAGTGGCCACACGCAGTTGCTCAAGTGCCAAGCGCAAACGTTGGTCGTGATCCTGCTTGGACTCTTGGCCACAGCATGCACCCCAGCACTTACGCACCATGTGCCGAAAGCAGGGGCGGCCGGACTGCAGCCTTTCCAAGCCCAGCAAGCACAGGCACAAGCCGTGTTCATCAGCCAGGCGATGTAGCGTTTGGACGGCCGCGCGCTGGCTACTGAACAAGCCGTGTAGTTGGAGCAAGCCGGGGTTGGCGAAGTCGATGTTTTTGCTGGCTACGATCTGGGGCGTGCCGGTGTCGCTCAACGTGATGGCGCACAGTTGACGAACCCGTCGCAGTTTGTGGTTGTAAAGCGGCTGCAGCTGCTTGATGCGCTGCGCTTCCAGCAACTGCGCGCCGATGTCGCCGGCGGTTCGGATGTAGGTGATGTGCGTGGCCTGGCGCAGCATGGGCGCCTCGGCCGGGTTGCGCAGGTGGGCGCGTACACGCGAGCGCAAAGTCACGCTCTTGCCGATGTAAAGGGGCAGCCGGTCGGAGCCGGCGTGGAACGTGTAAACCCCTGGCTGATCGGGCATGCCCTCCAGGCTGGGAGCGAGGTGGTCTGGGTAAGCGTAGCCGTTGCTTTGCATTGCCCACTCACAGGAATGACTTGATGCAGTTGCGCACCACGCCCCAGATGACGAGCTCTTGGGCGTCACGGGGAACGATGTCCGGGTAGGTGGGGTTGCCCGCTTTGAGCTTGACGCGGCCATTGCGGCTGTAGAGCTGCTTGACGGTGAACTCGGCATCGAGCACTGCAATGACGATGTGAAGGTGTCTGGGGCGCACAGCGCGATCGACCACCAAAAGGTCACCATCGCCAATGCCCAAATCGACCATCGAAAGGCCTTTGGCACGCATCAGAAATGTGGACTGAGGATGGGCCACCAACTCCGCGTTGAGATCGATGCGCTTAGCTGCGAAGTCCTCTGCAGGACTTGGAAAGCCAGCCTGGACAGGGCTAGCGGCAAGCTGCAGTCCAACGGTAGAAATAGCTTCGGCTTGGCCGACGTGCGTCGCTGTGGTCATGACGAGACTGTATAGATATACAGTATATCAACATCAATGCGCACTGATTACACAAAAGCGTAGATACGTATTGATGCATTTAAGGTTCGGTCTCCCAGCCGGCGCTGCGGGCAATTGTTCGCAGCGTTCGGGTGGTCTCCGACGTCCTCATCAGCCACCTTCTTGTGTGGCCCATGTACCAGCCGCTTGTAAAACTGGCTTTGAAGCGTTGGTTCACGCGACTCAACTCTTCTGGAGTCAGGGCTGTCAGTTCTCGCTTTGCGGGGGAAGCTAGTTTTTCATCCATGCACGCCAAGTAGGCGCTGGCGCCACAGATCAGTACTGTTTGATGAGTGGATGAAATCTCACTCGTCAGGCGCTTCAAATTGTCCTCAGATGTGACATCGCTGTCGCACGGAGCATAAAACTTTCGTGTACCTTTGCTCGGTCACTGCTGATAAGCGTTGGTGCAAGTGACGTGCTTGGCGCGTTCACTCAGAAAAGTCGCCTTCAGAACATGTCGCCTGAACTGGTCTATTCGGATTCCTTGTGGCCAGACGAATTTGTCGAGTTGACGAGTCCAAGCGATACCCGCGCCATGAAAGGCATGGAAGAGGTTGGCGCCCTGTTGACCAAACAACGGGATACCGGCTTCCGCCTCGTTTTGGCTTGGTGCCTCATTGACGAGATAGACCTTGGGACCATGCTTCTCGCCGTGCGCAGGAACGATGCGATGGTCGTAAGAAACGTTCATCCTAAAAATGCAGTGGGCCTGGGTGTTTTAGAGGTCAGCCACGGCCATCAACTCGGCCATGCTGACGTTCAAGGCTTTGGCGATGGAGGACAATTTCATCACCGTCAGGTTTTGTGCTCCACGCTCAATGCCACCCAAATAGGCACGTTCGATTCCGCTGTCGACCGCCAAGGCTTCTTGAGAGATGCCGCGCTGCTTGCGGATCACGCGAATGGCTTGACCGAGAGCCACAAGGCTTGGGTCGCCAGCGTGTGATGGAGTTGGGGAAGGCACCCCTTGAGCGTCGTGGAAAGTGTAATATATAACCACGTCATATAGGACTCAATTGCCATGACCCGTTGGCTGCCTCCTGGAGAAGAAACCGTCACCGCCACAGAGATGGCGCAGCGTATCGAAAAGCGCTTTGGCCACGTGTTCACGGCAGGTCAGATTGGCGTGGCGGCCAAGGCGCTGGATCTGGACTATGAAGAAGTCGACTTTGAGGTTGCGCAGGCCCCCGGCTTGACGGTCAAACAGAAGAGGTATGGTGTGGAAGATATGGCCGACCTTGTCTTGCACCTGCTCAAAAAGCGCTGACTGCGTGATGACCGACCCCTCCAAAGAACTCCCGCTGAGCCTGGTTACAAGTGCCAAGGTAGATGCCCTGGACGGACTGGATCGCGTCAGATTGCTTGAGGAGATGGATGTGACGGAGGCATTGGAGATCTATCGACGCATCCGTCGCCAGCGCCGTGTTGCGGCCAATTCCCCGCTGCATGTCGTTCAGCCGGAATGACACGGATGCGACGCATTGGCTGATGTGGATCCGTGGCTGTCGGGCAGGAGGCGGGGGGGGCTTCGGGTCAGCGCTGCGCTTCGACGTATAGATAACGGTTGATTTTTCTATAATTTAGGTGGGAAAATATATTATTCTGAGGGGGCAAAAATGAGTCAAAAGATTTTTGTAGAACGAGAGAATTTCGGCTTTCCTGAGGGAACATTGGTTCACGCCAAAGATTCGCTTAAGCCTATTGAGGAAATTCAGGTTGGGGATTGGGTTTTGTCGCACCCTCAAGATGAGGAG
>Ga0209023_10005519_pt1 | contig 13780 bp, 9 predicted proteins | sample LakOneMetagenome_FD_187468 | JGI IMG/M metagenome (GOLD analysis project Ga0209023, IMG submission 187468) | Freshwater and sediment microbial communities from Lake Erie, Canada (SPAdes) (version 2) | ecosystem: Environmental > Aquatic > Freshwater > Lentic | place: Lake Erie, Canada | collected...
GAAATAAATGTGGGTAAGGACAGTACCACCACCACCGTTACCACCTATACTTACGACAGCAGGGATGAGCAGGGCAACTGGACACAGCGCACCACTTATAACCAAAAGGGAAAGGCTACCAAGGTTACCAAGCGCACTTTAACTTATTTTAAAAAGGATTAACGGACTGCCTGACTTTGTCATCTTGAGCCTGCCTGCCGGCAGGCAGGCCTGTCGAAAGATGTCGAAGTCTTGCCTAAGCCGGCATTACCTGATTACGGTGCCCGGGGTATCAACACTCCGGGCATTTTTGTACCCGCCTGTTTTCACCTCACTAACTGCAACGTGCTGCATACCGCTAATATCATTCAATAGTATTAATGACAGCCGTCATTACCCACGGTGTACTGCTGATCTAATTTTAAGGTGAATAGTAAATCCAGGTGAACGATGAAAAAAATTATTACAGCCATACTATGGTGGGGATTGCATACGGCAGTTTTTTCCCAAACACAACAATTTACAGGACAGGTAAAATTTATAGGCCCGGGAGTAACCGTTTTTGCCAATGAGATACTGATAACCATGCAGCCCGGTAATACAGCACTGGTGCGTATGCATTATAAAGCCCGCAGCCCGCATGAAACGGATGAAGAATTTTCTGACCTGGATATCAACGGCACCATAAACGGTATGCTGGACAGCAACGGGCTGGTTGCAAAGGGCTGGATGGATTTTGAGCTGGTAAGCGGTAAATATATTGATAAGGTAAAACGCTACACAGTGATAAAAGGAACGCTTAATGAAAAGCAGCTGGACGGGAAGATCATTTTTTATGAGAAAGAAGAAGCTGTAAAAACAGATGCCTCTTTAACCTTCAGTGCCAGTGCTGCCGGTGAGCCACAGCCCGAACTTACTTTTCCGTTGGGTAAGAGCCCTAAAATATTCAATAAAGGGTGGACATTGGGCGCCCGTTTCATCATTAAAGATAAAAACGGAAAAGACATTGATTTGAGTGATAAAATTAAATGGTCGGGCACTGCTGTTTTTTACCCGGCCACAGGAAAAAAAGTGCAGCCACAGTTTGCTGCTGCAGGCAAAAACAAAATTGTACTTACCGTGCAATTTGAAAATAAAATGTACCGCGGCGAATATGTTACGGAGGTGGTGAATGCGCTTGACTATGCAAGAGTAGGCAGCATGGCCATATGCCCTGCAGATAACCATGGTTGTGCGGCCTGCCCGCATAATGTACGGGGGCCGGTTATATCCGGCAATGCACTGGTTTTAATTAATGGCAAGCCGGCGGCCTGCGTGGGCGATAAAGGAACACATGCTGCCTGTTGCGGCCCCAATACTTTTACAATTGCCGGGGGCGATGCGGAGGTTTTAATAGCCGGCAAACCTGCAGCCAAACTGGGCAGTACCACACAGCATTGCGGCGGTATTGGAAAAATAGCAGCGCTTTAGTTTTTTTATTGACGGATGTACCCCGCCGGGCTTGACCTCACGAAGCATTATTCATTTACAACACGGTTAGCGGGGAAAGCGTGGTGGATAAAAACTAATTCCCGGGCAAATAACAATTAGAAATGATCTCTCACAAAGGCACAAAGGCACGAAGTTGAAAAAATGCTATGCATTTTCCCTTTGTGGCTTGGTGACTTTGTGAGAAAATTAAATTTTCCAGCCCTGGCTGGTGTATTACCGTATGCTTTTACCAAAAGGCATCATCGAAATTTCTATGAGTTTAAAATGCTGGCGGGCAAAGGGGATGCCGATGATGGTGATGAATAATAAAATGCCAAAGACAATATGCACGATGGCCGTGTACAACCCCCCGCATACCAGCCACACAATATTGGCAAATAAAGACAGGCAGCCCGTGCCCGCCCCCTCACTCACCACTTTTTTGCCAAAGGGCCACAGCACCAGGCCGGCAATTTTAAAACACTGCAGGCCCCAGGGTATGCCCACCACGGTGCAGCATAATACTATGCCGCCAAATACATAACCCAGCGCTGCCATTAAGCCGCCGAAGATGAGCCAGATGAGGTTGCCGAGGAGGTTCATGTTGTTAATTAAAATAGTTTTATTTCTTTTTTACTTTCATTAATTCAGTCATTGAAACTGAAAATGGGAGAGCTGAGCCTCGACCGCTTTTATATTTTTCAAGTTCTGAGATATCCCATTGTTGGTTTAAAAATTCTTTATCTGTTACGGGAACAACTTTATAAACGAGATAATAATTTTGTGAAGGCTCCGATGGATATTTTGTTTTTATTAATGTTTGTTTAGAAAAAACTCTTGGACCTGTTTCGATTATTTTTAAAAGCTTACTTGTCTGTGTCTCATTTTTTGAATGTAGCAAGAGAAATTTTGCACCTGCTTCACCGGGGCCTAATCTTAAAGACCCTCTATCATCTTCTGCTCTTGCATTATATAGTCCCTCTTTAATTATCCAGTTGTAATGCTCATTGCTTTTGTAATAACCAACCAAAACAAAAGTTTCATCTGGAATTAAACTTCTATTAGGCCCATAAGCTTCAGGCAGTGGTTCATTCAGTTCATTTGGTTCTTGGTCTTTATATGTTTCATATGTCTTTAATGAAATTTTCTCTCTTTGTGAAGCTCTGTTCATAAAGTGATCTAATATTTCATTTAGAAATTTTATCAATTCGTCGGACCCGTTGTTTGTTTTTGAAGGCCGGATAGCAAAGGCCCCTAAACCAGGGAGTAATTCATGGAAGCCATATTTATTATCTGAAACACTACCCGGATATAAAACGTACGCACCGGCAGTTCTTCGGATGGCATCACGGTAAGTATGCATTTTTAAAATATCGGCCCTTTTATATGTTCCTTTATTTTGCTCTTCCTTCTCTTCGTCTAGACTATCTTCTTTACCAAAAATTGCTTGCAGATTTTCTATTTTATACTTTGCATCAAAGTGGATATGTACAATCAATTCTTCTTTTTCTGCCTGCTCTTGCTCAATACCATAAGGCCAAATAGTTAAAGTATAGTCAGGTCTGAGGTTTCTTGACCAGCTACCTCCAGATGGATATTTACTGTCACCGCTGAAAGTTTTATTATAACTAAATTCCACTCTTAGCTTACGGTTTTCAGCAACACAAATACCTTCAATGGGTAAAAATCTGCCTTGCTTTAATTTAAGGCCTAACCCATCTTTTGTTTCTTCAATAAGTTTTTCAGTAGGTAACGAATTAATTTTAAAAACCTCTTTAATTATGTCCAGTAATTTAAAAAATAGCCAGTACTCATATAAAACAGCAACATCTCTTTTGTTTCCACTATATACATCATCCCCACCATGCCATGCCATTTTAGCTGCAAGGTCGAACATCAACCAAACTCTTAAAATATCCCGATATCCTTCTTTTCTTTGCAGAACGGGACTATTCAGGGGTAAGGTTGTTGGGTTTGAAATTTCCTTAAAAACAGCATTGCTCAATAGCTGATCAAGTTTATCAACTAGCAAAGTTGCTTCAGTTTTCATCCTGCTATTGTCACTAAGTTTCGTTCTAAAGTCATTGCAAAATGACAAGAATGAAACTAATGCATGTTTTACAAAACGGTTTTCTGGAGTATCTACAGTTTCGGTTTTATTGTTTATCCTCAACTTTGAGGGTATTGAAGGTAATATACTTTTCAGGTGATGTTCATTTGGTAAATCAATTCTGTTATTTGCGCTTGATAGTTGCCTGATAGCGGAATTATTAAATCGTTTTACACTTCTGATATCTTTAATGATTTCACTTTCTTTCCATCTGGTTACCGGTGCTGAAATAATTTTGTGTACTGAATCATTAAATTCAACGGAGTTAATGATGGATTGAATGAATGCAAAACGTTGATATAAAGTGCCTGCATCAGCATTAAAGTCAGTCTCAAAATATTGAGATACAGGCGAACTATGTTGCAATAACAAATCTGTACACTTTTCTGTAATTTCTTCCAGCATATGGCGGTAGTCTTCTCTGTAAGTGGCCTTAACTGACTGAACTTCGAGTTTAACTTCACCACATTTTATTTTGTCAGAATCCAGGACATCAATATTTAAAGTGCCAACATAAATATTAGGAGAAATTCGGCCAGATGATTCATTGACTTTTGACTGACTTATAATTTCAGAAGGATTTAGGCTGTAGCCATTTGTAATTTTGTATTCATAATTATTGCCTTCTTTAATCTGGAAAGAAGCTTCACCATTTTCGAACGCATCGGCTTTTTCAATTAAAGGCTCTCCTGAATTTTCACCATAAACGATTAACTCAATATCTCTATTGAGCAAAGAAACAGGTATGGTTAGCTTATTTGATATCATTGTTTATGCTTCTGCATAACTTGTAAATCCATTGCTGATAAGATTATCATACATCCGGATTATCTTTTCTAATGAAACAGGATATTTTATTGAACTTAAATCTCTGTTCTTTAGGTAATCTTCAAACACAGCACCGTCCTTTAAACAAAGAGAAGCCAGCATTTTTAATACAGGTTCAAGTTTTCTTCTTGAACCATGAACTTTAGGTAATATTTTTTGCATAATGGCGGCATCAAGAATGACAGAAGTGTTCCAGGAAGGTTCTATTTTATTTACAACTGCAGCAAAACGGACTATTTCTGAAGCGCTGCGGTATCCGAACTCTGCTCCAATACTCTTCAATTCTGAAAAGAATTTAATTAGTACGTCTTTTAGTTCACCTATATCTTTTGCTTTAAGGCTATCGTCTTTTGCAATTTCAACAAAGTTTATTGCCATATCAGCGCCATTGCGTTCAAGATTTTCTAATTTAATTGGCGGTGTTATTTTTAAATAAGTTTCCATCTCACTCGTCGTAACACGAAATTCTATTACACTGGATCTGTCAAGAACTTTAGGGCTAAACATGTAAGTGGTTTCATCTATATTGACAGTTCCAATAATAAATAGGTTTTGAGGAAATATGATATCTGATGGCACATTATTCCAATCTTCATCTCCCGAGTGAAGTGAAATTTTACCTTTAGACTCCATTGCACTTAAAAAGTCGGCAAAATATCTTTCAACATGACTAAGGTTCATTTCGTCAAGTATCAGAAAGTAAGGCTTTGTTGGATTTGAATTAGCTGCTATTATTGTTTCTAAAGACCGGTTATCAGGGTTAACATACTCACCACTTTTTAGAGCATTTGGGAAGCCTAATAAAGGTTCTCTATTTGTCCAATCAGCACCCACAGGTACGATACAAAACTGATCTTCACTTTCGCATAACCATTTAGCGAATGCCTGAGCGAGTTTAGTCTTACCTGATCCTGAAAGTCCAGTGAGAATTACAAAAGGTTTGGTTAGTAAGGATGCAGTAAAGCGAAGACAAAAAGCATCATTAAAATGTAGCCCTGAATTTAGTGCACTTTCGGTAAAATCTAAATAGCGAAAAGGGCTTGAATATTCTGAATCTAATTTAGTCATACTAATTGTTGATTTGTAAATCTTTATTAAAGAATCTAGATCATTATTTAAAAGTTCTTCATCTAATTCTTTATTTACATCGTAAACCTTATATACAATTGAGCTTCCGTATCTTTTTGGTACTCCTAGATTATTTTTTGAAAAATAGTCTTTAATCGATTCGCCATTTATTACATTCCAGTTTCTATTTGGTGGTTTTGTTTCGCTAATTCCATAAGCTAAAATCAATAATTTTCTTTCCTTGTAATATAGGTAAACAGGATAAATTCCTTGTTGTACAGTATTGGTATCACCCAGGAATGCAATCCAAGGAATTCGAGCTAGGTTTCCTTTCCCAAAACTAACTTTAACATTTAACCCCAAATAACTATTTAAATAATTGGCTGTTCCCTGTAAATCTGTTTCGGATTGGGCTAAAAATTTAATAAGTTGTGCGAAATAAGACATATTGTTTACTGAGATTTTTGGAACAATTTGAAATTGATTTTCTTCTAATAATTTGAAACATTGTGTGTTAATTCCCCCTGGAAATTTTTTTCTATCTATGATTTCTCCATTAGCAAAGAGATTAGAATAAGAAACTACTAATTTAGGAGGGTATCTTCTACCATTGTATAAGACGTCATAATACTGTGAATCGCCATCATCTGGAATTCCTTCCTGCTCAATTTTGTCAATTGCTTGAAGCAAATGAATTTTAGTAATGTTCTTTGGAATTGCCATTTTTTTATTTTTATGATATCAACAGGTGTTTGTTTTTTATTGATTTATTATATGTCTATTGGACATGTCCATAACATTAATAAAAATAGTTATTAAACTCATAGAGTAAGAAAATAAATTTTGCTTTTGATTTTATGTTGCAGTTTTTAGCGATAGCCATTTGCATGTAAAAATGTACGCACCAGTATTTCGGGTTTGGTGTTTTTACCCTTTATCTACTGCATGTTATAGATACGCAATATGTACATCTGCCATAACGAAAATAAAAAAATTGGCCAGCCCGTTTATAGTTTTATTGCACTCATCTTTTTAGTACCCCGCATAAAATAAAAACCGGTTGTTTTACCTGCGGCATCTCTTTCAAAACTAAAGGCAAAGGCTATTTCCTTGGTAAAAAAACCACCATCGGCTGTAAAGTAAATTTTAAAAACCTCGCTGCGGTTAACTGTAAAAAAAGATTTGCCGCCGGTGGTGCTTAGGGTTAGGGTATCGCCATTCAGTAAATAATCTCCGGTATACCCGGCCAGTATATCCGGGGCTGGCGTAATTAATTTTTTAATGGTGGGTTTATAATAATCTTTCCAGCCGTATACGGTGGCCACGCTGTTGATCACTTCGTTTAAAATACTGCCATTATCGCTGTTCACCATCACCACCACGCCATTGCCGTTTTCAAAACTGCCGGTATAGGCACTTAAAAATCCTTCATCGGCGCCATTATGTCCAAAATATTTATCCGCCCCTTTTTTGTCAATAAAAACACCCAGTGCGGCATTGCTGTCAATATAGGGCGTTAAGCGCAGCCGGGTCATTTGCTGGTTCAATACCTTATTGCTTTTGCTCTGTAATGATAATTGTGTTTCTATAATGTAGGTGGCCAGGTCGGTGGGGTTGGTCCATAAACCGGCAGCGGCCTGCTCGGGGTATACATGGTACTTGGTATCCACTTCGGTTCCATCATCGCGGTAACCCGTGGCCAGGTATTGTTGTTTTTCTTTTGCAGGGGGCTGGGTATAAGAACTCATCGTCATGCCCAGGGGTTGTAACACATTTTTCCACTGGTAAGCATCATAGGCCTGGCCGGTAATATCCTGAAGTAGCAACTGGCTGATAGTGGTGCCACCGCCCGAATATTCATAGCGCAGGCCGGGTTCAAACTGGGAGCGTACCGCCGGGGTATTGGCGGGCGGTTTACCATTCAGTACTTCGGGTAAGAAAGGAATGGTATCGCCATTGGCATAACCCGGAAAACCATGCACGGTTAAGCCGGCCGTATGGCTGAGTAAATTGGCGGTGCTTATTTTTTTTCCTTTGGATACAGAGTCGTATGGGAATTTCCAGCTGCGCAGGTAGGTATTGATGTCGGCATAGAGGTCAATTTTTTTATCCTGCACCAATTTTAAAACACCCATGGCATTCAGCGATTTGCTGATAGAACCCGCCTGGAAAAGTGTTTGGGTGGTAACCGGTTTGCTGGTGGCGGTATCGGCCAGGCCGTAGCCACGTGCCCATTCAATTTTATAATTATGCACCACGGCAATACTTACACCACGCAGTTTATAATGGGCCATGCGCTGCTGCAGGTTCCAGGTATTTACACTGTCTTGTATATATAACCAGCCGCTTAAATTATTTTCAACCTGTTTAATTTTTGCTTCAATGTCTTTGGAGTAAGTGGGCTGCTGCGCCAGTATATGAAGAGTAGTTATAAAAAATGCAAAAGAGAGTAACAACCATTTTACCTGGCGCATATAGAATTGTTTTAAGGTTTAAAGCTAAATAAAAACCATCACTTCATTGTTTTATAACCAGGCCATCTTTCCGGTATATAACATAAACTTTCATCCGGCACCAACAGCTGCCGGGAGCGTATGCCTCTTTTCATCCCCGAAAATCCAAAATTTAATTTTGGATTTTCGGGGATAGTCTTATATTTGTGTATGATTAAACGGGAGGCACAGGCTCATATAAACGGGTTGCTGAAGCAGTTTCCGGCAGTGGCCATACTGGGGCCAAGGCAGGTGGGTAAAACCACGTTGGCAAAACAGCTGGCTGCCGGCAGAAAGGATACCACTATTTACCTGGACATGGAAAAACCTGCCGACCGTAACCGCCTGCTGGATGCCTACAGTTACCTGCACAGCCAGGAAGACAAATGTGTAATAATTGATGAGGTACAGTTAGTGCCTGAATTATTTTCTATGCTGCGCCCCCTGATTGATGAACAGCGCAGGCCGGGGCGCTTTATTTTACTGGGCTCTGCATCGCCATTACTGGTAAAAGGTGTTTCCGAAACACTGGCAGGGCGTATTGCTTATACAGAGCTTACACCGGTAACCACAACAGAACTTCCCAAAAATATTACATACAATAAGCATTGGTTCAGGGGAGGGTTTCCGGAACCGCTTTTGGCAAAAACGGATACAGCTGCACAACAATGGATGCAGGCATTCATCCGCAGCTATGTGGAAAGAGACCTGGAAAATTTATTTGGTGTAAATATTTCAAGTGTTACCATGCAGCGGCTGTGGACGATGCTGGCACATGTAAGCGGTAATGTATGGAATGCAGAAATATTTGCAAGGTCGCTGGGTGTAACAGCACCAACCATATTACGCTATGTTGATTACCTGGAAGGTGGCTTTATGGTAAAACGCCTGCAGCCCTGGTTTACCAATACCAAAAAAAGATTGGTAAAATCGCCCAAAGTATATGTAAGGGATACTGGCCTTTTACACACGCTGCTTAATATTACTTCTGCCGATGAAGTTTTATCGCATCCGGTTGCAGGCGCTTCGTGGGAAGGTTATGTGCTGGAACAGATTGCGGCATGTAAAAACCCCCAGCTGCAATTATATTATTACCGTACTCATGATGGTGCGGAGTGTGATGCAGTACTGGTAAAAGGAATAAAACCGGTTGCCTGTATTGAAATAAAAATGAGTAATGCACCTGCTATATCAAAAGGTTTGCTGCATTGTATTGATGACCTGAAGCCAAAACATAAACTGGTTGTTACACCGCAAAGCGAAACCTATACCGCACAGCATGGCATACAGGTAACAGGAATAAAATATTTTTTGGAAAAGCAACTTCCATTAATAAAATAATTTTACAGGGATAACAGTATTTTTTGTAAAGTCATTGCAGCCTTCTTCTAATGCCGGAGAAGCATTGAAGCACCATTTTGTTGACATCAGCAAAATGATCTTCCCGGTTGCGCCTGCCATCACTTCCCCGTTTTATATACCACACCATCCTTCATCACCCATTGTACATCACCCAGCAGTTTGATATCTTTTGTGGGGTCGCCTTTAATGGCAATGATGTCGGCAAAGCTGCCGGTTTTTATTTCGCCCAGCAGGGGCTGGCCTAAAAGATCGGCAGCATTTAAGGTGGCGGTTTGTATGGCCTGTAATGGGGTGTAACCATATTGCACCATGTATTCAAAGTCTTTGCTTTGGGGCTGGTTCCAGTCGTAGCCACCAATGTCGGTGCCGTATGCAATTTTTACACCGGCAGCAGCGGCTTTTTTAAAAAGTGCGGGCTCGCTTTCAGCAAAATATTTATTGATGGGGCTGCCGGCTTTGGCACGGCCTTCGGCCACATAATCGTTTACATAAATAGTGGGGCACCAGTACACATTTTTTTTCACCATCAGTTGTATGCATTCATCATCCATTCCAAAACCATGTTCAATAGAACTGGCGCCGGCATTGATGGCGGCTAAAATGCCATCACGTGTTACAGCATGTGCGGCCAGCTTCCTGCGGCTGCGGAGGGTTTCATCACCAATGGCCATAATTTCTTCGGTGGTAAAATTGGGCAGGCTGCGGTAACTGCCGTCGGCTTGTTTGGTATAGCCGCGGTCGGCATAAATTTTTATCCAGTCGGCGCCGTGTGCGATCTGTTCACGTACTGTTTTACGGGCTTCATCAGCACCGGTAATTTCTGCCAGGCCCTTGGGCATTTTTAGCTCCCATGCATAAGTGTTTTCGCTTAAAGGATAATGGCCCGTGGTATTGATGGCTAATGTAGATACAAATAGTCTCGGGCCGGGTATCACTCCCCTGTTAATTGCTTTTTTAAGATCCACATCGGCATAGCCGGCGCCTTCGGTGCCCAGGTCGCGTATGGTGGTAAAACCATTTTGCAAAGCGATGCGGCAACTGTTGGTGGCCCTGATGGTGCGGTAGGGAACAGATTCTTTGAGTACCTGCACATCATAATCTTCGGCGGTGATATCGCCCTGCAGCAGTACGTGCGTATGGCAGTCGATAAGGCCGGGCATGATTGTATAGTCAGACAGATCAATTACGGTATCAGCTTTTATTTTTATCATCGCTCCGGGTTGCGATATCATTTCTATTTTATTATCCTTAACTAGGATGGTTACATTTTTGCTGAGCTGGCCGCTGCGTACGTCGAGCACCTGCCCGCATTTGAGGGCGATGGTTTTTTGAGCGGTGGTGGATAATGATATGCAGCAGAGGAAGAGGAGGGTGATACGCATGAGTTGTTTTTTTGTAAGACAAAATACATAAAATTGATTGTTCTTTTTTGCTTCTCCAAAAAAGAACCAAAAAAGGAGCCCCGTATCCGATTACACCCCGGATACGGGATGGTTCCCTGATTTGGCTTTTGTACTACTGTGGCTTCAACATTTGTAATTCTACTCTTAGAGTTGTTACACCCGGTATTTAAGCTAAGCTTATTCAGATTGTTGCAGCGAATTAAAGAGTAGGATTACTGAAGTACAATTTACAGTAGTACAAAAGTTCAGTAGTGCTGCTGAACGAACGGGCTGTACATCGTTCGTTCTTGATTTTTTTGTTTCTTTTTTTATCAAGAAAAAAAGAAACAGTCTTAAAGTCTTTGTTCTTTTTCTTTTCCCCCGACTAAAGTACGGGGCAAGCTTTGATGAAAAGAAACAAAAATCAAGGCAGGAAGGATTACGGCCTCCCGCCGATTGCGGGACAAGCTCTTCCTGCCGTATAGCTTTGCTCAACGATTGCATTACTGTAGCTTCAACATTTGATCGCTACTCTTAGGACTGTTATACCCGGTTTTTCTGTAGCAAATTCAGAATGTTACAACGAATTAAAGAGTAGGATTACTGAATTACAATTTACAGTAGTACAAAAGTTCAGTAGTGCTGCCGGACGAACGGGCTGTACATCGTTCGTCCTTGATTTTTTTTACGTAACCTCCTCTCTCGGTTACCTTTTTTTATCAAGAAAAAAAGAAAAATGAAACAGTCTTAAAGTCATTTGTTCTTTTTCTTTTCCCCCGACTAAAGTACGGGGTAGGCAGGTTTCTTTTTTGCATCAAGGCAAAAAGAAAAATGAATAAGCCTTAAGGCCGATTATTCTTTTTCTTTTCCCCCGACTGAAGTACGGGGCAGGCTTTAATAAAAAGAACCCCCTAAAAAATACCGGAACAGGTATTTTGCAGTACTAGCCCGGAAGCGCCGGTATGCACATTTATTTTACTTACATTTGGTAACACAACCAAAATTGATGTTTATGCAAGTTCAGAAATACCTTTTATGCATAGCGCTGGTATTTTCGCTGGCCGCATGTAATACCGCAAATAAAACCAACCGCCTGGGCAATGCCACCCGTGAAAATAAAAACGGCTGGATATATGTACACCTGCAGGGCAGCCCTGAAGATATCGGTTACCAGCATGGCTATTTAGTATCCAATGAAATTGATACCACGGTACAGATGCTGCAATATTTTTTACAGCACGAAACCGGTAAGGACTGGAATTTTTTCCGCCGTGCCGCTGCTAATTTTTTATGGCCCAAGCTGGATGCTGAGTATAAAGCCGAGATCAATGGTATTGTTGACGGGCTTAAAGCCAATAATAAAAATTACGACAGCCTGGATATTACCGCCCTTAATGCCATGGAAGAACTGGCGTATTATTATGTGCCCAGTTTACAAAATGCACAGCAACCGCACAGCGGTGATAACAAGGCACCGGGCAACTGCAGCGCTTTTATTGCTACCGGCAGTTATACTAAAGATGGAAAAATAGTGATAGGGCATAATAACTGGACGAGTTACATTGTAGGCCAGCACTGGAATGTGATTGCAGATATTGTTCCGCAGAAAGGCAACCATATTTTAATGGACTGCATGCCGGGCTTTATACACAGCGGGGATGATTTTTTAATTACAGATAATGGTATATTGATTACCGAAACCACCATTACCCAGTTTAATCTTTTTGACAGTACCGGAATACCTGAATTTATGCGGGCACGCAAGGCAGCACAATACAGCAACAGTATTGATGATGTGATACGGATATTTACCGAAGGCAATAACGGTGGCTATGCCAACGACTGGCTGATTGGCGATACCAAAACCAATGAAGTGGCCAAACTGGAGCTGGGTTTAAAACTGCACCGGGTATGGCGCAGTAAAGACACGGCCATGATTGGCAGTAATTTTGCCAGCGACCCTGAGCTGATAAAACAGGAAACCACTTTTAATGCTGCTGATTCCACCACATCTCCCAATGCCCGTAAAAAAAGAATGGAGCAACTGCTGCTGGTGGATTTAAAAGGAAAGATAGACCTGGAAACGGGTAAACAGATTGAAGGCGACCATGTGGATGCACTGCAGGGAAAAAATGCCAATAACCGCTGTGTGATATGCGGTCATATTGATGAAGATATTAAAGGCTGTCCCGAGTGGAGCCTTCCTGCCTATTATCCCATGGGAGCGGTGCAGGGCAAAGTAACCACGGCGGCACTGGCCGCCAACATGCAGTTGTGGGCACATATGGGCCATCCCTGCGGGGAAGATTTTGTGGGTGACACTTTTTACAAAGCGCATCCTGAATTTGCGTGGATGGGTAAATATTTAAACAATATGAAGGCGTATCCGTGGACGATGTTTGAGGCGAAGAAGTAGGCTGTTCTTTTTCTTTTCCCCCGACAAAAGTACGGGGCAGGCTTTGATGAAAAGAAACAAAAATCAAGGGCTGCGGAAAAAAAAGCTAAAAATTGTTCGCCGGGTGTAAAATGAAATAAGCTCGAACAGATGTACAACACTGGTCTATGTGCGACTTACGGGCAAAGAATAATTCCCGGCATGGGTAACATCTATTTCATTTTTACATCCCGTCTCCCAATTTTCTTGACGCAATTTTTTCCGAGGCCCGCATTTCAAAACACCCTGGCGAATAGGGGGTAGTGGTTTTCTAACAATCCGATATAGGGTTTAGAAAAAAGTAGTAACTATCGAATTAAAGAGCAGGATTACTGAAGTTGAGCATACAGTAGTACTAAAGCTCATTAGGGCTGCCGGACGAACAGCTTGTCCCGCTTTTGGCGGGAGGCTGTACATCGTTCGTCCTTGATTTTTTTGTTTCTTTTTTTATCAAGAAAAAAAGAAAAGAAAAAATATTAAAATCATTTTAACTTTCCCCCAGCTTAAGTACTTGGAAAGAAGCGATAAAAATAAATTACTTGCATTTTCCAAAATATAAGCCTACCTTTTACCTGGTAATCTTTTCAGCCCACCCTGCTGTCAAAGCGCCAGTTTCCCCTCCCTTCTAATTATTCAATTTTTAACCAAACAATTT
>Ga0209023_10005521_pt1 | contig 13776 bp, 11 predicted proteins | sample LakOneMetagenome_FD_187468 | JGI IMG/M metagenome (GOLD analysis project Ga0209023, IMG submission 187468) | Freshwater and sediment microbial communities from Lake Erie, Canada (SPAdes) (version 2) | ecosystem: Environmental > Aquatic > Freshwater > Lentic | place: Lake Erie, Canada...
TGATGAACTGGCGCAGCTCGCAGAGAAAGAGCTGAAGAAGTCGGGCGAGTTCGTGCTGCCCGGCATGGTCAAGCTCGTAGTGCAGAAGCGGAAGGCTCGCATGGGACGCAACCCGGCCACCGGCGAAGCGATCAAGATCCCGGCGAAGACTGTCGTCAAGGCACGTATCACCAAGCAGCTCAAGGACGCCGTCCTACCCCGCAAGTAGATCGCGGACGCGATCAGGCTTTCCTTGATTCGCGGGTGGAGGGCAGCGCGGCGACCACGAGATGGTTGTTGCGCTGCCGCCTCGACTTCACCTTCATCCCAGACAGTTTCACTCCCGTAGCCCGAACGCTGACGGCGTGCGCCTCGACTCATGCACGCTTCGAGTCGGCGCGGCGCAGCAGCGTGCGCTCAGCCCACAGCCGCGTGCGCGGCGAGCGGCTCGAGACGCGGAAAATGCAGCGTGAACGTCGAGCCGCGACCCACCTCGCTCGTGACCGCGATCGTTCCGCCCAACTGCTCGACGATGCGGCGTGAGGTGGCGAGCCCGAGCCCGAGGCCGCGCTTCTTCGTCGTCACGAAGTCGTCGAAGACAGCCGAGAGTCGATCGGGTGGAATGCCGACGCCTGTGTCGATGACCGCAATGGTGACGCCGGTGTCTGACTGCGTCGTGCGAACGTCGACCTGTCCGTCAGGGCTCGTGGCCTGAACTGCGTTGACGAGCAGATTGCGACAGACGCGACCGAGCGCGAAGCTGTCGGCGGCGATCGTCGGCGAGCCGTCGGTGAAGTGCCCGGTGAGCAGCACTCGAGCCCGAACGGCGTCGGCGCGGACGGCTTCGATGGCTTCAGCGACCACCGCGCTGACGTCAACTGGAACACGCTCGAGTGGACGAGGTCGTGCGACGTTCAGCATGTCGTCCAGAAAGCGCTGCAGGGCGTCGCGCTCGCGTGCGATGAGTTGACCGATGGCTCGTCGCTCGTCCGCGTCGATCGATGGGTCGACGAGCAGGCGCGCGTTGTTCGCGATGGTCTCGATCCGGTGACTCAGATCGTGGAAGATGCCCGCCACCACGCGACCGAACATCACCTGTCGTTCCTGGCTTCGTACGCGCTCTCTGAGCGTGTCGAGCCGGTCGGCCATCGTGTTGAACGCGCCGGCGAGCCGCCTCACTTCGCTGGCACCCTGTATCGGCACGCGAACGTCGAAATGACCGTCCGCAAGCGAGCGCGTGGCGTGCTCGAGCGTGAGCACCGGGGCGATGACCCGCCGTCCGAACACGAAGCCAGCCGCCGCCATCAGCAGGAGCGACGCGACGGCGGCGAGAACGAGCTGATGTCCCAGTCCCGACAGCGCGGCGAACGCTTCGTCGGCTGGCTGGTCGACGAGCAACGTGGCGTGAATCGTGGGAATCGACGCGGCGGTGCCGAGATGCAGGACGCCGCCGTCATCTGTGTACTCCCCTGACCACACCGGTGTGCTCGCGCTGAGTCTCGCAGCCGCGAGCGCACGCTCACGGCCACTGTCCGCTCGCCGCATGTCGCTGCCCGCTGCCAGACAACGTCCGTCTTCATCGAGGAGCATGGCGACGCTGTGCGTACCAATCTTGACGCTTTCGACGAGACCGACAATGTCTTGAAGACTGAGGTCGGCCGTCAGCGTCAGCGGCTCCGGTATGCGCGCGTGCAGCGGCACGGAGATCTGGATGTGCGCCGTGCCCTGAGCGTCCACTGTCGGTTGCGACAAGAGAATGCCGCTCGGACCTGCAAGCGTGAGGAGTCCCGCGCTGCCCGGCTCCGCGGCTTCACCAACCACTGCGCGACCTGCCGCATCGACGAGTGCCACGTGCTGCAGTTCGGGTGAGCGTGCCACCGCGGCGTTCAGCAGCAACTGCTGGTGTTCGGACGTCTCAACCGCGTTCAGTTTCGACGCCAGATCTTCGACGCTCTTGATGGACTCGGCGCTCTCGTGGTCGATGTGTCCCGCTTCGCTGGTGGTCAGCCGAAGGTTGCCTGCGATGACGGACTCGCGCGTCGCTCGCGTGAACGTCGTGAGTGACCACGCACCGAAGCACACGAGCGGCAGCAACGCGGCTGCCGCAAGGGCCACCGCGAACTGAGAGGTCAGACTCCGCAGGTGCATGTCAGTCCGTCGTCTGCGTGCGTCGTCACGCGCGAATCGAGCGAGCAGGTTGGTTGGGCGAGTGTCGGCGGCATCGTGACGAGTGCCGCCAGAAGACATCAGGTGTTGCCTCGAGCGAAGCGGCGGCTCGACTCCGTGTGAGGAGGGTCGAGAGAACGTTCGCCTTAGCAATCAGCAGTCCACGCCAGACAGGTTTGTAGGCTGGCTGCAACTCTCAGGTAGATAAAGGCTTCTGCGCTTGGGACGGACGTCGGTCCGGCGGCGTGACAAGACAACCGGCCGGCCTGGCGACTGCTCAGCGCTTTAGTGGACGCAAGAAAGTCGAAGAAAACGGCGCTGAACTGCCGAATGGGGCAGGAACTTAACCTGGAGGACGAAAAACTAGTCTAGTTGCCGCGGATGCGGCGGGCGATCTGACGCACGTCGAGCTTGTCCATCTTGTACTTCAGGGTGCTGAGCGGCATGCCCAGGTACTCGGACGTCGCCGTCACATTCCACCCGCACTTCTCGAGCGAGCGCAGGATGAAGTTTCGTTCGAATGTGCGAGTCGCATCGTCGAAGAGGCTGCCAGTGCGCTGGCCTTGCGGTTCGAGTTGTGCGAAGTGGAACTCGAGAGGAATGTCTTCCTCGCCGATGTAGTCCTTGTCGTTGACGGCTACCAGCCGCTCGATGAGGTTCTCGAGCTCACGGATGTTGCCCGGCCACCAGTACTTCTTCAGCATCGCCACCGTGGGTTCGGTGATGCCGCCGATGTTCTTCTTGAAGCGGGCGTTGTAACGCTGCAGGAAGAACTCGGCGAGTTGCGGAATGTCTTCGGAGCGCTCGCGCAGCGCCGGCATCTTGATGGGAATGACGTTGACCCGGTAGTAGAGGTCTTCGCGGAATCGTCCTTCCTTGACCGCTTTCTCGAGATCGACGTTGGTCGCCGCAATCAGGCGAAAGCTGGTTTTGATGGGTTTCTCGCCGCCGACGCGTTCAATCTCACCTTCCTGGATGGCGCGCAGCAGCTTCGACTGCAAGTCGAGACGAAGGTCGCCGATTTCGTCGAGGAACAGCGTGCCGTTGGCCGCCAGCTCGAACTTGCCCAACTGCTGACGCATGGCGCCGGTGAACGCGCCCTTCTCGTGGCCGAACAGCGTGCTCTCGACCAGTTCTTTGGGAATCGCGGCGAGATTGACGGCAATGAACGGCGCGTCTGGCTCGCCCGCTTCACGATGTATGAGTCGTGCGAGCAACTCCTTACCTGTGCCGCTCTCACCCAGGATGAGGACCGTTGCCGACAGCTTCGCGATCTTGTGGACCAGATCGATGATGTCGCGCGTGAGACGGCTTGGTCCGACCACGAACTCGCGCCCGGCCTGATCGGCGACCTGCGCCGAGAGCGCCATCACCTGACGGTTCAGATCCTGCCGCTCGCTCGCGTTGTGGACGATGGAGCGGAGCTGGTCGTGGTCGATGTCCTTGGTGACGAAGTGATAGGCGCCGTGCTTCATCGCCTGCACCGCAGTCTCGATGTCGCTGACCGACGAGATCATGATCACTTCGACAAGCGAGTAGTTCTCCTTCGAGATGCGCAGCACCTCGAAGCCGGAGATGCCTGGCAGCCGCACGTCGAGCAGCAGCAGATCCACCTCGTCCTTGTTGAGCACCGCCAGCGCGGCCTCTCCTGTGCCCACCCGGAGCACGCGGAAATCGCGCTTCAGGGTGGAGGCGACCGTGTCGCGCATACTCTCGTCGTCGTCGACCACGAGGACTGTCTTGGGTTTAGGCGTCATTGGGGTGAGGTGGAAGCTCGCAATTTTCTCAGGCGGTTGACACTGTTGCAAGCCGTTCGCTAACGTACTGGTTTTGTTGACCTTTACACTGATCCTGGCCAGCGTTGCCCTGCTTGGCGCTGGTTTCGCTCTTGCGCAGGCTCGGAGCTCGGGTCGTCGTGCGGAACGACTCGCCGAATCGTACTGGGAACTTCGGTACGAAATCGGTCAACTCAAGGCGAGAGCCAACCAGCTCGAAGCCGCCACCGGACTGTCACAGGCACCTGCGACAGTTGACGGACCGGCGCCGAAGCCGGCCGCAACAACATCATCATTCGTTCCTCTCTCCTCTTTGAAGAAATGACAAACGAATACGACGTCCTGGTCATCGGAGCCGGTACCGGCGGGTACGTGGCGGCCATTCGCGCTGCCCAACTCGGTCTCACGGTGGCGGTGGTGGAGAAGCAGAAATCCCTCGGCGGCACATGCCTCATCTGGGGCTGTATCCCGACGAAGGCGCTGCTCGAACACGCGCACGCACTCAAGGTGGTGCAGCAGGCCAAAGAGTGGGGTGTGACCATTGGCGACGGGACGGCTGCGGTCGGCATCGACATGAAGCAGGTCCACGCCCGCAAGGACAAGATCGTTACCGGTCTGACCAAGGGCGTCGAGTTCCTCTTCAAAAAGAACAAGATTGCGTGGATCAAGGGCACCGCTCGGCTCGCCGGCAACGGCCAGGTCGAGGTGTTCGAAGGCGAAACGCAGACGCTGCGCGCCCGCAAGGAAATCATCATCGCCACGGGCTCTGCCCCGCGAAGCGTGCCCGGCATCACGATCGATCACCAGCGCATCATCACGAGCGACGAAGCGATTCACATGAAGGTGGTGCCGAAGTCGATCGCCATCATGGGAAGCGGCGCTGTCGGCGTGGAATTTGCCTCAATCTTCCGCAGCTTTGGCAGCGAAGTCACCATCATCGAGCTGCTCCCGCGCCTGGTGCCCGTCGAAGACGACGCGGTGTCGGCGGAACTGGCCAAGTCGTTCCGCAAGAAGGGCATCACGACCTACACCGGCACCAAGGTGACGAGCGCGGTCGTCAACGGAGACGGCGTCGACATCACCGCGGCGTTGGCTGACGGCAGCACGAAGGATATTCGCGCGGAGTACCTGCTCGTCGCCACCGGCCGCGGACCGGTCACCACGGGACTCGACGTCGAGAAGCTGGGTATCGAGATGGAGCGCGGCTACATCAAGGTGGACACGATGTATCGCACAAGCGTGCCGGGCATTTCGGCTATTGGCGATGTCATCACGCTCGGTACGACACCGCATCCGCAGCTGGCGCACGTGTCGTCGGCTGAAGGCATCCTGCTCGCCGAGCGGATTGCCGGCCTCGAGGTGCAACCCATCAACTACGGTCACGTGCCCGGGTGCACGTACTGCGATCCCGAAATCGGCAGCGTCGGGCTCACCGAACGTGATGCTGTGGCGCAGGGCTTCGACGTCCGCATTGGCACCTTCCCGTTTGGTGTGCTGGGACGCGCCAAGATGGCGGGCGAAACTGAAGGCTTCGTGAAGATCGTGGCCGAGAAGAAGTACGACGAGATTCTCGGCGTGCACATGATCGGTCCGCGAGCCACCGAACTCGTTGCAGAGGCCACCGTGGCACTGCGCCTCGAGTGCACGGTCGAAGAACTGATCAAGACCATTCACGCGCACCCGACGATGGCCGAAGCCGTGGGCGAAGCGGCGCACGCGACGCACGGCGCCGCCATTCACGTCTGACACGCACGTCACTCTTTTCACGAACGCGCGGAGCAGGGCAGCAATGGCCAGCGATGTGTTGATGCCGCAGATGGGCGAATCGATCACCGAAGGGACGATCGTTCGCTGGATCAAGCAGGTGGGGGATTCGGTCGATCGCGACGAACCCCTCTTCGAGATCTCGACCGACAAGGTCGATGCGGAAATTCCTTCGCCGGCCGCTGGCGTGCTGACGGAGATTCGCGCACGAGAGGGCGAAACCGTCCCGGTCGACTTCGTCGTCGCCGTCATCGCGCCGGTCGGAACGCAACCTGTGACGGCACAACCAGCCGCCGCTGCGCCGGCCGCCCCGCCACCGACTCCCGCGCCGGCACCCGTTCAGGCGCCGACACCGGCTGCTGCCGCGCCGTCGGCGTCGCCTGTCGTGCAGGCACCGCCGGCATCAGTCCCCGCGCCGGTTGCGGCACCCGCGATGCAACCTGCCGCGGCTGCCGAACCCGAAGACGCGGCGAGCCTTCGTCGACGAACCTCTCCGCTCGTGCGACGCATCGCCAAGGAACACGCCGTCGATCTGTCGCGCGTGCGCGGCACTGGCATCTCGGGGCGCGTCAACAAGCGCGACATTCTGGCGTTCATGGCGTCGCCAGCCGGTGCGCCAGGTGCGTCTGCACCAGGTGGACGCCGTGCGGCACACGCCCCCTCGTCCGGGCAGACGCCTGCCACTGGCGAAGGACTGGCCGGGCAGACCGTGCCGCTGTCGGTCATGCGCCGCAAGATCGCCGAGCACATGCTGCTCAGCAAGCGCACCTCCGCGCATGTGCACACGGTCTTCGAGGTGAACTACACCCGCGTCGACCAGATCCGCAAGGCGCGCAAGGCGGAGTACGAAGCGAAGGGCAGCAAGCTGACGTATCTGTCGTTCATCGTGAAGGCAGTGGTGGACGCCCTCAAGGCTGTTCCCGTGGTCAATGCGTCAATCGACGCAGACAACAACGTCACCTATCACTCGGCTGTGAACATCGGCATTGCGGTGTCGCTCGACTGGGGTCTCATCGTCCCCGTGATCAAGGACGCCCACACGAAGGACCTGCTCGGTATCAGCCGCTCCATTGCCGACCTCGCCGACCGGGCTCGCACCAAGCAGCTCAAGCCGGACGATGTGGCCGGCGGTACCTTCACGGTGACCAACCCGGGCGGAATCGGCGCGCAGTTCGGGCTGCCGATCATCAGTCAGCCGCAGCTCGCCATTCTCGGCGTCGGAACCATCGAGAAGCGAGCCGTCGTCATAGATGATGCGATTGGTATCCGGTTGATGGGGTATCTCGCGCTCGGCTTCGACCACCGCGTGGTTGACGGAGCGGTTGGCGACCACTTCATGGCCCGCATCAAGCACCAGCTCGAACACTGGGATCCCTCGCTCGCGTAGCGTCGCGCGGTTTCCCGCTCCGCTCGCCGCGAGCCTTCACGGCGACTACGCGTTTCTGCCGGGGATGGCGCCGAACCCTGTGTCGCTGACCGGTTTTGGCATCGGCGAGCTGGCGGATACGCGTGGTTCACGCCGATAAGAGACGAACATGAGAACCCTCGAAGTACGGCGTCTGGGCCTCATGCCGTATGGGGCCGCGCTCGAGCTGCAGCGCGCGCTCGTCGAGCAACGACGTGCAGGGACCATTGGCGACTTGCTGCTGCTCGTCGAGCATCCGCATGTGCTGACGCTCGGTGTCCGCGGTGACGGTGGACGCGCGCACATTCTCGCGTCAGACGACGATCTGGCGTCTCGCGATATCACCGTCTTCGAGACGGGACGCGGCGGCGACGTGACCTATCACGGCCCCGGGCAGATCGTCGGCTATCCCATCATCGACCTCAATCCTGACCGGCGTGATGTGCACAAGTACGTGCGCGACATCGAAGCCGTGCTGATTGATGTCGCAGCGGACTTCGGCATCACAGCCGGCAGAGTGGCGGGGCTGACGGGTGTGTGGGTTGGCGACGAGAAGCTCGCAGCCATCGGCATCCGCATCTCGCGCTGGATCACCAGTCACGGGTTTGCGTTGAATCACACCACAGACCTGTCGCACTTTGGCCTGATTGTGCCGTGCGGCATTTCCGACAAAGGCGTGACCTCGCTTCAGAAGCTTGGGTGTGCGGCATCGCGCGCAGACGTCGAAGCTCGCATTGCGGAGCACTTCGGTCGGGTCTTCGGGCGCACGGTCATCGACCAACCTGCGTTCACGTCCGCGAGCGGTGTGTGATGCCGCAGCATGCCGTGTCGCCGACGCCGGTCACGCGAGTCGCAGGTTTCAGCCTGCCGCTCGTAATCGTGGTCACCGCGACGTTTCTGCTCTTCGAATACCCATCCTTGCCCGACCTGCTGCCCGTGCACTTCTCGCGAGGCGTCGCTGACGGCTGGCAGTACCGGACGTTGCCGCGCGTGCTGATTCCCGTCGGCGTGCAGATGATGTTGAGTGCCACCTTCGGCACGGTGGCGATGCTGCTGCTCTCGCGCCCGAACGGTGACCTGGACCGAACGGCGCCGGACGTGCGCGCCGCCGCGGTCGCGGCAGAAGCCGTCGTCCTGCTGGCGTCCATCTGGGTGCTGTTCCAGGCGTATGCGGCGGTGTCACTGGCGCAGCTCTGGGTCAACACCGGTGCGTCGCTGCCGCTCTACAACCTTGCTGAAATTGCCGGGATTGCCGCGTCCATGGTCGTTGCGATGCGCGCGCACTGGAGCCTCGGACGGCCTGAGCCAAGGCCATTCGAACCGACCCACTGGCGACTGGGCCAGCTCTACAAGAATCCAGACGATCCCGCCCTCTTTGTTCCTACCCGCGACGGTCGACGCTGGACGCTGAACTTCGGTCGGCCGGTGGCAGGGGCCCTTCTGGGCGTCGTCCTGGTGGCCGGGGTCCTCGGGCCCACCGCGATGTTAGCGTTGGCTTTTAGGTAAGTTCAATAAAGTCAACTATTTACAAATACGACCGAAACGCTCGGAATAAACCGCTTCCCTCCGGTGTTTTATAGGCCAGCGAGGGAGAAATGAGTGAAACGAAGGATGCCCGGCTGCTAGCCAGGCTTCAGGCGGGGGATGAAACCGCCATCCGTGACCTGGCCGAAACGTACGGCTCGAAGATCTACCAGTTGGCATTCCGCTACCTTCGAAACAAGGAAGATGCGGAAGAAGTCATGCAGGACGTGCTCTTCAAAGTGCACCGCAAGGTTGCTGCGTTCCGCGGTGACGCTGCCCTGTCGTCCTGGATTTATCGCATCACGTTCAACGCCGCGATGTCGCGTCTGCGCACGGCCAAGTACCAGCGCACCCAGAAGGACGAGCTCTCGATCACCATGCACGACGGCGACGAGCAGTCGTCGATGCCGCTCGACCTGGCCGACTGGTCCGACATGGCAGACGAGCGGGTGTTCCGCTCGCAACTGCGCCAGCGCGTGTTCAGCGCCATTCTGTCGTTGCCGGCGATCTACCGCGCACCGGTGATGTTGCGCGACATTCAAGGAATGTCGACCGAAGAAGCCAGTGCGATGCTGCGCGTGAAGGATCAGACGCTCAAGTCGAGACTGCACCGCGGACGACTCATCCTGCGCAAGCAGCTTGCTGATTTTGCCGGCGGCCTGACGCTGCACCACGCGACAGCCTGACTCGTCCTGCACCACCGTTCGGCAGCTGGTTCGAACATCGTTCGGCCAGTTCGGACTGAACGGCGCTTCCCTTATCCCCGACAGGCACGTCATACGCTCACCCCGCATGTGGGTGGTCGTGTGACGTGTCGCGCGCACACGCCTGCCAGTCGAACAGACGCTCGCGCCTGAGCGTTCCGCCAGCATTCCAGCCACCGTGCGCATCGTCGTATGACTACTTCCCGCTACCTGTCGAGCTGGCGCGTTCGTTTTGCGCGCGTTGGCGCTCCCGTCTAAGATGCTGAACAACTCCACCTCTGATTCCCGTGTCCTCACCGAGCCCCGATTCTTCGCGATCGCACACGCCGCACCCGACGCTCGACCCGCGCGTCTGCGCGGACATCGGTCAGCGCCTTGCGAAGCTTCGGACCGAGCGCAAGCTGACGATTGACGATCTGAGCGGCCGGTTGCTGCTGTCGCCCAAGCAGGTGCGCGCGCTCGAAGCTGCGGACGTGTCCGCGTTCCACAACGCTTCGTTCTTCATGATTGCGCTGCGGAAGTACGCCGCCTCGTGTGGCGTGGCTCGCGAAGTCGTGGACGCGGCCATCGTTGCAGTGCCAGAGGATGAGCAGGTTCCGGATGATCCGCTGGCGTCCCTTCGCGAGGCAGACACGCCGCCTCGCGACTGGACGCCGCTGTTTGCCGTCCTCGGCTTGTGCGCGATAGTGGGCGCGGGATGGGCGGTGTTCCGCTTTACGCGCGCGTCAGGACTGCTGTCGTCGAACATCGCGATCACCAACGCCGCATCGTCTGCCGCGTCGACAGCGTCGGCGACGTCGTCGGAAAGCGCGTCAGCTCCTGCGGCGGCGACAACGGACTCCACCACTCCGGCAGCAGACCCGAGCGCGACGGCGCCGCCCGGCGAAGTGCCGGCGGCCGCGCCACCGTCACAGGCACCGGGCACGCTCAGCGGTCAGGTTGCGTATGGTTCGCTGTGGTCACCGCAGAGAGCGTGGATGTTTCTCCGCATGGAGAACGACATCGTGATCGAACGGACGGTCGGCGCCGGAGAACTCGTGCAGTTGCCTGGCAGGCCGAAGTACCTCGCCATCGGCACCGGCGACGCCGAGCTCACGATTGGGATCACGCCTGTCGATATCTCGCGCTTCGTCCAGAAGGGCACGCTGCGCATGGGCGTCTCAGAGTTCGGCATCGCCGAGCAGAGCGTACTCGGTGGTTCCATCCCGGAACCGTCCGACGCTCCCCGGCGCTGATAGACCTCGACCCGCAAAACCAGCCTTCAGAAGATGACGCTCAGCGAGTCGAGCGGTACGCCCGAACACACCGATGGATGTTCAACGGCGGGTCTGCGGCGACTCTGGCCTGTAGTGTGCCCTGAGGGATGGTGCGCGACGCGCAGCGGTCAGAGCAGCATGGCGTTGTCGAGCGCTGTCTTCGCCACGCCCTCGAGCGACGGCATCGACACGCTCGCAAGTCCGCGTTCATTGAGCCGCACCGGCAGCGCCACCACACGCGCGCGCTGACCCATCGCATCGTCGGGCGCGACAAAGCAACTGAGTGTTCGGCGGGAGACCCCGCAGATGGCCGACACGGCTTCGGTCGCCGCGTGTGCGAGCGCGTGCGGACCCGGCGGCCAGAGCTGACCAACTTGCGCCGACAACTTGCGACGCGTCGGTTCATCGAGTACGCGTGACGCTGCGGCGCCGGCTATCGTCACGTCGTCCCAGCTGACGAACGCACCAGATGGAGGCGCGCCCATCACTGTCAACGCCACGTCGCGGACCGAGCCGTTGACCTGCAGCGCCACAACCGCACGAACGGCGCTTGCCAGCGCTTCCGGTGCCGAGCTGATGAGACGCGTGCGCGAGTACTTCAGCTCGCGGACGCCGCGCTCGACGAGTTGCCGGCCGTCGAGTCCGGCGCACAAGACGACGGCTTTCGACGCCAGCAGCGTCAGTTGCTGAAGCACGAGCGAGGGGTCGGCATCAGCCTGCGGCTTCATCTGATCGGCAATGACGACCAGGCCGCAGCCAGCCACGCGCGTGAGGTCAGTGCTGCCGAGCACCGGCGTCGAGAAGCCTTCGACGGGACCGGTCTGCATGATGTCGAGCGCCTTGCCAGCGGCCACCTGTCCGGCCGGATCGATGAGCTGAATACGCCCGACGATCTCGCGCCGTGCGAGCACGTGCGCGAGAGAACCGCCCAGCTCTCCAGCTCCGATAATGGCGACGTCGATCATGGGTGTGGGCTATTGTAATGGCACCTATGAAAAAGCCACTGCGAGGACAGGTTGCGCTCGTGACCGGGGGATCGAAAGGCATCGGCTTCGGCATTGCCCAGGCGCTGGTGCAAGCCGGCGTCGACGTGGTGATCACGGGACGCGGCGCTGCAAGTCTGGAGTCGGCAACGAGTGCGCTCGAGGCGCTCGGCGGGGGCCGGGTTGTCGCCATGCCAGTCGACGTGCGTGACTACGATGCGGTGTCGAAAGCTGTGGCCGACACCGTGACCAGGTTCGGCGGACTCGACATCGTGGTCAACAACGCCGGCATGGGCGCGTTCGTCACGGTCGCTGAGATGACACCCGCGCAGTGGTCGGACACCATCGGCACGAACCTGACGGGCGTCTTCAACGTGACCCAGGCGTCACTGGCTGAACTCAAGCGTCGTGGCGGCGGCTACATCGTCAACATCAGCAGCCTGGCCGGGAAGAACGCGTTTGTTGGTGCGGCTGCCTACTGCGCCTCGAAGGCCGGCCTCAATCAGTTCGCCGAAGTGCTGAACCAGGAAGTGCGGCACGACAACATCAAGGTCACCACGATTGCGCCGGGCTCGGTGGCAACGGGATTTGGTGGCGGTGACGAGTCGAAAGGTGCCGACTGGAAGATTGCCGCCGCCGACATCGGCGAGATGGTCGTCGACCTGCTCGAGCTCGATACGCGAAGCCTGCCCAGTTACATCGAGCTTCGGCCGTCGAAGCCGCCAAAGAAGTAGGCAGATGTCAGTCTTCGACAAGCACGCCGATACGCTCGAACATCACGAGACGAAGATGGGACCGGCACGCGGTCGGCTGGCGGTTGCGCTCGATCTGCTGACCGACTCGATGGCGCTCGTCGGACAGCACGGCGTCTACTGCCGTAGCGAGCGCTTCATCGGGCAGCCGAAGATGGACATCGCGCTCGTCATGGAGCAGCTGACCGATGCCAAGCAACTCGTGCAGAGCGCCATGGAGCAGCTGAAGTCGCAGTCGGCCCGCTAGCCCACGCGTCCTTCGAGCATATCTTCCTGCGCAGACGGCGCCGTGGAGACGGGTTCCAGTGTCGCCGACGCCTTCCATCGCGCGTTCATCACCACCCACAGCACGCCCGGCACTGAAAACGCCACACCCAGCCACAGCGACAGCGCACGCGGAGACCACTGCAGGCCGTCGAGCGCGTACGCAGTGATGTAGCTGGAGATGGACGAAGTCAGCGTCACGAGCGCCAGTTCCGCGGCGAAGACGCGCCCTCGGTACTGATCGGGAACTTCCATCTGCAACAGGATCGTGCTGAACACCCAGAGAATTGCTCCTCCGAAGTGCGCCAGCAGGACACAGAGCGCGGCGACCGGCAGTGTTCCGGCCACGGCCAGGCCAACGTAGAACAGTCCCACGATGAAATACGCCGGTCCGATCGTGCGCCTCATCGTGGTGGGCGTCTGGCCGAGCAGCACGCGCAACGCCAGCGGACCAAGGCCAGCGCCGATGCCTCGCGCCCCGTACAGCACGCCGATGCCGGCCGCCGTGCTGCCTCCGACCGGGAAGATGCGTTGTCCGAAGATGCTGAGCAGCAGCAGCACACCGCCAGCGAGTCCCCATCCGGCCTTCACGAACATCAGCGCAGAGACGTGCGCATGCTTCCGGACATACGAGAGGCCTTCGATCAGATCGGAGACGCCGATGACCGCCGCCCACCCGCTGACGGGCGGCTTGCGTGTCGGCTCGGAGTCGTAGGTGGTTCGGCTGATGAACCACGCCGAGACAAAGAACGACACGCTGTTGATGACGAACGCGAAGTCGCGTCCTGCCAGTGCCGTCACCAGCCCGCCGATGGACGCGCCGACGGCCAGCATCGCGGCCCACGTCGCGCTCGACAGCGCGTTTGCAGGAATCAGTTCTTCCTTGCTCGTCACGTTGGGAATCGTTGCCGTTCGGGCAGGCTCGAAGAATGCTGAACCCGTCACGGTGAGTGCCATCACGACGTAGGCCAGCCACACCCGCTCCTGCGTGCGCACGAGCAGCAGGCCGAGCACGAGCACACCGCGCAGGATGTCGGTGACGATCATCAGCCGCCGACGATCGACGCGGTCCACCACCACACCGGCAATCGGTCCGACGATGGCCATGGGGAGGAACTGGACGATCATCATCCAGGCGACTGCCGTGGCCGAGCCGGTGAGGTCCAGCAGCAGCGCAAACACTGCCACCGAATTGAGATCGGAA
>Ga0209023_10005522_pt1 | contig 13776 bp, 14 predicted proteins | sample LakOneMetagenome_FD_187468 | JGI IMG/M metagenome (GOLD analysis project Ga0209023, IMG submission 187468) | Freshwater and sediment microbial communities from Lake Erie, Canada (SPAdes) (version 2) | ecosystem: Environmental > Aquatic > Freshwater > Lentic | place: Lake Erie, Canada...
GGCGTTCGGCGCGCACCGCGGGCATGGCCGAACGCACGCCGAACTTGCGCGCTTCGTAGCTGGCCGCGCATACCACCGAGCGCGCGCCGCGCCAGGCGACGACCACCGGTCGCCCGCGCAAGGCCGGTTCGTCCCGCTGTTCCACCGACGCGTAGAAGGCGTCCATGTCGACGTGGATGATCTTGCGTTGCGGCGTTTCGCTCACGATGCCGCGATTTTAAGGCCTTTGCAGGAGCGGCTTCAGCCGCGGCGAACCTCGCGGCGGTGCCGAGTCGGGCTGTCGCTTTCAACAGCCGAACGGGTGTTCAACCCCCTCCCACAAGATCGAAGTCGGTCAGCGCCAGAACGGAATGCGGTCGAAACCGGGATCGCGCTCGTGCTTACCGCCGGATTTCGATGGGCGCGCGACCTGCAATTCGTGCCGGCCCGCGGCCAGCGCGCGCACGTCGATCATCGCGACCAGGGCGGGGCGGTCCGTGCGCGGGTCGCTGCCGAGTTCGTAGTGCAGGCCAAGTGGTTTTCCGTCGAGCCTCGCGCCGTGCAGGGATTGCAGGCAATCGAGCCTCGCCGCGGCCTTCGCGTCGTCGGTTCCCGCGGGAACCACGCAGTCGCGCATGGCGGCGGCATCGCGTCGGGGATCGTAGGGCACGGTCAGGCGAAGGTAGGGCCCGACCAGGATCGCGGACTGGATGTAGGCGCCGGTCGGATCGTGCATCGCGTCGCGCTGGTCGTCGTAATGCGAGGCGTCGATCGTGCGGATGCCATCGACGAAGGATGGAAAGGCGGCATAACTGCCGAATGCGGTGGGCTGCTCCAGGGCTACGCTGGAAACCGCAACGCCGGCCATGGTCGCGATGATGATTGTCACCGTGAGGATCATGGCGCGGGCTTCGCCGCCGTGGCTGGACAGCAGCGAGAAGACCGGGTTGGAACTGCGGCTCATGAGGCCGAAGCGGCTGTATAGGCCGAGGATCCGCGACAGCAGGCCATGGAGGAGACCGCCCGCGGCCAGCCGGTGGCCGAACCTGCGGTCGATGCCTTGCGCGAACAACGCCGGCAGGACGAACAACATGGCGGTGATCGAGAAAACCATGGACGGATCGACCTCGATGCCCAGCAGGAACGACCCTCCCATCACGACCGCGAAAAGCGCAGGCAGCAAAAAACCGAGCAACAGCAGGCTCGAGGCCAACATCACCCCGATGGCGAAAACCACGGTCGCGCGGTTGTCGGCACGCTCGATCGACGCTTCGGCACTGCCGTAGCGGCGCTGTTCGATGTCCCGCGCCGTGGGGCCGATGCGCAGGCGTTCCCAGCGGATGCCGGCGGGGAAGACCGAATGCATGCCGACCTGCGCGATCCACTGCGCGCGCAGCAGCAGGTGCAGGGCGAAAGTGATCGCGAGCAGGACCGCCGCGCCCTTGAGGTAGACGTAGGTCATGAACAGCGGCGTGTGCCAGCCGTTGCCGAAGCGCGGAAGCAGGGCGAAGTAGCGGTCGTCCAGCCAGCCCGGCAACTGCAGCATCGCGAATACCGCGACGCCCGAGATCAGCAGTTCCACCTCCCACGTCGGGGTGGTATGGCGCGGCAAGCGATGCGGATCGTCGCTCATCGCACGCTCCGGTCGCGGTCGGCGCCGGTGATCGGGATGCAACGTGGAGTCATGGCGGACCCGGCACGGGGGGAAACCACAGTTTGCCGGCTTCACGGGGAATTTGGCAGGCTGTCGCCCCGGGTCCCGCGGAGATCGGACGATGAAGCAACGCCATTTCAGCATGCTGCGCGATTTCCAGCTGGCCGACTGGTTCACGCTGGGCAATGCCTTTTGCGGTACCGGCGCGGTGTTCGCGGCGATGCGCTTCCTGCAGGACGGCAGCATCCGCGACCTGCTCTGGGGCATGGCCCTGATCCCGCTGGCATTCGTGTTCGACGCGCTCGACGGCCGCATCGCGCGCTGGCGCAAGGTCGCATCCACCCTGGGGCGCGAACTCGATTCGCTGGCCGACGTGATCAGCTTCGGCCTGGCGCCGGCGGCGCTGGGTTACGCCTGCGGCCTGCAGGGCGGCTGGGACTGGGTGGTGCTCAGCTATTTCGTCGGCTGCGGCGTGAGCCGGCTCGCGCGCTACAACGTCACCGCCGAGTCGCTGTCAGGCGCGGAAGGCAAGGTCAAGTACTTCGAGGGCACGCCGATCCCGAGCAGCGTGCTGATCGTCGGCCTGCTCGCGATCGCGGCGCATGCCGGCCGGCTCGGCCCGGAGTTGTGGTTCGGCGCATTCAAACTCGGCCCGTGGTTGCTGCATCCGCTGGTATTGGTCTTCGCGTTGTCGGGTTCGCTGATGATCAGCAAGACGCTGCACATACCGAAGCCGTAGATCCCTCCATCTGCCGCGTCATGGCGATGCCACGGCCGCGGCGCTAGCATGGCCGCAACACGGGAGGAAACATGGCCGCAGCATCGGATTTCGAATCGCTGGCACGACAATACTGGAGCGCATGGGGCGAGGCCCTGCGCGCCGGGGCGCCGGCCGCGCCATCCGGCATTCCGGACTGGAAGGATGCGGTGGACTGGTGGAGCCGGCTCGCGCATGGCGGCCGCACCGAAGCCAACGACGCGGTGGAACGTTTCAATCGCCAGGCCCGCGACTGGTACGGCCAGATGCAACAGCTGGCCGCGCAGTTCGCCGGGCAGGGCGCTGGCGCGGCGGACATCGCCGCGGAATGGAAGCGGGCGCTGGGCGCGAGCGGGGAGAACCCGTTTCCCGAGATGTTCCGCGCGATGCGCGGCAATGGCGCGCGCGGCCTGGAGCAATGGGTGGAAGACGCTTCGCCGTGGCTCGATGCCATGCGCCGCGAAGCCGGCGGCTGGCTCGGCATGCCGGCGTTCGGGCTCGGTCGCGAACACCAGGAACGGCTGCAGCAACTGGCGCAGGCGCAACTCGACCTGCAGCAGCGCGAGTCCGCCTACAACGCGTTGATGATGAAGTCGCTGCAGCGGGCCTGCGAACTGTTCGAATCGAAACTGGCCGCCTGCGAGGAACCCGGGCGCCAGCTCAAGTCCGCACGCGCGCTGTTCGACCTGTGGATCGACGCCGCGGAAGAAGCCTATGCCGACATCGCGCTGTCGCCGGAGTTTCGCGATGCCTACGGCGCGCTGGTCAACGCGCAGATGCGCCTGCGCGCCGGCGTGCAGCGCGAAGTCGAACAGGCCGGCGCGATGTTCGGCATGCCGACGCGCACCGAGGTCGACGCCGCGCACCGCAAGATCGCCGAACTCGAGCGCGCGCTGCGGCGCATGCGCGATGCGCAACCGCAGGCGAAGCCGGCCGCGAAGCCTGCGGCAACGGATGCACCCGCCGCGAAACCTGGCAAGAAGAAAAAACCCGCTGCAAGAAAGGCCGTGGCGAAGAAAACCGCGGTAAGGGAGTCCGCTGCGAAAGCCGTGAAACCGGCGCGTCGCAACGCATTCGCCGACATCGCGCCGCCGGCGGTATCGAAGCAGGGAGGCAAGCGATGAACGGGCCGCTGGGTTTCACCCCGCAATCGCTGGCCGAGGAAGCGATGCAGGCGCAGGCCAAGCTCGCCGCCGGCCTCGACACCCTGCGCGAAGTCGGTAACTACGATTACGGCGCAACCAGGCGCGAAGAGGTCTGGCGCGACGGCAAGGTGGTGCTGTACCGCTTCGTCGGCGACGACATGCCTGATAAAAGCAGGCCGACCGCGGAAACCCCGCTGCTGATCGCCTACGCGCTGGTCAACCGCCCGTACATGGTCGACCTGCAATCCGATCGTTCGCTGGTCAAGGGCCTGCTCGCGCGCGGCGAGGACGTGTACGTGCTCGATTGGGGCTACCCCGATCGTTCCGACCGATTCCTCATGCTCGAGGACTACATCCAGCGTTTCCTCGGCGGCGCGGTCGACCATCTGCGCGAGCGCTTCGGGCTGGATGCGATCAACCTGCTCGGCATCTGCCAGGGCGGCGCGTTCTCGCTGTGCTATGCCTCGCTCAACCCGGGCAAGGTGCGCAACCTCGTCACCATGGTCACGCCGGTGGATTTCCACACGCCGGACAACATGCTGTCGAACTGGGTGCAGGCGATGGACGTGGACTTGTTCGTGGACACGCTCGGCAACGTGCCGGCGGACCTGATGAACTACTGCTACCTGATGCTGAAGCCGTTCCGCCTCAACATGCAGAAGTACGTCGGGCTGGTGGACATCCTCGACGACAGGAAGGCGCTCGAGGATTTCCTGCGCATGGAGAAGTGGATCTTCGATTCCCCCGACCAGGCCGGCGAAGCGTTCCGCCAGTTCCTCAAGCAGTTCTACCAGGGCAACGGCTTCGTCAACGGCGGCATCGACATCGGCGGGCGCGAAGTGCACCTCGGGCTGGTGGAAATGCCGGTGCTCAACATCTTCGCCGAGCAGGACCACCTCGTGCCGCCGGCGGCGTCGAAGGCGCTGAAGGAACTGGTCGGCACCGACGATTACACCGAACTCTCGTTCCGCGGCGGCCACATCGGCATCTATGTCTCCGGCCGCGCGCAGCACGAAGTGCCGCAGACCATCCACGACTGGCTCGGCGCGCGATGAGCGCGCCACGCACGCTCTCGCGTTCGCGCGACGACCGCATGTTCGCCGGCGTCGTGGGCGGCATCGCCGCGCGCTTCGGCTGGAATTCGACCCTGTTGCGCGTCGTCTACGTCGTGGTGTCGATCGCGTCGGCCGCGTTCCCGGGCATCCTCGTGTACCTGATCCTGTGGCTGCTGATGCCGGAGGAAGGCGCCTGAATCCCGTGCTCCGCCGCGCACTGCAGGGGCTCGGGATGCTGTGGGCCGCGCCCAATACCGCGCTGGGGCTGATCGCCGGCGCGGTGGGCCTCGCGTTCGGCGCGCACGCGCACTTGCGGCCGCGCGATCTGGCCATCGTGTTCCATCGCTGGCCGTGGGGTCCCGGCGGCGCGCTCACACTCGGCAATTGCATATTGCACACCGGCGACACGCTGGACATGCAGTGCATCACGTATGCGCAGCGCGCAGGACATGGCGAGGAACCGCCGATCGTCCTTGCCGACCATGAGCGCGCGCACGTCTACCAGTACATGGCGCTGGGTCCGTTGTTCCTGCCGTTGTACCTGGCCTGCGGCGGCATCGGCGTGCGCAACCGCTTCGAGCGCGCGGCAGACCGCTATGCCCGCGACGGCCGCGGCTGGTGGCCGTGGTCGAATCCCGGGAACCGTGCCGACGAACGGTTGCGCTGAATGCGCGGCGCTTAGCGAAAGGCTAACGAACCCGGGCGTACAGTCGGATCGTCGAAGAAAAAGCGATCGGCAAGTCGAAGATTTCAACGTCGACGACGAGACGAACGCAATCGCTTCGGCAACAAAGGCTCAGCCGCGCGGGGCGACCCGCACGACTGGGCCTTTGGCCTTTTCAGGCCGCGGCTTTGCCGGCGTTTTTGTCTTCGCGGCAGTCGATGACCGCGAGCAGGCATTGGTCCTGCGGCTTGTCCGGATGCCAGCCCATGCTGCGCAACTTGTGCAGCTCGCAGTCGAGCCCGGCATAGGTCCCTTCGTCGATGCTGCTTTCGTGCCCGGGGATGCGCGGGTTTTCCGCATACGGGCTGTAGACGAAGGCGAAACCGCGGCAGGTTTCGACCATCTTGTCGATGAAATCGCGCGGATTCGGCACGTGCTCGACCATGTGGCTGCAGACCACCAGGTCCCACTGCTTCGCGGGCTGGGCGAACAGGTCGGCGACGCGGTATTCGATGTCCGGCCGGGTGAAGCGCACCCAGCGTTCCCAGGTCGGCTGGTAATCGATGGCCTCGACGCTCATGCGCGAGTACACGAAGTGGTCCGGGTGGATCGCGGCGAGCAGGCCGGTGCCGAAGCACGAAGCCGCGCCCACGTCGAGCACGCGCAGGTGGTCCTTGCGCCGGTAGTGCTTGCGCAGCGTGGCGTGGATGTAGGGCAGCAGGTCGGCCATGAACACGATCGACTGCGCGCCCCATTGCTGCTCGAGCTGCAGGCTGCTGAAGTTGCGCGGCACGTCGCGGGTGTCGTCGAACACCACGTCCTTGACCTTGCGCTCGGCGGCGTGCCACTGCCGGCAGAACTCGGCGTAGCGCTCCGGGTCGGCGGAGCGCAGCTGGTCGGCGTCGTCGATGATCGCCTGCAGCGAGCGGAGGAGGGTGTCCATGCCGGGCATGGTAGCGGCTCCGCGGATGAGTCGCGGACCGTGAATGGTGCCGGAGGTTCCTTCGGCCCTATGACTCGCGTCAAATTTAAACCCCGCGCCTGCCGGGGGGTCGGGAGAGAGAAACGACGGTTACTTGGCGAGTGCCGGATAGAGCTCCAGTAGTCGCTCTGCAATTTTATCCGTCTCGGTGCAGACGCTGTCCCAAGTTGCACCTTCGCTCGCCTTGTCGGCGACCAGTGCCTCGATGGCGGCCCGAATCTGGGTGGGTGAAGGTTTTTTTATCTCGTAGTCTTCGCGGAATACTGGGTCGTCAAACTCGGTTAGAACGTCGACGTACCCGTCAAAGCGCGCCGCCAGTGGATCGCCGGCCTCCTCAAGCGCCATGTACTTTGATTGCAACGCAGAGTCGGCCGCCTTGTGAGTCATTCCCGTCGAGAGCTTTACGCCAAGGAATCGGCACTTCTCCTTCAATCGGCTTGATGGAGGCCGCTGCTCCCACGACTCACGGTTAGCCGGATCTTGAAATAAGAGCGCCAGTTCATGCCGTGCCCGCGTCTGGTTCATTCCACGAAGCGGGCGGTTGAAGTGCTGCAGCGCCTCCAGGTCTTCCTCTTCCACAGGCTCAGTCGTTCCGATGAGGTCGGAAGCTTGCCCCTTCGTCATACCCGCAAAGGGACGAATCTCCTCCGACTCAAGCCGCTTCAGCTGGGCCTCGGTGGGGACATCGAAATACCAATGCGGGAATAGGTCGCTGGGATTTTGCTTAGCCATCGCCCAGCGCTCTGTGAGCCAGTTTGGTACGGACGGAGTGCGCGCGCTTTCCTTTGTGTTGTTGGTGCGGCTGCGCGGTTGTCTCCGGTTTTTTCCCTGTGACTTGAGCCACACGTAGGCAACGAAGGCGATGATGATCAATATCAAGTAGGATACGACATTCCCCTGTAGCGCTCGGCGGGCAAGCGTACTTCAGTGCAGCCGAGGTACGCGGCGCTCCGGAAACGACAAAGCCCCGGGGAGCACCCGAGGCCTTGTGTGGTGTCGCGCTTTGTTGTCCTTTCGGAACTCTTGGGGTCTACGAAAAATCCCCTATGAGGCTCCTAAATTCCGACTTGCGAAATTTGTAACCAGCTGATTTTTCTAGCTTTTAATTGTCTGGTGCCGGAGGTGGGACTCGAACCCACACGCTTTTAAGGGCGGCGGATTTTGAGTCCGCTGCGTCTACCGATTCCGCCACTCCGGCGCGGACGCGAAGTATAGCCGGCGCGCCGGCTCAGGCCACCTCGTCGGTGCACATGGCGCAGGTTTCGCGCTCGAACCACTCGCCGTCGCGGGGGAAGAACTTCGCGCAGTTCTCCATCGGCGCCTGGTAAATGTGCAGCGAGATCGCCACCGCGTCCTGGCTGGCGTTGCGGATGGTGTGGAACTCGTGCGGCGGGATCAGGCTGCCGGCGCTGCCGGGCCCGGCGTGGATGCCGCCCGCGGCGCGGAAGCGGTAGCGCTCGCCGTCGCGTTCCAGCAGTTCGTACTGGACGATCTCCAGCTCGCCGTCCCACACGCCTTCAACGCACCACAGGCCGGAATGGTCGTGCAGCGGCGTACCCTGGCCCGGACCCCAGGTCATCGCGACCACGCTGTAGCCGCGGTCGGGGCTGCGATACAGCTCGCGCCGCGCGTAGTGGTCGACGATGGATTCGTGCACGCAGCCGGGCAGTTGCACGTCGCGGTCGCGGATCATCGCGCACAGGCAGTTGCGCAACGCCGCGGTGACGGCGTGCTGGTCGCCGCGGGCCACTGCCTCGTCGAGCCGGGCGACGAGCTTGTCGCGGCCGGGGAAATCGACGCTGGGACAATCCGGAATGGCAGTCGCATCCATGGCGCGATTCTACCGCCGCGGGGCCGGGAGGGCGTTCAGGAACCCGGCCACGGCCGGGCCGAAGCGCCCGATATCGACGAGGAAGGCGTCGTGGCCCTGCGGCGAAGGCAGGGGCAGGAACTCGGTCTCGGCGCCGCCGGCCCGCAGGCCGTGGGCGATTTCCTCCTGCTGCTGCAGCGGGAACAGGATGTCGGTGTGCACGCCGATCGCGAGCGCGCGCTCGATCCGGATCGCGGCGAGGCCGGCGAGTACGTCGCCGCCGTGGTCTTCGCCGAGGTCGAACCAGTCCATCGAGCGGCTGAGGTAGAGGTAGCTGTTCGGGTCGAAGCGGCGCACGAAGCGGCGCGCGTGGCCTTCGAGGTAGCTTTCCACCTGGAATTCGAGTCCGAAAGGATCCCCGTCGTCGCGGTCGTCCTCGAGCCGCACGCGGCCGAAGCGCCCGTCCCATTCCAGCGCCGAGCGGTAGGTGACGACGCCGAGCTTGCGCGCCATGCGCATGCCCGATTCCGGGTAGGAGGCTTCGTCGTAGTCGCCGCCGTTCCAGTTCGGGTCGAGGCGGATCGCCTCGCGTTGCAGCGAGCGGATCGCGATCGAAAACGGTAGTGCGCGCGCCGCGCCGGAAATATCGACGAGCGCGCGCGCGATGCCGGGATGGCGTTGCAGCAGGGCCAGCGCGGCCATGCCGCCCATCGAGTTTCCGATCACGCAGGCGAGCGTGTCGATGCCGAGCGCGCGCACCACCGCGGCGGAGGCATCGGCGCCGTCCTCGATCGACAGTTCGGGGAAATCGAGGCGATAGGGCTCGCCGGTCGCCGGATTCGTCGACGCCGGCCCGGTCGAACCCTTGCAACTGCCGAGCGCGTTCGTGCACACCACGAACCAGCGATCGCTGTCGATCGGCTTGCCAGGCCCGATCATCGCTTCCCACCAGCCCGGTTCAGGGTTCGCCTCGTTCGCGGCCGCGTGCGCATCCGGGGACAGGCCGGTGAGGATCAGCACCGCATTGTCGCGGTCGGCGTTGAGCGTGCCCCAGGTGTCGTAGGCCATGCGCGCGCCATGCAGCGCGCCGCCGCGCTTCATCGGGAACGGCGAGGGCAGGTCGATGAAACGCGCGTTGGCGGGGATGAATTCGGTCATGATGTTGTTGCCATCCTGGGGCGAAACCGAAGGACCTGTTTTTTCCGTTCTTGAAACCAGCAACAGCAGGTCCTTCGCTGCGCTCAGGATGACAAGTTTAGTGGTTGCCCCCAATCACCAGTTCCACCGGCTCCCTTGCCGGCAACGCCACCCGCACCGGCGCGGATTCGATGTCGCCGTCCTGCGGCATCGCATTGCCGCTGGCCGAGAGCCGCGCGACCAGTTCGACCTCGTGCAACTGCGAGAGCTTGCGCGTCGGCATCGGGCTGTCGGCGTCGTCGAGGGTGGCGGTGAAGGGCAGTTCGGACACCGCGTGCTTTTCCACCGCGACCGGCATCGGCGCGCCGCCGGGTTCGCGCGCGACCACGAATACCTGCGCGTCGCCGCGCAGGCGCACGCGGGATGCGAAACCGGGATCGAGCTTCACCGCGACCGTGAGCGTTCCGGCTGCCGGCGTGGGCCGCGGCAACGGCGGCAGGCCCGCGTCCTTGCGCGCGGCATCGAGTTGCGGACGCAATGCGGCGGCGGTGGTCGGATCGACTTCGGCGAGCAGCGGTTCCCACGTCGCCGCGGCGCCGGCCGCATCGCCGGCCTGGCGTTTCGCGATGCCGAGGAACCAGCGCGAACGCTGGTGCCTCGGGTCGCGTTGCAATGCATGTTCCAGCATCGCCACCGCCTGCGGGTCGAAGCGGTGTTGCGGATCGGCCTTGGCGCGCGCTTCCGCGGCTTCGGCGAGCGTGTCGGGATCGTCGGGGCGCAAGGTCGCCGCGCGCGCGAAGGCATCGCGCGATGGCTCGAACTTGCCTTGTTCGGCGAGTACCCGGCCGAGCAGGCGCCAGCCGTCGGGCTGCGCGGGATCGCGCTGCAGTTCGCCTTGCAGCCTCGCAATGGCATCGTCGACGGTTCGTGGTGCTTCGCGCAGCGCCGGATCGAGCGCGGCGGGCGTGCCGAGCAGGGCGTACAGGCCGATGGCCGCGCCAGCGACGAACGCCGAAATCGCGACCGCGGCTCCACGTTGCGCACGCCACAGCGGGGCCAGCGCCAGCGCGAGGATGGCGAGGGTGAGCAGGGCGGCGAGGGCGGCGAAAACCTGCATCACCATTCCTGCGCTTCGTCGTTCGCAACGCTCGCGCGCGAGCGCCGGCGCACGATGGCCACGACGACCGCGCCGCCGGCCAGCAGCACCAGCGCGGGGCCGAACCACAGCAGCCAGGTGCTGGCTTCCACGCGCGGCCTGTACAGCACGAATTCGCCGTAGCGCGCGACCAGGAACTGCTCGATCTGCGCGTCGCTCAGGCCGCGGCGCATCAGCTGCAGGATCTCGCCGCGCAGGTCGCGGGCGATCTGCGCATTGGAATCGGCCAGCGACTGGTTCTGGCACATCACGCAGCGCAGCTCGGATGCCAGCGCGTGGAAGCGCGCTTCCTCGGCGGCGTCGCGGAACTGCAACGGCGCATCGGGTTTCGCCGGTTGGGCGAATGCGTTCCCGGCGAACAACAGCAACGCAAGCAGCGGGGCGACGAGCCTCATCGCGAACCCTCCGCGCGACGCAGGGCCGGCATCAGTTCATTGGCGATGATCCCGTCGGTCAGCGGGCCGACGTGCTTCCAGCGGACGATGCCGTTGCCGTCGACGAGGAAGGTTTCCGGCGCGCCGTACACGCCCCAGTCGATCGCGGCCTTGCCGTCGACGTCGGCGACCACGATCCAGAACGGATTGCCGAACTGCGCAAGCCAGCGCAGGGCATCGGCGCGCTCGTCCTGCCAGTCGTAACCGACCACGCGCACGCGCCGGGTTTCGGCGAAACGGGTCAGCACCGGATGCTCGACCCGGCATTCCACGCACCAGCTCGCCCACACGTTCAGCACGAACGGTTGCCCGCGCAGTTCGCGCAGGGTGACGGTGCGATTGGGTTCGTGCAGCGAGGGCAGGGCGAAATCTGGCGCGGGCTTGCCGATCAGCGGCGACGGCAGCGCTTCGCGGTCGGGATTGCGGCTCATCCACACGCCGGCCGCGAGCAGCAGGCCGAGCGCGAGGAAGATCGCCAGCGGCAGCCAGCGCGAGAATTTCATGCGGCCTCCGCGGGCGACGGAGCGCGACGGAAGCGTTTGTCCGTCGCGGTCACGAACGCGCCCAGCGCCATCAGCAGCGCGCCGAGCCAGACGAAGCGCACCATCGGCTTGCTGTGCACGCGCACCGCCCAGCTGCCGTCGCCCAGCGGTTCGCCGAGCGCGACGTAGCGGTCGCGGAACAGGCCCGCGTCGATCGCCGCTTCGGTCATCACCTGGCCGCCGGAGGCATAGCGGCGTTTTTCCGGATGCAGGATGTCGACGGCATTCGAACATGCCTTGTCGAGCACGCGCACGCTGCCGATGTCGGCGAGATAGTTCGGGCCCTCGCGGCGTTCCGCGCCGACGAATTCGTAGCAGTCGCGCCCGAGTCGCACCGATTGGCCCGGCTTGAGCGCGAGTTCGCGCTGCTGGCTCAGCGCGTCGGTGAGCATCGCGCCGGCAAGGAACAGGCCGAGGCCGCAATGCGCCAGCGCCATGCCGAGCATCTCGGCGGTGAAGCGGCGATCGGCATTCTTCCAGCGCGACCAGACGAAACGCGAAGTGCCCGCGAGCACCCACGCCGCGCCGGCGATGCCGAGCACCACGCGGCCCTTGCCCTGCGGCGCCAGCCACCACGCGATCGCGGCGGCGGCGAGCGCGAACACCGCCCAGGGCAACAGCATCGCGAAGATCCGCGATGGCTGTTCGCGCTGCCATTTCGTCAGCGGGCCGAACGGCAGCAGCGCCACCAGCGGCGCCATCAGCAGCACGAACAGCAGCGAGAAGTACGGCGGCCCGACCGAAATCTTGCCGAGGTCCAGCGCGTCGGCGAGCATCGGGTACAGCGTGCCGAGCAGGACCATCGCGCAGGCCGCGCACAGCAGCAGGTTGTTCGCCAGCAGCAGGGTTTCGCGCGAATACGCGGCGAAGGGCTTGCCTTCGCTGCCCGTTCCAGTGGCGCGCAGCGCGAACAGCAGCAACGAACCGCCGATCACGATCCCGAGATAGACGAGGATGAACACGCCGCGGGTCGGATCGGCGGCGAAGGCGTGCACGCTGGTGATCGCGCCCGAACGCACGAGGAAGGTGCCGAGCAGCGACAGCGAGAACGCGGCGATGGCGAGCAGCAACGTCCAGTGGCCGAAACTGCCGCGCTTTTCGGTCACCGCCTGCGAATGCAGCAGCGCGGCGCCGGCCAGCCACGGCATGAAGCTCGCGTTCTCGACCGGATCCCAGAACCACCAGCCGCCCCAACCGAGTTCGTAATAGGCCCAGGCGCTGCCGAGCGCGATGCCGAGGGTCAGGAAACCCCAGGCCGCGTTGGTCCACGGCCGGGTCCAGCGCACCCAGCGTGCGTCGATGCGGCGGTCGAGCAATGCCGCGATCGCGAACGCGAACGGCACCGCGAAGCCGACGTAACCGAGGTAGAGCATCGGCGGGTGGATCACCATGCCCGGGTCCTGCAACAGCGGGTTGAGGTCCGCGCCTTCGGCCGGCATCGGCAACAGGCGTTCGAATGGATCGCTGGTGAACAGCAGCAACGCGAGGAAACCGAGCGAGACGATGCCGAGTACGCCGAGTACGCGTGCGGCCACGTCCTGCGGCAGCCCGCGCGAGAAACGCGCGACCGCGCCGGTCCATAGCGCCAGCACCAGCAGCCACAACAGCAGCGAGCCTTCGTGCGCGCCCCAGACCGCGGTGTAGCGGTAGACCATCGGCAACAGCGAATTGCTGTTCTGGGCGACGTATTCGAACGAACGGTCCTGCACGACGAACGCGTATGTCAGCACCGCGAACGCGATGCCGACCAGCGCGAGCTGGGCGTAGGCCGCGGGCCGCGCCACCGCCATCCATGCCGGATTGCCGCGCTGTGCGCCGACCAGCGGCAATGCCGCCTGCAACAACACCACCAGCAGGGCCAGCACCAGCGCGAAATGCCCGAATTCGCCCAGCATCAGTTGTTCCCCTCCCGCCTCGCGGGAGAGGGTATGGCCGCGCCAGCGGCGGTGGGGGAGGAGGGCACCGCATGCTTGCTGTGCGCCTCCGCCATCTTGTCCGCGACTTCCTTGGGCATGTAGGTCTCGTCGTGCTTGGCCAGCACTTCCTCGGCGACGAAGGTTCCGCCGCGCATGCGCCCGGTGGCGATCACCGCCTGGTTCTCGCGGAACAGGTCGGGAAGGATGCCGGTATAGACGACCGGCAGCTTCGCATCGCCGTCGTCGACGTCGAAATGCGCTTCCATCGAACCGGTCGCGCGCTTGAAACTTCCCGCCGAAACCATGCCGCCGAGGCGGAAACGCGCTTCGCCATCGCGGACCTTCGCGCCGGCTTCGCCGCCCAGGATTTCGTGCGGGGTGTAGAGGTAGGCGACATTGCGTTGTAGCGCGAGCGCGGTCAGCGCGATCGCGGTGCCGGCCGCGACCACGGCCAGCAGGACCAGCAACAGGCGACGACGGCGGATCGGGTTCATGCGTTCGCCCCCGGCTTGCGCTTCGCCGCATCGCGCCGGCTCCGCAGGCCG
>Ga0209023_10005524_pt1 | contig 13770 bp, 10 predicted proteins | sample LakOneMetagenome_FD_187468 | JGI IMG/M metagenome (GOLD analysis project Ga0209023, IMG submission 187468) | Freshwater and sediment microbial communities from Lake Erie, Canada (SPAdes) (version 2) | ecosystem: Environmental > Aquatic > Freshwater > Lentic | place: Lake Erie, Canada...
CCACCGTACGGCTTGGCGCGTGTGCACTGCATCACTGCGATCGGCCCTGCCGCATGGGACAACGCAGCGGGAGTCATCGCCGAGACACTCGGCAGCGAGGTATCGGCGCCACCCGAGCTCTGGTGCACCAGAGTCCCTCCGGAGCCCCGAGGATTTGTGGGACGGGACGACGTGTTGGACGAGATCGCTGGTGGGGCCGCTGAGCGCGGCGGCCTTGCTGCTCGGCACGTGATCATCGGGCTGGGCGGGGTCGGGAAGTCGGCGCTCGCGGCGTCGTACGCGCAACGGTCACGGGGCATGTTCGATCTCGTCTGGTGGGCGCGGGGCGACACGATCGGGAATCTCATCGCGGACCTACGGAGTTTGGCTGACGCCGCCGGATTGGCGGATCGAGAGGGCACGCCGGATGAGGCGAGGGCATACCAAGCGCTGGACTGGCTGCAACAGCTCACGGGTCGACGTTGGCTACTCGTGGTTGACCACGTCGAGGACCATCGAGCGGTCGAACCGCTCCTACCGGTCTACGGCATTGGGCAGGTGGTGGTCACAACCCGCGTGAAGCCGCCCACCGGGCCCGTGACTCCGATCGAGGTCGAGCTCGACACCCTCAGTGAGGCTGACTCGATTGCGTTCATGAAGGGCCGCCTCGGTGAACGTGGCGCGCTCGACGGAGTCGTCGCCCACCTCGACGGTCTGCCGCTGGCACTCGAACAGGCGGCGGCCTTTCTCGAGCAGCACCCGACGGTGTCCGTCGAGCGGTACGAGGTGCTGTTGCACGAGGCCGATCGCGACCCGTTCCCTGATGGCACCCGGCCCACCGGCTACGACCGCACCGCGACCGACACCTGGCGCGTCTCGATCGACGCCGCGGCGACGCAGGCGACGCTCGCCCGAAAGATGCTCGAGGTGTTGGCGGTAGTTGCGCCCGACGACATTCCGCTCGCCTTGGTCACCGGACAGGACGCCGCTAGCGGCCCGTATTGGGGGCAGGGGTGTACCGACATCGATCTCGATGATGCGCTCGCCGCGCTCCACGCCCACTCGCTGGTGGCCATCAACTCCGACCTCGGCACGCTCTCGGTGCATCGCCTCGTGCAGGACAGCACGAGACGGGCATCGGGGTTGGACGAATCGCCAGTCGACGCAGCTGTCGACGCGCTGACCCGGATGGCCGGGGTTGGGTCGCCCGATCCGTGGGCGCCGTATCGAGCGACTCGGCTCGCCCAGCACTTCGTTCGCGCCGCTTCGGCGCTCCAAACGATTCAGGCCAAGACACTGGGACCCGATGACCCGGAGACCCTCGTCACCCTTCACGGCCTCGCTCGGTGGGCCCATCTGGCCGATGAATCCGGTCTCGCGATCGCCGCCGGCGAAGCGGTCCTTGCCGCTCGGCGGGCTTCGCTGGGCGCGGATCATCCCGACGTGCTGTCGATCCGAGAGGACCTCGCGGACATCTATCGAAAGGCTGGCCAAACGTCCGTAGCGATCGAGATGTACGAACATCTCGTGATCGATCTCGAACGCCTCAACGGCCACGACCAGCCAGACACCCTTCGTGCTCGCGATGGACTCGGCAACGCATACATGACGGCACGTCGCGAGGACGCCGCGATCGAGCTTCTCCAGGCTTTGGTCCTCGATCTCGAACGAGTGGTCGGCGCCGCCGACGACCGAACCCTCGATGCCCGCTCTCACCTCGCCGACACCTACAGGGCACAGGGCCGACTGGACGAGGCGCTCGAGCTTCATCGCACCGTGCTCCGAGACCGACAGGCAAACCTCGCGCCGGGTCACTCCGCGGTCGCGGTCGCACGAATGAGCGTGGCCATGGATGAGCTGCGCAGCACGGTCGAGCAGAACAAGGCCAAGTTCCACCCCGAGATCGCACGGTTCCTCGACGATCTGTTCGACACCAAGCCGGACTGACCGGGCGATCCGAGCGCCAGGAGCTGCCCACGACCGGGGCCGGTGCCATTACCGTGACGGCATGGCTCGGGTGGTCGTGTATTCGATGGCGCACCGGGGTGATGTGTTCCCGTTCGTGCCGGTTGCGTCGGAGCTTTCGCGCCGCGGTCACGACGTGCGGTTCGTGGTGCCGCGCGAGTTCCATTCGATCATGGGGTCCGAGCCCTTCCGCACGGTGCATTCCGGCACGGATTTCGGCCCTTCGACGCTCGACGCGCACGGTGCCTACCTGGCGAGATGGGGGATGCGTCTCGGCGGTGCGATGCTCCTTCGGTTGTACTTCGGGACATTCACCATTCCCCATCTGGCCGAGTTGTTCATGGCGGTGGACGCCGAGATTGCGAGTGCCGATCTGGTGGTGGCGCACCCGGCGGCGTCCCTGGTGGCCGCGATGTCGTGCGAGCGGCGCGGGGTTCCGTGGATCGTGGGAGATCTGTTCCCGATGCTCGTGCCGACCAACCGCGTTCCTCCAGCCGGCATGCCGAATCTCGGTCCAGGCATGAATCGACGGATGTGGTCGCTCGCTCGCAGCCGGGCCGCCGGGCGTGCCGGCGGCGCTCCGGCCTTCGTCGACTTTCGCGCTCGGCTCGGACTCGGAAGTGACGATTGGAACCTGCTCGATGCCCGCTTGTCGCCCTTCGGCAACCTGGCCCTGTCGTCGCCGTTGTACAGCCCGGCTCAGCCCGACTGGCCGACGAACTATCGACTCACGGGGTTCACGTCTTGGGCCGGCGCCGACGATGGGGCGATTCCCGACGAGATCATGACGTTTCTCGACGGCGGTGATCCGCCGGTGATCGTTACGCTCGGGTCGAGCGCTGCCTCGGCCCGTCCGGAACTGTTCGAGGTGATCGGCAATGCACTGCGCGCCGTGGGGCGACGGGGGCTCCATCTCACTTCGAACCAAGCGATCGCCGATCGCACCCGGAATGCCCTCGCCGACGAGAGCCAGGGCGTGTGGCCGTTCTCTCCGCTCGCGCCGCTGCTGCCGCGCGCCGAGGCGATCGTGCATTCGGGTGCCCACGGAACGAACGCGTTGGCGATGCAAGCGGGGTTGCCATCGCTGATCATCCCCTGCCTCTTCGACCAGCTCTGGCACGGCCGGCGCCAGGTGGAGCTGGGCACCGGGATCTTGCTCCGAAAGCCATCGAGGGCGGAGGAGGCGATCAAGCAGCTGATCCGTGACTCGGCCATTCGAGCGCGGGCCGCCGCATTCGGCCGGGAGCTCCGAGGCGAGGACGGCACCACCGCCGCCGTCGACGCGATTGCCGCGTTCCTCGCGTCAGGCTGATCATGAGCGCGGCCGTGCTCTCCGGGTGTTGCCGGATGTTCTCCACCCAGAGAGGCGAGCATGCTGGACCTCGTGCTGATCGAGCTGCGATTCGACACGGCTTCACTGCCGAGCGGCGAGTTGGTGTACTCCACCGGTGTCCACGTGGCGTTCTCCGGTTGGTTGAGCCTGCTCGCCCAGCTCGAGGCCGCGATCAACCAGCTCGACAAGCCAGGAGGCGATGCTGAACCACTCGACTCCTGAGATCACGTTCGGTCGCAGCACCGAACCATCGCTGCTGAGAACAAGGTGCGAGCGCGCCGCTCAGGGCGAGGGCTCGTTCGTCGTACTGCGAGGTGAGCCCGGACTCCACTCGTGCTCGTCGCCCATGGCCGGGTACACGTCGCCGTCACCCCACCATGCTGTACCAACAGGTCATCGGCCCGCGGCGTGCCCTCAGAGCAGAGCACCCGGCGAGGCGACGTCGACCACGATCCGGGTGGGGTTCGAAAGGGTTGTGACCTTGAACGCCGGATGTGTCCGTACGCCGATCACCCAGTTGAGCACGCCCTCGAAGTCTCCGGTCTCGACGACGGACTGGATCGCCGGATAGGCGAGAGGAATACTCGTCGCTCCGGTGTAGGTCTCGTGGAAGGTGTTGCCCGAGGTTTCGAAGCCGGCCGCCGACGACATCCGGACCGAGAGGTAGGAATCACCTGAGACGGACACCGGCAGGTCGGACGGGTCGGCGGTGATCGGACCTTCGACGTAGCCGACCGTGTAGCCGGGCGCGAAGTCGGTGGAGAACTCGAAGACGACGCGCTCGTACCCGTCGTGTCGGCCCGTCCGCACGTCCACGAGCTCAGCCGTGACGCCGGGGCCACCCGGCGTGTCCGGTGTCGACACCGGGTCGGCCGAGGCACCCGGGAGACCCGGAGATGGCGTCGATGAGAAGCGCACCGGTACCGCGAACTGCATCGGGCGGCCGCCCTCTTCCACCGAGCCCGTCGCCTCCGTGACGGTCACCTCGCCTCCGGTGGACGGCCCGGCGTCGAAGGCGATGCTTGCCTCGAAGGGCCCCCACGCCGGCTTCCCCTGTGGGTCCATCGTCGGTCCGAGCCCGGTGGCGAACGTCGTGACCAGTTCTCGACCGTCGTCGGCGGCGAGTGAGATGTCGACGGTGTTCTCGAACGTGGAGTTCTCGCCACTGACCAGGAACGGCGTGGAGACCTCCTGGCCCGGCAGCGGCAAGGTCACGACGACCGAGGGCTTGAACTCCTGGAAGTCCTCGCGTCGGAGCGTTACGCCGAGGATGATGCCCTCCCCGCCCAGATCCGTGCTCCCGTCGAGCGTCAGGACAACCCGGTCGACCCTGGGGAACTCGGTGACCGTGTAGACCAACTGCGCGACGCGGCCGAACATCGACGGACTGCCCCCACCCGACGCGAAGGCACCGGTCAGGTCGACGTTCGCCACGCTGTCGGCGACGCTCAGCGAGCGAAGACGGGTGCCTTCCGGGATCATCGTCACCACGCCGACGCCGTCGTCGCTGACGGGACCTGTCAGCAGATCCCGGATGGCCACCTCGGCGGTGATTCCCTCCCGATACGCGGGGGTGAGAATCTCGTCGTGGAGGAACCAGATGCGGTTGAGCGTCTGGCCCTCCGGAACCGAGAGACTTTTGTCGATGCTCACCGTCGATGAGGTGATGACGGCGGTGGTCGTCGTCGGCGACCGGGACTCGGTGGTCGGCGCTATCGTCGTCGAAGTCTCACCGAGCGTCGAGCCCGAGCCGGTGACTGCGGTGTTCGCCCCACGATCGTTTCCACATCCTGCGAGCAGCAGCACGATGAGCAGGGACCCACCGATGCGCCACCGGGTTCGCTCGTCGGGTCTTCCCTGCGCTGATCGGCGGACAGGACGGTTGGCGCTCACCAACGCACCGGGCTCGCCGAACGCGATCACGCCGTTCAGCATCGCCGGCGGAGCTCATGTGGGGTAGGGCCGTCCGGCCTCGTCGGTTCCACGATCTGCCGCCGGGACGTGACCGCGGCGCCCGGCGGCCGCCCAGGTGTTCTCGCCAGCCCTGGCGATGGCGTCGCGGATCGTCGTTGCGAGGATCGGGCCGTCTCGCTCCGGTGTCGAGAAGAGCACGGAACCATCGACGGGTTCGACGGGCGCCGCGGTCGAGGGGGCCGATGCTCGGCGCACTGCGATGACCGGGCGCCCCAGTGCGCGTGCCGTTCGGAGCTCGTAGCGGGTGTACTTCGACGAATGCCAGTTGTCGGTGGCGACGACGAGGAACGCGGCGCACCGTTCCAGCCACCGGTCGTGCTCCGCCAGGATGTGTCGCTCGTCGAGTTCCTCCGTCGCCCGGTAGTCGAAGAGACCGAAACCCTGCTCGGCCAGGGCCGGCACGATGCCGTTGGCCACCCATGCCACATCGTCGGTCTGCTTTCCCCGGTAGGACACGAAGACGTACCCGCGCCGCGCCTCGCCGCCCGGGTCCGGACCGACACCGAAGGCCTCGGCGACGAAGGTGTGACCGGGCCGGAGAAACGCCGGATCGGTCTGGTACCGCCGGCCGGAGAGCAGCAGCACGGGAAGGCCGGCCAGCGGTGGGGGGTACTTGCTCTCGGTCATACGTGCCACCGCCACGATGCCGCCTGCGGCGATCCGCTCGGCGACCTCGGCGAGTTGCGCGTCGGACCACCACACGGAGCCGGTGTGGACCAGGAGCAGCCCGCGCAGCTCTGCCCTCCTGGCGGCGCACTCCTCGGGTGTTTCGCCCGGCGCTACGAGGACACCTGACACACCGAGACTCCGGGCGTCGCCGAGGAGGCGGAGCGCGATCGACCGATCGGCGCGCGCATGCACGATTCCGATCGGTCGCGGGTCATCCACGTGTTTCCATCGGCCGACGGGAGGTTTCATGTGATCGCCCGGACGTCTCGAACGGTAGCGACGAGACCGGTGACGGCGATCGACAGCCAGACGAGCCGCGGTCCGAGGCGGTAGATCGCCGACGCCCGGATCTTCGACAAGCGAGTCGAGCGGCGGCCCGCGAGGCACAAGGCTTCGATGACGGCGACCACAGGGACGACCAGCAGGGTGCCGGGGAAGCAGACCAGCAGCAGGACGGGCAGCGCCCGGCGGCGACGACCGGCCACCGGCTGCGGGTCGGTTCGTCCACACCGATCGACCACGACGCCGATGGCGATGCCGAACAGTCCGGGCAACGCGATGAAGACGCTGATGGCGAGCCAGGTCGGTGTCAGCAGTGAGAAGTCGACCCCGTCCGCATGCAGCAGCATCGAGCCGACCACGACCCCGGACGCCGCTCCTGTCGACAGGCGGCGGAACCACCGCGGCCCGATCAACCTGGGCGCGACCAATCGGTACGCGACCGCGCCGATGACGCCGACCGCAGCACCGAGGTGGAGGAGGGCATACGTGCCCCCCAGGGTGACGCGTCCGATGACGAATCCATCGTCACTCTTCACGCCGCGCACGCGATCGGCCGAAGTGAGTCGCAGCAGCAGCATTGCCAGACGGCTTCCCCCACCGATGACCACGACACCGGTGACGATCCCGGCGACGACGAGCACCCGTAGCCGTTCGATCAGCTGTGCCGACCCCGGGGACTCACCGGAGGTGGTCGCCCGGCGCGGGTCGTCGTTCCCGTCGGAGGCCGGGGCGAGGAATACGTGCTGCACGGGAACTCCTGCGGCTTCCATGGTGAGGACAGACGGTCGAACCCGGTCGGTGGGTGACGCTCGCCGGAAGTTCTCGTCGGTGTCACCCGGATCAACCGGCCGTTCGTCCGTTCTGCTGTGGCGACAGTTCCGGTGCGCGCCGTCCTCGGCCCGGAGGCAAGGGTCTCGTCCGGGCGCACGTCGTGCGCCTGGCACGCTGGTGACATGAGGTGCCCTCGACGTGTGGGTCGCGATCCGATCGTGACCGGTTGAACCGCGATGCACGCGATCGTCGTCCCGCGCCGGATGCCCGGCCCGCCGGGACTTCTGTCGGCGATCGCCGCCGCGAGGTCGGACGGTGAGACGATCAGCGTCGAGACCGAGGAGCTCGTCGTCGGCCTGTTCCACTCGGAGGGCCGCTCACTGGTGCGACTGGCCCGGTTGTTCGTCGACGACCGCGATGCCGCCGAGGACATCGTTCAGGAAGCCTTCCTCCGCCTCGCCCGCCACGCCCGCCGCATCGAGGCGATCGACCGGGCCCCCGCCTACCTGCGATCGGTGGTGTTGAACCTCGCCCGCGACCACAACCGCCGTGGTCTCGTCTCCCTGCGTCACCACGCCACAGCCGGCCGCGAGGTCGATGTCGCCGAGGACGCTGCCGATCGACTCGTGCGCTCCGAGGAACACGAGCGCGTCCTCGCCGCCGTCCGCCGGCTGCCGGGGCGACAACGGGACTGCATCGCGCTGCGCTACTTCGACGAGTACCCGATCGAGCGGATCGCGTCGACGCTCGGCATCTCGGTGAACTCGGTCAAGACCCATCTGCATCGCGCCATGGCCGCCCTCGGAACGGCATTGACCGAGCCATGACCGACACCGACCTCGAACGCCGCCTGATCGAGGCCTTCGCCGACGCCCGTACGTCGATGGAGGAGAACCCCGATCTGTTCGCCCGCGTCACCCGAAGCCTCGCCGACGCGCGAGCCCGGCGGCGCCACCGGCTCCGGCTCGCTGGACGGATACTCACGTTCGCCGTGGCGACCGCCGCTCTCGCCCTCGCGCTCTCCGATTCCGACAATGGGAGGTTCGTCATGCCGTGGTGGGTCATCGAACTGGTCACCGACATCGTCCTCGTCGCGCTCGCGATCTGTCTCGGCCCCTTCATCAAACGCTTCGGCCGCTCCTACGCCGCCGACGTGTTCCGGTCCAACCCGCGCACCGGCAAGAGCTACCTCGTGCTCACCGACGTGGCCTACTACTTGATCTTCGCGGCGTTCGTGCTGTTCACCGTCACGTTCGTCGAAGCCGGCGATTGGAAGGAGTCGACCGGCACCCAGCTCGAACACGAGGCCGCCCGCGTCGGCGGGATCCTGTTGATCATGGGCATCCTCCACGCTGCGAACGTGGTCGCGTTGCCGATCATCGGCCGACTACTGGCCAGCAACCGGCGACTCGACGATCCGCACGGCATCTCGAGTGCCGGCGAACCCCCGGTCGGGCCGCCGTCGCCACTTGGCCCGGGCGCCTGGATCGTCCGCATCGAGTCCGCTCCGCAACCGCCGGGCCACCTGCCGTGACGGCGGATCAGAGGTGTCGCCGACGTCGGTCGCCGACCGACAGATAGCGCCCGGCGCGCGACTCGCCGACGAGTCACCCCTCGAACCGTCCGATCGGTACCAGCCTGATCGTGACGAATGACGCGTCCGAGCCATCGTGGCGGCCGCGGCCCTCTGGCTCGAAACCGACGGGCCGAATGATCTGAGGGACGACCTCGTCGGCGCCGGTCCTCGGGCGTCGATCCGTCGGCCGGTACCCTCCCGACTCGACCATGACCGCCCGCTCTGCCGCTCCTCGGCCCGGATTCGACGAGTACCCGCAACGTCACGGTCTGGTGACCATCGGCCTGTTCGTCGTCGTCGTGGCCGCTTCCGTCGGCGTAGCAGTGGGCTTCAAGCGATCGGCACACTGGCTGATCGACATCTGGGGAGGATCCGGCGATCCGTCCGCGGTCGCGTCCCGGTTCCGCTGGCTGGTCACTGGTCTCGTGGTCGCGGCGGTGACGATCACGGCGGCCACGATCGGTCGGATGGCCGAGCGTCGTTGGACGGGTCACTTCGGGATCGAAGCCGTCGCCGCCAGTGCACGCGGGGAGCACCGCCGGATCATGATGCGCGCCACGCTGGTGAGGGCGGCGGCGACGTACCTCTCGGTAGTGGGACTGGTTCCGATCGGCCGGGAGTCGGCGATCATCGAGACCGGAGGCGCGATCGGTTCGACGCTCGGTCGCCGCTTCCGGGGACGGGGAGCGACGATGGCCACGGCGGGAATCGCCGCCGCGTTCGCCACCGCCTATCACGCGCCGATCGCCGCGGTGCTCTACCTCGAGGAGCATCTGCGGATCCGGGCCAGTCGGCGTGCGCTGAGGTTCTCGGTCGGAGGGTCGGTGGGTGGTTTCGTCCTGGCCACTCGGGTGCTCGGCTCCGCAGCGATCCTGCCGCGGACCGCCGCGTCGGTCCGCGAACTCTCGATCGCCGGGCTGGTCGCGGTCGTGCCGGCGTCCGTCGCGGCGCGACTGTTCCTGGTGCTCCGATCCCGCGCCACGGCTCGACCCCCTACGAAGCCGCGCCTCCCGAGATGGCTGCTGGTCGGCGCCACCGGCGTGGTGACCGGTCTGTCCGTCGCGGCATATCCGCTGGCGGCTGGCAACGGGCTGGAGGCGTTGCGTCGTTCCTCCACCCAGACGACCGCCGTGGTGGCGATCGCCGCTGCGATGTTGATCGGAAAGCTGGTGGGCACGACCTCCGCCTTCGCCTCCGGGGTGCCCGGCGGGGCCTTGACCCCCACGATGACGGTTGCCGGTGGAGCGTCGTTGCTCGTCGTCGCGGCGCTCGATCGGGTCGGTGTCCACGCCGTCGGGGTCTGGCCCGTCGTGGTGATGAGCGCGGCGATCGGTATCGCGATCGGCCTGCGTTCCCCGTTGATGGCCGTGGTGCTCGTGCCCGAGATGATGGGGCAGCTCGCACTCGTTCCGGCCACCGCAGCGGTGGTGGCGGTCGCCGTGCTCGCCGAGCGGTCGTTCGATCAGGTGGTCTTGCGGCTGCAGCGCCCGTCCCCGCCGATCATCCACGACCAGGACGGCTGAGTTCGGGCGTCTGCGCCCCGTGTCAGGTTGTTGTCACCGCTGAAAGGTCCGTGTCACGTCCTCGACCGATCGATGACAGCCCGCCCGCTGACCTGGTGACCACTCGTCCGTCCGCGGCCGCTCGGCGTGCTGCAACGCCTGGCGCGCCAGAGGCGCCCGGGCACTCGACCGTCGAGTGCCCGGGCGCCGCTGAACGAGCGGGCCGGCCGGCTCAGCAGGGCGGGTCGTAGTACGACGTCACCGAGTTGGAGTCCAGCGCGTTGTAGGTGAGGCCGTCGACGGTCACGTACGCCCGGGTGAACCACTGGGCGCCGGCGCCGCACACGCCACCGGTGTGCACCGAGAGGTAGTTGCTCCGGGTGGTCCACGGGCCCGACGAGTAGGTGGCCCAGGTGCTGCCGTTCCACCGGTACAGGACGGCGGTCGCCGTCACGTTGTGGACCGAGGCGCAGGTGACGTCGACCCCGCCCATGGCGGCGCCGTTGGTCGTTCTGACCGCGCCCACGAGCGCCGTGCAGTTGGTGCCACGCAGTGCATAGGTGTGGGTGGGTGCGCCGTTCGGGTTGACGACGGCGCTCGCCGGGCTCGCACCGGCGAAGACCGAGGCGGCGGCGACGGCGGCCAACCCGATGCCGAATCGGCGGCTGCGCTTGGGCGTCCGGGCGGGGCGCCGGGCGACGGACCGGTCGGCGCCGGGGGCGACGGTGGGGCGGACGGTGACGGTGGCGGAGTTCATGTCGTTCTCGCTCTCTGTGCTCGGTGCCCGGGGTGGCTGCCCCGGTGACCTCACTTTCCGGCGAAGAGCGACGACGTTCTGTGTCCCGGCCGACGGGCCGAGTGTGCGCGCGCCGACACAAGGCGCCGGGGGCGGCGCCCCCGGTCGGTCAGCGGGCGCGGAGCGGCGGAGTCAGCGGGCGCGCGTGTCGAGTGAGCGCGGATCGATGACCGTGATCCGACCCCGCGTCAGCTCGACGACGTCCGTATCGGCCAGCTCCTTCAGGAGCCGGTTGGCGGACGGGCGCGTGGTCCCGGCCATGGTGGCCAGATCCTCCTGCGTGATCGGGATCGTCACCGGTCCCGAACCGTCGCCGTAGAGCGACACGAGGTCGTTCAGCCGTCGCAGCAGACGCTTGTCGACCGGGATGTACAACGCCTCGAGCAGCTGGCTGCTGAGCCGGCGCACGGTGAGCGCCATGACGTTGGCGAGAAAGGCCTGGACCCGCGGTTCGCGGGCACGGAGCGCATCGAACTCACGGTGGTGGAGCACGAGCGTCTCGGTCGGCTCGAGAGCGACGATCGCGGCGGTTCGGCGATGCTCCGGGCTGAGCAGCGCCTGTTCCCCGAAGCAGTCGCCGGCGCCCAGGACGGTGAGGGTCGCGACGTCACCGGCGGGCGTCGACACCCGGACCGCGACATGGCCCCGGTCGATCAGATGGAACGTGTCGCCGAGATCGCCCTCGTGGAACACGGTGTCGCCCTTGCGGAACCGGCGGCGCGTCGTCGCCTGCAGGATCGAACGCCGATCCTGGTCGGTGAGATCTCGTAACAGCGGCCAGTCGTGGGCCATGGTCAACTCCTCGTCGGGAGATTCGTCGGTCAGCGGGAGAAGGTCGCGGCGATCACTGCGCTCGTGCCGTTCCGGTACGTGATGAGCGCCGAGATGGTGTGGCGCCCCGCAGTCAGGGGACCGACGTTGAACAGGCGGGCCGTGCCGTTCGGCGCCGTGCCGTTGAAGTCGAACGGAGCGAATCGCTCGACCGATCGCGGCTGCCCCAGGAGGTTCGGCGCGTCGAGCCAGAACGACACCGACGCCACGTTGGCGGTCGGCCCGATGAAGATCGCCACGTTGCCGTTGAGGGACCGGCCGGCCAGCGGCACGGCGCCGGCGCGGGTGGCCAGCGTGCTGACCAACAACTGTTGGGAGACGGTGACGGCCGGGTTGGCGACGGTGATCGTGACGGTGGCGCGTTCGGTCGTGCGATTCGACCGCGTCACGACCGCCGTGATCGTGTGGGTGCCGTTCGGCAGTAGGCGGGTGTCGAGACCGATGGCCGTGCCCCGGTCGCTCGTACCGTTGAGGTCGAACGGCGCACTGTTCTCGCGCTGGAACAGACGCGCCGGCGACGCGGTCGGATCGTCGATCCAGAAGTCGACCCGAGCCACGGGCGAGGGCGTGGACGATGGGGTCGCGAAGACGTAGATCGTGCCGCTGAGGGGCGACGCGCCGAGCAGCTGCGGCGCGCCCCGGTTCGGCGCCGTCGACACCTTCAGCCACGAAACCGTCCCGCCACCGCCACTGCCACCGCCGGATCCGGTGACCGTGAGGGTCGCCGTCCTCGTGGTGCTCCACAGGCCCGCCGCGTCACGGACGCGCACGCTGACGGTGTAAGTGCCGGCCACGAGCGTCGCTCCGACGGCAGCGGTGAAGCCGGACGCCGGCGAGCCCGTCATGGGGGTCGCGGCTCCGGCGCCGGGATCGGCGCCGACGAACATCTCGGCGCCGGCGACGCCCGAACCGGCGTCGGTGCCCGTGACCGACACGACCGTGGTCGTACCGGCCACGATGGAGGCCGGGGTGAGCGTCGGCGTGCCCGCCACCGGCGAGGTCGTGTCGACCTTCAGCGTGATCGACGAGGTCGCGGAGTTGTCGGCGAGATCGGTCGCGGTGCCACTCACCGCGACCGCCGGTCCCTCGGTGGTCACCGTGGCGGCCGGACTGCAGCTCGCGATCCCCGACAGCGCGTCGGCGCACGCGAAGGCGACCGTGGGGGACGAGGTCCACCAACCGCTGGTGGCGGCGGCCGGGGTCACGGTCGGGGTGATCGTCGGCAGGGTGCGGTCGATCCGCACGGAGGTCGACAACGGGGTCGAGTTGCCGGCCCGGTCGGTGGCCGTCCCGGTCGCGGCGACCGCGGCGCCCTCACCGGTCAGGATCGTGGTCGCCGGACAGCTCGCGACCCCGGAGCCCGTGTCGGCGCACGCCCACGCCACGGTCGTGTCGGTGTGTCGCCATCCTGCCCCGTTCGCCGCCGGCGTGACCGTGGCGATGCCGGTCGGCAGCGACGTGTCGAGCGTGAACGTGGCCGTCGAGGTCGATCCGTCGGAGCCGGTGACGGTGATGGTGTGGGGTCCGTCGCCGAGCCCGGTGGGCGTGAAGGGACCGGTGTAGGTCGTCGGCGCGGCGTTGTCGATCCGCACTTCGTAGGTCGTTCCCGAGGACCCGCTGAGTGCGACCGACGGGCTCGATGCGACGAAGCCGCCGCCGTTCGGGGCGGGCACCAGCATGACCGTCGCCGGCGTCGCCGGCGGAGCGGTGACCGGCAGGGTCGGGTTGAACCCAGGTCCCTTCTTCGAGGCCCAGGCGACGTTGCCGGCCGCGTCGACCGCCTGCGCCACGAACCGGATCTGATCGGAAGGGAGCGAATCGGGCACCACGAGCGTCGCGGTCCAGTCGCCGGAGCTCTGGCGGGTCAATTCGATCGGCTGCCAATCGCCGCCGGCCTGGATCAGCACCAGCACCCGCCCGATGCCACTCGGGTCGGCGGCGCGCACCGCGATCGACAAGGTCGTCCCGTCCTTGTGGGCGACCGCCGAGGTGATCGTCGGCGCATCGAAGTCGCTCGACGTGGAGTACAACGCCTGGATCCCGACATCCGAGTAGAGCACCTGTGCGCCGACGCCAGCGGGGTCGGCGACTC
>Ga0209023_10005525_pt1 | contig 13770 bp, 12 predicted proteins | sample LakOneMetagenome_FD_187468 | JGI IMG/M metagenome (GOLD analysis project Ga0209023, IMG submission 187468) | Freshwater and sediment microbial communities from Lake Erie, Canada (SPAdes) (version 2) | ecosystem: Environmental > Aquatic > Freshwater > Lentic | place: Lake Erie, Canada...
ATTTCCCAAGTCAGGTCTTCGGCAACGCCATCTACTTTTTCTAACGCTTGATAGATTGGCACAGTGCCAATTGGCACTGGTGAGTTACGAATAATCCATTCGCGGGTTTCATGAATATTTTTACCCGTTGATAAATCCATGATGGTGTCCGCACCCCAACGGGTTGACCACGTCATCTTGGCGACTTCTTCATCAATCGAGGAACCCAGCGCAGAGTTACCGATATTGGCATTGATCTTCACCAAGAAGTTACGGCCAATAATCATCGGCTCAGCTTCTGGATGGTTAATGTTGGCTGGAATAATCGCACGGCCAGCAGCCACTTCACTACGAACAAATTCAGGGGTAATTTCGCGAGGCAAATGCGCACCGAAGTTTTGACCTGCATGCTGACGCAAGTCAGTGCCTTCATATTGGCGCTGCGTTTCACGGATGGCGATGTATTCCATCTCAGGCGTGATGATGCCTTGACGCGCGTAATGCATTTGGCTGACGTTCTGACCCGCTTTTGCACGACGCGGATTCTGAATATGCGCAAAGCGTAAATCAGCAGTTTTAATGTCTTTGGCACGCTGACGACCAAACTCTGAAGAAAGTCCGCTTAATTTCTCAGTATCACCACGCGCTTCGATCCATTTCGAACGCAAATCTGGCAAGCCTTTGGTCAAATCAATTGCAACATTAGGATCGCTATAGACGCCTGATGTGTCATAAACCAACACAGGTGGATTTTTTTCACCACCCAAACCAGTTGGTGTATCAGTCAAACTAATTTCACGCATTGGCACTTGAATATCTGGCGTAGACCCTTGGATATACACCTTATTTGATGCTGGCAAAATACGTGTGAGGTCTTGTGCCTCAACGTCATGAGCGGAAGGAACGGGTGTAGTAAGGCTATTCATCGCAGTAATCCAGATCACACAAAATAATAGATGTGAACTATAGCCTTTAAGCCGCTCAAGGGCTATGGTTACGGCACATTAAGATACCTTTTAACATGATGAATAATGTACATGACTGCCATTGCCAACACGCCCAATCTTTCTGACCACAACTTCTCAGAACGACTCCTCATATGGTTTGAACAGCATGGTCGGCACGACTTACCATGGCAAGTGACTGATGATCCCTACAAAGTTTGGGTCTCAGAAATCATGCTCCAGCAGACGCAAGTGAAGACGGTACTTCAATATTTTGATCGCTTCATGCAGCGCTTCCCGACTGTGCAAGATCTTGGCAATGCAAGTTGGGATGAGGTTGCGCCATTTTGGGCAGGACTCGGTTATTACGCGCGCGCAAGGAATTTACATAAAGCCGCAGGCACAGTGGCCTCAAAAGGTGAATTCCCAAAAACTTTAGATAAATGGATTGAGTTATCTGGTGTTGGCCCTTCAACCGCTGGTGCACTCATGTCGTTAGGCTTGCGGCAATTCGGCGTCATCATGGATGGCAATGTGAAGCGCGTCTTGAGTCGTTATTTCGCCTTGGAAGGCGATAGCACCAGCAGTGCTTTTATTAAAAATATTTGGCAAATCGCCGCAGCACTCACGCCTCAAACCCGTGCGCATGACTACAACCAAGCGATCATGGATTTAGGCGCAACCATTTGCACACCGAAAAAACCCTTGTGCCTATATTGTCCGATGCAAACTGATTGCGCCGCATTTAAAACCAATCGCGTTTTGGAGTTGCCACAAAAACCAGCGCGCAAAGCCACGCCAACACGCCATGCAACAGTATTAATGATCCAGCACAATCAACAACTGCTTTGGCAACAACGTCAGTCCGAAGGACTGTGGGGCGGACTATGGTCGCTACCTGTGATTGAAGATGATCTTGAAAAAATCTTAGAAAATTTAAATTTAATCAATAGAAAAGAAGGCAAGAAGATCCGTCACACTTTTACCCATTTTCATTGGGAATTACAGGCCATTCATTTTGAAATCAACAAGACACTGCAAAAACAGCAGTTAGAAAATCACTTCTCCCCCATGCGCTGGATGAATAACGTTGAAGCATTTGCAGCTGGCGTGCCCGAAGCGATGCGAAAATTATTGGCTGAATGAGAATTTTGCATAAATCATCGGTTCAATGACGACACTCAGATGACGCTGAGAGCCTACTGTGGCATACTCCGAAACCAATTTACGACATTAATTTTGATCGTCTTTTATGTATCATGCCACCCTAATATTCATAATGAGCACGACCTATGCCGTTGACCTGCTTTAAAGCCTATGACATTCGAGGAAAACTCGGAACTGAACTCAACGAGTCGATTGCATACAGCATTGGTCGCGCATATGGGCAATTATTACAACCGAAAAGAATCGTTGTCGGCGCGGATATTCGTCAGACCAGCCATGGCCTAAAAATGGCAGTAGCTCAAGGCTTAATGGACAGTGGTGTGGATGTGCTAGACATTGGCATGACGGGTACTGAAGAGGTCTATTTTGCTGCATTCCATTTGGATGTTGATGGTGGCATTGAAGTGACTGCCAGCCATAATCCGATGGATTATAACGGCATGAAACTCGTCAAGAAAAACGCCCAACCGATCAGTGGCGATACGGGTCTACTCGACATCAAAGCATTAGCCGAAAAGAACGACTTTGCACCTATTATCAAGAAAGGCACGCTGACAGAAGTCTCTATCCTCGAAGATTACATTACCCATCTTTTGACTTACTTAGACATCCCCAATGTCAAACCACTTAAAATTGTGGTCAATGCAGGTAATGGCGCTGCAGGTCACGTAATTGATGCGCTGGAAAGCCGATTTGCAACACTAAACATTCCGATTTCATTTATTAAAATTCATCATGAAGCGGATGGTAGCTTCCCGAATGGCATACCGAATCCAATTTTGCTTGAAAACCGTGCAGCAACAAGTGATGCAGTCAAAACCCATCAAGCGGATTTCGGTGTGGCATGGGATGGCGACTTTGATCGTTGCTTCTTGTTTGATGAGCATGGCGAATTTATTGAAGGCTATTACATTGTTGGACTACTTGCTCAAGCATTCTTACTCAAAAATCCAGGCGAAAAGATCATTCATGATCCGCGTCTGACTTGGAATACCATTGATATTGCTGAGCAAGCGGGTGGACAAGCCATTCAGTGCAAAACCGGTCATGCCTTCATTAAAGAACGCATGCGCGCCGAAAATGCCATTTATGGCGGCGAAATGAGCGCGCATCACTATTTCCGTGATTTTGCGTATTGCGACAGTGGCATGATTCCGTGGTTACTTGCAGTCAACTTGGTCTGTAACACAGGCAAAGGCTTATCGACATTGATTAGCGAACGTATGGCGACCTACCCATGTAGTGGTGAAATCAATTTCCGTGTTGATAATAGTGCTGAAATTATTGAAAAAATCCTTCAACACTATACAGATGACCAACCAGTACTCGATCAAACTGATGGTATGAGCTTGTCATTTGGCGACTGGCGCTTTAATCTGCGCGCATCGAATACAGAACCGCTGATGCGTTTAAATGTCGAAGCACGTGGTGAACAAGCCCATGCGCTAATGACCTCGCGCACTGCAGAACTACAGCAACTCATTGGTTCAAAACCACAAAACAGCTACTAAAATCAGATAATAATCGAATTGTTTACGGAAACAGAATAATGGCAATATTGGTAACAGGCGCAGCGGGTTTTATTGGTGGGAACTTTGTCTTAGATTGGCTTGCACATCATGACGAACTCATTATTAGCCTAGATAAACTGACCTATGCAGGCAATCTCGAAAATTTGGCTTCAGTTGCGACCAATCCAAACCATATTTTTGTCCATGCAGATATTGCTGATAGCGGCGTGATTAGTGAATTATTAGCGAAACATCAGGTGCGTGCAGTTCTCAATTTTGCGGCTGAAAGTCATGTTGATCGTTCGATTACTGGCCCTGACGAATTTATTCAAACCAACATCGTTGGCACCTTCAAATTACTCGAAACCGCTCGTGCCTATTGGTCTAATCTCGATGAGGCAGCCAAAAACGCGTTCCGTTTCCTCCATGTGTCAACCGACGAAGTCTATGGTTCACTGAGCAAAACTGATCCTGCTTTTAGCGAAACTAATCGCTATGAGCCGAATAGCCCATACTCCGCGAGTAAAGCTGCCTCTGATCATTTAGTCCGCGCCTATCACCATACCTATGGTTTACCCGTACTAACGACCAATTGCTCAAACAACTACGGTCCATATCATTTCCCAGAAAAACTGATTCCGCTGTGTATTCTGAATGCATTGAATGGCAAAGCTTTGCCGATCTATGGCGATGGCCAACAAATCCGTGATTGGTTATATGTGACCGATCATTGCAGCGCGATTCGTCGCGTCTTGGCGCGCGGTGTTTTAGGTGAAACCTATAATGTTGGAGGTTGGAACGAAAAAGCTAACCTCGATGTGGTGAAGACGCTATGCACCATTTTGGATGAGCTGCAACCGCGCGCCGATGGTCAATCCTACGCCACTCAAATCACGTTTGTAAAAGACCGTGCGGGACATGATCGCCGCTATGCGATTGATGCCACCAAACTCGAACGTGAATTGGGCTGGAAACCTGCCGAGACCTTTGAAACAGGGATCCGCAAAACGGTTCAGTGGTATCTCGCAAACCAGCAATGGGTCAGCAATGTGACCAGCGGCGCTTACCGCGACTGGGTCAATCAACAGTATCAGGTTTGAATTGACCAGCATGAGCAGACCAATGTTAAAAATTCTACTCCTCGGTAAAAATGGTCAAGTCGGCTGGGAATTGCAGCGCGCGTTAAGCCCCCTCGGTGAACTCCGTGCCTGTGATCGCAGCGAAGCCAATCTCGATGATCCTGAATCGTTACGTCAATTGATTCGTGACTATGCGCCCGATGTCATCGTCAATGCCGCGGCTTACACTGCAGTTGATAAAGCCGAAAGTGATGTTGAAAGTGCTGACCGTGTTAACACCCAATCGCTTGCGGTACTCGCTGAAGAAACCAACAGTCTGAATGGCTGGTTGATTCACTATTCGACTGACTATGTCTTCGATGGTACGAAAGAAGGCTTCTATTTAGAAAATGACTCGACTGCCCCACTTAGCGTTTATGGTCAAACTAAACGTGATGGTGAAGTGGCGATTGTTGCATCAGGCTGCCGACACTTAATCTTCCGAACCAGTTGGGTGTTCGCCAGTCGCGGCGGCAACTTTGCCAAAACGATGCTACGTCTCGCTGCCGAACGCGACAGCTTAAATGTCGTTGCCGATCAATTTGGCGCTCCGACCAGTGCCGAACTCATCGCAGACGTCACCGCGCTTGCCATCTATCGCTTACAGCATGACCCAGCACTTGCGGCATCAGCATCGGGCATCTATCATTTGGTCGCTGCGGGAGAAACCAGCTGGCATGGCTATGCGCAATTTGTGATCGCAGAAGCACTTAAGTTAGGTGTGCCATTGACAACACAACCCAGTCAGGTCAATCCAATCCCAGCATCGGCTTATCCTGTTCCTGCAGCGCGACCACAAAATTCACGCCTTGACACCAGTAAGTTACGCGAGCAATTCAATATCCAACTGCCGAATTGGCAATATCACGTGCAACGTTTAGTTCGCGAACTACAGCAATAAGTTTTTTAATATTGAAGCAACCCGTTTTTTATTAACTTTTTCATCAAAAACAAATTAGAGTAATACTATGAAACGTAAAGGGATTATTTTAGCAGGCGGCTCAGGAACGCGCTTACACCCAGCAACATTGGCTATCTCAAAACAATTATTGCCTGTCTATGACAAGCCAATGGTGTACTACCCGTTGTCCACGCTGATGCTGGCTGGCATCCGTGAAATTCTGATTATTTCCACCCCACAAGATATTCCACGTTACCAACAACTGCTGGGCGATGGCAGTCAATGGGGACTAGAACTCAGCTATGTAGTACAACCAACGCCTGATGGCTTAGCACAAGCGTTTATCTTAGGCGAAGAATTTATTGGTGATGACCACTGTGCACTCGTGCTCGGCGATAACATTTTCTTTGGTCATGATTTCAGTCAACTCCTTGCCAATGCAAGCGCGAAAGAATCGGGCGCAACGGTTTTCGCCTATCATGTTCAAGATCCAGAACGTTATGGCGTCGCTGAATTTGATGCAACAGGTAAAGTACTATCATTGGAAGAAAAACCGAAACAACCAAAGTCAAACTACGCGATCACGGGTCTCTATTTTTACGATAAAAATGTCGTACAATTGGCAAAGCAAATCAAGCCATCTCATCGCGGCGAACTCGAAATTACCGATCTCAACCAATTGTATTTAGATCAAGGTCAACTCTCTGTTGAGTTGATGGGACGCGGACATGCTTGGCTCGACACAGGTACGCACGACTCCTTACTTGAAGCCAGTCAGTTCATTGCCACGGTTGAAAAACGCCAAGGCTTGAAAATTGCTTGTCCAGAAGAAATTGCGTTCCATAACGAGTGGATCAGCCGCGAACAGCTGGCTGAACTTGCGAAACCATTGGCAAAAAATGGCTATGGTCAATATCTGTTGAACCTTTTGAAAGAGCACATATTCTAATGCAAGCCACAAAACTCGCTATTCCAGATGTTGTCTTGTTTACGCCAAATTTCTTTGGTGATGAGCGTGGTTTTTTCTTTGAAAGCTTTGCTCAGTCTGCTTTTGAAGAAGCAACTGGCTTAAAGCGTCATTTTGTTCAAGACAATCACTCCAAGTCACAACGCGGTGTATTACGCGGATTGCATTATCAGCTCAATCCAATGGCTCAAGGGAAGTTGGTTCGGGTCATACAGGGTCAGGTATTCGATGTATCCGTCGATATTCGAAAAAACTCCCCAACTTTCGGTCAATGGGTCGGTGAAATTCTTTCTGCTGAAAATAGAAAACAATTATGGATTCCTGAAGGCTTTGCTCACGGCTTTGTCACACTCTCTGAAACCGCAGAGTTTTTGTATAAAACCACCAATACCTATGCACCGACTTATGAGCGGTCTATTCTCTGGAATGATCCAGACTTAGCCATTGATTGGCAGTTTCAAGGCGAGCCATTACTTTCTGGCAAAGATCAAAAAGCGTCCTTATTTAAAGATGCTGATGTGTTTTAACACTCGCTCCAGTTACAACAAAACTCAACTTGTGCAAATAATGGGTGCGTATTAAAATCCGCGCCCTGCAGATGACCACACAATTTTGCCATTATTAGGTCTGTATAATAATCACTGGCAGTGGATAGGTTTTGATTTACTCCTGCCAAGGCGCATATGTCGCAGGCTTTCTTTTTCTTATTGTTAGATGATTCGATGAACGCAAGCTATCTCACACACTTCAACATCATCTATCAAGATGCATTATTTGATTTCACCAATCAAATGATCAGCGAACCGCAATTGCAAAATTTGCTTGAACGCGCTCAAATTGCCGCTCTACCGTTTTCAATTCAGCAATTACAAACAGGCGATATTCAAAACGCTACCGAACAACGCCAAGTACTGCATACAGCCCTACGAGCGCTCCCTAACCAGTCATCAGACGCAATGACTGCGCATGTTGAGGAAGCCATTGCTGTGCGGGCACAAATGCGTGAATTTGTCGCCAAGTTACATGCAGGTCAAATCCTTGGAGTCACCGGAAAACCGATTCGCTCTGTCGTCAACATCGGAGTGGGCGGCTCAAACCTCGGTTCAAGCATGGTGACCGAAGCATTAGCGCGCTATAAAGCAACGGATATCAAAATCTTTTTTGTTGCGAATATTGATGCAGATGATTTAAATGAAGTCCTGCAACAGGTCAATGCGGAAGATACATTGTTTCTGATCACCAGTAAAACCTTTACCACTTTTGAAACCATCCAAAATGCCAATGCGGCTACCCTTTGGCTCGAACAAAAACTCCAGCTGCCACAACAAGAGATCATTGCGCATCACTTTGTAGGCATAACAGCCGAGCCGCAAAAAGCACAGGCATTTGGCATCCCGACAGATCACATTTTTAAATTTTGGGATTGGGTTGGTGGACGCTTCTCACTCTGGTCTGCGGTAGGTTTGCCGATCGCAATTGAGATCGGTATGGATCGCTTTGAAGAGCTTCTCGCTGGTGCAAGAGCGATGGATGAACACTTCTTTTCTTCACCATTAGCGACCAATATCCCAGTCATTATGGGTCTCATCGGCATTTGGAATATTGAAGACAATCATGCCGCGGGTTTATCCATCGCACCTTATTGCCATGGCTTAAGATCATTTCCTGCTTATTTACAACAGCTTGAAATGGAGTCGAATGGTAAAGGCGTCGACATTGATGGCATTCCATTCACCTATCGTACCGCCCAAGCGGTTTTTGGCAGCGTCGGTAGCAATGGTCAGCATGCGTATTTCCAGATGTTACATCAAGGTAATCGACAAATTCCGACCGATTTTATTGCCATCGCCGAAGATCCTAAAGTCTTTGCAGGTCATCAAGACCAGTTGCTAGCAAATTGTTTTGCGCAAAGCGCTGCGCTCGCGCAAGGTCGTCTATATCCAAACGAACCTCATAAAACTTGTTTGGGCGGACAACGTTCAACGATGATTATTTTACCAAAGCAAGATCCGTTTTATATTGGACTCTTGCTTGCGGCCTACGAACACAAGATTTTTGTTCAAGCCCACCTCTGGCGAATAAACGCATTCGATCAATGGGGCGTTGAGCTAGGTAAATCATTAGCACATGATATTTTGCCTGCGCTACAAAGTGAGCAATCCGAGAGTACGCTCGACGCAACAACTAGCAATAGAATTGAATATGTGAAACGAATCCGAGCGGGGCTTCTGAGTGCCCCCTAATCAAATTCCTTACGACTTCATCTCCAATGATGATCGGAGTATGCAGCTCTTTGGAATAGAAGATTAATGCTTTAAAGAAGTAATGACTCAATAACAAGATTTGAATACTTCATTAATACATCGTAGGCAATGTTAAATACCCAATGAACAGGCCTTATATTAATGACTTTACAATGCATACAAGGAGAAAAACCAATGAATATTCATCCACTTGCGATAGTGTCTGAGAAAGCTAAAATTGGCGAGAATGTAAAAATTGGACCTTTTACAATAATTTACGATAACGTACAAATCGAAGATAATGTCACCATTGAGGGCTACTGTGAAATTGGTGTTGCCAACCAACTATCTGAAGGTCAGCTATTAATCATTGGACAACACTCGCACATTCGTTCGCACAGTATTTTCTACGAAGGTTCTGTCTTTGGTGAAAAGCTCATCACGGGTCATCGTGTGACAGTTCGAGAAAAAACGATTGCTGGGAAAAACCTACAAATTGGTACTCTGTCAGATATTCAAGGACACTGTACCATTGGCGACTATGTGCGATTCCACAGCAATGTCCACATCGGACAAGACAGTCGTATTGGCAACTTTGTTTGGATCTTCCCCTACGTCGTCTTAACGAATGATCCTCATCCACCAAGCAACACCCTTAAAGGGGTGACTGTGGAAGATTACGCTGTCATTGCGACAATGACCGTCGTGCTCCCTGGAATAACTATTGCAAAAGGGACATTAGTAGGTGCGCACTCGTGTGTGAACCGCAACACTGAAGCAGAGATGGTCTACGTCGGCTCACCTGCAAAGAAAATTTGCGCGACTGGAGGCATTCGCTTACAGGATGGTTCAAATGAGCAAGCTTACCCTTGGGTCAACCACTTTAACCGCGGATATCCAGATGCAGTAATTCAAGAGTGGAAACGAGGCGAACATGGTTTAACTGGGGGTCAGCAAGAATGAACATAACGTCCTTTTTCTTAACGGAATATCAATCTGTTACTTCAATTCATAATGTTGCGGTGCTTCAATGATCACAAATTTCCTCACTCATTTAAGTGAGTTAAGAGCAAGCCGCTCTGTCTTAAGTCAACTCGTGAGACAACAACTCATTCTTCGTTACCGAAGAACAATGCTCGGTTATTTATGGACATTGATTAACCCACTGCTCATGATGTCTATTACTGCTGTGGTTTTTGCGAACCTTTTTAAATTAGACCTCAAGACTTATGCAGTTTTTTTGTTTGCAGGCATGATTCCATGGAATTGCTTTAGCTCTATCATCAGTCAGTCTGGCAGCTCTTATATTTATAATGAAGGGCTGATCAAGAAAATATATTTACCTAAGATCATTTTCCCATTAAGTACTTCTTTAGGAATCTTGATTGATAGTTCGCTTTCATTTCTAGCACTATTTTTGATTATTCTTGCAATTGGTGGGCAGATTTCGTGGGCTCTCCTATTCATTCCTGTTGCATTTGCACTCCTGTTTTTGTTTGCTTTAGGGATCGCATTAATTTCCTCAATTGCGACTGTATTCTTTAGGGATCTTCAGCATGTGATCCCCATCGCTTTGCAAGCATGGTTTTTCTTAAGTCCAGTCATGTATAAGAACGAATCTCTTGCAGGAAAAGTAGCTTGGCTCGTTTCGTACAATCCAATAGTGCCTTTTATTGATCTGTTTAGAGCACCGTTATACTTATCATCACTACCCAGTTTGTCTGTCATTGCTAGTGCCAGTGCTTTTACTCTAACGTCATTATTTATTGGAATTTTGTTCTTTCTCATTCAAGAAGACAAAATCGTTTTCAGGCTCTGATCCCCTAATGTCAAACATCACTATCCAAGATTTATCGATTAAATTTCGTATTTATCACGACCGCTCTCCTTCGCTTAAAGATTATTTCGCGAGCTTTTTTAAGCGCGGAAATAAATCTTCTTATGCTGATTTCTGGGCAGTGAACAATGCTTCTTTAGAGATTAAATCAGGCGAGCGCGTCGGTATTATTGGACATAATGGTGCAGGAAAAAGCACGTTATTAAAAGCCATATGCCGAATCTATAAACCATCAACGGGGAAAGTAGTCGTTGATGGTCGCATTGCACCTTTACTAGAAATTGGTGCGGGGTTTCACCCAGAATTCACTGGTCGAGAAAATATCTACCTGAACGGCGCTATTCTGGGTTACACCAAAGAACAATTAAAAGTTGTCGAACCTGAAGTGATTGCATTTGCCGAACTTGAAGAATTCATTGATACGCCTGTTAAATATTATTCTACTGGGATGTATATGCGCTTAGCGTTTTCGCTCGCGACCGCAATCCACCCAGATATCTTAATTCTCGATGAAATATTTGCTGGCGGCGATGCGCACTTTATGGAGAAAGCAAAGACAAGAATGCATGACATCATCGACAAGGCCAATATTATGGTCATGGTTTCGCATGATAGTGACCTTGTAAGACTTTTATGTAATCGGATTATTTGGATGGATCATGGCAAAGTCATTGCTGACGGTACTCCAGAAGTAGTGTTAAAACGCTATCTCGAGAATGCAAAATGAATAGGGTTGAATCTAGGAAATCCTTAGATAAAAAATTTTCTGATCAACAAAGAGATGTCGATACTCAAGACAGTGTCAGTACCTCATCATCAACTACCTCTGTAGTTGATGAGCTTAGTCAGTTAAGAGCCTCTTTACTAGGCCGATTGTATATCAACCATATTAAAACCATCCCTCTAGCACGGAATTTAGTCATTTGGCTTTGGCGCAATTGCTACCCGAAATATTTGCACTATAGGGCATTTATTTTTAATCGGCAAAACAATAGAAGTAAGCCTTTAATTACCTTAAAAGAATTTGCTAAGACTCAAGAAACGTCTGTCATTAAAATTTTAAATGCTGAAGTGATTGAAACGCCAGCGCCAAAAGTGTTTCCCGCCAAGCATCGAAACTTATTGGTGGCACCGCATGATCGATATCGTTTCCCTGAAGTTTTCATCACCACCATAAAAAATGCAACAATTTATGGGGGAACCAATCTAACTTTAGTAGATAGTGGCGTTATCTGCCATGACCTGTATAACTTCAAATCTGATTATACAAGTGAAGAGCTACATCATCGCGTAATCATCAATCACAAAAAAAATAGTGTTCGGTGGATGCTACAAGATAAGTCGCCGCAAAACGCTCCTAAAGTAGCCTCGTTTATTGATGCCTGTGCGCCGAATTATGCGCATTGGTTAACCGAAGTCTTACCACGAATTGCTGTTTTTTGTTCGGTGGGTGAACTAAGTGAAATACCGATTGTAGTAAACACAGGACTCCATAAGAACATCATGGAGTCGTTGTACTTGATTGCTAAAAACCGAGAAATAATCACCCTGCCAATTGGTGCCGCATTGATTGTCGACGAGCTTTACTGTACTTCCGTTGCAGGCTATGTGCCATTTGAACGACGCTCAAAGAAAGTTATATCGAACTCGCATGGATTGTTCAGCAGACAAGCATTTCAAATGTTCAAAGGACAAATAAACTCTCAAAGACACGCCTTAGTCAAAGAAGGTGATTTACCAAGAAAGATATATATCCGCAGAAACTCTGGAATCAGAAAGGTAACAAACTCAACACAAGTCGAACGATTCTTGCAAGCTCAAGGTTATACAATTGTTGAGCCAGAAAAAATGAATTTTTTACAGCAAGTACAACTGTTTAGCCACGCCGAATTCGTCATCGGTTCATCTGGCGCAGCCCTTGCGAATTTAATTTTTTGTCCTAAAAATGCAAAGATCGTGATTTTAATTGGTAAATATCCTGACACCAGTTATTGGTATTGGCAAAATATAGCCTGTGCTTCTGGGAATGTCATTCGGTATATATTTGGAAAAATAACCACAACGAATGTTGGCATTCATGCTGATTTCGAAATTGATTTAGACGATTTAGCGTCAGCATTAGATGGCGCAGATTAATAGAATTAATGAGCAGTAACCTTGGAAAGCTTGAAATGAAATCTCCTGTAGATCTATTACCTATTGAAAAAACCAAGATTGTAGAGTTGCCAAAAATTACCGACACTAGAGGTAATTTGACATTCGTAGAGTCGAATAATCATATCCCCTTCGATATCAAACGCGTTTACTATCTCTATGATGTTCCTGGTGGTGCAGAACGTGGCGGACATGGGCACAAAGCACTGCATCAACTCATTATTGCGATTTCAGGCTCTTTTGATATCCATCTAGATGACGGTCATTCAAAGAAAACCGTCCACATGAACCGCAGTTATAATGGTCTTTACTTATGTCCTATGATTTGGCGAGAAATTGATAATTTTTCTTCAGGCGCCGTTTGCTTGGTCCTGGCCTCCGATTATTACGACGAAGAGGATTACTATCGCGACTACGACCAATTTATTATCGATGCTCATAAGGAAGATTAAATGAAATCAGTGTCTTTTTTGGATCTTGGCAAACTCCACCAAGCAATACGCACCCCTCTGAATGAAGCTTTTCATCGAGTCGTTGACTCTGGATGCTTTATCATGGGTCCAGAGCTGGAAGCCTTTGAATCAGAATTTGCTCAATACTGCGAAGTAAAGCACTGCATCGGTGTTGGTAATGGTCTCGAAGCGCTGCACCTTCTACTTCGTGCATATGACATTGGGCCAGGAGATGAGGTTATCGTTCCATCGAACACCTTTATTGCCACGTGGCTCGCCGTGTCAGAGTGTGGAGCAACGCCTGTTCCTGTTGAGCCCGATATCAATACGCACAACATTGATCCAGCTCTTATTAGTACAGCGATAACACCGCGCACGCGTGCGATTATTCCAGTCCACCTCTATGGTCTACCCGCAGATATGGATCCAATTATGGATATCGCGGGTCAGCATGGACTGATTGTGATTGAAGATGCTGCTCAAGCACAAGGCGCACG
>Ga0209023_10005526_pt1 | contig 13769 bp, 9 predicted proteins | sample LakOneMetagenome_FD_187468 | JGI IMG/M metagenome (GOLD analysis project Ga0209023, IMG submission 187468) | Freshwater and sediment microbial communities from Lake Erie, Canada (SPAdes) (version 2) | ecosystem: Environmental > Aquatic > Freshwater > Lentic | place: Lake Erie, Canada | collected...
CCCCATACAATTTGTATAGCCTATTGGTAACTTGGAGAAACCCGTAACAATAACCTATTGTATCAGTAACTCCTGTTGGGAAGGTACCAGTAAAAGCGATTCCATTTTGATTTCCAATTCTGCCTGCCTCTAGATAAGCATCTAGGTTATTTCCATAACATTCAGCTTCCCACATACTTTCTTTTACATCGTACTTATCCTGAACCTGGTCAATAAATATCTGGCTATAGGCAGTATTGGTAATTGACGCATTATAGGTTTCTCTTAAAGCATGTTCGCCTGAAGCTACTACTTTTTGTGCCCAGCTTAATGCGTCTGCGTATTTGCTGGCATCGTTAATAGGATTTCCTGCCATGAATAAGCAAACCCGTGCCAGCATACCCTCTGCGATTGTTTTCGAAATACGGCTGGGGCTACCATTGGCGGTACTGGTTGGTAAATTGGCTTCTGCCCAAGTCATATCTTTTACTATTTGTGCATATACCTCCTTTGCAGGAGTACGTGCAATAGCGACATCGGTAACCGAAACCGTTGGTGTAATCTTTAAAGGCACATCGCCAAAATTCTTCACCAACTGAAAATGATAAAAAGCCCTTAGAAATAAAGCCTGTGCCAGTATTTGGTTCCTCCTGATATTGTCCATATCAGGCTTATTGATGTTTGCAATCAACACATTGGCTCTTTCAATACCTGTGTAAAAATCACTCCAGTAACCAGCAACGTGGGTTTCAGTAGCAGTAAAGTTATATACTTCCACATCGGTAGTTTGTCCGCTCCGGGCAAAAAAGTTTTCGTCGGTGCAGCCTTCAATATAAGTGGGAATGAAATTCATGAAGAGATTGTTGCTTGTGAGTGGGTCGTACACACCAATCAGTGCCGTATTTAATTCAGCTTCAGTACTGTAATAATTAACGGGGGAAAGAAAATCCGTTGGTTTAGTATCTAGAAATTTTTTGCATGATGCCAGTATTAACAGCACAGGCAATAAATAAAGTATACGTTTCATATTATTGAGTTTTTTTATTTTATAGCGAAAGATTTGCTCCAATAGTAATGGTTCTTGCCCGGGGATAAGCCGACCAGTCAAAGCCCGGTGTTACCGCCGAATTATAGATATTAACTTCCGGGTCCATACCACTATAGTTAGTCCATGTTAGCAGATTTTGAGCAGAAACATACACCCTGCACGATTTAATTTTTGCTCTTTTAAGTTTATTTGCAGGAATAGTATAACCCAGCGCTACTGTTTTAATACGCAGGAAAGAACCATCTTCAATTATATAGGAAGAATAACCATCGCCAAAGAATCCGCCTGTTCTGAAAATATTTGAGGAGGTATTATCCGGTGACCAACGGTTGTTATAGCTGGCATATTGGTTAAGTGTATTTTTACCGAGTGCATTTCCTTCAAACATGAACTTGTTAACATTCATAATATCATTTCCATAAGACCATTGTAGAAATATATTAAGATCAAAGTTTTTATAATTAAAATTATTGGTAAAACCTCCGGTGTGTTTTGGTATACCATTTCCTATAACTGTATAGTCGTTTATATTAATCACACCATCCCCATTGATATCTTTATATTTAATATCGCCAGGTTGTATTTTATCTCTTGTATTTCCATTAGTCGGCACATCGCTTTTTAATACATAGGCTCCGGCTGTATTTTTATAAAAATCGCTGTACTGGTAAACACCGTCCCAAGCATATCCAATCATTTGCCCTAATGGATTATTGAGCTTTGCCATATAAGCAGTAACGGATGCCCATGTATTATCGAATGGTGCTGAAGATGCGTACACCTCCTGGTTTTCTGTTAATGCCAGCACTTTATTTTGATTAAAGCCTATATTGAAGCTAGATGTCCAGGTGAAATTATTACTCTTAATATTGGTTGTATTCAATGTAAATTCAAGTCCTTGGTTTTGCACACTTCCTATGTTTTTAAAAGCACTACTATATCCGGATGATGCAGGAAGGGAAGCGTTAAGTAGCAGATCTTTTGTTTTTTTACGGTATGCTTCAGCTGTAAAGGTTATCCTGCTTTGAAAAAAAGCAAGGTCCAAGCCAATATTTGTTTCTGTGGTTGTCTCCCATTTCAGATCTGCATTTCCAAAGGCTGAAGGTACTGACCCACGCACTATAGCATTATTAATAGTATACGAGCTTGAGATAGGAAGGGTAATAGTAGAAAGAGAAGCAAAATCGCCAACACGGTTATTACCATTAGATCCGTATCCGATACGTAATTTACCATCGGATAGTACATTAATGTTTTTAAAAAGTGCCTCGTTCTTAAATCTCCAGGCAAATGATGCTGAAGGAAAATATCCCCATTGCTTGCCTTTAGCAAAACGAGATGAACCGTCTGCTCGATAGGAGGCAGTAATATAATATTTAGACAAGAGGTTATAATTAGCCCTTGCAGCAAATGAAGCTAAAGTCCATTCGCTTGTTACAGACGAAATTGTAGTAGGTGTACCCTGGTCAAGCCCACTTATGCCAAGTGATTCATTGGGCACCTGGATAGAACTTGCTCCATAACTATTTGTTTTTCCACCCTGCATTGATGCAACACCGATTAAAGTAAGCGTTTGTTTCTTTGAAATCTTTTTATTCCATGTTAAAATGTTTTCATTTACCCAGGTATTACTTTCATTATAGGTAACCGAACCATTTACTCCAAGGCCACTGGGAGCATTAGGGTTGCCTGTTTGTGTTTTACTATTATTGAAAATATCCTGCCGTAACATGCTTGTGTTAATTCCACCATTAACTCTCAATTTTAATTCGGGTAAAATTGAATATTCTGCATAAGCATTAGCAATAAGGCTTTTGGTATACCTGTTGTTCAACGCATTCTGAAGATTAATGTAAGGATTAATTCTATAGTCGTTTGCTGTGTTAAGGTCAGGGTCTATCAGCGATTCTTCTAAATTAGCATTGTTTGATTGCAGAGGGCGGTATCCCCACACCGCATACATTAAGTTTGTGCTTGAGCTGGTACCACCGCCATTGGCTCCTGCAACTGTAATACCGGTCTGTTTTAGAAAACTATAATTGGTGTTAATACCCACCTTAAGATTTTTACTAACCGTTTGATCTAGAGAAATTCTACCCTGGAAACGGGTATAGTTAGAGTTTATAATAATACCATCCTGATCGGTAACAGAACCGGAAATCAGATATTTAGTATTAGCAGAGCCACCTGATAAAGAAAGAGAATAGTTTTTCATCGGTGCTGTTTCAAGCACTTTTGATTGCCAGTCAATGCCAGCTACATTTTTATAGTCATCCAGCGTTTTTCCAGAATTAGTTAAATAAAGTGCTTTTGAAGCAACGCTGTCTTTTTCTAACTGATACCTGATAAAATCATATGGTGTCATCATTTCCATGGTTTTGGTAGTTTGCTGCAAACCATAAGAAACGCCGAAATTAAGAACCGGAGGACCTTCTTTTCCTTTTTTAGTGGTAATCATAATTACACCATTTGACCCCCTTGAACCATAGATGGCAGTAGCTGATGCATCTTTCAATACCTCTATCGATTCAATATCTTCCGGGTTCAGGATATTAGTGTTAGGCCCTTCCAGGGGGAAACCATCAATAATATAAAGTGGGGAGTTATCCTGGGTTATTGAGTTATTACCCCTGATAACAATACGGGTAGCAGAACCCGGCTGACCATCTGTGGAAGTTACCTGAACACCGGCGACACGGCCTGCGAGTGCTTCCACAAAAGAACGAACAGGTGCCTTGTTTAAGTCTTTCATATTCACTTTTTCAATAGAAACGGTGACATCCTTTTTCCTTTGAGTTCCATAACCTACTACTACAACATCACCCAATGCATTAGCATCAGCAACCAATACAACATCTACTACTGTTTTACCAGCAATGGATACTTCTTTGGAAGCAAAACCAACCTGGCTAAAAACCAGCACCGCCTTTTCATCACTTACCTCAATACGGTAGCGACCGTTATTATCACAAACAACCGATTTCTTTGCCCCCTTTATACTAACGGTTGTTTGTCCTAAAGGATTATCATCATTACTCTTCACTACGCCGGTAATGGTTTTTACCTGGGCTGCTACCTGTAGAAAGGTACCCAAGCTAAACAGAAGCAGAAGCAAAACTTTATTCATAACTATCATTTTTGTTTTGAAATTGAACGGTAGTATTTAATAAGAAATCAAAAAAAATCTAAAGAGCTTTGGCCAGAGATAAATACAACTTTATTTAGAAAACAGTGCGGAACATTAAGAAGACCAATCCTTAAATAAATAAAGTCGAAGTCGAAAATATGTAGTCCTTTTCAAAATAAAGTGTGCAAACGGTTGTACAAAATTGAAGCAATTTCCTGAGTATAAAATAATAAAAACGAATTCACTTTCAATACTGAAATTGCGCAACCGATTGAACATCTACTCTTAATTTTAATACAGTAGTTTGGACAAAAAAGATTGTTGTATTGTATGAACTCTAAGTACAATTAAGAAACAATTTCCACTTGCTAAAGGGTTTACACCTTAAGACTCATTTAAAATAAGAAAAGCAAATTTTACATTATGATGCTACAACGATTCAGCCTTGCCTCTTTATTCTGTGCATTTACTTTTGTCCTGTCAGCACAGTCTTCACTAACTCCATCCGATGTTTTTAATTCTATGCAAAAAACAGCTAATTGGCAAATAGACCACATCCAAAAAAATGGTTGGCGATACCCACCTACAGATTGGACAAATGGTGCCTATTATGCCGGACAAATGGCCTGGGCCAAAATGGCCAACGATGACAGACAATTAACTTTTCTGAAATCAGTAGGTGCTACAAATAAGTGGAGTGGCGGACCAGAACGTTTCTTTGCAGACGACTACTGTGTAGGACAAACCTATGCGGAACTATTTATGCTGTATAAAGATTCAACGATGATTACACCCATGATTCAATTAGCAGATGATATTTTAAAACAACCTCATGCAGAACCTTTATTATGGAATTTCGATAAAGGTTTACACACCAGGGAATGGGCATGGTGCGATGCTTTATTCATGGGGCCTCCGACTCTGGCATATATATACAAAGCAACCGGTGACAAAAAATATCTCGATGGCATGAATAAGCTTTGGTGGAAATCAACCAACTATTTATATGATACCACAGAACATTTGTACTTCAGAGACAGCCGCTTTTTTGACAGGAAAGAAAAAAACGGAGCTAAAGTATTTTGGAGCAGAGGTAATGGATGGGTAATTGCGGGTATTGCAAGAATATTAGAAAATATGCCAGCTAACTATCCTCACCGTAAAGGCTATGAAAAAATATTTAAAGCAATGGCTAAGCGTATTGCAGCATTGCAGCAACCTGATGGCACCTGGCATGCAAGTTTACTTGATCCCGGCAGTTATCCTCCCAAAGAAACAAGCGGCACAGGTTTCTTTGCTTATGCACTTGCCTGGGGTATTAACAACGGATACCTTTCTTACAATGAATATTATCCCACCCTGAAAAAAGCATGGGATGCCCTGATTGGTTGTGTACATGAAAACGGAAAACTTGGTTTTGTGCAAGTACCCGGCGCAGCACCTGAAAAAGTAACTTATGATGACTCTGAAGTATATGGTGTTGGTGCTTTTCTTTTAGCAGGTACGGAATTATTTAAACTACTTTACCAAAAAGAAAACGCAACAAAAATTATCATTCAAAATTCAACAGCTATTAACAGGCAATATGAAATGGCTGAAATAAAATGGGAAAAATTAACCGCATTAAAATTCAATCCCAAAAACACAACCATCATTAATGCACAAACAGGTGAAGAGGTTTCCTCACAAATAACTTACAATGGAAAAATACAACCAATTAGTATCATTTTTCAGTCAGGGACAACTGCAGGAAGCAGTTCCTTCTTCCTTGTTAAAAACCAAAAGCCACAAAACTATCCGGCGCAAACATTTGGCCGTTTAGTGCCTGAGAGAATGGATGATTTTGCATGGGAGAATGACCGTATTGCTTTTCGTATGTATGGTCCTGCGTTGCAGAAGAGCGGTGAAGTTAGCAGCGGTATTGATGTATGGGCAAAGCGGACGAACGCTTTGGTAATTGATAAATGGTACAAAGCCAATGACTATCATAAAGACCATGGAGAAGGTTTGGATTTTTATGGTGTAGGTAAAACTTTAGGCGCTGGTGGCATTGCACCATTTATCAATGACAAACTCTATCCTTCGAAAAATTTTGTTTCGTATAAGGTTCTTGAGAATGGTCCCCTTCGTACCAAATTTGAATTGAGTTATGATAATTGGAATGCAGAGGATGTACAAATAAAAGAAACAAAAACTATAACGCTGGATGCGGGTTCATTTCTTAATAAAATAGATATACACTATAATTTTTCACAAGCAACGTTGCCCGTTGCAGTTGGCATTGCAACTTTACCAGGTGATGGTAAAAAATGGGCTGAAACAACCAAAAATGGATTACTTATTTATCAGCAACCGGCTCAGGAAAACGGTGCTATTACTTCAGGCATTATTATCCAACAACCTTGTACCACAGGTGAAATTGCAATGACAGAAGAAGACCACTATAAACATAGTGGACATAATATTTTGAAAACGACCATAAACAAAAATAAACTCTTTACTTATTACCAGGGAGCAACTTGGGATAAAGAAGGCAGTTTTAAATCGATTGAGGATTGGACACAATACCTGCAAAATAAACTGGTTCAAATAAATAATCCTCTTAAAATTAAAGTTCAGCAATAACTACTTTTAATAATTTAAAAAAATCATGCAAACAGTTTTAAATAAATTCAGGCTCGATAATAAAATAGCATTGGTTACAGGCAGTTCAAGCGGCATAGGTATGTCAATGGCCGTTGCATTGGCCGAAGCTGGCGCAGAAATCATTGGTGTAAGCCATGACATGGAACAGGTTGGCGCTAACGTTAGGCATGCAGTAGAAGCCACTGGAAAAAAATTCACCGGGTATCAATGTGACTTTGGCAACCGCTCCTCTCTTTATCAGTTTATTGAAAAATTAAAAACTGATTTCCCAATTATAGACATACTCATCAATAATGCAGGCATCATTCTGCGTAACCCCATTGCAGAACACAGTGATGAATACTGGGATGCTGTGATTAATATCAATCAGAATGCACAATTCATCCTGACACGTGAAATTGGCAAGCGAATGATTGAAAGAGGATATGGTAAAATTGTATTTACAGCATCCATGCTTACTTTCCAGGGAGGAGTAAATGTGCCGGGTTATACTGCAAGCAAATCTGCCGTGGGTGGTTTAACAAAAGCATTTGCAAATGAATGGGCAAGTAAGGGTGTAACCGTAAATGCCATAGCCCCTGGATATATTTCTACAGCCAACACAGCAGCCTTACGAGCTGATGAGGAACGCAGCAAATCAATACTTGACCGGATACCCGCAGGCAGATGGGGAGAGCCGGACGATTTTACAGGCCCCGTTGTATTCCTTTCATCCGACGCATCAGCTTATATGCAAGGAACAATTATGACCGTGGATGGCGGTTGGATGGGAAGATAGAAGTAATACTCAACAATACATTTTTGAAAGTTGAGAATCAGTATTTGTTTAGTCTTAAGTAATTCTTCTGCCCTTCCCTACTCTATACTTACTAAAATTGAGCAACCGATTGAACAGTTTTGCTCGTAAAAATGAAAGTACTTTTATTAAAATCATTTTAGCTTATGCCAGTAAGTGAAATATTACGGGAATTTGGGTTTGATGAAACATCTGCATCTGTCAACAGATTTGGCAGTGGCCTCATCAATAATACATGGATGGTGGCTAACGGAAGTAATAATTATATTCTTCAACGGATTAACCATAATATTTTTAAAGAGCCGGATGCAATTGCTTCAAACATTGATGCGATTGGAAATTATTTAGCCGCTGTATACCCTGAATACAAATTTACAATGCCGGTCACTACTTTAAGTGGCTCTCCTATGTTGTACAAACCGGAAGAAGGTTATTTCAGGATGTTTCATTTTGTGGAAGGTTCATGTTCTAAAGATGTTGTAGAAACACCTGACCAGGCTTATGAAGCGGCTGCACAGTTTGGCAAGTTTACAAACCTGCTAAGTGATTTTAATGTAAATAAACTTAAAACAACAATCCCGGATTTTCATAACCTCAGTTTACGATACAATCAGTTTCAACAAGCCTTAAAAAACGGAAACCCCGAAAGGATTAAGGAAACAACTGCTCTTACAAATTCCTTGCAGAGCTATGCTGATATTGTAACTGCTTACGAAAAAATAATTAGTAGTGCAGATTTTAAACTAAGGGTAACTCACCATGATACTAAAATCAGCAATGTACTTTTTGATAAAAATGATAAAGGCATTTGTGTAATTGACCTTGACACGGTTATGCCAGGATATTTCATCAGTGATGTTGGTGATATGATGCGTACTTATCTTTCGCCGGTAAGTGAAGAAGAAAAGGACTTTTCTAAAATAGAAATCCGTGAAGATTTCTATTCAGCAGTAGTGCATGGCTATTACACTGAGATGAAAGGTGTTTTAACCGAGGTAGAGCAAAAGCATTTCTTTTATGCCGCTACATTTATAGTTTATATGCAGGCGTTGCGTTTTCTTACAGATTATTTAAATAATGACAACTATTACGGGTCGAAATATCTAGGGCAAAACTTAGTAAGGGCGGGTAACCAGACCTTACTATTACGACGCCTTATGGAAAAGAAAGAAATACTGGAAAACATTTTATAAATCACAGAAACCATGCACAATAAAACCGTATTAGTTACCGGTGGATTAGGATATATTGGCTCTCATACTGTGGTGGAATTATTAGATGAAGGCTTTGATGTTATTATCATAGACAACCTGAGTAATTCTGAAAAATTTATTCTTGACAGAATAAATAAAATCACCGGCAAAACCCCTCTTTTTTTTGAAAAGGATTTATGTAGTTACAATGACATTAAAGAAATATTCGCTTCACACCCTGTTGATGTGGTCATTCATTTTGCAGCTTTTAAATCGGTTGGTGAATCTGTAAATGAACCGCTAAAATATTTTCAAAATAATCTTACTTCATTAATGAATGTGCTGCAGCTTATGCAGGAAAACAATATTAAGAATTTAATATTCTCTTCTTCTGCTACAGTGTATGGTCAGCCCGAAGTATTACCCGCTACAGAGCAAACACCTTTTCAAAAAGCATTGTCTGCCTATGGCAGCACTAAACAAATAGGAGAAGAAATTTTAGAAAAAGTATGTGCTTCCGGTAAAATAAATAATATTTCTTTGCGATATTTTAATCCTGTTGGCGCACATACATCTGCCCTGGTTGGGGAACTGCCAAAAGGCATACCTAATAACCTGTTTCCGTATGTAATGCAAACGGCCAGTGGGAAGCTAAAGCAACTCACCGTTTTTGGAAATGATTACGACACTCCTGATGGCAGTTGCCTTCGAGACTATATTCATGTAGTTGATTTGGCAAAGGCCCATTTACAGGCATGTAAGCGTTTAATACAAAAAATTCAGCAATCATCGTTTGAGGTATTTAACTTAGGAACCGGCATGGGAACATCTGTACTGGAAATCATAAACTCGTTTGCAAAAATTACCGGCATTAAATTGAATTATGTAATTGGTAATCGCAGAGAGGGTGATGCCCCGGCTGTATATGCCGATACAGATAAAGCAAATAATATCCTTGGCTGGAAGGCAATGCTGAATCTTGAGGAAATGGTTGCCAGTTCTTGGAAGTGGGAACAAAATCAAACACAATCCTGATTTGAGTATCAGCTTTGTATTGTTACAAAGCTGATACTCTTTCAATAACCTGGGTTGCCAGTTCATTTGCCTTTTCTTGAGTTGGAGCTTCTGTATAAATCCTTACAATAGGTTCAGTATTTGAGCCGCGTAGGTGTACCCATCCATCTTCCATTTCTATTTTCACACCATCCACTGTATTTATTTTATACTCTTTGTAAACTTCCTGTGTTTTATTGAGCAATTGCTTTACATCGGTTCCGGGGGAAAGGTCAATTTTTTTCTTGGCCATGTAATAATCGGGAAAAGTTTTGCGGTAAGAGGATATACTGCCGCCAAACTTTGCTAATGCGGAAAGAAACAATGCTATACCTGCAATAGCATCTCTCCCATAATGTAAATCCGGCACTATAATACCGCCGTTACCTTCTCCACCAATTACAGCATCATACTCTTTCATTTTCGTTACCACATTTACTTCCCCCACTGCAGAAGCATAATAATCCCCTCCATGTTTTTCAGTAACATCTCTTAAAGCCCGGGTGCTGCTAAGGTTACTCACAGTGCTTCCTTTTTGAAGACCGAGAATATAATCCGCAACTGCAACCAATGTGTATTCTTCTCCAAACAGCGTTCCATCTTCATTTACAAAACACAAGCGGTCAACATCGGGGTCAACTGCAATACCAAGATCTGCTTTATGCTTTTTTACAGCATCGCATAACTGTACCAGGTGCTCAGGCAATGGTTCAGGGTTATGCGCAAACTCACCAGTTACTTGTTCATTAATTACTATTATTTTTTTCACGCCTAATGCGGAAAGTAATGGGGGCACAGCAACGGCGCCGCTGGAGTTAATTGCATCAACAACAACAGTAAAACCTTTGGTAGCAATACTTTCAGCATCTACGAATTTATTTACCAGTATTTCTGTTATATGCCTTTCAAGAAATGATTGGGATGGATAAACAACGGCTCCTAATTTATTTACATCAGCAAAAACAAAATCTTCCTTAGCTGCTTTTTCTAAAACAATTGCACCATCCTCTGCACAAATAAATTCACCCCTACTGTTAAGTAGCTTTAAAGCATTCCATTGCGCAGGGTTATGGCTTGCTGTTACTATTATACCCCCATCAGCTTTCTCCCATACAACCGCCATCTCCACAGTTGGCGTAGTACTTAAACCTGCATCAACAACTTCAATGCCCAACCCAGTGAGTGTATTAATTATTAACTGGCTAACCATTGGGCCGCTAATACGACCATCCCTGCCCACAACCACTTTTTTGCCATTGTGCTTTTCAATTAGCCAAGAACCATAAGCAGCGGTAAACTTTACAATATCAACCGGGGTAAGGTTATCGTTTGTTCTTCCACCAATTGTACCCCGTATTCCAGAAATACTTTTTATAAGTGCCATGTTTCAAATTAATGTGATAATTAAAATTTAACGGATTCCCAAAGAGCAGCAGGATAAACTTTTCCGCCGATAAGATTGTTAATACAGTGCTGTACAATCGGCTTATCTTCTTTGTATGTAACACCAAACCATTGTGCAGATGTAATGATTGCCCTTACATTTCCTTTGCGTTGTTTTATAAACTCATCGCCAACAAGCGGGATAAAAAACTCAGACTTGGCTTCGTTTATATGGTTGCTTAAAAAAACCTGGAAGAGTTCTTTTGAAAAATTAAATACCTCAGGTGTAAAGCACCAGAAATTCATGGATGCTTTTGTTTTACTATCCAGCACTTCCAACTGCCCGTTTTCTTCAAATACAATATGGCCGTTTTCTCTATACACTTTTACCCTTTCAATGATAGAGGTAATATTGTTTTTGATATCAGCCTGGCAAATACCCCGGCTTACTGAACCATAATCGGAAAGAGTGTTGCCAAGTTCATAACAAATATTTGCCCATAGGTTAAAAGATGCACTGCCGGTAAGGAAATTATAAGCTTTTCTGAATGCATCTTTACCATAGAAATCATCGGCATTAATAACGGCAAAGGGTTCCTTTACTACATCAGCTGAACATAAAACAGCATGTGCTGTGCCCCAGGGCTTATTCCTTTCAGCAGGTATTTCAAAGCCAGCAGTAAATGCTTCCAGTTCCTGGTAGGCATATTCAATTTTAATTTTTTCGCCAAACCTTGGCTCAAATATTTCTTTAAACTCCTGTGCAAATTCTTTACGGATTATAAATACAACTTTTGTAAACCCCGCTTCAATAGCATCGTAAATTGAATAGTCTATAATGCTTTCCCCTGCCGGGCCAAATTTATCTATTTGCTTTAAACTGCCATACCGGGAAGCCATGCCGGCAGCAAGCACTACTAATGATACACTCATAAAATTCTGTATTGATATTATTGTAAAATTTACTTATCCCCTGTTTTATAACCTGTCAGTGAATAATAAAGTATGTAGATATAACAGGGCAGCATTAAAGAAAAAAAAGCAAGCTGAAAATTACAATGTTCTTTTAGCACAGCAAATGCTTTTGGTATTAATGCGCCGCCCACTATTCCCATTACAAGAATTGCGGAGCCCTTTTCAGTAAACTTCCCTAATCCTGCAATTGCCATAGGGAAAATTGCGGGCCACATTAATGCATTAGCCAGACCCAGTGCTGCTACAAATGTTACTGACAAATATCCTTTGGTAACGAATGCAAGTGTTGCAAACAAAATCCCTATAATGGCGGAGTATTTTAACGCCTTCTGCTGCGATATATATTTGGGTATGGTAAACAAGCCAATTAAATAACCTAACAACATTGCGGCTAGTGTGTATGAGGTAAAATACTTTGTTTTATCAGTAGATATATTGAAGCCTTTACCATATGTGCCGATTGCATCTCCAGCCATTACTTCTGCTCCAATATAAAAGAAAATACAAAGAGAGCCAAGCCATAAATGCCTAAATTGAAAAATACTTGATTTGCCTTTTGCAGTCCCGTTTGCATTTAAAGCCTGTACGTTTGCTTCAGATGTTTTTATTTCTGGCAAAGGAGATTTCAATATCCAAAATCCAAGTAGCAGTAACACTACTCCCATGATAACATAAGGTTTGTAAATTTGAGAAGCAAACGCACCAAGGATAATGTCTTTTGCTTCTTGGCTTTGTGCTGCATTAACTTTAGCTTCAAGCTCATTTACTCCTTTTAATACAAAAGAGCTAAGAATAATAGGGCTAATAATTCCAGCAGCTTTGTTACAAATACCTACAATACTTATCCTCTTAGCCGCACTTTCAATAGACCCAATAATACTGATGTAAGGATTGGATGCGGTTTGCAATAGAGATAACCCAGAGCCAATAATAAAAAGACCAGTTAAAGACATTGAATAATTTCTTTGTGTGGCATAATGCCCAAATAGAAAAGTACCTGCCGCCATCACAACTAAAGCCATTGCCATTCCCTTTTTCATTCCTGTTTTTTCCAAAACCCAAGAAGCAGGCAGGGCAAGAAAAAAATATGCGAGATAAAAAGCAGTAGTAACCATAAAAGCTTTGGAATCAGTATCAAGACCAAAAGCAAGTTTAACATAAGTAATTAGAGGGCCATTCAGCCAAGTTACAAACCCGAATACAAAAAATAAAATTGCCATTATAACCATGGCATTTCTGTTGCTTTTTTGGCTTTGAAGCATTGAAAGTTAATTTAGAAAATAAAAGTACCTATTTACATCTGCCGTTGTGAGTACAACCGTTTGCACAAAAAAAATTTGTACAACCGTTTGCACAAAATTCAGGTGTTTAATTACATTAAGTTTGATATGTAAATAAGTGAATAAAGCAACAGCCTTAGACAGAATATTATAATCGCTCATTTTATTGACTAAATATGTTTCACGCATTTCACAAAATATCATATTCAATAGTTAAAACAAATTAAGATAAAATGAATTACGAAACGCTTTTGCCCATTAAAACTTTTTCATACGAAAAGATAACTAC
>Ga0209023_10005529_pt1 | contig 13763 bp, 17 predicted proteins | sample LakOneMetagenome_FD_187468 | JGI IMG/M metagenome (GOLD analysis project Ga0209023, IMG submission 187468) | Freshwater and sediment microbial communities from Lake Erie, Canada (SPAdes) (version 2) | ecosystem: Environmental > Aquatic > Freshwater > Lentic | place: Lake Erie, Canada...
GGCACGCCGTGCCGAACGGGTCAAGGCCCGAGCCGAAGCCGCCAAGCCGTCCAAGACCACCCGCGGGCGCCGCGGTCGGGTCGGTGGACCGGGCCTCGGTGGCAAGAAGTGAAGGCCCGTCGGCTCCCGTCCGCTGCTGGACGCGGTGTGCTGTCTGGGCAGGCGCCGCTGGGGCTGCCCACCTTTGAGGCTGCTGCCTATCAGCCGGCCCCGTCACCTGGGCCTGCGTGCCAGCAGGCCCAGCCGGTTGACATCGCCGTGCCGGAGGGCTGGGACCCGGATGCCGTCAACGAGATCGACATGGGCTTCGCTGTCGATGACAGCGGCTCGATGTATGGGCCCTGGGGTGACCCCCGTGGCGTGCGACGGGCAGCTTCGCTGAGCGTGCTGCGGCTGGTAGCCCGATCTCGTCGGGCTCGGGTCGGGGTCGTGCACTGGGGCTCAGAGGCACCCGCGCACCTGGTCCTGCCGTTGACCGCAGTCCGCCATCGACGCCAGATCGAGGCCGGACTCGCGCTGCCCCCGTCGCTGGGCGGAAACAACTTCCCGGCGGCGCTGGCCCGGTCACGCGAGGTCCTCCAGGCATCCGGCCCGACACGGATCAAGGTGATCATCGCCATCACCGACGGCATCGAAGAACTCGATGCCGCCGCGGCCCAGCAGCTCGCACTGCTCCCGCCTCGCTCGGTGCACGTGGTGCTGGTCGATCACAGCCACGGCTGCACCCCCGATCTCGAGGCCGGCTGGTTGGCACTGCCGCTGGGCTCGTTCACCCGACTGGACCTGCTCGACACGCGCCAGATGGCCAACCAGATCGCCCAGATCGTCGCCACCGCCACCGCACCCCGCCCCTAACCACCGATCCATCACAGGAGATCAATCCCATGCGCACCACCAAACCCTTCCTCGCTGCTGCACTGGCCCTCGCCGTGCTCGGCGGGCTGACCAGTTGCAGCGAACCGACCCCCACCAAGCAGGCCGTGTCGCCCGCCACGTTGTGCATGGCGCCACCGTCGAAGGCCCACCGTGACAAGCCCGTGATCGCGATCCTGGCCGGCACCACCACCGGGGACCAGAGCTCGCAGATCGCGGCCCAGCGGGCCGAGGCCGCAGGCCGGGTCACCAAGTCCGGGTTCGAGACCGAAGCCCGACTGCTCGTCGATGTCATCGGCGAAGGCAACAGCCCGGGTGATCTGGCGGTCAACACCCAGCTCAACTCCGAGGGCGCCAACACCTTGGCCCGCGAGAACGCAGCCGACTGCAAGTCCACCGGCGTGACCAAATCCATCGATCGGCTCCAGCGCCACCCATCGCCTGGGCCGGTGAACGTCCTCGACGCGTTGAGGCGCCTCGACGGGCACCTCGCCGGCCTCACCTCGCAGCGGGTGTCGGTGGTGTTGATGTCGAACATGCTCAACGCCACACCGAACCTGGCCTTGGACAAGCCGGCCACGCTCAAACGTGACCCAGCATCGCTGATCAACGACGTCGAGCGGGCAGGGCTGCTGCCCGACTGTCGAAGCTGGGACGTGTACGTGATCGGCGCCGGGGCCACAAAGGGCGGCGGGATCGACGACGCTCAGAAGGCCCGGCTGCAGGCGTTCTGGACGGCGTTCTTCGACCGCTGCGGCGGACGGATCGTGGCCTATGACAGTGCACTCACCCAGTTCCCGGTCACGCCAACCAAGGCCCCGGCCGGAGCCCGGCCCGCCGCGTTCCACCCCCAACCGTCCACGCCCCCAACCACCACGGCCCCTTCGCAGACGATCACCCTCACCCTGTCGGACACCGTCTTGTTCGCAGACGACAGCGCCGAGCTCACCGCCTCAGCCGACGCCGCCCTCACCCAAGCGCTGGCCCGCATCACCCGGCGCCACATCGTCGGCGACATCAAGGTGCACGGCTTCACTGACACCAACCCCACCCGCCACCACGGAGGCAACGCCGGGCTCTCACAGCGACGGGCCCAAGCCGTCGTGGACTGGCTCGCCACCCACGGCATCGCATCCGAGCGGGTCCAGGCGTTCGGGCACGGACCAGCCAACCCGGTAGCGGACAACACCACGGCTGAGGGCCGGGCGAAGAACCGCCGGGTCGAGATCACCTTCACCACCACGGGTGCATCGCCGTGAACGCCCCCAACCCGAACAACTGGCAGAACAGCCTCCGCGGGCTCGCCGCTACCGCCGTGCTCGTGGCCGGCGGCCTCTACATCGCCGTGCAACTCATTCAGGCCATCGCCCGGGTCCTGATCGCGATCTTGTTCGTGGCCGCCGTGCTCTACGGGATCATGTGCTTCGAGCGCTACCGGCGCTCGCGGTGGTGACCATGCACCACCACCAGCAGCAGGCCAACTCGGCCCAAATCGACAACCACGGCGAGCGTCCGGTCGGTGTTGTGGAATGCACCACAACCATTGACCGATGCGCAGAAACATCGTACCGTAAGGATCTGCTGATGCGTGTGCGCATCATTCGGGTCTGGTGGGGATCGATCCGAAGCGAGGTGGGTTCGAGCAGCGCCGAGGGTGCCGGGCGTGCATGCCAGGTGGCATGCGTGGGTCTCGCGCGCCCCGACCCAGGCGAGCAATCAATGAAGGAGAGAACGAGAGGAGGTTCATCATGAGTAGAACGTTTCATCACGGCGAACGCCGTATCCGGGCCAGGGGGATCCGACAGGATCCGCCGGATCTGCGCCGCGTGGCCCGCACGCTGATCGCGTTGGCCGAGGCGCAGGCCGAGGCCGACGCGCAGGCCCAAGCCCAGACCCAAGCCGCTGCGGCCAAGGCCGCGAGGGCTAAGAAGTCGCGGAAGCCGCTCGACCGTTCGGTCGCTGACCATCGGGAGTCGGCATGAAGCGAGTGCCGCTGGTCTGGCTGGCGCTGCGCTGGCCCCGTGACATGACCGCCGAAGACCTGACCGAGGTCATGAGACTGCTCGCCACCGCGGCGGGAAGCCCGGTGATCCTCGAGGCCACCGGCACGGTCGGTGCAGTCACGCATCTCATCGCCGTCGCCGACGGGCATCAGGACAACGTCGCCCACCAACTCCGAGCTGCGTTGCCTGGCCTCCGGATCGACACACTCACGGCGCGGCCCCCGATCACGGTTGATCGGGCGATTGAGGTGCGCCTGTCGGCCAAGCACCGGCCGCTGCGCATCGACCAGACCGCCACGGTCAGCCGGTCGCTGCTCGCTGCGCTCAGCGACCTCAAAGCCGGCGAGACCCTGTCGCTCATGTGGGTCCTCGGGCCGACCCTGTTGCCGATCGCGGTGCCGAACCAAGTCGATCGCATCGCCGGGAGCTCGTGGGTCAAAGACATCGCGCTGTCCAGCGTCGGCCGCCACATCAACGTGGATGCCGACACCCGCACGGCGTTGAAGAACAAGCAGGCCGACCCGGGCTGGAAGGCCGCCGGACGCATCGGCGTGCACGCCGCCACCGCCAGCCGTCAACGCCAGTTGATCCGCCACGTGCTCGCCGCGCTGCGGTCCACCGAAGCCCCCGGTGTGGCGTTCTGGGTCCGCTCCCGCCACCCGTCGACCGTCTCGGACGCTCGGGTGCCGTGGCGGTTCCCGCTACGCCTCAACGTGAGCGAGGTCGCCGCCCTATCGGGGTGGCCCGCGACTGCCACCAGCGACCTGCCCGTCGTGCACCAACGTGCCCGCCTCCTGGCACCATCACCCGAGATCGCAGCGACAGGCCGCACCGTCGGCAAGGCGTCGTTCCCGGGCCGGGAACGCCCCTTGAAGATCAGCCCCACGGATTCGCTTCGCCACGTCTGGGCGCTGGGACCGTCCGGGGTCGGCAAGTCGACCCTGTTGAGCCGCGGGATCGCGGACGACATGGCCGCTGGACGGGCCGTGGTGGTCATCGAACCCAAGTCGGATCTCATCGCCGATGTCCTGGCCCATGTCCCACCGAATCGGATCGGTGACGTGGTCCTGATCGACCCCGCTGATGCGGTCGGGACCGTTGGCATCAACCCGCTGGCCGGCGCCGGGCAGAACCCCGAGCTGGTCGCTGACCGGCTTCTCGCCTTGTTCAAGGCCCTGTACGGGGCCAGCTTCGGGGCCCGCACCACCGACATCGCCGGCGCCGCGCTGCACACCCTGGCTCGTGTCCCGAACATGTCGCTCGTCGGTTTGCCGCTGATCTTGACCGACCCGGCGTTTCGGCGCCGCTGCGTGGCCCATGTCGATGACCCGATCGGGTTGGGGCCGTTCTGGGCGGCATTCGAGAACTGGTCCGACGCAGCCCGAACCGAAGCCATCGCACCCCTGCTCAACAAGGTCCGTCCGTTTCTGATCCGCCCACAGCTACGGGCCGTGCTCGGCCAGGCGAAGCCACGCTTCGACATCTCCGAGGTGTTCACCAAGCGCCGGATCCTGCTCGTCGACGCCTCGAAAGGTTCCCTCGGCCCCGAGACCTCCGCACTGTTGGCCAGCATCGTGATCACCCAACTGTGGGGTGTCACGTTGCAGCGCAGCACGATCCCCGCCGCCCGCCGCCACCCCGTCAGCATCTACCTGGACGAGTTCCCGGAGTACCTGAAATTGCCTACCGATCTCGGTGACGCGCTCGCCCAGGCCCGGGGCCTCGGCGTGTCGTTCACGCTCGCCAACCAGTTCAGCCACCAGCTCGATTCGTCGATGCGCTCAGCGGTATTGGCGAACGTGCAGAACAAGATCTGCTTCCGGCTCGCCGATGAGGACGCCCGCCTGCTGGCGACCAAGGGCAGCGGCCTCGCACCCGAGGACTTCGCCGCCCTGGGCGCCTACGAGTTCTACACACAGCTCGTCTCCGGAGGGGCGATCCAGCCGTGGTGCAGCGGCATCTCGCTGCCACCCGACCCCCCAACCTCGGACCCCGACAAGGTCCGGGCCGCGTCACGGGCCAGCTTCGGGCGACCCCGCAGCGAGATCGAAGACGAGATCCGTGCCCTGGCGTCGGTGTACCGCACTACCGCTGGGGATGACCTGGGGCCTCGTCGCCGCCCCACCGGAGGGACCCGATGAGGGAACTGATGGGGTGTCCGGTCGCCCGTCCGGTCGGGTCGACAACAGGGGTGAGAACGCCCTGCTCGGGAGGTGTGGACCGCCAGTTCCGGGCGCGGACTAACTCCCCATCCTCGTCTCTTCTTCACTCATCTCTCTCCTCCGGCCCCTGGTCCTTCACGGGGTGCCCGGCCCCTCCGATCCGACCATCCACACCCAACCCGACCTCCACGTCCAACTCGGCCATCAAGCCAGCTCGATGCGTGACCTCTGATCACCGATCCTCTTCCACGAGGGGTTGGCGTCCGTTCGTGTCGGGGTGGAGCACCTGTCCCCCACCTCTCACCTCGACCTTCAGGGCGCGGACAGAGGACAGGGAAGGGGCGTTGTTGTGAGTGCCGCTTCGCTGGGGCGGGTCGGGCTCGATGACCTCCGTAGCGAGCTGTCGGGCCGCGATCTCGCCATCGTTGGTCAGGTCGCCGACCTCCGACTGATGACGGCGCGCCAGATCGAAGCCGTGCACTTCGCGGTCGGGGACCATGAGACAGCCTCGGCTGCGGCTCGGGCGTCTCGACGTTGCCTGGGGCGTCTAACTCGTGACCGGCTACTCGTGCGGTTGGAGCGGCGGATCGGTGGGGTCCGTGCCGGGTCCGGATCGTTCATCTACGCCCTCGGCCCCGTTGGGCACCGGGTGTTGCACCGTGAACAGCCCCGGCCCCGCTACCGCGAACCCACCGCCATGTTCGTGGACCACACCCTGGCCATCACCCAGCTCGTCATCGACCTCATCGCCACCGCCCGCGCCGGGGGCCTGGAGTTGCTGGTGTGCCAACCCGAGCCTCGGTGCTGGCGACCGTTCACCTCCACCAACGGGCTGACCACGTTGCGGCCCGACCTGTTCGTGTCGCTCGGGGTCGGGGAGTTCGAGCACCGCTGGTTCTGCGAGATCGACCGCGGCACCGAGCACCTCCCCGCTCTGGTCCGCAAGTGCCGCGTCTACGAGAACTACTACGCGACCGGGACCGAGCAGGCCGCCCACGGCGTGTCCCCGAGGGTGTGTTGGCTCGTCCCCGACACCCACCGGGCCGATCGGTTGCGCCAGGCCATCGACGAGGACCGTCGCCTCACCGACGCCCTGTTCGTGGTCGCCACCACCGACCACGCTCTCCAGACCCTGAGAGGCGGGGAGCAATGAGCGGCTTGCTGCCCCGCAACACGGTGCTCGTCGGTGACGTCCGCGACCGCCTCGCCGACCTGCGCGATGCCTCGGTCGACACCGTGATCACCTCACCCCCGTACGTAGCCCTACGGAATTACGGGATGGACGCGCAGATCGGCGCCACCGCCGACACCGACGCCTGGATCACCGACATGCGCCGAGTCGGCCACGAGTTGGCCCGGGTGCTCAAGCCGAGCGGGTCGTGGTGGCTCAACCTCGGCGACAGCTACTCCCGCCACCCGCGCTCGGGTGCACCGGCCAAGTCGCTGCTGCTCGCCCCCGAACGCCTAGCGGTGGCGCTCATCGAGGACGGGTGGACGATCCGCAACAAGGTCATCTGGGCCAAGACCAACCCGATGCCCAACAGCGTGGCCGACCGTCTCGCCTGCACCTGGGAGGTCATCTACTTCCTGGTCCGGTCCCCGACCTATCACTTCGACCTCGACGCCATCCGCATCCCGCACCGCTCCCCCAACCGGGGCCGCCCAACCGGCAACCCTGACGCCGTGTACCCGCCCGCTGCGGCGGGGCCGGCGTCGTGGGCCGGGCCACTCGCGGGCAGCAACTCCGGGCTCGCCCGGCTCAAAGCCCGAGGCCTGGCCGGGCACCCGCTGGGCAAGAACCCCGGCGACGTGTGGACCATGGCCACCGCGAATTTCCATGGCCGGCACTTCGCCGTGTTCCCCGAGTCGCTCGTGCGCACCCCGCTGCTGGCGACCTGTCCCGAGAAGGTCTGTGCCCGCTGCGGCACCCCATGGCGACCCGCCCGAACGGTTGGTCGCCTCGCTGTGCGCGGCCAGCTCCGGCCGGCTTGTCGGTGCCGGGCCGCGACGGTGCCCGGGGTGGTGCTCGATCCGTTCTTCGGGGCTGGGACCGTCGGCGTTGTCGCCGAGGCCCACGGCCGGGACTGGATCGGCATCGAGCTCAACCCCGACTTCGCTCAGCTCGCCGAGCAGCGCATCGCCGACGCCCGAACCCGCGACACGGCCGGCACCGCCCAGGCAGCCGCCTGAACGGGTCGCCGGCATCACATCAACCACACGAAAGGAGGTGACCACATGGAACACCCAACCCCCAGCAACCAACCCGAACCCCAACCCGCCGAGGCCGAGCGCGAGCCCGTCTCGGACACCCGGATCTACGTCGCATCGCTGTCGGACTACAACGACGGCCGACTGCACGGCGCATGGCTCGACGCCACCGCCGAACCCGACGAGCTCACCGAGGGCGTCACGGCGATGCTCGCCCGATCACCGATCCCCGGCGCCGAGGAATACGCCATCCACGACTACGAAGGCTTCGGCCCGCTGCGGCTCGGCGAGTACGAAGACCTCGCCACCATCAGCCAGATCGGCCAAGGCATCGCCACCCACGGCCCCGCCTTCGCCCACTGGGCAGCGGTCTGCGGCACCGACGATCGTGACGAACTCGGCCGCTTCGACGACGTCTACCTCGGCCACTGGGACTCGATCGAGGACTACGCCGAAGAACTTCTCGACGACCTCGGCATCGACGAGCTCATCGAACGCAACATCCCCGACAGCCTGCAGGGCTACGTCACCGTCGACACCGAAGGATTCGCCCGCGACCTGGAGTACTCCGGCGACGTGACCTCCTCGGAAGGAGACAACGGTGTCTACCTCTTCGACCAGAACCGGTAAGCGTTGCGCAATACACAACGGCCGATGCGTATGCGCATTGTTGCTGGTAGAATGGGGTTATTGGAATGGAGGGGAGACGATGGACAAGGACCAAGCAGCCCGGCTCGGCGCCCTGATCCGCCAACACCGACAAGACCTGGGGATGTCGACCCATGAGCTCGGTGAACGGATCGGAACCCGGAACTCGACGATCATCCGCCTCGAGCAAGGCGCGTTCGCGGCGCCCAGCCCCGAGAAACTGGCCGGGATCGCCGAAGCCCTGGGGATCAGCCTGGCCGACATTTACGGCCACGCCGGCTACGTCGTGCCCAACGATCTCCCGAACTTCCACGCCTACCTCCCCGCCCGCTACCGCGACCTGCCCCAAGAAGCCGTCCAAGAACTGACCGACCTCTTCGACACCCTCATCGCCCGCCACACCCTCGTCCCCCAGCCCGAGCCGATCACCGGCACCGACGATCCCGACCTGGAGACGACGTCATGACCAAGCGAGCCAACAGCCGCCCCGCCGCTGTCGACGGTGCGACCGCGGCGATCTACGTCCGGGTCAGCACGAAGGAACAGGCCGAACGTGACGGCGACCCGGAGGGCTACTCGATCCCGGCGCAACGCGAGGCCTGCAAACGCAAGGCCACCGCCCTCGATGCGATCGTGCTCGACGAGTTCGTTGACCGCGGCGAGTCCGCCCGCACCGCCGATCGCCCCGAGCTGCAACGCCTGCTCGAGTTCGTCCGGGACAACGCCGTCACCTACGTGATCGTGCACAAGATCGACCGGCTCGCCCGCAACCGAGCCGACGACGTCGCCATCAACCTCGCCCTCACCCAGGCCGGGGCCCAACTCGTGTCGGTCACCGAGAACATCGACGAGACACCCTCCGGGATCTTGCTGCACGGGATCATGAGCTCGATCGCCGAGTTCTACAGCCGAAACCTCGCCAACGAAGTCATCAAGGGCAGCACCCAGAAAGCCAAGTCCGGCGGCACCCCCGGCCGCGCCCCCACCGGATACCTCAACGTCCGCCACATCGTGGGTGGCCAAGAACTCCGCACCGTCGAGGTCGACCCCGACCGCGGGCCCCTCATGGCCTGGGCCTTCGACGCCTACGCCACCGGACAATGGACAATTCGGACCCTCCTCGACGAGCTGACCACACGGGGACTCACCTCGGTCCCGACCGCGTCGAAGCCAGGCAAGCCGCTCGGCACGGCGAACATGCAGCGCCTACTTCGTCACCCGTACTACATGGGCATCGTCCGCTACCGCGGAGTCCTCTACCCGGGCAAGCACGAACCGCTCGTCACCCCCGAGACCTGGCAGAAGGTCCAAGAGGTCCTCGCCGCCAACAACATCGCCGGCGACAAACAGCGCGAGCACAACCACTACCTCAAGGGCTCCATCTACTGCGGAGGCTGCGGGAGCCGGCTCGTGGTGAGTCACGCCAAGAACCGCCACGGCACCATCTACGAGTACTTCATCTGCCTCGGCCGCCAGCAGAAACGCACCGACTGCCTCCAGCAGGCCGTGCGTATCGACCAGACCGAAGACGCCGTCGCCGACGTCTACGCCGCCATCCAGCTCACCACCGACCAAGCCGACCAGGTCCGCGACTTCGTTCTCGACGAGATGAACAAGGTCCATGCCGCCACCAAGAAGGAACGAACCCGCCAAGAACGCCGGCTCGCCACCCTGCGAGGCGAACGCCAGAAGCTCCTCGAAGCCCACTACGCCGACGCCATCCCCCTCGAACTCCTCAAGACCGAACAGACCCGCATCGCCCGAGACATCACCAACGCCGAAGCCCGCCTCGCCACCCTCGAAGGCGACTTCACCTCAGCCAAGACCAATCTCGCCAAGGCGCTCGCACTCGTCCAGGACTGCCACGCCGCCTACCTCAGCGCCCCCGACAAGCTCCGCCGCCAGTTCAACCAAGCATTCTTCGAACGGCTCCTCATCGACGACAACTACACCGTCACCGGCCAACTCGCCCCGCCCTTCGACACACTGCTCGGCGACGAACTCCGCCAGTACGTCGCAAGACGCACCGAAGCCGACCGGATCGACGTCATCGATGACATCCTCCGAACCGACGATGAGGACACTCCGTCCGAGCCCGAACTTGTACTCGCCGGCTCAGCCCCCTCGACAGTGCACGCCGCGCAGGGTTTGAAAGAGAAGACGATGGTGGGCGCAGAGGGACTCGAACCCCCGACATCTGCCTTGTAAGCCTGACCGGCGCCGAGCGTGAGCGACGCTCTGACCTGCGGAAGTGCCCCTTCACCAGCGGAACCATCGAAGTTGGCTACGGTGCGCGGTGGTACCTCGGAGTGCTGTTTGGTGGCCCCTACTGGTCCAGTAGTGGTCCAGCCGGAACTAGCGAGCTAGAGGCTCTACCCTCAGGGCATGACGCAGATCCTCACCGTTCTTCGCCGTACCTCAATATTTCACCTGAGCGATCGGCTGCTCACCGAGCAGAACCCGAACAGCTCTACGGCTGACCGCCGATCGAACAAGGCGTTGCTAGTCATGACCCCCAGGTCGACCGGCATCGTTGCGTATGCTGGCTACTCCAGGGTTCGCGGCGTCCTCACGGACGACTGGCTGGCCGGGGTGATCTGCTCTGACCCGGATGATTCCCAACTTCGCGAGCCGAACGCAGCTCACCTCAACCATCTTCTCCACAACGAAGTCGCTCGGCGGATTGAGAGCCGGCTCCAGCAGCACCTCGCCTTCTTAACTGCAACACCTCGATCCGACTTTGAGATGTTCGTTCAATACTCCGGCTATTGGGCAGATGCCGAGCGACGGACGGTCCCATTTGTTTTTGAGTTCGTCAAGCGGCAAGGCCAGAGTGAACTTCATCGTAAGTTCAGGCGCGACTTCGGCGAGCACCACGAAACCGAACACGTCATCGCTTCGCCACCGCTGTCAAAATCTGCCGGAAGAGCCTTGGAGCAGGACTTACAGATGCTGCGTGGTTCACCTGCCGGGGTGGGTGAAGCACTTCTTCGGGCAATGCAGGCCGCGTCCGCTCGACCCACCGTGGGCGACGCATTCTTGGAAGTACATATAGGATCGGCTGCAAGGCAGGAAGTCTCCCTCGGATTTATTTCAGCAAACGAGGGCACGTTCGACTATTTGGAATTAGCCGAGAACAATCACGAAGGCTACTACATTCCATGGATCCTCAGTCATGGAGGGATTCTTGCACCTTCAGTGGCGAACTTTCCGACGCTTAATCTTGGGCCAGATATTCGTATCGACATACCCCAAGTCGCAACCAGAACCGGTCCGATTGCTCTCTTTCTAGAGCCTCAGGACCGCACGCCCACAACCGACGCCGACGGGATCAAGTTGCGCAGCGAGGGAGCGGAGCGGATGAACGCCGACATTGTCGCGACCCAGCGCCTAAACACTCTCATCGCTAGCCATCTGCTCGCAGTGAAGCACTGCGGCAGAATATCCGACTCTGCGTGGTGGTACCTTATTCCCGACCTACCGGAGTCCGCAACGGCAGAAGGACGCGACCTTGGGACTGGACTCGCGACAATCTACGACAAAGCCGCGCTAGTTCATCAGGACCTGGATAGGCGTATCTTCGTCGGTGCATGGAGTGATTCAGATATAGAGGAGATGCTCAACGGCGTCATGGTCGCCCGTGAGCGGCAGTCAGCCCTAGATGTGCGTGGTGCATTCTTGAGGTCTGTGCGTACTGAATGCAACGTCACACCTATGTGCGGGCCAAGCGATCACGTCGAAGGAGCGTTGACGATCGTGTGGTTCGAACCTTCGCCTGGGATCGAGCGCTCGATGCTAAGAATTGACCGTGCCCTCCAGCTCGCCAGTCGCCATGCCGACGATCTCGGGCTCGCCATCCACCTAAGTAAGGACGCGGTGGAACAGTGTCAGTCCCTGTCCGGTGAGACAATGATTCAAGGGCTCATTGAGCTCGGCTTCGAGCGTACCCCATTTAGATCGGAGCCTTTTAGGCGATTGCCTCGCAGCGTTGAATAGGCGCCGACTGTGGTGGTGGTGTCTGAGCTAGCGGCGAAGGGCCGGGAACTTCTTGGCCAAGGTTTCGGTGTCAAGGGCACCGATGTTGCCCCGTCGCCCCGCCGAGCTGTCCGTGCGGGGTGGTGTGACGGGAGGGAACCCGTCGGTTGCCGCTGGGGTGGGGTCGGTGGCGAGGTACGGGTAGCGGGTGGCGACGTGATTGACGATCTGGCCGAGGCGTTCGGTGTTGGCGGTGCCGTCTTCGTTGAGTTCGACAGCTCGGAGGTCGTCGGCTGACAGCTTCCAGGCGGCATCGATGTCGGTGAGGTTGGCGGCGGTGGCCTCGATGGTGAAGGCCAGGCGCAGTGTGAGGGTGCGGACCTGGTCGGTGAGGGCTTCAACCTTGCCTTCAGCCTGCTTCGCCCGGTGCCGGTAGCGGGCTGCCTCGTCTGAGATGCGTTTGGCCTCAGGGTTGGCCACGGGCTCTGGCTCGGCCGCAGGCGGCGGTGTGGCGGCTGATGCGGGGTCGTCCTCGGTGTCTGCCGCTGGGGTGGTGGCGGCTGGTTCCCCATCATCCATGAGCCGGACCAGGTGGAAGGCGTGGCGGAGGTCGTGGGTGGTGCGGTTCACAGGGCGTCTCCGGGGTCGGTGTCTTCGGTGGTGGCGAAGCGCACGGTCTCGCTGCGGGTGGGGTGCCCGGTCATGTAGATGGCGTCGGAGGCGAGTGCGTTGAGGGTGATGTGCTTGGCGCCCGATCGGCTGCATTCCGATCCGAGCATGGCGGAGAGTTCTTCGATGAGGTCGTGCCAGGTTGGAAGGTCGCCGTCGTGCTGGTGGCTCCACGAACGGATGGCACAGCGTGCGTGCCAGTCCTCGTCGGCCACGTGCGGATGGAAGACGTCGCTGCCCTGCTCGTGGAGGGCGTGGTAGTTGTGCCGACGCTCAATGCGTGCCTCGGTAACCGGATCGAGCCACAGGCCGATCGTGAAGTCATCGTTGACCGTGACACCGACCTCGCCGTCGGCCACGGCGTCCATGATGCGGTGTCGGGCCAGGTGTTCGGTGATGGACTCCCAGGCGCAGAGCTTGTCCACCAACGCCTCCGCCGTTCCCTCGTCCTCGGTGGCCCAAACCACGGCGAACAGGGCCTCTTGCACCATCCGTTCGGATGGGTCGCCAAGCACCAGGTGCTCTTCCTCGGTGAACTTCACAGCGCAGCCTCCAAGTCGGCGATGCGAGATCCGAGTGCGGTGATCTGGTCCTGCAAGTGACGGATGAGTACCCAGGCGTTGTCCGGAACTGGGGGCAACGCAAGGGCTACCTGGTCCACCTGTTCGTCGGTGAGCGTGGGGCCGGTGGTCAACACTGCTGCTGGCATGCGGGGTTCTCCTTAGAACGAGAAGTTGGGCTGGGTGAGCGGGAACTTGGCGTAGAGGGCGTCGCCGTAAGCGATCGGGTCGTCCTCCACGGGGCCGACGAAGGCGAGCGCTTCCTCGGTCCGGGTGATGGCCCGAGCGGCCTGGCGTTGGCGGGCCTGCAACTCGTTGAAGCGGCGGGCGTACTCCGCAGAGGAGATGGGCGAGCTGTTGGCCTCGGCCACCAAGGCGGCAAAGTCGTCACGGACCGAGCACAGGTCTCGCAAGGCGTCATCTCGCAGTGCGGCAATGCCTTGCACTCGTTCATCCATGAGCGACTCCGCTGCGGCGGTGGCCTGGTGCTCGGCTGCGGTGACCTCGGCGGCGTAGGCCCGACGGTCGTTGTCGCTGATCCCGGCGGCTTGGTCCAGAACAGCCCGAGCGGCGGCAATCGTGCGGGGGGCCATCACAGCCGCCCTTCGTCACGAGCCATGACCGCCTGGGGTACGTGGGTGGGCCGGCGAGCGGCACGGCGGGCC
>Ga0209023_10005530_pt1 | contig 13760 bp, 18 predicted proteins | sample LakOneMetagenome_FD_187468 | JGI IMG/M metagenome (GOLD analysis project Ga0209023, IMG submission 187468) | Freshwater and sediment microbial communities from Lake Erie, Canada (SPAdes) (version 2) | ecosystem: Environmental > Aquatic > Freshwater > Lentic | place: Lake Erie, Canada...
CCACCGCGAGATCATCACCTGCCATCGCGGTGGTGCACTTCACGCGGGCACACCGCAGGAGCGTCCCGAGCTGCAGTGGATCGCCGAGAACACCAACCAGAACCGCAAGGAGGGTTCGGTCAAGGAGCTCGTCAAGGGCGCCGACGTGTTCATCGGTCTGTCGGTCCCCGGCGTCATCGACGCCGACGACATCAAGACGATGGCCGCGAAGCCGATTATTCTGGCGCTCGCAATGCCCACCCCGGACGTGAGCCCCGAGGCTGCGGCCGCCGGTGGCGCGTTCGTCTACGGCACGGGCCGTCCGGACCTTCCGAATCAGATCAGCTCGACGCTGGCATTCCCGGGCATCTGGCGCGGTGCGCTGGACTGTCGTGCCAAGGACATCGATCGCTCGATGATCATGGCCGCTGCGACGGCCATCGCCGCGAGCATGGGTGGCGCCGTCGGTCAGGATCACGTCATTCCGTCGGTCTTCGACCCGCAGTTGGTTCCGGCGGTCGCGAAGGCCGTCCGCGAGGCGGCAGAGGCCGCCGGCCTGGCTCGGCTGACGGCTGCGGTGACCGCCTGACGCAGGTCGTTGTGGGCGGTTTGCGTTCGACCGTTGCAGTTAACCGTTCTGGTGTCAGACACCAGAACGGTTAACTCTGCGTCTGTCCGGCGCGACGTCTGACGAATTTGTGCGCGTCGGGCCCGGCACCCTTCAGATCGTTTGACCGCTCGAGTGGGTCGCACCCCGGTGGCGGTCGGCGAGCTCCTTCGCGCGACGCGCATCGACTCCGGACAGGCACGCCTCACTGAAGGCGGTGAGCGTGTCCCCGAGCATGGCGTCCGCCTGTTCGTCCGCAGCGGCCACCGCTGTCGTGATGGTCGTCGAACGTGCGCCAACGTTGGCGGCGGCCGACCGGCGCACCAGATCGATCACGTGTCGCCAGTCGCGACCGAGTCCGCGCGCGTCCTGCCGCAATGCGGCACGCGACGTCGCGCAGCTTTCGCGGTCCCCGGATACCGGCCCCGCCGCAGCGGCCACCGCGTCGGCGCCCTCGCTGAGGGTCTGCGCAAAGCCTGCGACGCAGATGGCGGTGTCGGCAGCCACAATCGCGCGCCCGCGCCCGAGATCGTCGCGACAGGCGCCCGCGTCGGGAGCGATCTCCACCTCGGTGTCGACGTAGGCAACCACGGCGGTGAGCGCGGCGTCACGGCGCGACGGTGACGGTGTCGTGGACCCGCATCCCGCGGTGAGGCCGATGAGCACGGCGAATGAGGTCAGTGCGAAGGCGAAGCGCATGTCACCGGTGGACGACGTGAGCAAAGACGGAGCATCGCATCTCCGCGGCCCCGCCGAGCCCGGGACGACGCGTGAACGTCGTTGGCGTCATCCCGTCACCCATTCTTCTTTTCCAACACGGTCGTCGTGTACGTCATGGCGCCTGTGCGGTGGTACGAGGCGGTGGTCCGGCCCGAGCTGCTGCTCGTCGTGATCGCCATCTCCTGGGTGCTGACCGCGCTGTTTCACTGGCGCTACCGAAGTCGTGCCTTTTGGGTATTCCCGATCTACGGGCTGATCCAGGTGCTCGTTGTCATCCCGCTCGGCATGGTGAATTACTGGCGGATGGCGCATCGGTCCCACAACATGGGTCGGATCAAGCTGCGCCCATCACGACGTCCGGTCGGTGACCACGGCGTTTCCGATGTCGCGACGGCCGCTCAGGCCCACGTCCTCACGTGATCTGCAGGCCGGCGTCCTCGGGGTCCGGTGCCTCCGCCTCGACCGGACTTGTGCAGTGGCGGCAGCGGATCGCGTCGACTGCGATGAACTCTTTGCAGAACGGGCACTCTCGCTGACCCTGCGCACGGAAGTTGCCGAGACCCGCTCGCTTGATGGCGGTGACCAGCAGGAACAGGATGCCCGCCAGGATCACGAAGCTCACGAGCGACGCCAGGAACTTGCCGTAATGCACGTCCCCACCGTTCAAGCTGAACGTCAGCGACTCGGTGGACCCCTGTCCCGTCAGCGCGGCCACGACATCCATGATCACGTTGGTGGCGAGTGATTCCACGAGCGCGGCGAACGCAGCGCCGATGATGAAGCCGATCGCCAAGTCGACCAGATTCCCGCCAAACGCGAAGGCTTTGAAGTCCTTCCACATGGTTCGCCTCCTCACCCGAAATTCGACGTTCGCATTGTCGCAGCGGCGCCGGTCGGAACATCACTCATGACCGCCGGGTTTGGTTGCTGACTCCTTCCCGGTAGCGTCACCGGGTCGTCTGACTGGAGGAAGACGCGATGAACAGTTCATGGACCGGCGCTTTCCCGCGCGCCCGGTGGATGTCGCTGGTGCTGCTCGCCGTTGTTGCGATGACGGCCGGCCAAGCGAACGCAAGTCCATTTCTCGGGGTCACGTGGTCTACGGCGACCGTGACCTACTTCGACGCCACGACCCGACACTCCGCAGTGGCGGAGGCGGCCGCACGGTGGAACACCAGCGGCATGAATGTGCGGCTCGTTCGCACGACCAGTCGCCGCCGCGCCAACGTGGTGGTCAGCGCCAGCCGCTCCATTGGCGCGTGTGGCGCGGGCGTGACCGACTACACCGCCGTCAACCGGCGGATGCGTCATGCCAGCGTGCGCATCTTCGGTGGACGTTGCAGTCGGGAGAACCAGGTCTTCGCTTTGACACACGAGTTCGGCCATGTCCTCGGACTTGGACACGAGACCACCCGATGTTCCCTGATGAACCAGTCTGGAAGCGATCAGGGTGGCGACCGGTGCCCCATGCCGCGATCGGCCTCGGTCTGGCGCTGCCGCGTGATCGAGCAGATCGACGCCCAACGGGTGGTGCGGCTGTACGGCGGCCGCGCAAAACCGGTGCGCCGCAATCCGTTCTGCCCACTTCCCTAGTCGATCAGGCGACGCCCCATCATGCGAATGGGCAGCCAGAACACCAGGGCGGTGAGGGCGACCAGTGCGGCGCCGTGGCCGAACGTCATCCAACCGACCGTGCCGAGAACGAGGTCGCGCGTCCCCTGCACCATGTGCGAAAGCGGCATGCACCACCCGACGATCTGGGCCCACCGGGGCAGCTGATCGAAGGGGAAGAAGATGCCGCCGAACAGGAACATCGGTGTCAACAAACCGGTGAAGAAGATGTTGTAGTGCTCGATGTTGGTGACCAAGGCGGTGTAGAGCATCCCGAGCACCGCGAAACACAACGCTCCGATCACGAACATGACCGGCACGAGCAGCGCCCACCAGGAGGCGACCAGCCCAAGGGCCGCCATCACGATGCCGAACACCGTGCCGTAGATCACTCCGCGCGTGGTTGCCCACATGTATTCGCCGACCACGACGTCGCCCACCGAGAGCGGTGTGGTGATGGCCGCCGAATACACCCGCCGCACGTAGATGCGCACGAAGGCGTTGTAGGTCGTTTCGAGGATCGCGCCGAACATGACGCTGGAACACGCGACGCCCGGGGCGATGAACTGCACATAGTCGACCCCGTCCACCGTACGCAGATACGTCCCGAGTCCCATTCCCATGATCAGCAGGTAGGCGAGCGCCTCGACGAATCGGGGCCCAAGGGTGGTGAAGATCGTCTTGCGCCCGATCAGCGCATTGCGTTGCCACATCGCGGCGGCCGAGCGCAAATGGACCTGGGTTTCCGCAGCCATCTCGCCGTTACGGGTTGACGAGCACGAGCTTGCGGCCCGCCGTGCCTGCCGCCTGGCGCATCCACGCGACCGGCGCCTCCATCAGGGACAGCGGCTCGACGGCCAGGTGGATGGTGCCTGCCTGGACCAGTGCGAGCAGATCGTGATACGACCGCGCCACGTCGGCATGGGACTCGGTGAACACGCTGAACCCACGGAGATCGAACCGGCCGCCGCGCAGCGATCCACCGGGGACGGTGGCAGTGGTCGCCGCGGCGTTCCCCACTTGAATGAACCTGGCGCGTGGCGCCGCTGCGCCCAGGGCCATCTGGAACGGCGGCCCCCACAACATGTCGATGATGAGGTCGGCGCCCGGTGCGCAGGCATCGTGCAACTCCGTGGCAACGTCGCCGTCGCCGATCGCGACGAACCAGTCGGCGCCAAGCCCGAGAGCACGTTCGATGCCCTCTTTGGTACGGGACACGGCCACGATGCGTCCCGCACCGCTTTGGCGAGCGGTCTGGATGGCCACCTGGCCGACGACACCGCTTGCACCGAGCACAAGGACCGTCTCGCCTTCGCGAACATCGCCGCGGGTGCGCACGCTCATCCATCCCGCGAGGCCGGCGATGCCGTACGCCGCCGCCGTGGTGTTGTCGACGCCGTCGGGCACCGGAATCAGATGGTCGTCCGGGGCGCTGCAAAACTCCGCGAATCCGCCCGTGGTGATGACGCCCCACACCCGGGTGCCGAGCGGCAACGTGTCCGACTCGACAACCTCACCCACGACCTCGGATCCCACGATGAAGGGCGGGTCGGGCATGTCGCCGTAGAACCGTCCGGATCCGATCGCCAGATCGACGGGGTTCACGCCGGCGGCCAACATGCGAAGCACGCTGAAGCCCGGCTGCCGCTTCGGTTCTTCGACCTCGTGAATCGACGGGGTTGCGCCCCAGGACGTGACTGTCAGTGCTTTCACAAGGCCTCGAGTGCCGTGGCGAAGTCGTCCGCCATTCCGGTGTGACCGAACTTTGTCGCCTGATCGATACCGCTCAGATACGCGTCGGCGGCCTCATCGGGGCGACCAAGGTGCGCCAGCGCATCGCCGAGCTTGCCCCACGCGTTGCCCTCATCCTCGGCAAGGGCGAGGTAGGCCCGCAACTCGTGCGCAGCTTCCTCCCACCGCTGCGCCCGCACCAGCTCGTTGGCGTATCCGTAACGGGCACGCGGCTCGTCCGGTTGATCGGCGGCGAGTTGGCGAAAGAGGTCCAGGCGATCCATCCCCAGGGACGTTAGCGGTCCCGGTCTATCCCTCGTCCTCGCCGTCCCAGTAGTCGAGGATCGGGCCGGGCGGACCGTGAATGATCCGCGTCCCGTCGATGGCGCTGGCGCTGACCTTTCCCGAGTCCAGGTATTCGACGATGTCCGGGGTCACCATGGAGGACATCATGAGCACGCGGACCGGCGCTGTCGTGTCGTTTCGCACCTGGTGCGCGCCGGCGCGTCCGCGGACGAACACCGCCACGTCCCCTTCGGCGAGCACCTGCTCACCGTCCGGGGTGCGCAGCGTCGGGGTGCCGCGCAGCACGATGAGCCACTCTTCGTTGGCGTGGTGGGCGTGGTAGGGCCACAAGCGGTCCCCGGCGGCGAGCTCATAGACGCTTCCGCCGAGCAACTCGGCGCCGAGTCGAGCGCCAACCCACCCGTCCTTGCTTGTCCAGCCGGGGCGCGTCTCTTCCCCGTCCCATTCGTCGCCGTACAGGTTGAACGTCTTCATGGATACAGCCTACGGCTAGCTGGCCGAAGGGAAACTGCAAGTGTCGCCGACCAACCGGCGCGGACCCGGCCGCTGGACGCGGCCCAATGCGTGGTGTCAAAAATAGTTGACATCACCACGCGGCCGTCGGTACGATCTGTGTAAAGTATTTCATACACTGGAGGTCGAACCAATGCCACGGAGCTACCACGAGAAGAGCACCATGCTCAGCGCATTGTCGCTTGTGCTCGGGAGTATCGTCTACTTGATGCTTGCGCCAACCGACGCCGGCCCGGACGTCGATGCCAGGCACGTTGTCATCGCTGCGCTTGCCTGCGCCGTTGTTGCGATTTTCCAGGGTGTCACCCAGGCGATCGTCGCGCTGCGTACCAATGATCGTTCGCCCGACGAGCGTGACACGCAAATCATTCGGCGCAGCGGGATCGTCGGGGGTACAACACTTGCCGTCGTCGTGTTCTGTGGTCTTTGGACGGCCGCAGCGACGGACGGCAACTTGCGGACCGCACAGGTCCTTCTTGCCGGGTGGGTGATCGCGCAGTTGTTGGAGTACGTGACCATCCTTGCCCTCTACCAGCGAAGCCGTTGACGTGGGGAAAGGCTTCGGTGACATCAGCAACCGTGTGCGCGAACTGCGAGCCACGCGCGACGGAATGACCCAGCAGGCGCTGGCAGACGCTGTCGGTGTCACCCGACAGACGATCCATGCGTTGGAGAACGCCAAGTACTCGCCATCGCTCGAGGTTGCGTTTCGCGTGGCGGAAGCGCTAGGGGTGCCCCTCGATCAGGTCTTCAGCTACTCCCCTCGCGACCATGGCCAGCGCAAACCCGGTCGGAGGCCGAACCACTAGGCTTGGAACATGGATGTCGCAAATCTCGAACGCGCCGACGCGTTCACCACTGCCGACGGCAGCACGATCCGCGAGCTGTTCGGCCCGGCCACCACGCACGCCGCAAATCAAAGCCTGGCAGAGGCCACACTTGGACCGAACCAAGCCACGCAGCGCCATTACCACCGGCTCGCCGAAGAGATCTACTACATCACCCACGGTACGGGCCACATGGAGATCGACGGCGTGGAGCGCGATGTCGCGCCTGGGGATGCGATCCTGATCCCGCCCGGGGCATGGCATCAGATCACCGCCACGAGCGCCGAACCATTGCGCCTGTTGTGCTGTTGTTCACCGCCCTACAGTCACGAGGACACGTACTTCGCCTGACCGGCGCGGACCGTCCACCGACTTTGTGATCCTCCAATACCGCGCGATTGGTCGGGATTTGGACAAAACCCAATGAGATCGTGCGGATCACCACGATGATGCGCGTATCGCAGACCGGTGCTAGCGTGTCACAAAGTTTGCGCCGTGGCAGTGATTCCCGTTGCCAGCGCGATGAACTTTCAGGAAGCACCCTCGTTGACTCTGCGTGACTATCTTCCCGTGCTCGTCTTCTTCGCCATCGGCTTGGTGGTCGGCGGTGCGCTGCTCGGCGCCTCCTTCCTGTTTCGCCGCAAGCGGCGCAACAAGATCAAGGAGCTGCCCTACGAGAGCGGAATCCTCGCCACCGGTGCGGTTCGCCAGCGCTTTTCGATCGACTTCTACTTGACGGCAATGCTGTTCATTGTCTTCGACATCGAGCTTGCGTTCTTCTATCCACTCGCCGTGGTGTTGAAGTCCGTCGGTGTTGCCGCCGTCGTGGAGCTCACGCTCTTCGTCGTCGTGCTCGGCGCCGGACTGGCCTACGTATGGCGCAAGGGAGCACTCGAATGGCGCTGATTCCACCACCCGGCACACCGGCCGAACGTTCCGCCCGAACCGGTGCGGACGTCGACTGGGATCTGCGTGACCCCGAGGTATCGGACTTCGTCAACCGGGGGCTCCTGCTCACGACCGTCGACAAGCTCCGCGCCTGGGCGCAGGCCTCGTCGGTCTTCCCGGCCACATTCGGTCTCGCCTGCTGCGCGATCGAGATGATGCACACGGTTGCGCCGCGCATCGACATTGCACGCTTCGGCGCCGAGGTGTTTCGCGCCAGCCCGCGCCAGGCCGACCTGATGATCGTGTCCGGGCGCGTGTCACAGAAGATGGCCCCAGTGCTTCGCCACATCTACGAGCAGATGCTCGAGCCCAAGTGGGTCATCTCGATGGGCGCTTGCGCCTCGAGCGGCGGCGTGTTCAACAACTACGCGCTCGTTCAGGGTGTCGACAAGATCGTGCCCGTCGATGTCTACGTGCCGGGCTGTCCGCCCCGTCCCGAAGGGCTGATCGAGGGCTTCCAGCTCCTGCAGTCCAAGATGGGATCGTCCAAGGGCCAGCGCTCCAGCAAGCAGTTGATGGCCGACCTTGAGCATGGGAAGGCGCAGTCCTGAGCGACATTGCAGTCATGCTTGGCAGCGCGCGACCCGGCGCCATCGTCGACGAATACGAGGAGTTCGGCGAGACCACGATCGAGGTCAAACCGGAGCGGCTGCTCGACGTCTGTCGATTCCTGCAAGGCCCGCCGGCATCGTTCACGATGCTGACCGACGTCAGCTGCGTGGACTTCCCGGAGGAGCCCGGACGCTTTCGCATGGCGTACATGCTGTATTCGATGGAGAGCGCCGCCCGACTTCGGCTGCGCGTGTGGGCCGGCGCCGAGGATCCCCGTGTCGACTCCGTCGTGCCGATCTGGCCGGCCGCCAACTGGTTGGAGCGTGAGGTGTACGACATGTTCGGTGTGCGTTTCACCGGCCATCCGGACCTGGCGCGCATCCTGATGCCGGACGACTGGGTGGGCCACCCGCTTCGCAAGGACTATCCGCTTGGCGGCGAGGAGGTGGCGTTCAGCGATGAGCTCTGAACCGACACCGACACCCCCGCAAAGCGACGAGGGCATCGCCGGCGGGTTCCCGCTCCCATCGGAGGCCCGTGGCGTGCTTGAGGCGGCCCGACGTGAGGGTCGCGGGCTGACCGAGACCGAGCGTGCCATCGCGCAGGTGGAGGCGTTCACGCCGGAAGAGGCGTCCGCACGCATCGCACTGAACGAGGCCGTGGAGGAGGATCCCGGCACGCGTCGGCCGATGATCATCAACCTCGGCCCGCAGCACCCATCCACCCACGGTGTGATGCGACTCATCACCGAGCTCGACGGCGAGACGGTGCTCGACCTGCACCCGGTGATCGGCTACCTGCACACCGGCATCGAGAAGCAGTGCGAGAACAAGACGTGGTGGCAGGCCATCACCCTCGTCACGCGCATGGACTACCTGTCGCCGTACTCCAACACGCTGGCGTACTGCCTGTCGGTCGAGAAGCTGCTTGGCCTCGAAGTGCCCGTGCGCGCCCAGTACCTGCGCGTCATCATGCTGGAGCTCAACCGTATCGCAAGCCACCTGGTGTGGCTTGGCACCAGCGGCCTCGAACTCGGCGCCATCTCGGTGTTCTTCTTCACCTACCGTGAGCGCGACGCGGCACTCGACCTGGGCGAGATGATCTCGGGTGAGCGGATGAACAGCCGCTACTTCCAAGTGGGTGGGTGTGCCGACGACATGCCGGAAGGCTTCGAAGCCGAGTTGCGCAGGTTCATCGACGCCATGCCCGGCCACGTGGACGAGTACGAGCAACTGGTTGCCGAAAACCAGATCTGGCTGGACCGTTTGGTCGGCGTCGGCGTGCTGCCGGCCGATGAGCTGATCGGGCTGGGCGCAACCGGTCCGGTGTTGCGCGCGGCCGGCGTGTCGCACGACCTGCGCAAGTCCAACCCGTATACCGGATACGAACGCTTCGAGTTCGACGTTCCGACGTTCGACAACGGCGACGCGTACGACCGTTTCCGTGTGCGCATGCGCGAGATCCGCGAGTCCACCAAGATCATCCGGCAGGCGCTCGACTCCATCCCCGAGGGCAGCCACATCGCCGACGATCGCAAGGTCGTTCTGCCGCCCCGCGACGAGCTCGCCGTGTCGATGGAGGCGCTGATCCACCACTTCAAGCTCGTCACCGAGGGCTACCGGGTGCCCGCGGGCGAGGTGTACAGCGGCGTCGAAAGTCCGCGTGGCGAGATCGGGTGCCATGTGGTGAGCGACGGCGGCACCAAGCCCTACCGCGTGCATATGCGCGATGCCAGCTTCGTCAATCTGCAGTCGCTTCGCCCAATGGCGAAGGGCCAGTACCTGGCCGATCTCGTCGCGATGATCGGCTCACTCGACAACGTGATGGGGGGCGTGGACCGATGACCGCAGCCGACATCAAGGCGCACATCGATCCGATCCGTCACGAGTACGCCGATGCGCGCTCACTCGTGCTGCCCGCCCTGAAGTACGCACAGACCGAGCAGGGGTGGCTGCCACCCGAGGCGCTCGCCGCCGTCGCCGAGGCCACGGGCTACTCGCAGGCGTACGTCGAGAGCGTCGCGTCGTTCTACGACCGCCTGTACCTGCAACCGGTCGGCAAGCGCGTGGTGTCCGTGTGCATCACCCTGTCGTGCATGCTGCGCGGCAGTGACGAGTTGATCGAAGGCATGTGCGAGCACCTGGGTGTCGAGCACAGCCACGGCTTGACCACGACCCCCGACGGCGAGATCACGATTCAGGAAGCCCAGTGCCTTGGTGCCTGCGACAAGGCCCCGTGCATCCAGATCGATGCCGAGAACACCATCGGCCCACTCGGGCAGGCGGAGGCGAACGCATTGATCGACGAGTTGCGCATCGCCGACCGTCCACGTGAGCTTTGGCGGTAGCGCGATGCCCATCATGAACAACGTCTACCGGCACAACACGGCCGGCAAGCATCTGACGGACCTGGCCGACTACGAGGCCGCCGGCGGGTACGTGGCACTCAAGAAGGCCCTCGGGATGGACTCCGACGACGTGCTGTACCAATTCCACCGGTCCGGCCTACGTGGCCGCGGTGGCGCGGGATTCCCGATGGGACGCAAGGCGAGCTTCCTGCCCAAGGATTCGCCGCACCCCTCCTACGTGGTGTGCAACGGCGACGAGTCGGAGCCGGGCACCTTCAAGGACCGCGAGATCATCGAGTTCAACCCCTTCCAGCTGTTGGAAGGCATCGTCATGGCGGGCTACGCCGTCCGCTCCCATCAGACGTACATCTACCTGCGTGGCGAGTACGAACACCAGGCGAACGTCCTGCGGGCGGCGCTCGTGCAGGCCAAGGCGGCGGGATACGTCGGCGACAATGTCGCCGGATCGGGCTACGCCTGCAACGTGACCATCTACCTGGGCGCGGGTGCGTACATCTGTGGTGAGGAGACGGCGCTGCTTGAGAGCCTCGAGGGCAAACGCGGCCAGCCGCGTCTGAAGCCCCCGTTTCCGGCTGTTGCCGGGCTCTATCACTCGCCGACGCTCATCAACAATGTCGAGACCCTGGCCGCGCTTCCGCCGATCATCGAGAACGGCGGCGATTGGTACGCGGCGATCGGCCCGGAGAAGAGCCCGGGAAGCAAGCTGTTTTCCGTTTCGGGTCACGTGATGAAGCCGGGCAACTACGAGATCGTGCTTGGCGAGACCACGCTGCGGGAGCTCATCTTCGACCTCGCGGGCGGCCTTCGCCCGGGACGCAGCTTCAAGACCTGCTGGGTCGGTGGATCGAGCGTGCCGGTCCTCACCGAAGAGCACTTGGACACCCCGCTCGACTATGAGTCGCTCCAGGGTGTGGGGACGTTTCTCGGGTCCGGCGGGTGCATCGTGATGGACGACTCCGGGTGCATCGTTCGCGCCTCGCTGCGCCTGGCGCACTTCTATCGCCATGAAAGTTGCGGCAAATGCAGTCCCTGCCGCGAGGGCACCAACTGGATGGAGAAGATCCTGCAGCGCATGGTCGACGGCACCGGACGCATGGAGGACCTGGAGCTGCTCGATTCGCTGTTCGGTCGCATCTCCGGCAAGACGCTCTGTCCCCTCGCCGACGGTGCGATTGCGCCGATCAAGAGCTCCATCAAGTATTTCCGTGAGGACTTCGTGCGGGTGATCGAGAACGGGTCGCCGCGCCCCGAGCCGATGTGGGAGGTCGCAAATGTCTGATGCGTTGCCCACGAAGCCGACCATGGTGACGCTCTCGATCAACGGCAAGGAGATCCAGGCCAAGCCGGGCACCATCCTTGTGGAGGCCGCAGCGCAGGCGGGCATCGAGATCCCGATCTTCTGTTACGAGCCGCGCCTCGGCCCGCCCATCGGCGCCTGCCGCATGTGTCTGGTCGAGGTTGAGGGCATGCGTGGCCTCCAGACCGCGTGTTCCACGCCGGTCGCTCCGGACATGGTGGTGCACACCAACAACGAGGCGGCGGCCACTGCGCAAGACGGTGTGCTGGAGCTTCTCCTGGCCAACCATCCGCTCGACTGCCCGGTGTGCGACAAGGGCGGCGAGTGTCCTCTGCAGGACCGCACGTTCAAGTTCGGCCCCGGTGAGACGCGATTTGTGGAGCCCAAGCGGCACTTCCCCAAGCCGCTCGATCTGTCGACCGAGGTCGCCATCGATCGCGAGCGCTGCATCGCGTGCTTCCGGTGCATCCGGTTCAGCCAGGACGTGGCCGAGGACGGCCAGCTCGGCTTCCAAGAGCGCGGCGCGGGTACGGAAGTCGCCACGTTCAGCGGCGAGCCGTACGAGAGTCCCTTCAGCGGCAACATCATCGATCTGTGCCCGGTCGGCGCGCTGACCAGCATCCCGTACCGATTCGTGTCGCGTCCGTGGGACGTGCAGAACGCGCCTTCGGTGTGCGGCCTGTGTCCCGTGGGATGCAACACCGAACTCACCATGCGGGAAGGGGAGACCAAGCGCACCACCGGTCGCCCCGACCCGAACATGACGGTCGAGGAAGGGTGGCTGTGCGACAAGGGCCGGTGGGGATACCCGGCGGCATGGTCCGCAGACCGGATCCTGCGCCCGCTTGTGCGCGACGCGGGCGGCGTCATGGTGGAGACCTCGCTTGAAGCCGCCGTCGACGCAGCTGCACGGCTGATCGCCGCCGCCGCGTCCACGCAGATCCTGGTCGGCGCGGCCTCCACGGTGGAGGACGGCTTCCTGGCCCAGGAGCTCGCCGCGGTGCTTCCAAACGCGGCTGCATCGCGACTCGGGTTCCCCGACAGCGCGGATCTCGAGCCGCTTCGCGCGCTGCCGCGCGCCGAGCTGAGCGACATCGACACGGCCGGGGCGGTCGTGGTGGTCGGTGGTGACGTCTCCAACCGCCATCCGATCGTCGAGCTTCGCCTGCGCAAGGTGGTGCGAAACCGCGGCATCCTCGCATTGGTCGGCCCACGTACGAGCGCGCTCGACGGGCGCGCCACGTACGGTGCGCGCACGGCACCGGGACAGCTTGCAAGCGGTCTCGCAGTGCTCGGCAAAGCACTGGAGGGCGCAGCGGCGCCGGTCATCATTTGGGACGAAGCCGACCTGGCAAACGAGCCGGCCGCCGCCGCGGAGCTCGCCCGCATCGCCGCTGCCGCAGGTGCTCGCCAGATCGAGCTTGCGGCGGATGTCAACGGCCAAGGCCTTCGGGCGCTCGGCCTTTCCGCCCAGACCGGCCCGGTCGCCGCCGGCGCGTTGCTTGCGGTCAACGCCGACCCACTTGAGGCGCCCGGCGCCATGGCGTGGGCCAATGCCATCGACGGCGTCGGATCGATCATCGCGGTGGCGACACATCGCTCGGCCCTCACCGAGCGCGCCGACGTGGTGCTGCCGACACTGATGCACCATGAGATCGAAGGCGTGCTCGTGTCCACGACGGGACGTGCGCAGCGTCTTCGACCCGGATCGCGCGGGCCACGTGAGGCGGCCGCGGCATGGGAACTGCTGATCGCGCTCAGCCATCGCACCGGCACCCCGCTTCCGTTTCGCACGCCGGCGCAGGCATTCGCCGCCGTCGCCGCGGTACGTGAGCCGTTTGCCGGGCTGAGCTACAGCGCGGTGGGCGACGAGGGCGCGCCGACCACGTACGTTCCGTCGACCCCAGCACCGCGATCAGCCGAACCGGTCGGCGATGGGGTCCCACTTGTGGTCACGACCGAGATCTTCGGCGACGCCGTCTCCTGGCGGTCGGACGCGCTCGTCTCGCGCCGCACCCCCGCGCACCTTGTACTTTCTTCCCAGCAAGCAGTCTCGGCAGGCGTCTCCCGGGATCAGCGTGCACGGGTCAGCTCCCCCTTTGGAACCTGCATCCTGCCGGTGGTCATCGACGACCAGGCGCCTGAGGGTGCCGCGTTCATTGCGATGGGACCGCCGGCCTCGGGAACGTCGGCACTCCTTGGTGGCGAGCAAGTTCCCGTGAACGTCGTGATCGAGGTGGCTGAATGATCCAGGAGGCCTTCCTCGTCATTCTCATCAAGGCCGTGATCGTGGATCATTCA
>Ga0209023_10005533_pt1 | contig 13756 bp, 11 predicted proteins | sample LakOneMetagenome_FD_187468 | JGI IMG/M metagenome (GOLD analysis project Ga0209023, IMG submission 187468) | Freshwater and sediment microbial communities from Lake Erie, Canada (SPAdes) (version 2) | ecosystem: Environmental > Aquatic > Freshwater > Lentic | place: Lake Erie, Canada...
GGAACTGTCGCATGCGCGGCAAGCTCGGCCAGCGCCTCGTGATTGAGAATCCGGATCATGATGGCGTCGACAAACCGCGACAGCACCCGCGCGGTATCCGCGATGGTTTCGCCGCGCCCGAGCTGCATTTCCGCGCCGGTCAGCATGATGGCTTCGCCGCCAAGCTGGCGCATGCCGACATCGAATGACACGCGCGTCCGCGTCGACGGCTTGTCGAAGATCATCGCCAGCGTCTTGTCGGTCAGCGGCTTGTTGGACACGTCACCGGCCTTGCGCTGCTTTTTCATGGCCACGCTGGCGTCGAGGATCGCCCGCAGATCCTGCGTCGACATATCAAACAGATCGAGGAAATGCCGTTGCTGGTTGGCAAGCTTGGTCATTACACGGCCTCGCTTTGCGCCGACGTGCGGGCAAGCCGCGCACATGCGCGTTCGAGGCGCGTCACCGCGTCCTCGATCTCGGCTTCACCCACAATCAGCGGCGGCACGAAGCGCACCACATTGTCGCCCGCAGCAACCGTCAGCAGCTTCTCGTCGCGCAAGGCACCGATCACATCGCCGGCGGGCACAACCGCCTTGATGCCGATCAGAAGCCCGTCGCCGCGCACCTCATTCACAACACTCGAATAGCGGTCGACGACCGATGCCAGCTTCTGCTTGAGCAACAGCGACATTTTCTGCACATGCTCGAAGAAGCCCGGCTTGAGCATCACATCGAGAACGGCATTGCCGACAGCAGCCGCGAGCAGATTGCCGCCGAAGGTCGATCCATGTGTGCCCGGCGTCATGCCTGCGGCGGCCTTGACGGTCGCAAGGCACGCGCCCATCGGAAAGCCGCCGGCGATCCCCTTCGCGAGCGCCATGATGTCCGGTGTTACGCCGGTCTTTTCATAAGCGAACAGCGTGCCGATACGGCCCATGCCGGTCTGCACTTCGTCGAACACCAGCACGAGCTTGTTGTCGTCGCAAATCTGCCGCAGCGCACGGAAGAACGACGGATCGGCTGCGCGCACGCCGCCTTCGCCCTGCCATGGCTCGATCAGAATGCCTGCGGTGTGCGGACCGATCGCTTTCTTCACAGCCTCAAGATCGCCAAGCGGGACCTGATCGAAACCTTCGACTCGCGGACCGAAGCCTTCGAGATATTTCTGCTGACCACCTGCGGCGAGTGTCGCAAGGGTCCGGCCATGAAACGCGCCTTCGAACGTAATCAGCCGATAGCGCTCCGGATGGCCGTTCACGGCCTGAAACTTGCGCGCCATCTTGATGGCCGCTTCCATCGCCTCCGCGCCGGAATTGCAGAAGAACGCGACGTCGGCAAAGCTCGCATCGCACAGCCGCGTTGCCAGCTTCTCGCCTTCCGGGATCGTGAACAGGTTCGAGACATGCCACAGCTTCGCGGCCTGTTCCTGAAGCGCCGCGACCAGATGCGGGTGCGCATGGCCGAGCGCATTCACCGCCACGCCGCTGGTGAAATCGAGGTAGCGGTCGCCATTGGTCGCGATCAGCCACGAGCCTTCACCGCGCTCGAAAGCGACATCTGCGCGGGCAAAAACCGGCAACATGTGAGAGTCGAGATGCGGCTTGGCAGTGTGGCTCATGGCGACCTGATCGATGGCTGAGGGGCCAACAGCATTGCGATCGCTTATGCGTCCTCGCTCGGTTGCCTGCCCCGGAAACAAAACGTGCCGCCCATGGAAGGCGGCACGCGGCGGTCATTTTATTGGCGGGGGGATCGGTGTCAATCCACGCTCACCCTTATCGGGGCCGACCGGAGCCGTGCTAGAAGCTCAATATCCGGTTTTTAGGCCTGTTCCGGCATCGCGACGACCGTTGGGAGCGGAAAAGCCGCCAAATCCGGGCCGTAAAAAGTTCGAATTTATTTGCTTTCAAGCCGGAACATGTGGACGCGCAAGGCCCGACTCTTGCGCGTGAGTCACGGCATATTGTAGCCTTTCTGCCATTGGGTACGACATCTCGTGCGGCAGTTCTGATCCTCGCTTGTCTTCGGTAAGGCGTAAACGCCCGGTCGCTTTTCATGCAACCGGCGGGGGCTAAGGGATTCTGCCGACAGGGATTTTGGACGATCTGCAATCGCGACGCCGCGTCAAAAATGGCCGGCGCGAGACCAAAAGGAAAAGTGCGATGACGGTAATTAGCTGGACCGACGATCGCGTAGAACAGTTGAAGAAGCTCTGGGAAGCCGGGCTTTCGGCAAGCCAGATCGCCGCCGAACTCGGAAACATCACCCGCAACGCGGTGATCGGCAAGGTGCACCGGCTGGGTCTCTCCGGCCGGGCCAAGAGCCCGTCCTCGGCCGCACCCCGGCAGCGCAAGGCGCGGCCCGCGCAGCACATGATGCGCATCAGCCGTCCTGTGGCGCGCGGCAATACCGCCCTCGCCCATGCCTTCGAGGTCGAAGCTGAGCCGGATCCGATCGCCTATGACAACGTGGTGCCGATGAGCCAGCGGCTAACCCTGCTGGAGCTCAACGAGAGCACCTGCCACTGGCCGGTCGGCGATCCGGGCAGTTCTGATTTCTTCTTCTGCGGCGGCAAGGCGCTTGGCGGCCTGCCCTATTGCGCACATCACTCGCGCATCGCCTATCAGCCCGCCAGCGACCGGCGGCGGTCCTCAAGGCCATCGAAGTAATCTTCCCGTCACATCGGACGTAAAAAGCCTCATCGAATTCGATGAGGCTTTTTTGTTGCAAACTTCGCCGCAAATGGCGGCTTTGTGATTGCGCGGCAAAACTGCGGCGCGCCTAGTCCAAAACTATTCCTTGGCCGCCACGGCCTCGTCGCTTGCCGTTTTCGTAGCCGGGAAACACGCCGTGAACGTCGCGCCCTGACCCGGAACGCTTTCGATCACAAGCCGTCCGCGATGACGGTTGACGATGTGCTTGACCAGCGACAGGCCAAGACCAGTGCCGCCCTGTGCGCGGCTGTCGCCGACATCGACGCGATAGAAGCGCTCGGTGAGCCGCGGCAGATGTTCCGGCGGAATGCCGGGTCCAAAGTCGCGCACCGCGACGCGCATTTCGCCGGCAGTATCGTCGGGGCCAGGCTCGGTGAGCGACACCACCACGCGCCCGCCTGATGCACCGTACTTGAGGCCGTTCTCGATCAGGTTCTCGAACACGCGCAGCAGCTCTTCGGTATCGCCCGCGATCATCACCGGCGATGACGGCAATTGAAGTTCGATGGCAACCTGGCGCTCGCTCGCCAGTGGCTCCAGACCATCGACCACCTGACGGATCAACGCCACCACATCGACCATTTTCTCGGGCCGCACGTGGGCGCTCAACTCGACCCGCGACAGCGACAGAAGATCGTCGATCAGCCGTGCCATGCGCGTCGCCTGCGCATGCATGATGCCGAGAAAGCGTTCGCGCGCTTTCGGATCGTCGCGGGCCGGGCCCTGCAGCGTATCGATGAAGCCGGACAGCGCCGCCAGCGGTGTGCGCAATTCGTGACTGGCATTGGCGACGAAGTCAGCGCGCATTTCCTCGACACGGCGCAGTGCCGTCTGATCGTGGAATGTCATCAGGATGCAATACTCGCTGCCGCCGAACGCAGCCGGCAGCGACAGTGGCGTCACAATCAATTCCATCCAGCGATCGATCGGAACACGATCGACATAACTTGCGCGCTGCGGCTGGCGCGTGGAGATGGCCTCACGCAGGGCCGCGATGATTTCAGGCGAGCGCAACGCGAACAGTGCCAGTTCGTTCTTGCGCAAGGCAGGCGCAAGCTGAGATGCAGCCGTGTTGAAATGCAGCACCCGTCCGGCCCGGTCGAGCAGCACTGCGGCATCCGGCATGCCGCCCACCAGCGCCTGCACCACCGGCGTTTCCGCTGGCCGCGCGCCGACCATGTCTTCGCTGACGGGGACGGACTGGTGCAGATGCCATGGCACCAGCGCGGCGCCTGCGATCACCAGAAAAATCAAACCAGCCTGCGGCAGCGTCAGACCGCCGAACACCACCGAGGCAACGAGGCCGAGCGCGGTCGCAATCAGAATGATCGCCGACCGCCGCAGCCGATCCGGCCAAGGCGCGAAACCTGAATTGGATGATGTCATCGCCATGCGCCGCACCTGTTTCGCGCTTGTCATTGTTTTGGCACGGGATGACGCCGCGTCCCGTTACGACACCGGAGATCCCGATCCATGGGGCGATCCCGGACCGGGCTTGGCGGCCTCGTCCAGCCTCTTCAGCGCCGCCGACACCCGCTTCGCCCGAAGACCGACAATAAGCTCCCGAAGCGAGAGCAAGACGACAGAAAGAATAAACGGGACCAGATAGTACAGCACCCGGAACAGCAGCATCCCGGCCAGCAGTTCTTCCCGGTCGAACTGAAACAACCCGACCAGCATCGCGGCATCGAACACGCCGAGGCCACCCGGCGAATGACTGGCGAAGCCGAGCAGCGTCGCCGACACGAAAATCACCGCGACAACGATGAACCCGACATGCGGCTCATCGGGCACAAGGATGTACATCGCCAGCGCGCAGAACCCGAGATCGACAATGCCGATCACGATCTGCAGCAGCGTCAGCGGACCACCGGGCAGGAAAACGGACCAGCTTCCGCGGCCGACTTCGCGCGGCTTCATCCAGACCCATGCCACATAGGCGCAGAGGCAGATCAGAATGCAGATCGCCACAAGGCGGTTGAGCCAGATCGGCAGCTTGTCGATCGAGGCCGCCGCTTCCGGATGATAGGCCACACCAAGACCGAGCACCGCCGCATTGCCGAGCCAGAACGTCAGGCCGGCGAGAAAACAGACCTTTGCCACATCCACCGCCGACAGATCCCAGGCGGAGTAAATCCGATAACGCACCACGCCGCCGGTGAAGACGCTGGCGCCGACATTGTGGCCAATGGAATAACTGGTGAAACCGGCGAACGCCGCGACGCGATAAGGCACATTGGTGCGTCCGATCGCGCGCAAGGCGAACAGGTCGTAGAACGTCAGCGTGAAGTAGCCAGCCGCGACACAAAGTCCGGCAAGGACAACGGTCCTGATTTCGGTCTCGCGCAGGGCCGAATAGAGGTCATCGACATCGAGCCCCTGCAGCATGTGATAGAGGATGTAGCAAGCCGTCGCGATGATCGCGATGCTGATCGCGACACCAAGCTTGTGCAGGATTTGCTTCTCGCGCATGTACGCGATGGCCCCGCGCAGTGTCTCCAGCATCCAGACCTCAAACTTCCAGCAAGCACCTTTTCCGGCAATGCTGTCCTAGCAGACCGGCCGCACAACCGCGAGGGCGGCAACGCCGATTTGAACCCCTTCACAGGCCGGAAGTCACATTAAGAATACTGTTTCGTTCCGCGCCGCAATGCGTCACGAAGGCGTCATGCCGAAGGCTGTGCCGATTTGGCCTGCTCGCGCTGGAAAAACAGCAAATCCAGTTCGACAGAAGGCTGGCCGAGCCCTGTCAAAAGCGCATGCGTCTGGCCGCGATGATGGGTCTGGTGATTGAACCAGTGCGCCAGGGCGGGGGCCAGTTCCTGCACGAATGCTTCCGGGCTGGAGACCCGCCGATAGGAAATCGTTCCGGCGATGCGGGCTTCATCCAGACTTTCGACGTAGTCGACGATCCGGGCGTCCTCCGCCATGCGCGCCGCGCGTAGCGTCTCAAACGTCTCGCACAGGATCGCGTCCAGCCGGTCCGGCGCATCGCCCTCGCCGGTAAATCGCTTCATCCAGATGCGGTCGGTCCCCAGCAAATGGTTCAGCGTGCCGTGGACGGATTTGAAGAAGGCGCCACGGTCGGCCTTGTACTGCGTCTCGTTGAGACGGCTTGCGGCAGCGTACAACCGGGTATTTGCCCAGGCATTGTAACGGCCCAGCATCCGGTAATGCGCAACAAGTCCGCTCACGCATCAGCCCTTGGCGCCGGGCGCGACACCACCAGATTGCGCAGCCACGAGCCGATCGCGCAGCCCACGACATAAACCGCCAGCATGGCAAGACCGAGATCCAGCCAATAACCGAAACGGCCGGGCAGGAGGTGAAACACCGAAGCGAGAACAAGCCCTGCGATCAGCACAATGAATTTGCGCAGCGTCACGGCGGACCAGCCTTCACCGCGCTGCACGACGGCGATCCAGCCTGTCAGGAGGCCGAGAATGCCGGACGCCAGCAGCCAGCCCCAGTTGAATGTCGCGAGATAGATCATGCTCACTTCACCACAAAGTCGATGCGCCGGTTCTTGGCCTTGCCGTCGTCGGTGTCGTTGGCCGCGACGGGCTGCGTGCTGCCGTAGCCGACCGCTTTCAGGCGATCCGTCGGCAGGCCGGCCTTGACCAGATAATCGGCAACCGCCTGCGCGCGTTTCTCTGACAACGCCATGTTAGCGTTGCTGTCACCGTCGCTATCGGTATGACCGGCGACTTCGATATTCGCCGTGGGGCAGCGCAATGCCGTTTCGATCAGCTTGTCGAGCAGGCCCATGGAGTCCTTATCGATGGTCGCCTTGCCGGAGTCGAACCGGATTTTTGCCTTGCCCAGCAGTTCGAAGAACAGTTGCTGGCACACGGTGGGATCGACCGCGCTGGCGACCGGCTTGACGGACACTTCCGCCTTGGCTGTCCAGCCCTGCGGAAGTTCGCCGCCGATGGAGCCTTTGATCTGATCTGCGGCGACAGCATAGAGCGCATCGCCGGACAGTTTCACTTCCCGATCCGACATCACCAGCGAGCCGGTCGATACCCGCGACAGCGCGCCGAGCGCGGCGACAGCGGCGTTCTGGAATCCCTGCGGCGCGCCGATGCTGGCCTTGAGATTGTCCACCAGCTTTTCGGAGAAGAACTTGCGGCCGACCGCCGCGACAATCGCGGCATGGACATTGTTGTCCGGCACGTAACCCGCGAGGGTCACTGTATTCGCCACCGGATCCTTGTTCGCCTGGAAGACATAGGGCGGCGCCTTGATGGCGTTTTCCTTCACCGAGAAGCCCTCGGGCAGGTTCTTCAACGCCGCCTGAATCGCCTCGCGGTTGCCGATTTCCCGCGCCATTCCGGTCAGGGTGACGGTGTTGTCGCTCAGCGTGATCTTGCCGTCCTTAAGCCTGCCAACCTGCTCGATCAGAAGCAGCGCGGCGTTGTCGAATTTCGACGATGCGCCCCGCGCCAATATCATCCTGTCCGAAATTTCCGTGCCCTTGAGCAACGCGCGGGCGGCGTCCATCAGCTTGGCCTTGATCGCCGGCAGCGGCGCATTGCCGCTGAGCGTGACCCGCACCACGTCACGCTCGATGGACCAGACGAACGGCTTGGCCTCGGGGATCAGGCTGGTGTTGTCGTTGACCAGCCGCACGCCGTTGACGGCTTCCACCTGTGATGTCGCACTGCGGCGGCCTTCTTCGGAGAAGGCCTCCGCCGACAATTTCACGTCACGCCCGGAGACGGCGATGTTGGTCTTGTCCAGCACCGTGTCCTTGAGCGCTGCCGTCGCGCGCCCGGCCAGATCCGCCTCAAGCGGCGCGGTGCCGTACCACATCGCGGCGAACCACAACAGCACAAGGGGGATCAACCCCGGCCACCACTTCCGCGCCCAATTCGCTAATCGGTTCATTCCGGACCTTTGCCTGATGGAATGCAGACAAAACAAACCCTTGCCGAGGTGTCAAACTGGAAATGAACAAGGCTGCCGCGCCGCCGGGCGCGGGCTGATGGCGGTCGTTTCGACGGTCCGGATAACCGTTTATTCAGCCGTTTCTGCCACATCTTCAGACCGGACCCCTGAATGACCGGCAAAAGCCATTGACCGGTAACAGCCATGGCCATGAAGCAACTTCGCAATAACGTCATTCGCGCCGGCCTCGATGCGCTGTACTACACCGGCGCGCATCATGTGCTGCGGCCGCTGCTGGCGGGCGTCGGCACCATCTTCATGCTGCACCACGTCCGCCCCGCCCGCGACGATATGTTCCAGCCCAACCGGCATCTGGAAATCACACCGGGCTTCCTGCGAGAGGTGCTGGCGCATGTGCGCGCCCTCGGCGTTGACCTTGTGTCCATGGACGAGGCGCACCGGCGGATGTCCGAGCGCGATTTCACGCGCCGCTTTGCCTGCTTCACCTTCGATGACGGCTATCGCGACAATCGCGACCACGCGCTGCCGGTGATGCGCGAATACAGGGCGCCGTTCACTGTCTATGTCGCCAGCGATTTTGCCGAGGGCACCGGACGGCTGTGGTGGGTCGCGCTGGAGCGCGTCATCGCCAAAGCCCGCGCAATCGAGATCGAGCGCGACGGCGCGGTTCAGAGGTTTGAGACTCGCGATGCACCCGCCAAGCAGCGCGCCTTCGTCCAAATTCATGACTGGCTGCGCACCCTGCGGAGCGACGCCGAAGTTCAGCGCGCCGTAAGCGAACTATGTGTCCGGCACGGCGTCGATGACGCAGCAATCGCGCGCGAGCTTTGCATGTCATGGAGCGAGCTGAAAGCATTCGCCGGCGATCCGCTGGTCACCATTGGCGCGCACACCATCAGCCACTGCAACCTGGCGCGCGAAAGCGACATCAATGCCGCGTGCGAAATGCGCATCAGCCGCGAGCGCATTGAAAGCCATCTGCAGAAAAGCGCGCGCCACTTCGCCTATCCCTACGGCGACAAGACCGCCGCCGCCGCGCGCGAATTCGCCATGGCGCGTGAACTTGGATTCTCGACCGCTGTGACCACGCGTCCGGGCATGATCTTCACTGAGAACGCCGAACATCTCACCGCGCTGCCGCGCATCTCGCTGAACGGCAATTATCAGAACACACGCTTCCTTTCGGTGCTGATCTCCGGCGCCGCGACCGCAATGTGGAACGGCTTCCGCCGGGTGGATGCGGCTTAAGTCCGTTTCAAACAAACTCCAATCCCGCCGTTCCTTGACTCGCTCCGTGCTGCTGGCGCTATATCGCCGCCAACACAACAGGAGGCACCATGTTCAAGGATATGTACTCACTCAAAGGGCGCGTCGCCCTCGTCACCGGCGGTTCGCGCGGCATCGGCAAGATGATCGCAGGCGGCTTTCTCGCCTTCGGCGCATCGAAGGTCTACATCACCGCGCGCAAGGCCGGACCATGCGAGGAAACCGCCAAGGAACTGACCGCCGCCTATGACGGCGAGTGCATCGCGCTTCCCATCGACATGTCCACGGTCGAAGGCTGCAACAAGCTCGCCGAGGAAATCATGAAGCGCGAGCCCAAACTCGACATTCTTGTCAACAATGCAGGCGCAGCCTGGGGCGCGAACTTCGACGAATTCCCGGAAGCCGGCTGGGACAAGGTGATGAATCTCAACGTCAAGTCGCTGTTCTTCCTGACCAAGGCGCTGGCGAAACCGCTGCGCGCAGCGGCGACCGCCGAAAAGCCCGGCAAGGTGATCAACATCGCGTCCATCGATGGCCTTTCGGTTAATCCGCTCGAGACCTATTCCTATCAGGCGAGCAAGGCCGCGGTGATCCATCTTACCCGCCGCATGGCCGCTAAACTGATCAAGGACAACATCAACGTCACCGCGATCTGTCCCGGCGCATTCCAGTCCGACATGAACACGGCGGCGCGCGACCATGGCGACAGCGTTGCGAAGGCGATCCCGTCGAAGCGCATCGGCGCGCCGGAAGACATGGCCGGCATCGCGGTCTATCTCGCTTCGCGCGCCGGCGACTATGTGGTCGGCAATTCGATCGCCGTCGACGGCGGCATCGTCTACGCCAATCTCAGCCTGCCGGTGGCGGGGGAGTAAGAGCTAGGTATCCGGAGCGCATAACGCGCTCCGGGTCGCTCAATACGTCTCGACGTGATAACGCCCGCTCTCGCGCATTCTCGGCTTGACCGACGACCAGTCGATCGAAGCCGCCCGGCAAGCGTCTGCGAAGGCTTCATCGACGCCGCTCTCCATGCCTTTCAATCCACAGATATAGACATGGGTCTTGTCGTCGCGCAGCAGCGTGGCGATCTGCGCCATCTCACTGCGGATGCGATCCTGCACGTAGACACGCGGCTGATCCGGCACCCGTGAGTAGCAGAAGTATTTTCCGAGCAGCTTTTCCGGCACTTTCTGCAGCGGCCCGAAGTAAGGCAATTCTTCCGGACGCCGCGCGCCGAAGAACAGCAGCAAGCGCCCCGGTGCATCCGGCATGGCGCGGCGGCGGCGTTCGGTGAAGCCGCGGAACGGCGCCGAGCCCGTGCCGGTGCAGATCATGATGATGTTCGCCGCCGGATCGTCCGGCATCAGGAAGGTCGCACCGAAGGGACCTGTGACCTCGACCTTGCTGCCGCGCGGAAGATCGCAGAGATAATTCGAGCAGACGCCCTTGTCTTCGCGCTTCACCGTGAGCGCAAGATTGTTGGTGTTTGGTTTCTCGCCGCCGCGCGGAGACGCCACCGAATAAAGCCGCGCCACATGCGGCTTGCCGTTCTCGTCAGTGCCCGGCGCGACGACGCCGATGCTCTGACCTTCCAGCACCGGAAACGGCTGGTCGCCAAAGTCCAGGATGATATGGCGGACATCGGTGTCGGACGCCGCATCAGTCAGCCGGAAATTCCCGGTTACCGTGGCGACGGCGAGCTTGCCGCGATTGTAGAGATTGACCGTGGGCTTGCTGGCGGAATGCGGCGCGACCGGCTTGCCGCCAAGCCCCTTGCGGGCCTCTTCCAGCAGTTTTGAAACCTCATCTTCAAGCGCTTCGACCGCTCCGCCCTCGCCCGCAGCCGCAGCAACCTCTTCCTGCTTCGGCAGCTCTTCCCATGAATACTGTTCTTCCAGGGAATAGGCTTTCGACACCACGCGCCAGTTGTCGATTGAGCCCGTGGGACACGGCGAAATGCAATCCATGCAATGATTGCAGATGCTCGCATCGACAACATAGTTGTTGCCATCATGCGTCACCGCATCGACCGGACATGTCTCTTCGCATGTGTTGCAGCGAATGCAGATTTCCGGGTCGATCAGATGCTGCTTGATGAGTTCGGTCGTCGGTGCGTTCATGGCATTGATCCTCCCTCTCCCCGCTTGCGGAGAGAGGGCTGGGGTGAGGGGCAACTCAAGCAAGGGACCACGTTCCGCCCCTCACCCGGCGCAAGAGCGCCGACCTCTCCCCGTAAACGGGGAGAGGTGAAAGAAGATCACGCCGCGATCTTCACGTATTCGAAGTCGCCGGGCTTGTTGTCGATGCCGACTTTCGGCGCAGCAATCCAGTTGGCGAACTTGCCGGGCTCACTGACCGGCACCATCAGCGACGAGATGAAATCGCCATCCGCTGTCGAAGGCAGATAGTCGTCGCGCACCTTCGCCCATTCGGCGTCGGAGACGATGATGCCCTTCGGCGTCGCCTGCACATTGGCGAATTCGCCGATCTGGCGATGAAACGCGGTGTGCGGCAATTCGAGACGGAAGTTCACACCCGCCTTTTCGATCACCTTGTTCCAGCGTTCGACGCCCTTGGCGCAATCCTCGGTGTAATCGTCGCGCAGGCGCATGTTCAGCGCGGTGAGCGCAGGCTCATCCACCAGCGTGATCTTGCCGTCGACCATCTTCAGCACCTTGTAAATGTCATTGGTCAGGCGATGGTCGTCGTCGATCTTGGTTTCCTGGAAACGGCCCTTGAGGCCCGCATTGTAGAAATTCGCGGCGTTGGTCGAGACTTCCGATCCGAACAGATCCAGCGACAGCGAGTAATGCAGGTTCATCTTCTTCTGCATGGTCGGCAGATCGATGACACCGAGCGCACGGACCTTTTCGATCTCGTTCGGATTTTCGATCCCGGCAGCCTTCATCGCGTCGCAGGTCCGCTGAAGCACGCGGCTGACACCGGTCTCGCCGACGAACATGTGATGCGCTTCTTCGGTCAGCATGAAACGGCAGGTGCGCGACAGCGGATCGAAGCCGGACTGTGCCAGCGACTCCAATTGCATCTTGCCGTCGCGATCAGTGAAGAAAGTGAACATGAAGAACGACAGCCAGTCCGGCGTCGCTTCATTGAAGGCACCGAGCATGCGCGGCGCATCCTCGTCGCCGGAACGGCGGCGCAAGAGGTCGTCGGCCTCCTCGCGGCCGTCGCGGCCAAAGTACTTCTGCAGCAGGTAGACCATCGCCCAGAGATGGCGGCCTTCCTCGACATTGACCTGGAACAGGTTGCGCATGTCGTAGAGCGACGGCGCGGTCTTGCCGAGATGGCGCTGCTGTTCGACGGAGGCCGGTTCGGTGTCACCCTGGATCACGACAAGGCGGCGCAGCATCGCGCGGTATTCGCCGGGCACTTCCTGCCATGCCTTCTCGCCCTTGTGCTGACCGAAGTTCACAAGGCGCTGCTCGTCCTGCGGCGCAAGCAAGACGCCCCAGCGATATTCCGGCATGCGGACGTAGTCGAACTTGGCCCAGCCCTTTGGATCGACGCTGATGGCGGTGCGCAGATACACCAGCGATTCCTGGAAGCCTTCCGGCCCCATGTCGTTCCACCAGTCGAGATAACCCGGATGCCAGCCCTCCAGCGCTTTCAGCACCTGTCGGTCTTCGGCGAGGTTGACGTTGTTCGGGATCTTGGTGGTGTAGTCGACGTTCATGATATTCATGGCGTGCTCCTGTTGCGCACTGTCTATCCTTTGTCATCACGGGACTCGTCCCGGTGATCCCGACTGATTGAGCACTGCGCCCAACTGATCGGGATGGCCGGGACAAGCCCGGCCATGACACTCAGTTTCTTCAAACCCGTGTCATGTCGTATTGCGCGCGCTCGCCGGTGCCGTAGCGCTGCAGCGCGCCATTCTCACCCACCGCATTCGGGCGCTGGAAAATCCAGTTCTGCCATGCGGTGAGCCGCGAAAAAATTTTCGATTCCATCGTCTCGGGCCCGACAAAGCGCAGGTTGGCTTCCATACCGGTGAGGCTGTCCGGCGAGAAACTGCCGCGCTCTTCAAAGAACACACGGACTTCGTCGTCCCAATCGATGTCATCCAGCGCGAAGGTGACAAGACCAAGTTCCTCGGCGGTTTCGGCATCGAGCGCCTCACCGATCTTCGCTTTTGCGGTGTCGACGTCGGACGGATCTGCCTGAAAGCGCGACTCCAATCGAGTCAGCCCATGGCTCATGGGATACGGACCGAAATTCGCAGATGAAAGAACGATCTCGGCGGGCGCGCGGTTGTCACCCTGCTTCTCGCCGATCAGCATGTAGGAACGGTCCGCCGCGAACACGAGTTCGGCCAGCGTCCCGACAAAACAGGAGCCGGGCTCGACCAGCGTCACCAGCGTGCGCGAGGTCACATCGATGCGCTTGAGCACGCGCTTCCAGTAATGACGGATCTCGTTGGCCAGCCAGTTCGCCTTGTTGGCTTCGAGGAAATCATCATAGGCCAGCACCCGCGACCGCTCTCCCACCGACTTGAACACCAGCATCGCGATTTCAAGCTCGTTGATACGCAGGTGCAGAATCGCGTCATCGAGTTCGCGCGCCACCTGCAGCGGCCAGAAGTCCGCGCCCTGCGCGGTCATGGCCGCGACATCGGCGGGCGGATCGTTCTCCGGCGCCTTGATGGTGATGGTGGCGATGCGTCCTGCGCGATTGAGATCGACGCTGACAAATTCATAGCGAAGGCCATCTTCGGTGAAGCTGCGCGTCAACGGCGTCAGCGCAATGCCCAGCCCTTCGCCATTCCGCTTCGACTGGCCCGCGAATTCCCTGGCGCGCTCGGCGACTTTGGCTTCAAGCTTGGAGTTAGAGACGATTTCGTCCACCAGCCGCCACTGCACGGC
>Ga0209023_10005534_pt1 | contig 13756 bp, 11 predicted proteins | sample LakOneMetagenome_FD_187468 | JGI IMG/M metagenome (GOLD analysis project Ga0209023, IMG submission 187468) | Freshwater and sediment microbial communities from Lake Erie, Canada (SPAdes) (version 2) | ecosystem: Environmental > Aquatic > Freshwater > Lentic | place: Lake Erie, Canada...
AAGCCCGCGAAACCATGGTCGAACAGCAGGTGCGGCCGTGGGACGTGCTCGACATGCGCGTGCTCGACGTGCTCGCCTCGGTGCCGCGCGAAGCCTTCTTCGCCGAAACCCATCGCGCGCTGGCCTACGCCGACATCGAACTGCCGATCGGCCACGGCGAGCGCAGCTGGAAGCCGGTGCTCGACGGCCGCACGCTGCAGGCGCTGTTGCCGCAGGCCGGCGATTCGGTACTGGAAATCGGCACCGGCAGCGGCTATCTCACCGCCTGTTTCGGTCGCCTCGCCCGCGAAGTCACCAGCCTCGAACGCCACGCCGACCTCGCCGACGCCGCGCGTTCGCGGATCGATGCAGCGGGATTCGGCCAGAACATCGCGATCGAAACCGCCGATGCGTTCGCCTGGAGCACCGAACGCCGCTACGACGTGGTCTGCGTCGGTGGCGCGGTCGATGCGATTCCGGAACGCTTCCTGCAGTGGCTGAGCCCCAACGGACGGATGTTCGTGGTGCGCGGTCGCGCCCCGGCGATGGAGGCGGTGCGCGTCGATGCGCGCAACCAGGTCAACGATCCACGCATCGAATCGTTGTTCGAAACCGATTTGCCCTATCTCGCCGGCGCCGCGCCGGCCCCCGCCTTCCAGTTCTGAACCAGGATCCCCGCATGCGCCGCCTCCCGCTCGCCTTCGCCCTCGCCGCAGCGCTGTCCCCGCTCGGTGCCGCCCATGCCGAAGACCTGCTGCAAACCTACGAGCAGGCGCGCCAGAGCGATCCGCAATACGCCGCCGCCGAATCCGGTCGCCTCGTCACGCGCGAAGGCGCGGTGCAGGCGCGCGCCGCGCTGTTGCCGCAGATCAACGGCAGCGCGAGCCTGAGCCGCTCCCGCGGCGACAGCGAAGGTTCCCAGGTGTTCGGCGGCAGCCCCCTGCCTCCGAGCGACAGCAGCAGTGATTCCACCAGCCGTAGCATCGGGGTCAACCTCGACCAGGTGCTGTTCGATTTCGGCCGTTTTTCCAGCGTTCGATCGCAGAAAGCGCTGGCCAAGGCCGGCGATTTCCAGCTGGAATCGGCCGGCGATTCGCTCGTCACCCGCACCTCGGCCGCCTACTTCAACGTGCTGGTCGCACTGGAAACGCTGTCCGCGGCCGAAGCCAGCGAAGCCGCACTGAAGAAGCAGTTCGACCTTGCCAGCAAGCGACTGGAAGTCGGCCTCGCGCCGATCACCGACGTGCACGAAGCGCGCGCGCAGTACGACAGCGCCCGCGCCAACACCATCCTCACCCGCAACGCGCTGCAGGATTCCTACCAGGCGCTGATCGAGATCACCGGGCAACCGCCGGCCACGCTCAAGGCGCTGCCCAAGGATTTCCAGCCGCAGTTGCCTGCGGAAAAGGACGTGGATGGCTGGGTCGGCACGGCGCTCGACAGCAATCCGGCGCTGAAGGCGCAGGAATACCAGTTGCGCTCCGCCGAGGCCGATGTTTCCACTGCGCGCGCCGGACACCTTCCCACGCTCTACCTTGGTGCCACTTACGGCAAGAACCACAATGACGGTTCTTCCACGAACAACATCAACCGGGTGGTCAGCGATTTCGAGAACGACAGCAAGTCCCGCAGCGTCGGCCTGACCCTGAACGTGCCGATCTTCGCCGGTGGCGCGACCCAGTCGCGCGTGCGTCAGGCGCTGGCCCAGCGCGATGTCGCCCAGGACCAGTACGAGCAGGACAAGCGTGCGCTGGAACGCAACACCCGCAACGCCTACCAGACCCTGGTCGCGGGCGTGAGCGAAGTGGAAGCGCGGCGCCTCGCGGTGGTCTCGGCGCAGAGCGCCTACGACGCCTCGCAGGTCGGCCTCGAAGTCGGCACCCGCACCGTGGTCGACGTGCTGATCAACCAGCAGAACCTGTTCAATGCGCAGCAGGCCTACGCGCTGGCGAAGTACAACTTCCTGCAGAGCCGGCTGCTGCTCGACCAGGCCGCCGGCACCCTCGACGTGGACGACGTGCAGGACGTGAACCGCATGCTCACCGTCGACACGCCGGTGGGCGAAGCCAAGCCCTGAGCGAAAACATCAGCCCGCCGTCGCGGCGGGCGCCATCGCGTCGATGAAACCCAAGGTGCGCTGCAGCGCGCCGCGCCCGCCTTCTAGCAGTTGCTGCGCCGCGCCCGCCATCGCCGCGCGTGCATCGGCATCGGCCAGCAATGCCTCCAGCGCATCGCCCACCGCCGCCTCGTCGGCGCCGATCCGCAATGCACCCGCCGCTTCGAGCTGCGCGGCGATGTCGGCGAAGTTGTGCAGGTGCGGGCCGGTGACCATCGCCGTGCCCGCGGCCGCGGGTTCGAGCAGGTTGTGGCCGCCGATGTCCTCGAGGCTGCCGCCGACGAAGGCGACGTCCGCGCAGGCGTAGAAGCGCGCGAGTTCGCCCAGCGTGTCGACCACGAACACGTCGTCGGCCGCGTCGGGCTGGTGCGTCATCTGCCGCGTCGCGGTGCGGAATCCCGCCTGCGCGCTGGCGTAGGCGACCGGGCGAAAACGCTCCGGGTGCCGCGGCGCCCACAGCAGCAGCAAGTCCGGCCAGCGCCGGCGCAGGCGCTTGTGCAGCGCGAGCACCGCGGCCTCCTCGCCGGCATGGGTACTGGCCGCGATCCACGCCGGGCGCGAACCTTCCGCGGCGCGGAATTCCCGCGCGAACGACTGCGCCTGCGGATCGGTGGCGATGTCGAACTTGAGGTTGCCACCGACCACGGTCGTCTTCGGCGCGGCGCCCAGGCGCAGGAAACGCGCGACGTCGGCATCGGACTGCGCGACGATTCCGCGCAGGCTGCGCAGCGCGCGCCCGAGCAACGGTTTCAGCAGACCGTAACCCTGCAGCGAACGTTCGGACAGGCGTCCGTTGACGATCAACGCGGGCACGCCGTGGTCGCGGCAACCGAACAGCAGGTTCGGCCACAGTTCGGTTTCCAGGACCAGGCCGATCCGCGGGCGGAAATGGCGCAGGAAGCGCGACACCGCGCCGGGCAGGTCGTAGGGCAGGTAGACATGTTCGACGCGCTCGCCCCAGAGCGCGCGCACCCGCGCCGAACCGGTGGGGGTGATGGTGGTGACCAGCGGGCGTTCGCGCGGATGGCGCGCGAGCAGCGCATCCACCAGCGGCGCGGCCGCGTTCACTTCGCCGACCGAGACCGCGTGCACCCACGACACCGGATCGGTCGGCGGCGTGCGATACATGCCGTAGCGTTCGCCCCAGCGCTGCAGGTAGGCCGGCTGGCGGAAACCACGCCAGATCAGGTGGTAGACCGTGGCCGGCACCAGCACGTACAGCGCCGCCGAATACAGGCCGCGCAGCGCACGTTCGGTGATGTCGGCCCGCATGCGCACAGGATAACCAAGCCCGCGACGCATGCCAGAATCCGGCCATGCCGGATATCACCGCCGACACCCCTTCCCCGCCGCTGTCGCCGCGCACCTGGCCGGCGTGGTGCGGCATCGGCCTGCTCGCGCTGGCCGCGCGCCTGCCGTGGCCGCTGCAACGCTGGCTCGGCCGCGCGATCGTCGGCCCGGCGCTACGCATCTCCATGCGCGAACGCCGCCGCATCGCCGCGCGCAACCTCGAACTCTGCTTTCCGGAACTCGAACGGCGCGCTCGCGACGCACGGCTGCGCGAGCACTTCGCCGCGCTGGGAACCAGCCTGTTCGAATTCGGCCGTGCGTGGTGGGGTTCGGTCGAGCCGCTGAAACGCGGCATCCGCATCGACGGACTCGAACACCTCGCCGGCGCGCGCGAAGGCGGACGCGGGGTGATCGTGGTGTCCGGGCACTTCACCACGCTCGAAGCCTGCGGCCGCCTGCTGTGCGAAGCCGGCGTGCCGCTCGCCGGCATGTACCGGCCCTATTCCGACCCGGCGATGGAATGGGCGGTGCTGCGTGGGCGCGCGCGTTACGCCGCGGCGATGTTCCCGAAGAAGGACGTGCGCGGCGCGGCGCGGCACCTCAAGCGCGGCGGCCTGCTGTGGTACGCGCCCGACCAGGATCCGAGCCGCGGCGACAGCGCGTACGTGCCGTTCTTCGGCCAGCCCGCGCACAGCCTGACCTCGACGCACCAGCTCGCGCGCATGTCGGGCGCGGCGGTGGTGCTGTTCTCGCATCGCAGGCGCGACGACGGCGGCTTCGACCTGTCGATCGGCCCCGCGCTGGAGGATTTCCCGTCGAACGACGCGGCCGAAGACACCGCGCGCGTGATCGCCGGCATCGAGGCGATGGTGCGCGCCGCACCGGCGCAATACCTGTGGATCCACCGCCGATTCAAGCGCCGCCCCGACGGCGCCGACGTCTACGCCGGTTGAGGTTCCGGCGATTCGTTCGCGAGCAGGCTTCCCGCGTACAGCGCCGCGAGCAGCAGCGCGAGCCCGCCCCAGAACGTGGAATAGAACGCGAGGTGGGTGTTGAACGGGAACAGCGTCGCCACCAGCGCGATCATCGGCGGTCGCGCGCGGTCGCGCGCCGCTGGCGGCGCGTAGCGCCATGCGCGCCACGCCATCGCGATGCCGGCGATCCACAGCAGCAGGCCGAGCACGCCGGTTTCGCTCAGCACTTCCAGCACCCACTGGTGCGCGTGGAAGGCCGGGCCTTCGCCCCATGCCGCGGTTTGCCCTGGTTCCGGGTCGCAGGCCGGGAACACGTCGCGGAAATCGCGCGCACCGACGCCGTTGATGGGGTGCGCGCGGATCATGCACAGCGCCGCGCCCCAGATGCGGGTCCGCCCCGACAACGCGACGTCGACGCCGTTGCGGTCGGCGGTGAGCGCCGCGGACGTGCGTTCGAAACGCTCGCGCACCTGCGGCGAGAACGCGAACAACCCGACCGCGAACACCGCGCCGAGCACGAACACCACGGCCAGCTTGCGCAGCCCGAGCGCGCGCCAGCCGGACAACGCGAGCACCAGCGCGTAGGTGATCCACGAGGCGCGCGAACCGGCCAGCATGATCACCAGTCCCACCGCGAACGCCGCGACCAGCCACCCGACGATCTTCCAGCGGCGGTGCGCGGCATCGAGCACGAACGGCGACAGGCTCGCCAGCACGATGCCGAGCTTGAGGTTGCACGGGCCGAGGATGCCGCTGAGGCGATCGAGCCGTTGCACTTCATCGGCGGTGCACATGCCGTGGCCGCTGATCGCGTGCTTGGCGATGTCGATGAGCGAGAACAACGGACTCGTGCCGGAGGCTTCCTGCACCAACGCATCGATCGTCCAGACGCCCATGATCGCCGCGAGCCCGGTGAAGGTCGTTCGCCTGCCGGCATCGCTGGCGACCGCGGACGCGGCCAGCCACAGGAACGGCAGGTAGCGCAGGTCGGAAACGGTCTGCGCGAGGCTGTGCGCGCGATTGGCCGCGTCGAAGGTGGAGAACAGTTCCGGCAACCAGTACGCGGCGAACAGCACGCCGGTCAGTGCCCATGCCTGGTGGCTGAGCAGGCGCGTGCCGCCGCGGAAACGCTGCAGCAGCAGCTTCGTGATCGCGACCAGAGCGCCCAGCACCAGTACGCCTTCGGCATAACCCGGCGCCGGCCACAGCGCGACGTAGGCCAGGATCCAGGCCGGCGCCCAGCGCCAGCCTGCGACGGGGGCGGCTTCGGTCACGGATTGCTCAACCACGGAGTTCGGCGTAGAGCCCAAGCGTGGCCTCCTGCATCGCTTGCAACGTGTAGGGGATGTTAGCCGGTGGCGATGGCGGCTGCGCCAGCAGCGTGCGCGCCCGCACGGCGAGCGCGTCCTCGTCGAACGGCGCGACCGCGCCGTCGGGTTGCAGCTCGCGCAGCAGTTCGCCGACGCCGCCGTGGTCCCAGCCCAGCACCGCGCGCCCGACCGACAACGCCTCGACCACGGTACGGCCGAACGCCTCCGGCTTGCGCGAGAGCTGCAGGACGAGATCGCTGGCGGCGTAGGCCTGGGCGATGGCATCGGTCGGCGGCGTCATCGCCACCGCGCCGGCGATCCCGAACGTTTGCAGCAGCGATTCGAGTTCGGCGATGTAGGCTTCGCGCCCGGTTTCGCGCGCGCCGGGCATCCATAGCCGCGCATCAAGGCCTTCGTCGCGCAGTCGCGCGAGCAGGCGCAATGCATCGGCGTGGCCCTTCAAGCGCGTACCGCGGCCCGGCAGCAGCAGCAGCGGCCCGTTGCCGCCGAGTTGCGGGAATTGCGTGGCGACCCGCGTGCGCGCGTCGCGATCCGGCCATGGCGTGCGTGGGAAACGCGATGGATCGATGCCGCGCGGGATGACGACGAGTTTCGCCGGATCGACGTGCGGATAGTGCGCGAGCAGGTAATCGCGAACGCTGTTCGACACGCAGGCCACGCGTTCGCCGCGCGCCATCACGGCGCTGTAGCGCGATGGCGAATTCAGGCCATGCGCGGTGGTGACGAAACGCGGTTTCGAGGCCGCATCCATCCCGCGCAGCGCGAACCACGCCAGCCACGCCGGCATGCGCGAACGCGCGTGCACGATGTCGGCTTGCGCTTGCGCGAACAGCTTTCGCAATGCGAAGGCATGGCGGAACGTCAGCGGCGACTTGCGGCCGATGTCGAGCGCGACGTGTTCCGCGCCGATGGCTTCGAGCTGCGGCATCAGGCGCCCGCCCTTCGACACCACGATGGCGCGATGTCCGGCGGCGACCAGCGCCTCGGCGATTTCCAGGGTGGAACGCTCGACGCCGCCCGCTTCCAGCGCGGGCAAAAGTTGCACGACGGTGAGGGGATTCGCATTCAACCCGCTGTCATCCTGAGCGCAGCGAAGGACCTGCTGTTGCTGTCACCGGAAAAACAGATCCCTCGCTGCGCTCGGGATGACAGCATTTTTCAATCGACCAGAACGTAAGTCGCGCCGCAGTACGGGCACTGGCAGGTCCCACCATCGGCCTCGATCGGCAAGTACACGCGCGGATGCGAATTCCACAAGGCCATGGACGGCAGCGGGCAGCTCAGCGGCAGGTCGGCGCGATGCACCTCGTAGCGCCGTTGTGCGTTGGCCTGGATGGCGTCGGTGGCGGTCATGGCGCGGTCCTGCGTGGAGACGCGGGGATTGTAACTGCTGCTTTCTCCTTCCCCTTCAAGGCGAAGGCAGGGATGGGGATGGTGTTTCCTCGAATGGATGGAAAAAACGCACCATCCCCACCCAAACCCTCCCCTTGAAGGGGAGGGCTTTCAATCCGGCAAATCGAACAGCAGGATGTCCGCAGGCGTTTCGCCGCGACCGGACAATGCCAGCGTTCCGCCCTCGCCTTCGAAGCCGAGGGCATCCCCGCCGCCGAGTTCGCGCCCCGCGACCGTCGCTTCGCCGCTCGCCACGTGCAGCCAGTAGCGCCGCGCCGGATCCATCGACCATTCGAGGGTTTCGCCCGCTGCCAGCCGCGTCGCGCGCAGCCAGGCCTGCTGGCGGATCGTGATGCTGCCGTCGCTGCCGTCGGGCGAAGCCAGCCATTGCCAGCGCCCGCGCCGGGCCTCCGGGTCGAAGAACGATTGCGCATACCCGGGCTTGGCGTTGACGCGATCGGGCTGGATCCAGATCTGCAGGAAATGCACCGGCTCGGTTTGCGAGGCGTTGTATTCGCTGTGCTGGATGCCGTGGCCGGCGCTCATCCATTGCACTTCGCCGGGGCGGATGACGCCGTCGGTGCCGGTGCTGTCGCGATGCGCGAGTCCGCCTTCCAGCACCACGCTGAGGATTTCCATGTTCGCGTGCGAATGCGGCGCGAAACCGCCGCCCGGCGCGACCCGGTCCTCGTTGATCACCCGCAGCGGGCCGAAACCCATCCAGTTCGGGTCGTGGTAATGGCCGAACGAAAAGGTGTGCCGGCTGTCGAGCCAGCCCATTTCGACGCGACCGCGTTCGGCCGCCGCGCGCGAAACGATCATTTCGCCGCCGCGGCCTTGGCCGATGCCTCGGTGGTGATGCGGATCGCGATCTCGTCGCCGACGTTCGGCACGTAGGCGCCGACGCCGAACTCCGAACGCTTGATCGTGGTGGTCGCATCGAAGCCGACCGTCGGCGCCTTCGACATCGGGTGCTCGCCGGTCTTGTTGAGCGTCGCGTCCAGCGTCACCGGCTTGGTCACGCCGTGCACGGTCAGGTCGCCCATGATCATCAGCTTGCCGCCGCCCATGTCGTGGACCATCGTGCTCTTGAAGCGGATGTCCGGGTATTTCGCCGCGTCGAAGAAGTCGGCGCTCTTCAGGTGTTCGTCGAGCTTTGGCACGAAGGTGTCGAGGCCCGACAGCGGCAGCGTCACTTCGACATTCGATTTCGAAACATCGTCGGCGTCGTACACCAGCGTGCCGCTGGCCTGACCGAAGTTGGCGCTGGGATGCGAATAGCCGAAATGGGTCCAGCTCGCGAGCACCACGGTATGGTTCGGATCGAGCTGGTAGCTGACGGGTGCGGCGGCGACGCCGAAGGACGTGGCAAGCGCGAGCGCGAGGACGGCGGTGCGGATCATGGCGTTGCTCCTTGGATGGGGAAGGGCATTCTTCATTCGATGCTGGTCATTCGATGCTGCAGGCTTCGTCGAACGACAACCGCGGCGAACGCGCGAAGATGCTGGCCGGGTCGCCGACGCCGAGGTTGACGAGGAAGTTGGAACGGATCCGGGTGCCGGCGAAGAACGCGGCATCGACCCTGGCGTTGTCGAAGCCGGACATCGGCCCGCAATCGAGCCCGAGCGAACGGGCGGCGAGCAGCAGGTAGGCGCCCTGCAGCGAACCGTTGCGCAACGCGATGGTGGTCAGTTCCGCGTCGCCCTTGGCGTCGAACCACGACTTGGCGTCGGTATGCGGGAACAGCACCGGCGACTTCTCGAAGAAGGCCAGGTCGTAGGCCACGATCACCGTGCACGGTGCCGCCATCGTCTTCCTGTAATTGCCTTCGTCCAGCGCCGGACCGAGCTTGGCCTTGGCCTCGGCGGACTTCACGAACACGAACCGCGCCGGACAGGTGTTGGCGGTGGTCGGGCCGAACTTCATCAGGTCGTAGAGCCGGCGCAGGGTCTCGTCGCCGACCTCGCCGGTGAAGGCGTTGTAGGTGCGTGCGGTGCGGAACAACTGGTCGAGCGCCGGGTCGGACAGGGCCTGGTGCATGGCGGAGGGCAATCCTCGTGGGAACGATGGCGCACAGTGTAGAGTGGCCATTGGTGATAACAATTTCACCCCGCGCAACGCATTGGTGCCACGCATGGAACGACCATCGCCAAACGACCGCGCTTCCCCACCATGGACGCTGGCCGACGGCCGCGCCGGCAACCAGCGCCAGGCCTTGGCGCTGGCCGCTGCGCTCGGCCACGGTGCGAGCCGGCACTGGACGCTCGAGGCCCGCGCGCCATGGCGCTGGGTCGCGCCGCGCGCATGGCCGTTCTCGCCGCAGGCCTTCGGCGCCGATTTCGCACGCGCGATGCAATCGCCGCCGCGCTTCGCGATCGGTTGCGGGCGCCGTGCCGCGCTGGCCACGCGCCTGCTGCGCGAGCGCGGCAGCAAGGTCGTGCAGATCCTCGATCCGCGCATCGACCCGAAACACTGGGACCTCGTGGTCGCGCCGGAACATGACGGCCTGTGCGGCGACAACGTGGTCACCCTGCTCGGCAGCCTGCATCCGGTCGACGACCTGTGGCTGGCCGAAGGCCGCCGCGATTTCCCCGCGCTCGCGTTGCTGCCGCGGCCGCGCGTCGCGCTGCTCATTGGCGGCCCGTCGCCGCACTGGCCGCTCGTCGATGGCGTATTCGCCGCGATGCTCGACACCATCGCCGCATCCGTGCACGCGCAGGGCGGCAGCCTGCTCGCCACCGCCTCGCGACGCACGCCGGCCGCATGGCGCAACGCATTGCGCGCGGCAGTCGCGCAGGGACCGGGCGCGTGCTGGATCGACAGTGCCGATGGTGCGAATCCCTATCCCGGCTTGCTCGGCTGGGCCGACCGCATCGTCGCGACGGCGGACTCGGTGAACATGCTGTCCGAGGCCTGCGCGACCTTCGCCCCGGTGTTCGCGCTCGGCGGCGATCGCCTCGGCGGCCGGCCGCGCGGTTTCCTCGAGCGCCTGCGCGGACTCGGCCGCGTGCGCGACGCCGACGGCGAACTGGAACCATTCGCGACCGAACCGCTGCGCGAAACCGCGCGCGTCGCCGACATCGTGAACGAGCGGCTGGCGCCCTCGCCCTGAACACGGATCGCGCCGCCGCTCAGCCCTGCGCGGCGGCGAAGAACATCAGGTAGACCAGCCGGCCATTCTCCAGGCTGTCGCCGAACGCCGGGCCGGCCGTGTGCCACAGCCATGGCCGCAACAGCAGCAGCCGGTTGAACCGCATCGGCACCCGCATCGTCATTTCCCATTGCGAGTCGTCGTTGCTTTCGCCCTCGACGATGTCGCGATGCATTTCCTCGCGGGTGGCATAACCCATCGCCTCGAGTTGCGCCTGGCTCAACGGCCAGTGGTCGGTTCCAGTGCGCTTGTGGCGGAAGAATTCGGTGCCGCCGCGGCAATCCCCGGGTCGGCTCAGGTAGAGGATTCCCGACCAGTGCGACCTGTCGACGTGGACCTTGGCGCGCCCGGCGTCGCCGGCCAGCGTGATCCTGCACTTCGCGTGCGATTCCAACGGCGAGATCGGAACCAGCGGCTCGCCCGCCAGGCGCGAAACCTGTTCGGACAGGCCGTCGATTTCCAGCCTGCCGACGGAATTGCGCCCGGGAAACGCACCTTGCGGCGGCAGATAGGGCAGGCGCAACGCCGCGTCGCGCAGTTCCTGCGCATTGTCCAGGAAATCGTCGACGACGATGATCGAAGTGGGCATGACCGCAGCTTAGGCATCCTCCGCGCGCCGCATCAAGGGGCGGACGCGAGACCCGCTTCCTGCACCGCCGTCGAAATCGCAGCTCGCGCGGTTTCCGGCACCTCCGCCCAGGGCAGCAGGCGCTTGCGCCCGTCGAGCGTGCAACGCAGGCCGGCGTCGAGCAGCACGGCGTGCGCTTCGCGCAGTGCATCGACGTTCGACAACGATCCCGCCTCGCCAAGCGTGCACAACAGGCCGGGCGTATCGCGGGGATCGAGCAGCGACGCATGCGTGCCCGAATCGCGCAGGACGAGGAATTGCATCAGGAACTCGAGGTCGACCAACCCGCCTTCGCCCTGCTTGAGGTCGAAGCGCGCGGCGTCGGAGCGGTCGAGTTCAGCGCGCATGCGCGTCCGCATCGACGAGACTTCTTCCGCCAATTTCCCCGGACCGCGCGGCCTGGCCAATGTTTCCGCGCGCACCGCCTCGAACGCCGCGCCCAGCGTTTCGTCGCCGGCGATACGGCGCGCGCGCACCAGCGCCTGGTGTTCCCAGGTCCAGGCGCGTTCGCGCTGGTAGTCGGAGAAACTGGCGAGGCTCGACACCAGCAGCCCTTTCGCGCCATCGGGGCGCAGGCGCACGTCGACCTCGTACAGGCGGCCGCCGGCGGTGGGCGTGTCCAGCAGCGCGACGACCTTCTGCGCCAGCCGCGCGCACCAGCGCGGCGCATCCAGCGGGCGATCGCCATCGGATTGCGTTTCCGCATCGGCGTCGAACAGGAACACCAGGTCGAGGTCGGAACCGAAGCCGAGTTCCTCGCCGCCGAGGCTGCCGTAGCCGAGCACGGCGAAGCGCGCGTCCGCCAGCATCCCGTGCGCGCGTTCGACTTCCACCGTCGCGAGTTGCAGCACGCAGGCGACCACCGCGTCGGCCAGCCAGGCCAGTTGGCGCGCGCTTTCCGCGGCCGGCTGGCGGCCATCGAGCGTGGCCAGCGCGATACGGAAGCCGAGCGCGTGGCGTTTTTCGTTCAACGCATGCAGCGCCTGTTCGACGTCGCCGCCGGCGACGGACACCGCGGCCACGCATTCGGCGCGCAACGCATCGCGTTGCGGCAAGGGCCCGGACAGCCGCGCGTCGAGCAGTTCATCCAGCAGCAACGGATGCGCGGTGATGCGTTCGGCGAGCAGGCCGCTGCGCGCGACCACGTCCACCAGCCGCGACAGGGCCGTCGGCCGTTCGTCGAGCAGGGCAAGGTAGCTGCCGCGGCGCAGGATGTTCTGCAGCAGCGCCAGCACGCGCCGCAGCGCGGCGTCGGGCTGCGTCGACGCCGCGGACGCCTGCAGCAACGCAGGCACCACGCGATCCAATCGCGCTCGCATCGCGTCGGCAAGGTCGCGCACCCCGGGTGCACGCGCGAAATCACGCAGGCCCGCGTCGAGCGCGGCCGCGTCGTCGAAGCCTGCGTCGGCCAGGGCTCGCGCATCGCCCGCACCCGGCAGCGCGCGCCAGTAGGACGCGAGTTCGCCCGCGTCCGCGTCGCGCCGGCGCTGCCCGAGCAGCGCGTTGAATTCGGACGCCACGCGTTCGCGCCGCGCGTCCAGCGCCGACAGCAAACCCGACCAGTCGGCGAAACCGAGGCCCGATGCCAGGCGTTCGCGTTCTCCCCCACCTTCGGGCAGGCGATGGGTCTGCGCATCGCGCAACATCTGCAGGCGGTTCTCGAGCGTGCGCAGGAAGCGATAGGCCTCTCCCAGCACGACGCCGACCTGCGGCGCGACCTGCCCGGCCACGACCAGCGCATCGATGGCTGGCAGCAGCCGGCGTTCGCGCAGCGCCGGTTCGCGCCCGCCGCGGATCAGCTGCAGCGCCTGGGCGAGGAATTCGATTTCGCGGATGCCCCCGGGGCCGCGCTTGATGTCGTCGGCCATGTCCTTGCGCGCGACTTCGGCCGCGATCATCGCCTTCATCTCGCGCAGGCCGGCGAGCGCGCCGAAGTCCAGGTAGCGGCGATAGACGAACGGCCGCAGCGTGTCGAGGAAGCGTTCGCCCGCATCGATGTCGCCGGCGACCGGGCGCGCCTTCTGCCAGGCATAGCGTTCCCAGTCGCGGCCTTCGCGCTGGAAATACTGTTCCAGCGCCGCGAACGACCAGGCGATGCGCCCGGCGTTGCCGTAGGGGCGCAACCGCAGATCGACGCGATGCGAAAAACCGTCGGCGGTGACTTCGTCCAGCAGTTTCGCCATGCGCTGCCCGAGCCGCGAGAAGTAATCCTCGGCCGCGAGCGGACGCACGCCATCGCTTTCGCCATCGCGCGCGTAGGCGTAGACGAGGTCGACGTCGGATGAGAAGTTCAGTTCGCCGCCACCGAGCTTGCCCAGCCCGAACACGACCAGCGATTGCGCGACGCCCTGCGCATCGCGGACCACGCCATGGCGTTCGGAGAATTCGGTTTCGAGCGCGGCCAGGGCGAGGCGCAGGCAGGTTTCCGCCAGCCGCGTGCTGCCGGCGAGGATGGTGTCCACCGCATCGCCGGCGATGACGTCGCGCCACACCAGCCGGGTCGATTCCGCCTGCCGGTACCGGCGCAGCAACCGCGGCCATTCGCCGCGGTTTTCGACCGTCAGCGCCGGCGGCGACAACGGCACGGCACCGTCATCGACATGCAGGCGTTCGATCAGCTCCGGCTGCGCGGCCAGGGTCGCCATGGCGAAATCGCTGGCGATGGCGAGCTTGCCCAAGCGTTCGACCAAGACCGCGTCGCCGCGCCACGGCGCATCGGCCGGCAACGAGGCCAGCCTGCGCGCGACCAGCGGTGCGAACGGCTCCATGCCGCGATTGTGGCATTCCACCCGCGTCGCTATCGTGCCTGCATGAGCGAACTGCAGGATCTCGTGGCGCTGCTCCGCGCCGAAACCCCGCTGCTGGTGATCGAAACGCCCGACGAAGCGCGGGTGG
>Ga0209023_10005535_pt1 | contig 13755 bp, 13 predicted proteins | sample LakOneMetagenome_FD_187468 | JGI IMG/M metagenome (GOLD analysis project Ga0209023, IMG submission 187468) | Freshwater and sediment microbial communities from Lake Erie, Canada (SPAdes) (version 2) | ecosystem: Environmental > Aquatic > Freshwater > Lentic | place: Lake Erie, Canada...
TCTACGCCTGCTGGGCGCGCCTGCCGCGCTGGCGGGCCGCCCTGCCCGCCAGCCCCGCGACGGCGCTCGCCTGGGGCGTGGTGGCGGTCGTCTCGGCCGTGGCGGGATATGCGGCGACGTAATCAGCCTTCAATAATGCGGCGGCGGGGGCTCCGGCCCGTCGCCCTGCGGATGCGCGTTGCGTACTTCCTCCCGCAGCATCTTCAGTTCCCGCTCGAGCGCGTCGATCCTGCGCCATTGCGCCGTGACCGTCTCGTTCAGCGTCTCGATCGTGTGATCTTGATGCGCGATCCGGATTTCGAGGGCGTCGAGACGGTCTTTCATGCAGATCAGCTCTTCTGGTCGGCCTCGCGTGTCTTCCACAGCGACCAGCCGACGCCGGCCGCCAGGATCGCGAAGGTGATCGACAAGGAGACCGCCGGCGGGATTTTCGCAAGCCCGAAAGCGTCCGCCACGAAGATCTTCGAGCCGATGAAGACCAGAAGCACGGCCAGCGCATATTTCAGATAGTGGAAGCGATGGACCATGGCGGCCAGCGCGAAATAGAGCGCGCGCAGGCCGAGGATCGCGAAGATGTTGGAGGTGTAGACGATGAACGGGTCGGTGGTGATGGCGAAGATCGCCGGCACGCTGTCGACTGCGAAGACGACGTCGACGATCTCGACCATGACGAGGCTGAGGAATAGCGGCGTCGCCAGCCACTTCGCTTTGTTGGACCCTTGGCCGGCCGCATCCTTCGCGCGCACGAAGAAGCGCTCGCCCTCGAGTTTTTCGGAGACGGGCAAAAGCCTCTTCACGAGGCGCAGCGCCGCGCTGCCCTGCACGTCGTATTCCTTGTCGGCGCTGAGCCACATCTTGACGCCGGTGGCGATCAGGAAGGCGGCGAAGATGTAGAGCACCCAGCCGAAGCGCTCGACGAGCGTCGCGCCGACGCCGATCATGATCGCGCGCAGCACGATGACGCCCAGAATGCCCCAGAAGAGCACGCGGTGCTGGTACTGACGGGGAATGGCGAAGGTGGAGAAGATCATCGCGATGACGAAGACATTGTCCATCGCCAGCGACTTCTCGACCACGAAGCCGGTCACATATTGCAGCGCGGGCGCCGCGCCCAATTGCCACCAGACCCAGCCGCCGAAGGCCAGGCCAATGCTGGCGTAGCCGGCCGAGAGCGCGAGGCTTTCGCCGACGCCGATCTCGCGGCTGCTGTTGTGCAGAAGGCCGATGTCGAGCGCGAGAAGGACGGCGACGACGCCGATGAAGGCAAGCCACATCCACAAGGGCTTGCCGAGCCAGAGAACAGTGAGGATTTCCATCAGCTTTTCCGAACGGGCCGCTAGGACCCAAAGAAAGGCAGATAGTGCGTGTTCGGCGGAGCCCAAGGCGATTCGGCGCCAGCCGACCGCTTTCGCAGATGAAACGTTGGTAATGAAAGGCGTCTACACGGGGCCTTCAATTGAAAATCGGGAGGAGCTTCGCCAGAACCTCATCCACGATCGCCTGCGGCGCGCTTGCGACCTAGTGGCAGCGACGCGCCGAGAGGTCCATTGCCAGAGGTTGATCGCAGCGCACGATCCCAGGAGTCTTCAATCCCACGCCATCGAGCGGAACAGCGAAGCCGCGCGCCCTCGCGAAATTGCCGCCTGTCGCAATCGGCAGCACGACAGGCGTCTCGCAGACGGCAATCACACCAACCGGCTCTGCGTCTTCGCCGCCTCGATAAAGCTCGCAAACAGCGGATGCGGCTCGAACGGCCGCGACTTCAGTTCCGGGTGGTACTGCACCCCGATGAACCAGGGGTGATCCGCATATTCGACCGTCTCCGGCAGCAGGCCGTCCGGCGACATGCCGGCGAATTGCAGGCCGCATTCCTCCAGCCGCTCGCGATAGGCGGTGTTGACCTCGTAGCGGTGGCGGTGGCGTTCCGAGATTTCCGTGTCGCCGTAGATGCCGGCGATCTTCGAGCCGGCGCGCAACTGCGACTTGTAGGCGCCGAGCCGCATCGTGCCGCCGAGGTCGCCGTGGGCGGCGCGGGTCTCGAGCTCGTTGCCGCGCATCCATTCGGTCATCAGGCCGACGACCGGCTCCGGCGTCGCGCCGAATTCCGTGGAGCCCGCATTGGCGACGCCTGCCAGCGAGCGGGCGGCCTCGATGCAGGCCATCTGCATGCCGAAGCAGATGCCGAAATACGGCACTTTCCGTTCTCGCGCGAACCGCGCGGCCAGAATCTTGCCCTCGGAGCCGCGCTGGCCGAAGCCGCCGGGCACCAGAATGCCGTGGACATGCTCGAGATAGGGGGCGGCGTCGCGGCCTTCGAAAATCTCGCTCTCGATCCAGTCGAGATTGACGCGCACGCGATTGGCCATGCCGCCATGCGCCAGCGCCTCGATCAGCGACTTATAGGCGTCCTTCATGCCGGTATATTTGCCGACGATGGCGATGGTGACTTCGCCTTCGGGATTGTGGATGCGCTCGGAGACCGCGTTCCAGCGGCTCATGTCGGGGCGCGGCGCGGGCTCGATGCCGAAGGCGTGCAGCACTTCGCGATCGAGGCCCGCGGCATGATATGCCGCCGGCACGTCGTAGATGTTGGAGGCGTCGAGGGCTTCCACGACCGCGCTCTCGCGCACGTTGCAGAACAGGCCGAGCTTGCGGCGCTCCTCGGGCGGGATCGGGCGATCCGAGCGGCAGAGCAGGATGTCGGGCTGGATGCCGATCGAGCGCAGTTCCTTGACCGAATGCTGCGTCGGCTTGGTCTTGAGTTCTCCCGCGCTGCCGATGAACGGCAGCAGGGTGAGATGGATGTAACACGAATGTCCGCGTGGCAAATCGTTGCCGAGCTGGCGGATCGCCTCGAAGAAGGGCAGGCCCTCGATGTCGCCGACCGTGCCGCCGATCTCGATCAGCACGAAGTCCACGCCCTCGTTGCCCGAGAGCGCGAATTCCTTGATGGCGTTGGTGACGTGCGGGATGACCTGGATGGTCGCGCCGAGATAATCGCCGCGCCGCTCCTTGGTGATGATGTCCTGGTAGATGCGCCCGGTGGTGATGTTGTCCTGCTTGTTGGCGGGACGGCCGGTGAAGCGCTCGTAATGGCCGAGGTCGAGATCGGTCTCGGCGCCGTCGTCGGTCACGAAGACCTCGCCGTGCTGGTACGGCGACATCGTGCCGGGATCGACGTTCAGATAGGGATCGAGCTTGCGAAGACGGACCGTGTATCCACGCGCCTGCAGGAGCGCGCCGAGCGCTGCTGAAGCCAGACCCTTGCCGAGCGAGGAAACCACGCCGCCGGTGATGAAAATGTACCGCGCCATGGGATTTGAGCCGTAATCCTTTTGAATCGATTCGGGGAGCGCCAATTTGCGCTTCCCACATGTGCGTTTTGGGCAGCCCCAAAAGGAAAGGGCCGGTCGCCCGGCCCTGCCCTGTCTCGGCGTTGCTTACTGCGAGCGTGGGACCGTCGGTCCGCCGGGGGCCGGCGCGGGGACGGCCGGCTTCTGGTCCTGCATCTTCTGCAGATTGTCGAGCAGGCCGCCCTTGGCGTCCGGCAGCGGCGGGGGCACGTTGGCGCCGGCAGGCGTGGACGTCGTCGGCTGCGAGCCGTCGAAGATCGACTTCTGCTTGTGGTTCATGCTGGCCAGCACGGTCAGCGTGATCGACGTAAGGAAGAAGATGGTCGCGAGAATCGCGGTCGTGCGGGTCAGCGCGCTCGCCTGACCGCGGCCGGTGAAGAAGCCGCCGCCGCCACCGCCGCCGATCCCCAGCGCGCCGCCTTCCGAGCGCTGCAGCAGGACGACAACGACCAGCGCTGCGACCACCATGAGGTGGATGACGATGATTACGGTCTGCATGACTTTTCCGAATTCGGGTTCGGGCCAGAGCCCGATATTGGGCGGCGTTCTAGCCTATGCAAGGCGGGAAGGCCAGCGATTGGGCCGCCCCTACTTGTACACCCCCGCAATCCCCATGAAATCCTTGGCCTTGAGGCTCGCGCCGCCGACCAGCGCGCCATCGACGTTCTTCACGCCCATCAGTTCGACGGCGTTCTCCGGCTTCACCGAGCCGCCGTAGAGGATGCGGATGTCGACGCCCTTGCGTCCCCAGGCCTTTTCCAGCTTGCCGCGGATATGGGCGTGCATTTCGGCGACGTCGCCCGCCGTCGGCGTAAGGCCCGTGCCAATCGCCCAGACCGGCTCGTAAGCGACGACGAGATTGGTCGCCGGGAAATCCGGGTCGAGCGAGCCGTCGATCTGGCCGCCCACCACATCCAGCGCCCGCCCGCCGACGCGCTCGTCCTTGGTCTCGCCGACGCAGACGATGGCGGTCAGCCCCGCCTTGATGGCGGCGGCGGCCTTTTCACGCACGATGGAGTCCGTCTCGGCATGGTCGGCGCGGCGCTCGGAATGGCCGACGATGACGTAGGTCGCGCCTGCGTCCTTCAGCATCTGCGCGGAAATGTCGCCGGTATGGGCGCCGGAAATCTTGGCGTGGCAGTCCTGCGCGCCGATGGCGAGCGCCGAGCCTGCAGCCGCAGCAGCCGCAGCGGCGACCAGCGTGAAGGGCGGGCACAGCGCCGTCTCGGCGCGCCCTGCCCCGCCGGCGGTGACGGCGTCGCGGATGGCCTCGAGCTCGCCCAGCGCGCCCTTCAGGCCATTCATTTTCCAGTTTCCAGCAACGAGCGGGCGCGGCGCGGCCATGATTTCCTCCCGGATGGCGTTTTGCTTCTCCGCTGACGCGATAGCGAAGGCGCGCGCGGCTGGCAATGCGACCTTGTGCATCGCCTTGCCCCCCGGCCACCCCGCCTATATGGTCCGCGCCGATTTTAGAGCGGCTTTTGCCGCTCGCTTTTCGACGTACAGACGGCGCTGATCGCTCCCAACGGAGCGAAGCGCCTTCGGAGGATTCAAGTTGCTCGACGGCCTGCGCACGGCATCCAAAAGCTGGATCGGCAAGGCGATCATGACGGTCGTCTTCGGCGTCATCATCGTGTCCTTCGCCATCTGGGGCATCGGCGATATTTTCCGTGGATTCGGCCAGGGCAAGCTCGGCACCGTCGGCTCGGTGGAGCTTTCGTCGGAAAATTACCGCTACGCCTACCAGACCGAATTGCAGCGCCTGCAACAGCGCATGCGGCGCGTGGTGACCAACGAGGAGGCCCGCCAGGCCGGCCTCGATCGGCAGGTGCTCGGGCGCCTCGTGACCGAGGCCGCGCTCGACCAGAAGGCGCAGGCGCTGGGCCTCGCCATGTCCGACGAGCAGCTCGCCAAATCCGTGCAGTCCGACCCCTCCTTCAAGGACCCGGTGACCGGCGGCTTCGACCGCGCCCGATTCGACGCCGTACTGCGCGACAATGGCTTGAACGAACGCACGTTCGTGCGCGAGCAGAAGGCGACTTACCTGCGCCAGGAGCTTGGCGAAGCGCTGGCTGGCGCGCTGGAGACGCCGCAAGTCATGACCGCCGCCGTCGACCGCTATCGCGGCCAGGCGCGCAGCGTCGACTACGTCATCCTCACCCCCTCGAACGCCGGCGAGGCCGTCCAGCCGTCCGAGGACGAGATCAAGAAGTTCTACGAGGACCGCAAGGCGCAGTTCCAGGCGCCGCAATATCGCAAGATCGTCACACTCGCGATGACGCCGGCGACGCTGGCCAAGGCCGACGATGTCTCCGACGCCGATGCGCAGAAGGTGTACGACGCGACCAAGGAAACGCGCTACGGCACGCCCGAGAAGCGCGACATCCAGCAGATCGTGTTCCCGAACGAGGCGGAGGCGCAGGCCGCCGCGGCAAAAATCAAGAGCGGCGCGACGTTCGACAGCGTGGCTGCCGAGCGCAAGCTGAGCGAGAAGGACATCGACCTTGGCGCGCTCACGCGCACGCAAATGTCCGACCCTGCCGTGGCTGAGGCCGCCTTCGCGCTGAAAACAGGCGAGGTCAGCGCGCCCATCGCCAGCAAATTCGGCGTCGCGCTGGTGCGCGTCTCGAAGGTCACGCCGGCCGTCGTGCGGCCGTTCGCGGATGTGGCGGCCGAGATCAAGGGCGAACTCGCGCGCGATCGCGCAAAGAAGAGCGTGCAGGTGCTGCACGACAAGATCGAGGACCAGAGATCCTCGGGCAAATCGCTGGTCGAAGCCGCCAAGGTCGTTGGCCTCGAAGCCCGCACGATCGAGTCAATCGACGAGCGCGGCCGTGACCGCAATGGCCTGCCCGTGGCAGACCTCGTCGCGCCGGCCGATCTCGTGCGCGCGGTTTTCGCCTCAGACATCGGCGTCGACAATGAGACGATCTCGACCAAGGACAATGGCTATGTCTGGTTCGAGGTGCAGAAGGTCGAGCCTGCGCGCCAGCTCGCCTTCGATGAAGTGAAGGACCAGGTCGCTGCCGCGATGCGCGCGGATACGACGGATAAGCGGCTCGCCGACAAGGCGGCCGAACTCGTGAAGAAGCTGAAGGACGGCGCGCAGCTGTCGAAGATCGCCGCTGACGAGAAGCTGGAGCTGAAGCACGATTCCAACGTGCGCCGCACGGGCGCCGATGGTTTCGAGCCGCAGGCGATCGTCGCCGTCTTCAACCAGCCCGACAAGGGCGCGGGCTCCGTCGCCGCGCCGGGCGGGCGCATGGTGTTCCAGATTCTCGAGACGGCGACGCCGGATTTCAACGCCGACAGCGACGCCAATCGCGAGATGGCCAAGCAGTTGAAGGCAGTTCTGGCCGACGACATCCTCACCGAATATGTCGCGCGTCTGCAGAAGGATTTCGGGGTCCGCATCAACGACGCCGCCGTGCGCGCGGCGATTGGCAGCGGCGGTGGCGGCGGCGCGGACCAGTGAGCATCGAGACGTCTTTCGCGGACTTTGCGCGCGCGTATGAAGCGGGCGAAGCGCAGCTTGTTTCGACGAAGCTCGTCGCCGATCTGGAGACGCCGGTCTCCGCGTTTCTCAAACTGTCGGCTGGCCGCAACGGCAATGTCTTCCTGCTCGAATCCGTGGAAGGCGGCGCCGCGCGCGGCCGCTATTCGATGATCGGCCTCGACCCCGACATCATTTTTCGCGCAAGCGCGGGCAAGGCGGAGATCAATCGTCGCGCCTTGAGTGATACGAACGCCTTCGAACCTTGCGCGGCAAAGCCGTTGATCGCGCTGCGCGAACTGATCGCCGAAAGCGCCGTGCCGCAGCCCGAAGGCATGCCGCCGATGGCGGCGGGCGTGTTCGGCTATCTCGGCTACGACATGGTGCGCGAAATGGAGCGGCTGGCGGAGCCCAAGCCCGATCCAATCGGCACGCCCGACGCGATCATGATCCGGCCGACCGTGATGGCCGTGTTCGACAGCGTGCGCGACGAAATGTCGATCGTGACGCCGGTGCGGCCCGCACAAGGCGTTTCAGCGCGGGCGGCCTATGATCGCGCGCTGGAGCGCATCGACGCTGTCGTGGAGCGGCTGGAAGGCCCGCTGGTGCACGATGCCAGCGCCGATCCGCATCTGCTGGCGCAAGCGCCGGTGTCGAACACGCCCGAGCCGCGCTTTCTCGACATGGTCGAGAAGGCCAAGGAATACATCCGCGCGGGCGACATTTTCCAGGTCGTGCTGTCGCAGCGCTTCACCGCGCCCTTTGCCCTGCCGGCCTTCGCGCTCTATCGCGCGCTGCGGCGCGTCAATCCTGCGCCGTTCCTCTGCTATCTCGATTTCGGGCCGTTCCAGGTCGTCTGTTCCAGCCCGGAAATTCTCGTGCGCGTGCGCGCGGGCGAAGTGACGATCCGTCCCATCGCCGGCACGCGCTGGCGCGGCAAGACGGTTGCCGAAGACGAGGCGCTCGCCGCCGATCTGCTGGCCGACGAGAAGGAACGCGCCGAACATTTGATGCTGCTCGACCTCGGCCGCAACGACGTCGGCCGCGTGGCGAAGATCGGCACGGTTGAAGTCACCGACCAGTTCACGATCGAGCGCTACAGCCATGTGATGCACATCGTGTCGAACGTGGTGGGCGAACTCGATCCCAAGTACGACGCGATCGATGCGCTTTCCGCGGGTTTCCCCGCAGGCACGGTCTCCGGCGCGCCGAAAGTGCGGGCGATGCAGATCATCGACGAGCTGGAAGTCGACAAGCGCGGCATCTATGCCGGCTGCATCGGCTATTTTTCGTCGACCGGCGACATGGACACCTGCATCGTGCTGCGCACGTCGATCGTGAAGGACGGCAAGATGCATGCACAGGCCGGCGCGGGCATCGTCTACGATTCCGTGCCGACGTCCGAGCACCGCGAATGCGTGAACAAGTCGATGGCGCTTTTTCGCGCGGCTGAGGAGGCGGTGCGGTTCGCGACGAAGGCGAAGCGCGGGCAGTAGGAGTAACCCGCCTTCATCCTGAGGAGCGATGCGCAGCGTCGCGTCTCGAAGGATGGCGTCGCCACCCTTGCCTCGGCCATGCTTCGAGACGCCTGCTGCGCAGGCTCCTCAGCATGAGGATCGGGGTTTTGGGATCATCAAAACCCGCCGCTCGACAGACGCAATATCCGGCACGCATCGCCAGCCTTCGCTGCCGGCGCATGAGGCAGCCGGATCAGCAGCGCTTGCGAGCGCGAGAAGACCGATAGCAGCGATGAATCCTGCAGCGCGTGCGGCGTCGCGACCACGCGGCCTTCAGTGTCAGTGGAAAGCGTTGCGCGCAGATAGTCTTGCCGCTGGTCGTTGGCCTTCATGTCCACGCCGAGGATCGCGGGTTGCGTGATGTCGGCGCCCGCGTTGGCGTCGCCGGAAAGTCTGCGCAGGAGCGGGATCAGGAAGATCAGGCTGCAGACGATGGATGAGACCGGATTGCCCGGCAGGCCCATGATGTGCATGTCGCCGAGACGCCCGTGAATCAGCGGCTTGCCGGGCCGCATGGCGATGCGCCAGAAGCCGAGTTCCATGCCCTCTTTCGTCAGCGCGGATTGCACGAGATCGTGGTCGCCGACCGAGGCGCCGCCGAGCGTGACGAGAATATCGGCCTTCGCGTTTTTCGCGCGCGCGATGCCCTGCTCCAGTGCGGAAAAATCATCGCCAGCTATGCCGAGGTCGATCGCTTCGCCGCCCGCGCCTTCGACATAGGCTGCGACGGCGAAGGGATTGGAGCAGACGATCTGGTCGGGGCCCGGTATCTCACCGGGCATGACAAGTTCGTCGCCGGTGGCGAGGATCGCGACGCGCGGGCGGCGCGTGACGGGCACGGTCGCATGGTTCATGGCGGCGGCGAGCGCCAGTTCCGCCGGTCCCAGCCGGACGCCGGCCTTCAGGCCGATTTCGCCGTCGCGAAAATCGACGCCGGCAACACGAATGTGACGCCCCTCTGCAATGGCTTCGCGCGCGCCGATCATTGCGCCCTCAACGATCGCATCCTCCTGGATCAGGATCGCGTCGGCGCCCTTCGGGATTGGCGCGCCGGTGAATATCCGTACGCATTCGCCCGGCTTCACTTCGCCGGCAAAGCCACGCCCCGCCGCGCTTTCGCCCGACAGCAGAACGCGCTTTTCAAGCGTCGCGACGTCCGCGGCGCGCAGCGCGTAGCCGTCCATGGCGGAGACATCGAACGGGGGCTGCGTGCGCGTGGAAACGAGATCGCGCGCGAGCGTGCGGCCGAAGGCGGCGTTGAGGGGCAGCGTTTCGGTTTCGGCTATGGGCGGCGCGGCGGCGAGGATTTTCGCCAGCGCTTCGGAAACGGGAAGGAGGTTTTTGGGGGCCATATTCCAAATGCCTTCATGCAGCCAAGCGCCTCATCCTGAGGAGCCTGCGCAGCAGGCGTCTCGAAGGATGGCCGCAATCCCCATGCTTCGAGACGCCGCTTCGCGGCTCCTCAGCATGAGGGTTGTTACTAATCCTGCCGCCGCCAGTCGCCCGACTTGCCGCCGCGCTTCTCGACCAGCGTCACGCCTTCGATGATCATGCCGCGATCGGCGGCCTTAAGCATGTCGTAGATCGTCAGGCACGCGACGGAGACCGCCGTCAGCGCTTCCATTTCCACGCCCGTCTGTCCCGTCGTCTTTGCCGTCGCGATCACGCGCACGCCCGGCAGCTCGGCATCGGTTTCCAGATCGACCGTCACCTTGGTCAACGCTATCGGGTGACAGAGCGGAATGAGTTCCGACGTCTTCTTCGCGGCCATGATGCCGGCGATGCGCGCGGCGCCCAGGACATCGCCCTTCTTGGCATTGCCGGAGGCGCAGAGCGCGAGCGTTTCGCGCGCCATGACGACGCGTCCTTCGGCCACCGCGATCCGGTCGGTCGAAGCCTTGTCGGACACGTCGACCATCCGCGCCTCGCCGGCGTCGGACAGATGCGTCAGCCTGCTCACTTGCGGCTCATTTGGCGCCAGCCTTTGCGGTGTCGCCGACCAGCAGGTCGCGCGTCGCCTGCGCGACGTCCGGCTTGCGCATCAGCGTCTCGCCGACCAGGAATGTGGCGACGCCCACGCGCTCGAGACGCACGCAATCGGCGTGGGTCTCGATGCCGCTTTCGGCGACGACAATGCGATCCTTCGGCACTTTCGGCGCAAGGCGTTCCGTGTTGGCGAGATCGACCTTGAACGTGTGCAGGTCGCGGTTGTTGATGCCGATGAGGCGCGCTTCCAGTTGCAGCGCGCGCTTCAGCTCTTCCTCGTTGTGCACTTCCACCAGCACGTCCATGCGCATGTCGTGGGCGGCAGCGTTCAGCGCCTTGGCGGCCGTATCGTCGACGCTCGCCATGATGATCAGAATGCAGTCGGCGCCGTTCGCGCGGGCCTCGTACACCTGGTAGGGATCGAGCATGAAGTCCTTGCGCAGCGCGGGCATGACGGCGGCCTTGCGCGCGATCTCGAGATTGGCGAGCGAGCCCTGGAACGAGGGGGCGTCGGTGAGGACAGACAGGCAAGTCGCGCCGCCCTGCTCGTAGGCCTTGGCGAGTTTTGCCGGATCGAAATCCGCGCGGATCAGGCCCTTCGACGGGCTCGCCTTCTTGATTTCGGCGATCAGCGCAATGCGGCCCTGGCTATGCTGCCGCTCGATGGCGCGCAGAAAGCCGCGCGGCGGATCGTGCTCGCGCGCCTGCCGCTCCAGCGTTTTAAAGGGCATGCGCACCTTGGCCTCGGAGATCTCCCGTCGCTTGTAGGCTTCGATCTGGCGCAGGATATCCGGCATTGTCAGTGGCTCCCGTCGGCGTTGGAGACGGCGACGAGGCGGGCCAGCGAGGCGCGCGCCCTGCCCTCGTCGATCGACTGCGCGGCAAGCGCCGCGCCCTCCATCAGATTGTTGGCCTTGCCGGCGACAACCAGCGCGGCGGCGGAATTCAGGATCGCAATGTCGCGATAGGGACCATGCGCGCCATCCAGCACGGCGGTCAATGCAGCGGCATTGTGCGAGGGATCGCCACCCTTGAGATCGGCGAGCGTCGCGCGCTTCACGCCAGCATCTTCCGGCGTGATGTCGAAGGCGTGGATATGGCCGTCCTTCAACTCGACGACATGCGTCACGCCGGTCGTCGTGATCTCGTCGAGGCCGTCGGAGCCGTGCACGAGCCACACCCGGTCCGAGCCGAGCGCGCGAAGGGTCTCGGCCATCGACACCAGCCATTCGCGCGAGAAGACGCCGAGCAGCTGGCGCTTGACGCCGGCGGGATTGGAAAGCGGGCCAAGGATGTTGAAGATCGTTCGCGTGCCGAGCTCCACGCGTGTCGCGCCGACGTGGCGCATGGCGGCGTGGTGCGTCTGCGCCATCATGAAGCCGACATTCGCTTCGCGCACACAAGCTGCGACCGCCTGCGCCGAAATGCCGATCTTCACGCCGAGCGCGGTGAGAACGTCGCTCGCGCCCGAGCGCGAGGAGGCCGCGCGATTGCCGTGCTTGGCGACATGCACGCCGCATCCCGCCACGATCAGAGCGGAAACCGTCGAGACATTGTAGGAACCGTGGCCATCGCCACCGGTGCCGACGATGTCGATCGCATCCTCAGGCGCAGCCACCTTCAGCATTTTCGCGCGCATGGCGGTGACGGCGCCGGTGATCTCTTCCACCGTCTCCCCGCGGACGCGCAGCGCCATCAGGAAGGCGCCCATCTGCGAGGGCGTGACTTCGCCCGACAGCATGTCGTCGAAAGCCGCGCGCGCCTCGTCGGCGCTCAGGCGCGCGCCTGTCGCCACCTTGGCGAGATAGGGTTTGAACGCGTCCATCTCTCAGGCGGCCTTGCGTTGGGTATCGTTCCAGCGGCTCGCCAGATCGAGGAAATTGCGGAGAATGGTCTTGCCATGTTCCGAGGCAATGCTCTCGGGATGGAACTGCACGCCGTGCGCGGGCCGCGTGCGATGCGACAGGCCCATGATGAGGCCGTCGGCCGTTTCCGCCGTGACCATAAGGTCTGCGGGCAGGGTCTTCCGGTCCACAACCAGCGAGTGATAGCGCGTCGCCTTGAAGGGGCCGCTGATGCCGTGGAACACGGTCTGGCCGGAGTGCCTGATTTCATCGATCTTGCCGTGGATCGGCAGCGGCGCGCGGATCACATGGCCGCCGAAAGCGTCGCCCATCGATTGCAGGCCCAGACAAACGCCGAACATCGGAATGGTCGCGCTCGCCGCATGGATGAGGTCGAGGCAGACGCCCGCCTCGCGCGGCGTGCAGGGGCCGGGCGACAGGACGATGGCGTCCGGCGCGTCGGCCATGATGTCTTCGACCGACCGCGCGTCGTTCCGCCACACCGTGACTTCCGCGCCTAGAGAGCCCAGATAATGCACCAGGTTGAAGGTGAAACTGTCGTAATTGTCGATCAGCGTGACGGAGAGCATGGATATCCCTGAATCTGCCCCGTGTTTTCCGGTTTTGGAGCGGGGAAGTCAACGCGCGGCGGACTTGAGCGCAGCCATGGCGGGAGAGCGGTTCTGGACTGGGAAATCCGGCTGATTTCGGCCTTCGCGATCTTCGCGAGCGTCGCCCTGTGGGAGGTTTTCGCGCCGCGGCGGCGGCTGACCTTCGGGCGCCTGAAGCGCTGGCCCTCCAATATCGCGCTGGTGGCGGTCGACGCGCTGGTCGTGCGCGCGCTGTTCCCGGTGGCGCTGACCGGCGTCGCGCTGTTTGCTCAGGCGCGGGGATGGGGCCTTTTCAACCTTCTCGGCGCGCCTGCGTGGCTCGGGGGACTCCTGTCGATCCTCGCCCTCGACTTCGCCATCTGGGCGCAACACGTCGCCTTTCACCGCATTCCGGTTCTGTGGCGGCTGCACCGGATGCACCATGCCGATCTCGACTATGACCTGACAACCGCGCTGCGCTTTCACCCGTTCGAGATCGCGCTGTCCTTCGCGCTGAAGATCGCAGCCATTCTGGCGCTCGGCGCGCCGGCCTGGTCGGCGCTCGCGTTCGAAGTGCTGCTGAACGGGCTTGCCATGTTCAACCACGCCAACGCCACGCTGCCGAAGGCGCTGGAGTTTTTCGTGCGCGCGATTTTCGTGACGCCCGACATGCACCGCGTGCATCATTCGGTGGTTTCAGCCGAAACGCATTCGAATTTCGGATTCAACCTGTCGGTGTGGGATCGCCTGTTCGGCGTCTATCGCGCAGAGCCCGCCGCCGGGCAGGAGGGCATGACCATCGGGCTGCCGGTGTTGCGGGACGAGCGGGAATTGCGTCTGGACAGGATGCTGACGCAGCCGTTCCGGGAGGGGTGAGCCCTTCTCCCGTGGAGCGGGAGAAGGTGGCGCGCGGAGCGCGACGGATGAGGGCGGCGCCGGTACGGCAAAGTTTCTCACAATCGTAGCGCCCTC
>Ga0209023_10005536_pt1 | contig 13753 bp, 12 predicted proteins | sample LakOneMetagenome_FD_187468 | JGI IMG/M metagenome (GOLD analysis project Ga0209023, IMG submission 187468) | Freshwater and sediment microbial communities from Lake Erie, Canada (SPAdes) (version 2) | ecosystem: Environmental > Aquatic > Freshwater > Lentic | place: Lake Erie, Canada...
GCGACAGTGTAGGCCGGTCAACGCGCCGCCAGAAGCGATTGCGCCATGACTTTGCAGCGCGGCAATGATGCGCGTGCGGCATGATCGGGGCTTATGGACTGATACCACTCGCCTTCAAAAGACAAAACCGTTCACGCTGAGCCCGTCGAAGCGCCGCGCGAGGCTGCGACAGGCTCAGCCCGAACGGTACGGGGTACTGAGTGATTAACGGCGAATCCGCGTGGGATCTTCAAAGCGTCCCAGGCTTAGGCGAGCAGATCGCTCAGCGAGCGCGCGATCACCTTGGTGGCGCGGCGCAGGTCTTCGAGCTGCAGGCGTTCGTCGGCGCGCTTGGCGTGCGATTCGAGCACGGTGCGCGGGCCAGATCCGTAGATCACGCCCGGGATGCCGCGCTCCACATACAGGCGCACATCGGTGTACAGCGGCGTGCCCACGGCAGGCACGGGCTCGCCGATCACGGCCTGCGCGTGCTTCTGGATGGCGTCCACCAGGGGCTGGTTGCCGGCCAGCGGCGTCATCGCGTTGGCCAGCAGCAGGCGCTTGATGTCCACGCTGATGCCCGCACGCTCGCCCGCAGCCTGCTCGATGATGCGGCGGATGGCGGCTTCGACCTCCACCGGGTTCTCTTCGGGGATCATGCGGCGGTCGAGCTTGAACATGACCTTGCCGGGCACGACGTTGGTGTTGGTGCCGCCCTCGATGCGGCCGACGTTCAGGTACGGGTGCTTGATGCCTTCTACCTTGGACGTGACCTTCTTGTACTCGTCGTTCTGCGCATACAGCGCGTTCAGGATGTGCACCGCGCCCTGCAGTGCGTCCACGCCGGTGTGGGGCACGGCGGCGTGGGCCATCTTGCCGTGCACGGTCACTTCCATCTGCAGGCAGCCGTTGTGGGCGGTGACCACTTCGTAGCTGAAACCAGCCGCGATCATCAGGTCGGGCTTCGTCAACCCTTTTTGCAGCAGCCAGCCGGGACCGAGTTCGCCGCCGAACTCTTCGTCGTAGGTGAAGTGCAGTTCCACCGCGCCCCGAGCGGGCTTGGCGACGGCTTCCAGCGCGCGCACCGCGAAGGTGAAGCTTGCAAAGTCGCTCTTGCTCACCGCGGTGGCGCGGCCGTACATGGCGCCATCCACGATCTCGGCGCCGTAGGGGTCGTGCGTCCAGCCTTCGCCGGGGGGCACCACGTCGCCGTGGGCGTTCAGGGCAATGGTCTTGCCGCCGTCGCCCTGCGCACCGTACTGGCGGCGCACGATGAGGTTGGTGATGGACTCCATGCCGTACGCCAACACGTCGGCGGCGGGCACGGCGTGCTTTTCAGCGGTGTAGCCGAACTCGGTCAACAGCTCCGCAGTGCGTTCGGCGTGGGGGGCATTGTTGCCGGGCGGGGTGTCGGTGGGCACGCGCACCAGGGCCTGCAGGAAGCGCACTTCCTCGTCGAAGTGCTGGTCGATCCAGGCGTCCAGCGCTGCGTAGTTGTTGTTGGGGGTGGTCATGGTTGTTGTTCCTCGGCAAGTTGGCGCAGGACCTGGGTGAAGGCGTCCACGGCCAGCTGCATGTCGTTGTTGGTGGTGGATTCGAGCGGGTTGTGGCTGATGCCGGAGTTCAGCCCGCGCACGAAGAGCATGGCCTGGGGCATTATTTCGTGGAGCTTCATCGCATCGTGTCCCGCCCCGCTGGGCATGCGGAACACGGGCACGCCCAGCGTGTCCACGGCGCGCTCCCAGTGGTGCTGCCAGGCGGGCGCGCTGGGTGCGGCGGCGGCGCGCATGGATTCTTCCAGCGTGTAGCGCAGGCTGCGGCGGGCGGCGATCTTGGCAAGCTGCTCCTTCACATCGCTCACCAGCGCGTCGCGCTGGGCGTCGGTGGGTGCGCGCAGGTCCAGGCTGAACTGGCAGCGGCCGGGCACCACGTTGATGGAGCCTGCAGGCACCTGCAGCTGGCCGATGGTGCCCACCGAGTCGCCGTCCTGTGCAGCGCGCTGCTCCACGTACAGCGCCAGCTCTGCCACGGCCACGGCCGCGTCGCGACGGCGGTCCATGGGGGTGGTGCCGGCGTGGCTGGCGGTGCCGATCATCTCGCACAGAAAGCGCACGCTGCCGTTGATGGAGGTGACCACGCCCAGGGGCAGGTCCAGCTCGTTGAGCACGGGGCCCTGCTCGATGTGCACTTCGATGAAGCCCAGGTACTGCGCGGGGTCGCGCTTAAGCTTTTCGATGTCGTCGATGCACAGGCCCGCGTGCTGCATGGCTGCGCGCATGGTCACGCCGTCCACGTCCTTCTGGTCCAGCCAGGCGGGGTTGAAGTCGCCGATGAGCGCGCCCGAGCCGAGGAAGGTGGCCTTGTAGCGCTGGCCTTCTTCTTCGGCAAAGCCCACCACTTCGATACCGAAGGGCAGGCGCTGGCCGGCGCGGTGCAGTTCGCGCACGCAGGCCATGGGCACGAAGATGCCCAGGCGGCCGTCGTACTTGCCGCCGTTGCGCACGGTGTCGTAGTGGCTGCCGGTCATGAGGTAACGCGCGCCTTCCGTGGCCGGGTGGTAGCGGCCCACCACGTTGCCCACGGCATCGACCTCCACCTCGTCAAAGCCGCAGTCGCGCATCCAGTGGCTGATGCGCTGGGCGCAGGCGCGGTGCGCGTCGGTCAGATACGTGACGGTGAGCTGGCCCTTTTCGGCGAAGCCGGGGTCGGAGTGTTCGGCCAGCTTTTCCTGCCAGTCCCACACGTCGTTGCCCAGCAGGGGCTCGGCGGCGAGCTTGTCGTTCAGGCGGATCTCGGCGATGCGGTGGATGTTGCGCAGGGCCTCAGCCAGCTCGAACTCGGGGTGGTTGTCCAGGCGGCGCGCAAAGGTGTCGATGATCTCGCGCTTGGGCAGGCCCGTGCCGCGCGGCCCGCGCACCGCCAGGATGAACGGAAAGCCGAAGCGCTCGTTGTACGCGGTGTTGAGCGCCTGGATGCGATCGAACTCCTCAGGCGTGCACTGCGTGAGGCCCGCCTTGCTCTGCTCATTGGTGGACTCGGCCGTTAGGTTCTGCGCCACCATGGCTTTGCCCGCCAGTTCGGGGTGGGCGCGGATGAGGGCCAGTTGCGCGTCTTGCCCTGCCGTGCGCACCGCCTGGGCCATGGCGTGCTGCAGGTGGGCCAGCGAGCGGAAGGGCCGCTGCGCCAGTGCCTGCTCGGCGATCCAGGGCGAGTGCTCGTACAGGCCGTCCAGCAGCTGCAGGGCCTCGGCTGCACCGGCCGTGTTGAGTTGTTCCAGGGTCAGGGCCATGGTGTCAGCCTGCTTTCTGAGAAGGGTAGGGGTGCGCCTGTTTCCAGTGGCGCGCGATGTCGATGCGGCGGCACACCCACACGTCGCTGTGCTGCTGGATGTGGTCCAGGAATCGCTGCAGCGCCGTGATGCGGCCGGGGCGGCCCAGCAGGCGGCAGTGCATGCCGATGCTCATCATCTTGGGCGCGTTGTCGCCGGCCGGGTCGCCCTCGGCGTACAGCGCATCGAACGTGTCCTTCAGGTATTGGTAGAACGGGTCGGCGTGCGAGTAGCCCTGCGGCAGCGCAAAGCGCATGTCGTTGCAGTCGAGCGTGTACGGCACGATGAGCTGGGGCACGGTGGCTCCGTTGCTCTTCTTCACGTCCATCCAGAACGGCAGGTCGTCGCCGTAGTAGTCGCTGTCGTACTCGAAGCCGCCGAAGTCGGCCACCAGACGGCGGGTGTTGGGGCTGTCGCGGCCGGTGTACCAACCCAGGGCCCTGTGTCCGGTCATGCGCTGGATGATCTCCATGGCCTCGGCCATGTGGGCGCGCTCGACTTCTTCAGGGATGTGCTGGTAGTGGATCCACTTGAGGCCGTGGCAGGCGATCTCGTGGCCCAGCTGCACGAAGGCCTGGGTCAGCTCGGGGTGGCGCTGCAGCGCGCTCGACACACCGAACACCGTCAGCGGCAGCTTGCGCTTTTCGAACTCGCGCAGGATGCGCCACACGCCGGCCCGCGAGCCGTATTCGTAGATGCCTTCCATGCTCATGTGCCGCTCGGGATAGCTTGCGGGGTTGAACATTTCGGACAGGAACTGCTCGCTGCCCGCATCGCCGTGCAGCACGGCGTTCTCGCCGCCTTCTTCGTAGTTGAGCACGAACTGCACGGCAATGCGCGCACCGCCCGGCCACTGCGCGTGGGGCGGGGTCTTGCCGTAGCCAATGAGGTCGCGGGGGTAGGGCTGGGTGGAGTCGTAGATCATGGGCGTCGGGGATTCAAGGGGTCATGTCACGTGCTGAGGTGTCACGCGCTGAGCGCGGCGGCCAGGTCGCTGGCCGGGCGCTTGCGGTCAAAGGTCAGGCTGGCCTCCACATGTTCCAGGTGGGCCTGCATGAGGGAGACGGCCAGGGCCTCGTCGCGCGCGGCCAGCGCGGCCACGATGTCGCCATGCTCCTCGTGGGAGTGCTCTGCGGCGCTGGCCGACTGGTACATCAGCGTGATGAGCGCGCAGCGCGAGATGAGATCGCCCAGCATCTGCGCCAGCACCTCGTTGCCCATGAGCTCGGCCATGCGCACGTGGAAGTCGCCCAGCAGCTCGGTGCGGCTGCTGGCGTCGGCCGTGCCCATGGCGGCCTTCTCGCTGGCGACGTGGGCGCGCAGTGCCTTGATCTTGGCGGGGGTCACGCTCTGCACGAAGGCGCGCGTCATCTCGGTCTCGAGCATGCGGCGCACGGCGAACACCTGGCGGGCTTCTTCGACCGACGGGGTGGACACGAACGCGCCGCGCGCAGGCTCCAGCGTCACCAGCCGGTTCTGCGCCAGTTGGAATAGCGCCTGGCGCACCAGCGTGCGCGACACGCCGAAGTGGTCGGCCAGTTTCTGCTCGGCCAGCTTGGTGCCCGGCTGCAGGCGGTGCTCCACGATGGCACGGGTCAACGCGTCGACAATCGCACTGGTGGATGAGGATTCCATGGGGTCATGATACGTTGGAATGGCTAAAAGTGTATACACTTTTGGTCTACACGCGGCGGTCCGGCCATCCTCGCCGATCAGCTGCCGTCCTCACTTCAGGAGATTCCCTATGGGATTGAGCACCCACGTTCTGGACACCATGAACGGCTGCCCCGCCGCCGGCATGGAGGTGACGCTGTACTCCACCGATGGCGATGCCGCCACCGTGATCAAGCGCCTGGTGCTGAACCACGACGGCCGCACCGACGCCCCGCTGTTCGACAACGCCAGCCTGCGCACCGGCACCTACCGGCTGCGCTTCGATGTGGCGGGGTACTTCAAGGCCCGGGGCGTGCAGCTGCCCGAACCCAATTTTCTGAACCAGGTGAGCCTGGACTTCGGCATTGCGCACGCCGACCAGCACTACCACGTGCCGCTGTTGGTAAGCCCGTGGAGCTACTCGACCTACAGGGGTTCGTAAGTGCTATTGTTTGGATAGCTGGTAGCGCTTGCCAGATGCGGTCTTCAGGCCAAAAGAACCTGAAACCCAATACAGTCAAGTGCGAGACGCTATCTTTTTAAAGCTGCCCCTCGGTCAGGGTGTCCAGCTGGAAATTACCGCTCTTGTCCCACAACCAGGTCTCGGTGTAGGTGACCTTGCCCAGGCGGGTGGGGGCCGGGAAGGGCGCTGCGGCGCGCACGGTGCGCTCGATCTCCTTGACCACCTCGGGCGCGTGGCGCGGTGCGCGCAGCCAGTTCAGGCGGTTGACCTTGCCATTGCGGTCGATGTCCACTTCGAGCACGCCGATGGCGTAGAGCTGCGGCGGGAGCTTGCCCTTGAAGATGCGTTCGCTGTTGAGGCCGTACAGGTGCGTGGCCCCGTCCTGGCGGTAGGCTTTGGGTGTGGCGGCGGCCGAGACGCGGGCCGAGCCGGCGGCAGCAGGCACGGGGCCCTTCACGCCAGGGGTTTCCGGGGCTGCCGGCGATCGGCTTTCCGGCTCGGGCGTCGGGGTGGGCTCAGGGCCGGATCTGCAGGCTGCGACCAGGGCGGCGCCGGCGGCCATGATGCCTGCCAGCAGCCAGTGGCTGCGCTTGCCGTTGGGGCCTGGGGGCGGGGTGTTGGACATGGTGGGGTGGCTCGTGGTGGGTGGCCGAAGGCGCTCGCCGTTCAGGCGGCGCCGCCGGGCCTGATGTCAGTACGAAAAGGACGATGGCGGTGGAACACTTGCGTTTGTTGCTGGAAGGCCTTGCGGCCGCGCCTGCCTGCCTGGTCAGGGTGGAGTCTACCCAAGGGTCCGTGCCGCGTGAACCCGGGGCCTGGATGGCCGTGTTTGCCGATGGGTTCGTGGGCACCATCGGCGGCGGGCACCTGGAGCACCAGGCTATGGCCGAGGCGCGCCGACGCCTGGCGGGCGTGCCGTCACCGGCGGGCGACGGCCCGATGCGCTTCGCACTCGGCCCTGCGCTGGGCCAGTGCTGCGGCGGGGTGGTGCACCTGGCGTTCGAGCTGCTGACCGCAGGCGACGCGCCCACGCTCGCCAAGCGCCTGGCGCCCCGCCTGCACCCGGTGGCGCTGTTCGGCGGCGGGCATGTGGGCTACGCGCTGGCGCGGGTGCTGGCGCCGCTGCCGTTTGCGCTGACCTGGATCGACAGCCGCGACGGGATCTTTCCGCAGCCTGCGCCGGATGGCGTGGCCTGCGAGCATTCGGACCCGGTGCAGATGGCGGTACCAGGGCTGGCACCGGGCACGCGCGTGCTGATCATGAGCTTCAGCCACGCCGAAGACCTGGACGTGGTGGCCGCCTGCCTGCGCCGCCAGCGGGAGCGGCAGGATTTGCCGTTCATCGGCCTCATCGGCAGCAAGACCAAGTGGGCGACTTTTTCGAACCGACTGCACGGACGCGGCTTTGTGCCGGAGGAGCTGGCGCAGGTCACCTGCCCGATCGGCGTCCCGGGTATTGGGGGCAAGGAGCCCGAGGTGATTGCGGTGGCGGTGGCTGCGCAGTTGCTGCAGACGCTGGGTTGAATTTTACGGAAGACGGTGCTGCGTTAGTGCGGCCCTTCGACAGGCTCAGGGTGAGCGGGCGGGGGGCGTTGGCAAGGGACTCGCGAGTCACCACCTCCCGTTCGGACTGAGCTTGTCGAAGGCAGGTTGCGGCCTGTGTGCGGCCCTTCGACAAGCTCAGGGTGAACGGTTTGGGGGGTGATGAGGCTCCGTATTTCATGCTCAGCACTCCACTCCCCGCATTCCCCTGGTCTGTGTTCCAAACTCCGTTCGGACTGAGCTTGTCGAAGTCGGGGCACGGTCTGCGTGCAGCCCTTCGACAGGCTGAGGGCGAACGGTTTTGGGGGAGCGCTGAGAACAGGGGTTCGCGTATCTGCACTCTCCCCGTTCGGACTGAGCTCGTCGAAGTCAGGGCGCAGCGTGGGCGAGCACTCCGCCGCCACGTGATGGCACTGTCACCCCTTCGCCCTCACTTCGCCCTCACTCCGCCGTTGCCCCCGACTTCTTCACCAGCGCCGCCCAGCGCGGTATCTCCTTGGCCATGTGCTCGCGCAGCTCCTCCGGCGTGCTGCCCACGATTTCCATGGCCAGCTGGTCGGTGAGCTTGGCTTTCACATCGGGCTGCTTCAGGGCCTTGACGATCTCGGCATGCAGCCGCTGGATGATGGGCCGGGGCGTTCCCTTCGGGACGTAGATCGCCTGCCACGACGACATCTCAAAGCCTGCGATGCCCGACTCGATCATGGTCGGCAGCTCGGGCGCCAGGGTGATGCGCTGGCCTGTGGTCACGGCCAGCAGCTTGAGCTTGCCGGCCTTGACCAGCGGCAGCGCGGCGGTGAGCTGGTCGAACATGAAGGGCACCTCGCCCGCTGCCACGTCGGTCATGGCGGGGGGCGTGCCCTTGTACGGTACGTGGGTCAGCGGCACGCCGATCAGGTCGGCCAGCATCTCGCCCGCCAGGTGGGTCGACGTGCCAGCGCCGGACGACGCGAACATCCGCTTGCTGGGGTCCTTCTTGAGCAGCGCGATGAGGTCGGCCACGGAGTTCACGCCCAGCTGTGCGTTGACGATGAGCACATTGGGCAGGCGCGCGACCAGCGTCACGGGCTCGAAGTCCTTCATGGGGTCGTAGGGCAGCTTCTTGTACAGGCTGGCGTTGATGGCATGCGTACTGATGGTGCCGCCGAACAGCGTGTAGCCGTCGGGCGCGGCCTTTGCCACGTAGGCCGCGCCGATGCCGCCGGCCTGGCCGGGCTTGTTCTCGACCACAACGGATTGCTTCAGGCTCTCCTGCAGCTTGTTGGCCACGGTGCGGCCCACGATGTCGGTGGAGCCGCCGGCAGTGAACGGCACCACGTAGGTGATGGGCTTGGCGGCGGGCCAATCCTGGGCCTGGGCGTGGGGTGTGCCCAGCAGGGCGAACAACAAGGCCAGCAGCGGGGCTGCGGCGCGGTGGATGGATGGCATGGTTTTGTCTCCGGGTGGTGGTGATGGTCGGGCGCCCTGGCGTTTTTCGCTCTGGGTGGGCTGCCCGGGTGGCTCAGAAGGTGAGCAAGTTTTTCAGCGCCCTTGTGCGGCGCGCCAGGTGGCGAAGTCGGTGCGCGCCTGCTCGTCGCTGGGCGGGTACAGGCCGATGATGGAGCGGCCACCCAGCACCTGTTCCTGCACGAAGTCCTCGAACACGGTCATCTCGGTGGCCTCGGCGGCAACCTCGTCGGCCAGGTGCGCAGGGATCACGATCACGCCTTCGGCGTCGCCCACGATCACGTCACCGGGGAACACGGGTGCATCGCCGCAGCCGATGGGGCCGTTGATCTCGATGGCTTCGTGCAGCGTGAGGTTGGTGGGCGCGCTGGGGCGTGCGTGGTAGGCGGGCATGCTGTACTTCGCAATGTCCGGACTGTCGCGAAAGCCGCCGTCGGTGACCACGCCCGCCACGCCGCGCTGCATGAGCCGCGCCACCAAAATGCCGCCGGCCGATGCCGCCCGCGCGTCTTTGCGGCTGTCGATGACCAGTACCGCGCCCACGGGGCATTGCTCCACGGCCACGCGCTGGGGGTGGTCGCGGTTCTGGAAGACACCGATGGGATTGCGGTCCTCCCGCGCGGGCATGTAGCGCAGGGTAAAGGCCTCGCCCACCATGTTGGGCAGGCCCGGGTTCAGGGGCAGCACGCCCTGGATGAACTGGTTGCGCAGGCCGCGCTTGAAGAGGGCGGTGCACAGCGTGGCGGTGCTGACCTTCGTCAGCAGCGCGCGGGTGGCGGGGGTCATGGGCATCAGCTCCGTTCAGAAAATGTCGGGTTCGGGAACCGCCTTGCCGAAGGTGGTTTCCAGGAAGTCGAAGTCGCAGCCCTCGTCGGCCTGCAGGATGTGCCGGCCGAACATCCAGCCGTAGCCGCGCTCGTAGCGCGGGGGCGGCGGCGTCCAGGCGCTGCGGCGTGCGGTGAGTTCGTCATCGGTGACCTCGAGGTGGATGGTGCGGGCAGGCACGTCCACCGTGATGCGGTCGCCGGTGCGCACCAGCGCCAGCGGGCCGCCCACCGCCGCCTCGGGCGAGCAGTGCAGCAGGCAGCCGCCGTAGCTGGTGCCGCTCATGCGGGCGTCGGACAGGCGCAGCATGTCTGTCACGCCTTGCTTGAGCAGCTTGGTGGGGATGGGCAGCATGCCCCATTCGGGCATGCCCGCACCGCGCGGGCCGGCGTTGCGCAGCACCAGGATGTCGTCGCCCTTGACGTCCAGGTCGGGGTCGTCCACCGCCTTCTTGAGCGAGGGGTAGTCGTCGAACACCAGCGCCCGGCCCGTGTGGCGCAGCAGGTGCGCCGCGCAGGCGCTGGGCTTGATGACCACGCCGTTGGGCGCCAGGTTGCCGCGCAGCACGGCCAGCGCGCCCTCGGCGTAGATGGGGTTGTCGATGGGGCGGATCACATCGTCGTGGTAGACCTCGGCGCCCGCGATGTTCTCGCCCAGGGTCTTGCCGTTGACGGTGAGCGCATCGGTGTGCAGGTGCCCGCGGATGCGCTCCAGCAGGGCGCGCAGGCCGCCTGCGTAGAAGAAATCTTCCATCAGGTAGGCGTCGCCGCTCGGGCGGATGTTGGCGATCACCGGCACGCGGCGGCTGGCCGCGTCGAAGTCGGCCAGGTCCACCGGATGCCCCGCGCGGCGCGACATGGCGATGAGGTGGATGATGGCGTTGGTCGAGCAGCCCATGGCCATCGCGCAGGCGATGCCGTTCTCGAAGTTGGCGCGGGTCAGCATCTTCGCGGGCGTGAGGTCGTCCCACACCATCTCGACGATGCGGCGCCCGCACTCGGCGCTCATGCGCACGTGGTTGGCGTCGGCCGCCGGAATGCTGGACGCGCCGGGCAGTGCCAGGCCCACGGCCTCGGCAATGCCCATCATGGTGGCAGCCGTGCCCATGGTCATGCAGGTGCCGTGGCTGCGCGCGATGCCGGCTTCCATCTCGTTCCAGGCCTGGTCGGACAAGCGGCCTGCGCGGCGCTCGTCCCAGTACTTGAAGGCGTCCGAGCCCGAGCCCAGCACCTTGCCGCGCCAGTTGCCGCGCAGCATGGGGCCGGCCGGCAGGTAGATGAAGGGCAGGCCCATGCTGAGCGCGCCCATGGTCAGGCCCGGCGTGGTCTTGTCGCAGCCGCCCATCAGCACGGCGCCGTCCACCGGGTGGCTGCGCAGCAGCTCTTCGGTCTCCATCGCCAGAAAGTTGCGGTACAGCATGGTGGTGGGCTTGACCATGCTCTCGCTCAGCGAGATGGCCGGCAGCTCCAGCGGAAAGCCGCCCGCCTGCAGGATGCCGCGCTTGACGTCGTCCACCCGCTGCTTGAAGTGCGAGTGGCACTGGTTGGCGTCGCTCCAGGTGTTGATGATGGCGATGACGGGCTTGCCCATCCAGTCGTCGTAGCCGTAGCCCATCTGCAAGACGCGCGAGCGGTGGCCGAAGGAGCGGAAGTCGTCCGCAGCGAACCAGCGGGCGCTGCGCAAGGAATCTGGGGTGCGTCGGGTCATCGTGGTGCATTAAAACACTAATATATCACTCGTGCAATGCGAGAATCTTCCGATGTCTTTGACCCGCAAAATCAAGCTGGACCGCTCGCGCCTGGCCGCCCCCCAGGTGCTGGAAACGCTGCGCCACGCCATCCTGTCGCTGGAGTTGGCGCCGGGCGCCGTGCTGGTGCGCAGCGAGCTGGCCCAGCAGTTCGGCGTGAGCCAGACGCCCGTGCGCGAAGCGCTGCTGCGGCTGGAAGAAGAGGGACTGGTGGACGTGTTCCCCCAGCACGCCACGCTGGTCTCGCGCATCGACGTGGCGGCGGCGCGCGAGGCGCATTTTCTGCGGCGCTCCATCGAACTCGAAATCCTGCACCAGCTCGCGGCTGAGGCGCCGCCGGGCCTGCTGACGCAACTGGAGGCGCAGATCGCGCTGCAGGCATCGCTGGCTGCGGCGCAGCGCTACGGCGACTTTGTGGATGCCGACCGGCGCTTTCACCAGCTCATGTACGAGGCTGCGGCGGTGCCGGGGCTGTGGGTTCTGGTTGAGAGATCGTCCGGCCATGTGGACCGGCTGCGCCGCCTGCACCTGCCCACGGCGGGCAAGACCGAGGCCATCCTGGCGGACCACCGTGCCATCGTGGCGGCCATCGGCCAGGGCGACGCGGCACGCGCCCAGCAGGCCGCGCGGGACCACTTGTCGGGCACGCTGAGTGCGGTGGACGCCATCTGCGCGCAGTACCCAGACTACATTGCGGCAGACCGCTGACCGGCCGTCTGCCGCTATCCTCGGGACAACCCGGGGGTTTGCCTGCTGGCTTCCAAGGCGGAAAGTGCATACACTTCGTGTCCACAAACAGTGGTCGCAGCGGTGCCCCGGCATGCCAATTGCATGCCAAGGTGCGCGACCTTCTGGAGCGTGTCGGCGATCTGCCCGTTGTGGAAGATCACCCGCCCGTTCTGTCTTGCTCAGAGCGCCCGCAGTGGTGAGCAGGTTGCACACAGGCGGCGCGCCCTGCGCCGCCAAAGTTGATTGAGAGATTTCCATGGAAAGCTACTTTCTCGACTGGGCCAACCTGCTGCTGCGCTGGGTCCATGTCATCACCGCCATCGCCTGGATCGGCTCGTCGTTCTACTTCGTCTTTCTGGACAGCAGCCTCACGCCGCCCGAGGATGAAGACCTGAAAAAGCAGGGCGTCTCCGGCGAGCTCTGGGCCGTGCACGGCGGCGGGTTCTACCACCCGGTCAAGTTCGCCGTCTCACCCCCCAAGCTGCCCGGCCACCTGCACTGGTTCTTCTGGGAGAGCTACAGCACCTGGATCAGTGGCTTTGCGCTGTTCACGGTGTCGTACCTGTACAGCGCCAGCACGTACCTCATCGACAAGTCGCGCATGGACTGGGCCCCCGCCACTGCCATCGTGGTGGCACTGGCGTTCTTCGTGGTGTTCTGGCTGCTGTACGACGCCATCTGCCGCATCTTCGGCCAGAAGAAGAACGGGGACGCCATCGTGGGCGCGCTGGTGTTCGGGCTGGTGTGCATCGCATCGTGGCTGGCGTGCCACTGGTTTGCCGGTCGCGCCGCCTTCCTCTTGGTGGGCGCGATGATCGCCACCGCGATGAGCGCCAACGTGTTCTTCTGGATCATCCCCGGCCAGCGCACCGTGATCCGCCAGATCCGCACCGGCCAGGACGTGGACCCCATCCACGGCAAGCGCGGCAAGCAGCGCAGCGTGCACAACACCTACTTCACGCTGCCTGTGCTGTTTGCGATGCTGAGCAACCACTACAGCTTCACCTGGAGCCACCCGCAGAACTGGCTGGTGCTGATCCTGATGATGTTCGCCGGCGCCGCCATCCGCCAGTTCTTCGTGGCGCGCCACGGCTACAAGCTGGGCCGCAACGGCAACCCGTTGCCGTACGCGCTGGTGGGGGTGGTGGTCATCCTGGGCGTGATCGCGTGGATGCGGCCTGCGCCGGTGGTGGCTACGGCAACACCCGCAGCGCCCGAGGTATCCACAGCGCCTGCTGCGGCAGCGTCTGCTTCTGCCGCTGCCAATGGGAGTGCTACTTTTTCGATAGCTGGTAGCGCAAGCGGATCCAGCGGTAGCGGCCAAAATGACTATGCAACACTGCAACCCGTGCTGGCCCAGCGCTGCTACATGTGCCACGGCGAGCAGGTGCAGATGAAGAACCTGCGGCTGGACGCGCCCGCCAGCGTCAAGCAGCATGCGCAGGCCATCTACCAGCAGGTAGTGGTGCAGAAGTTGATGCCGATGAACAATGCGACCGGCATGACGGATGCGGAGCGGGCGCTGGTCAAGCGGTGGTTCGAGGCGGGGGCGGTGACGGGGCCTTGAGATGGCTCGGCTCGTCCACCTTGCGCGTCTGCTGGCTAATGTTATCCGTCCACCTCAAACTCAGCGGCTCCGGAGGACACAGATACATACGGAGCCACCGCCTTGAGCGCTGTGACTACCTTTATAGCGGGTGTGCCGTTGACACGAATCGTGGCGATTCCCTCACTAATCTCCATGTGCACCCGGACGGCTGAGCCAAGAGGTACGTTCTGGATGGACCGAACTTCAACTTCCTTACCGTCTGCGATGTGTCGGAAGCCGACTACCAAATAGTCATCGGACGGGCGGTTTCGGACGGCCAGTACATGCACGCTGTCATTGCGGTTCGTACCTTGATGCAGGCCCATATACGCTGCGGGAGGCCATTTGGCTGATGTATCGAATTCGACAATCCGAAATTCGCCGCGGATCGATGCGGCAGTACTTGCAGGGCCCGTAGAGGTTGCATCGAATTGCCCTCTCCTCTTTACCAGG
>Ga0209023_10005537_pt1 | contig 13753 bp, 9 predicted proteins | sample LakOneMetagenome_FD_187468 | JGI IMG/M metagenome (GOLD analysis project Ga0209023, IMG submission 187468) | Freshwater and sediment microbial communities from Lake Erie, Canada (SPAdes) (version 2) | ecosystem: Environmental > Aquatic > Freshwater > Lentic | place: Lake Erie, Canada | collected...
GGCGTGCTGATGGCGCGCTACCGCCTGAAGGAAGAAGAAGCCTACGGCCGCCTGCGCAGCCTGGCGATGAACAAGAACCTGAGACTGGCCGAGGTCGCGCAGCGCATCCTCGACGTCGAGGACCTGCTGGGCTAGGCCCGGCATACGAGAGGAATCAGATGACAGCGTTGCCGGGGCAGGGCGTCCATGCGGGCGGATCGGATCGGCCGGAAAAGCCGGTATTGAAAGTCGGCTTCATGCCGCTGGCCGATTGCGCGCCGCTGGTGATGGCATCGGTGCTCGGCTTCGACGAGAAGTACGGCATCCGCCTGGCGCTCGAACGCCAGCATTCCTGGTCGGCCATGCGCGACCGCCTGCATACCGGCGAACTCGATGCGGCCCAGGCTTTGTACGGCCTGTTGTATGGCCTGCAGATGGGCGTCGGCTCGGCGCCGCGCGACATGGCCGTGCTCATGAACCTGAACCAGAACGGCCAGTCCATCGTGCTGTCGCGTGCGCTGGCCGAACGTGGCGCGCGCGACGGCGCCGGCCTGGCCGCGCTGATGCGTTCTGAGCCGCGCCGGTATACCTTCGCCCATACCTTCCCGACCGGGAACCACGCCATGTGGCTGTGCTACTGGCTGGCCGCCGCCGGCATCGATCCGCTGAAGGATGCGCAGCTGGTGACGGTGCCGCCGGGGCAGATGGCGGCCAACCTCGAGGCCGGCCACATGGATGGCTTCTGCGCCGGCGAGCCCTGGAGCCGGCGTGCGCTGCAGTGCGGCGCCGGTGCGCTGGTCGCACCCAGCAGCCAGGTCTGGCCCGACCATCCGGGCAAGGCGCTGGGTGCGCGCGCCGATTTCGTCGCGGCGCATCCGCACGCCTGCCGCGCCCTGGTCGCGGCCCTGCTCGACACGGCGCGCTGGCTCGACGCTTCGCCGGTGAACCGCGAGGCGGCGGCCGAAGTGCTTGCCAGCGCCGCCTACATCAACACGGGCGTGGACGTGCTGCGGGCCTGCCTGCTGCCGCGCCGTGCGGACTGGCCTGCGCTGCGCTTCTTCGGCGACGGCGCGGCCACCTTCCCCTGGCTGTCCGACGGCATTTGGTTCCTGACCCAGCAGCGGCGCTGGGGTTTGCTGCCCGGCGATCCGGATTACCTGGGCGTGGCGGCGCGGGTCAACCAGATCGACTTGTACCGCGAGGCGGCGCAACTGACGGGCGTTGCCGTGCCCGATGAGGCGATGCGCAGCGCCACGCTGATCGATGGCCGGGTCTGGGACGGCAGCGATCCGGCCGCTTACGCGCGCTCGTTCGCGATCCACAACTTGCGGTAAGCAGGGCGAGCACGGTGCGCCGCGGCGCATCATTTTCGCGCATGGTGCACTGCAATGAGGCGCACCCGGCTGCAGCACTCGGGCCTATGCCCCGGGACTTCGCTGGCACGGCTCTTGCAAACCCTGATGACAGGATCAACGGCGATCCCTTCACATTCCAGCCAGCCCACCGATGGGCTGGCACCCGGACAAAGGCGTCCGCACTCCAGGGTCTCGACCCTGGAATGCGGACGTTTTTTTTTCGTTTGTCAGTTTAAGAACGAGGGACGATCATGGCCAGCAAAGCAAGCAGTATCCAGCTCTTCACTTTCCACACGCCGCAGATGCGCGCCTTCCACCTGACCTGGGTGGCCTTCTTCATCTGCTTCTTCGCCTGGTTCGCCTGTGCGCCGCTGATGCCGGTCATCAAGGGCGAGTTCGGCCTGTCGATGGCGCAGATCGCCAACATCAACATCGCCGCCGTGGCCATCACGATCCTGGTGCGGCTGGTGGTCGGCCCGCTGTGCGACCGCTACGGTCCGCGTAAAACCTATACCGGCCTGCTGCTGCTCGGCGCCATCCCCGTGATCGGCGTGGCCCTGGCCCAGAGCTACGAAAGCTTCCTCCTGTTCCGCCTTGGGATCGGCGCCGTCGGCGCCAGCTTCGTCATTACCCAGTACCACACCTCGGTGATGTTCGCGCCGAAAGTGGTGGGCACGGCGAACGCCACCGCGGCCGGCTGGGGCAATGCCGGCGGCGGCGCGGCGCAGGCGCTGATGCCGCTGCTGCTGGGCGCCATCGTCATGGCCGGCGTGAGCGAAACCCTGGGCTGGCGCGTGGCGCTGGTGGTGCCGGGCATGGCGATGCTGGTGATGGCCTTCGTCTACTGGCGCTATACCCAGGACTGCCCGGCGGGTAACTTCAGCGATCTGCGCAAGGCCGGCGTCGCCTTCGAATCCGGCGGCAAGGGCGGCTGGGCGAGCTTCCGCGCCGCCTGCCGCAATCACCGCGCCTGGCTGCTGTTCGTCACCTACGGCGCCTGCTTCGGCATCGAGATCTTCATCCACAACATCGCCGCCGTGTACTACGTCGAGCATTTCGGCTTGTCGCTGGGCGCGGCAGGCCTTGCGGCCGGCAGCTTCGGCCTGCTGGCGCTGTTTGCCCGTGCCCTCGGCGGCTGGATGTCGGACCGCTTTGCCGCACGCGGCGACCTGAACAGCCGCGTGACCGTGCTGTTCCTGCTGATGATCGGCGAGGGGCTTGGTCTCTTGTGGTTCGCGAATGCCGACGGCGTCGCCTTTGCCCTGGTTGCGATGCTGTGCTTCGGCCTGTTCACCCACATGGCTTGCGGCGCCACCTATGCGCTGGTGCCTTTCGTGGCGCCAACGGCGCTGGGCGGGGTGGCCGGCATCGTCGGCGCCGGCGGCAACGTGGGCGCGGTGCTGGCGGGCTTCCTGATGAAAGGGACGGGTGACCTGCGCCAGACCCTCATCATCCTCGGCGTGCTGGTGGTGGCGTCGAGCCTGTGTGCGATCGGCGCCCGCTTCGGTAGCGCAGCCGTTGCCACCCCCGCAGCCAGCGCCGCCTGAGGAGTTGAACATGAAGATCATCGTCATCGGCCACGGCATGGTGGGCCACAAGTTCGTCGAATCCCTGGCTGCCGCTGCGCCGCACCTGCACATCACCGTGCTCGGCGAAGAGCCGCGCCCGGCCTACGACCGCGTGCACCTGTCCGAGTTCTTTGCCGGGAAGACGGCGGACGACCTGTCGCTGGTCGCGCCCGGTTTCTTCGAGCGTCCGAACCTGGAGCTGAAGCTGAACGCCAGGGTGGCCGGCATCGACCGCGCGGCGCATGTCGTGACGCTGGCCGATGGCGAGACGCTGGCCTACGACAAGCTGGTGCTGGCCACCGGCTCGTCTCCCTTCGTGCCGCCGGTACCGGGGCGCGACCGTGCGGACTGCTTCGTCTACCGCACCATCGAAGACCTGGAAGCGATGCGCGAGTGCGGCGCGCGCTCGCGCAGCGGTGTCGTGGTCGGCGGCGGCCTGCTGGGCCTGGAATGCGCCAAGGCCTTGCGCGACCTCGGCCTGGAAGCCCACGTGGTCGAATTCGCGCCGCGCCTGATGGCGGTACAGGTGGACGATCCCGGCGCGCGCGTGCTGCGCGGCCGTATCGAGGAACTGGGCGTGCGCGTCCACACCGGCAAGAACACGCTCGCCATCGTCGATGGTGCCGACGCCACCCATCGCATGGAATTCGCCGACGGCAGCGCACTCGAAACCGACATGATCGTGTTCTCGGCCGGCATCCGCCCGCGCGACGAACTGGCGCGCGCCGCCGGCCTGGCGCTCGGTCCGCGCGGCGGTGTCGCCATCGATGCCAACTGCCTGAGCTCGGACCCCGACGTCTACGCCGTCGGCGAATGCGCGGCCTGGAATGGGCAGGTCTACGGCCTGGTGGCGCCGGGCTACGACATGGCGCGCACCGCCGCCCGTCACGTGCTGGGTGCACCGGGCGGCTTTGCCGGCGCCGACCTCAGCACCAAGCTGAAGCTGATGGGCGTGGACGTGGCCAGCATCGGCGACGCCCACGGCGCGGCAAGCGGCAGCCGCAGCTACCAGTTCCTCGACGAGCGCAAGCAGACCTATAAGAAGATCGTCGTCTCGGATTGCGGCAAGCGCCTGCTGGGCGCGGTGCTGGTCGGCGAGGCCGCGCAGTACGGCACGCTGCTGCAGATGGCGCTGAACGGCATGCCGCTGCCGGACGCGCCCGAGTTCCTGATCCTGCCGCAGCTTGAGGGCGCGCCGCAGCGCAGCCTGGGTGTCGATGCCTTGCCGGCCAGCGCCCAGGTCTGCTCCTGCAACGATGTCTCGAAAGGCACGCTGTGCGAAGCGGTGGCGAACGGCGCCGCCAGCATCGGCGCGCTGAAGAAATGCACCGGCGCCGGTACCGCCTGCGGCGGCTGCGTGCCGCTGGTGACGCAGGTACTGAACGCCGAGCTGGCAAAGCAGGGCGTGGCGGTGAGCCGGGCATTGTGCGAACACTTCGCCTACTCGCGCCAGGAACTGCACCACCTGGTGCGCGTCGGCCGCATCCGCAGCTTCGGCGAACTGCTGGAGCGCCACGGCACGGGCCTGGGCTGCGAAGTCTGCAAGCCGGTGGCGGCCAACATCCTGGCTTCGACCTGGAACGACTTCGTCCTCAAGCCCGAGCACGCCAGCTTGCAGGATTCGAACGACTACTTCCTCGGGAATATCCAGAAGGACGGCACCTACTCGGTGGTGCCGCGCATGCCGGGCGGGGAGGTGACGGCCGACGGCCTGATCGCGGTGGGCCAGATCGCCAAGAAGTACGGCCTGTACACCAAGATCACCGGCGGCCAGCGCGTCGACCTGTTCGGCGCGCGCGTCGAGCAGTTGCCGCCGATCTGGGAAGAGCTGATCGCGGCCGGCTTCGAGTCCGGCCACGCCTACGGCAAGTCGCTGCGCACGGTGAAATCCTGCGTCGGCTCGACCTGGTGCCGCTTCGGCGTGGGCGACAGCGCAGGCTTTGCCATCGCACTCGAGAACCGCTACAAGGGCCTGCGCACGCCGCACAAGGTGAAGTTCGGCGTCTCCGGCTGCACCCGCGAATGCGCCGAGGCGCAAGGCAAGGACGTTGGCCTGATCGCCACCGAAAAGGGCTGGAATTTGTACGTGTGCGGCAACGGCGGCATGAAGCCGCGCCACGCCGAGCTGCTGGCGAGCGGACTCGATGAAGCGGCGGTGGTGCAGCTGGTCGACCGCTTCCTGATGTTCTATGTGCGCACCGCCGACCGCCTGCAGCGCACCAGCACCTGGCGCGAGAACCTGGAAGGCGGGTTGGATTACCTGAAAGGGGTGGTGGTGCAGGACAGCCTGGGCATCGGCGCGGAACTGGAAAGCGAGATGCAGCACGTGGTCGACACCTATGCCTGCGAATGGAAGAACGCGGTCGAGGACCCGGAGGTGCGCAAGCGCTTCCGCACCTTCGTGAACAGCGACGCGCAGGATGCGAACGTCGTGTTCATGCCCGAGCGCGGCCAGATCCGCCCGGCCACCATTGAAGAACGCCGCCGCACGATACCCATCGTGGCGTCGGCCTGAGGAGAACGCCATGCATCGAGACCTTCCATTGCAGGAGTGGAGCGCCGTGTGCGCAGTCGACGACATCGTGCCGGATACCGGCGTTTGTGCGCTGCTCGGCGGGCGCCAGGTGGCCGTGTTCCGGGTGGGCGCGGAGCGCCTGTTCGCCATCGATAACTACGACCCGCACTCGCATGCTGCCGTGCTCTCGCGTGGACTGGTCGGCAGCATCGGCGAACGCATCGTCGTCGCGTCGCCGATCTACAAGCAGCATTTCGACCTGGCGACCGGGGAATGCCTGGAATCCGAAGCGCATTCGGTGACCAGCTATCCGGTACGGGTCGAGAACGGCACCGTGTGGGTGGCTGCATGAAGCCGCGCCTGGTCGTGGTCGGCAACGGCATGGCCGGCATGCGCACGGTCGAGGAAGTGCTGAAGCTCGCCCCCGACCTGTACGACATCACCGTCTTCGGCGCCGAGCCGCACGGGAACTACAACCGCGTGCTGCTCTCGCCGCTGCTGGCGGGCGACAAGGCGGTGGACGAGATCATGATCCACCCGCGCGCCTGGTACGACGAGCACGGCGTCACCCTGCATGCGGGCGACCCGGTGGTGCGCATCGACCGCAAGCGGCGCGTGGTGGTGGCCGCTTCAAGCCGGGAGGCGCCCTACGACCGGCTGCTGCTGGCCACCGGCTCGACACCCTTCATGCTGCCGGTGCCCGGCGCCGAGCTGGCCGGCGTGGTCGGTTTTCGCGATCTGCACGACGTCGACACCATGCTGGCCGCAGCCCGGCGCGGCGGAAGGGCGGTGGTGATCGGCGGCGGCCTGCTCGGGCTGGAAGCCGGGCATGCCCTGCAGCGGCGCGGCATGGACGTCACCGTGGTGCACGTGGCGTCCAGCCTGATGAACCAGCAGCTCGACGGCGAGGCAGGCAAGCTGCTCAAGGAATCGCTGGAACGCGCCGGCCTGCGCATCCTGCTCGACGCCCAGACCACGGCCCTCGTCGGCACGGGGAAGGTGGAAGCGGTGTGCTTCGCCGATGGCGCCGAGCTGCCGGCGGACCTGGTGGTGATGGCGGCCGGCGTGCGTCCGAACGTGGCGCTGGCGCGTGCGGCCGGGCTGCATTGCGAACGCGCCATCGTGGTCGACGACACCCTGCAGACCTACGACCCGCGCATCTATGCCGTCGGCGAATGCGTGCAGCACCGCCGCGCCACCTTCGGGCTGGTGGCGCCGGTGTGGGAACAGGCGCGCGTCTGCGCCGCCCACCTGGCCGGCGCCGGACACCGCCGCTACGTGCAGGCCGCCACCGCCACCAAGCTGAAGGTGACGGGCATCGATTTGTACTCGGCCGGCGACATCGCAGGACGCGAGGGCAGCGAGGAACTGGTGCTGCGCGACCGCCGTGCCGGCGTGTATAAACGCCTGGTGCTCGATGGCGCGCGCCTGTCTGGCGCCGTGCTGGTCGGCGACGTGGCCGACGGTCCCTGGTATTTCGACCTGATCCAGCGCGGCGCCGACGTCTCGGCCTTCCGCGAGCAGTTGCTGTTCGGCCGCGCCCTGTGCGCGCAGGCCGCCTGAAAGGACACACATGGACATGAGCCTGCCCGTATCGACGGTGCGCACCACCTGCCCGTATTGCGGCGTCGGCTGCGGCGTGAAAGCAAACGTGAAACCCGGCACGATCCCCATCGTTTCAGGCGATGCGGACCACGCCGCCAACCGCGGCCGCCTGTGCGTAAAGGGTGCGGCGCTGGGCGAGACCCTGGGCCTGGACGGCCGCCTGCTGTATCCGCAACTGCGCGAGAACGGCGAACTGCGTCGCGCCGGCTGGGACGAGGCGATCGGCCACGTGGCCGGCGGGCTGGCGAGCATCATCGCCGAGCATGGGCCGGATGCGGTGGCCTTCTACGTATCGGGCCAGATCCTCACCGAGGATTACTACGTCGCCAACAAGTTCATGAAGGGCTATATCGGCAGCGCGAATATCGACACCAATTCGCGCCTGTGCATGTCGTCGTCGGTGGCAGGGCACAAGCGCGCATTCGGCGAAGACATCGTGCCCGGCTGTTACGAAGATTTCGAGCTGGCCGACATGGTCGTGCTGGCCGGCTCGAACGCGGCCTGGTGCCATCCGACCCTGTTCCAGCGCATCCTGCGCGCCAAGGAAGCGAAACCGTCGCTGCAGATCGTCGTCATCGATCCGCGCCGCACGGCGACCTGCGAATTGGCCGACCTGCACCTGCCGATCAAGCCGGGCACGGACGTGTGGCTGTTTAACGGCCTGCTGGCCTACCTGGCGCGCGAAGGCGCGGCCGACCAGGACTATGTCGCGGCGCATACCGAAGGACTGGATGCGGCGCTGGCTGCCGCACGGATCGAGATCGAGGAGGTAGCGCGTGCCTGCCGCGTCGACCCGCGCGCCGTGCGTGCTTTCTATGAAAGCTTTGCCGCCACGCGCAAGGTGGTCACCGCGTATTCGCAGGGCGTGAATCAATCGTCGAGCGGCACCGACAAGGTCAACAGCATCATCAACTGCCACCTGCTCACCGGCCGCATCGGCCAGCCCGGCATGGGACCGTTCTCGCTCACCGGACAGCCGAATGCGATGGGCGGGCGCGAAGTCGGCGGCCTGGCCAACATGCTGGCGGCGCACATGGAGCTCGACAACGCGCAGCACCGCGAGCTTGTCCGCAGCTTCTGGAACGCGCCGCGCATCGCCTCCAAACCCGGCCTGAAGGCGGTCGACCTGTTCCGCGCGATAGAAGAGGGAACGGTGAAAGCCGTATGGATCATGGCGACCAATCCGCTGGTCAGCCTGCCCGATGCCGACCGGGTGCGCCGCGCGCTCGACAAATGCGAACTGGTGATCGCCAGCGACATCGTGCTCGATACCGACACGAATGTCCGGGCCGACGTGCTGCTGCCCGCGTTGGCCTGGGGCGAAAAGGATGGCACGGTGACCAATTCCGAACGCCGCATCTCGCGCCAGCGCGCTTTTCTGCCGGCGCCGGGCGAAACGCGCGCCGATTGGCAGGCCTTGTGCGCGGTGGCGCGGCGCATGGGCTACAGCGGTTTCGACTACACGTCGGCGCACGAGATCTTCGACGAACATGCGCGCCTGTCGGGCTGGCGCAATGGGGGAGAGAACGCGCGCCTGTTCGATCTGTCCGGCCTCGCGGGCATTGGCCGCGCAGCCTACGATGCGCTCGAACCCGTGCAATGGCCGGTCACGCCGCACGCTAGTGATGGCAGCACGCGCCTGTTCGGCGACGGTGTGTTCGCCTGGCCGAACGGCAAGGCGCGCTTCATCGCCACCGTGCCGCGCGCACCGGTCAACGCAGCGGGTGGTGAGTACCCACTTGCGCTGAACACGGGCCGCGTGCGCGACCAATGGCACACGATGACCCGTACCGGCAAGTCGCCGCGCCTGGGCAGCCATGTGGCCGAACCCTTCATCGACCTGCATCCGCACGATGCCCTGCTGTGCGGCGTGCGCGAAGGCGAACTGGCGCGCGTAAGCAGCCGCTGGGGCGCGATGGTAGGGCGCGTGACGCACAGCGGCGGCATCGCGCGCGGCGGCGCTTTCGTGCCGATTCACTGGAGCGGGCCGACAGCCTCGGATGCGCGCGTCGGGGCGATCGTCAATCCGGTGGTCGATCCGGTGTCGGGCGAGCCGGAGTTCAAGCACACGCCGGTGAAGGTCGAGCCGTTTGTGGTGGAGTGGCAGGCGTTTGTGTTGAGCCTGACGGCGCCGCAACTGGACGCGCTGACCTGGTGGACAAGGGTGCAGGGCGAGGGCTACCTGCGTTTCGAGGCGGGCGGTCGCGGCACAGTGGGTGGGGAATGGGCGCGTGCGTTATTGGGCGTGGAGGATGACGCGGACTGGATCGAGTACGAGGACCGCAGCGCGGGCGTGTATCGGGCGGCGTATCTGGTGGATGGACGCTTGCAGGCGTGCGTGCTGGTGGCGAAAGCAGGGACGCTGCCGCCGCGCGACTGGCTCGGTGGCCTGTTCGCGCAGGAGGTCCTGGGTGCGGGTGAGCGTGCGGTGCTGCTGGCGGGGCGGCCCGCAGAGGCCAGCGCCGACGCGGGGCCGACCGTGTGCTCATGCTTTGGGGTGGGACGCAATGCAATTTGCGCGGCGATCCGGGAGAAGGGGCTGCGCACGGCAGGGGAGGTGACGGCCTGTTTGAAGGCGGGCGGGAATTGCGGGTCCTGTTTGCCGGAGATTGGCAAGCTGCTGACGATCACCCCGTAGGGTGGGCCGGGCCGCGCAAGGCACTCCGTGCCCACGCGGTTACGTGCTTGTCCGGAGCCTGCGGCGGCGATGATTCGCTCTGCGGCGTGTCCGTGGATGGTGACGCTAACGTGGCGCTTTTGAATCAGCCAACGCTATGCGGCATTCGCGTTGTTAAGTACTCAAACCATGATCATCGTTCCGCGTGGGCACGAGTGCCCACCGTACGAACGCGGCTGTCGACGCCAAAAACGAAGGCGTGTGCTGAACTGACAATCGCAAAAAAAGCGCAGCCTCGGCTGCGCTTCGTCTTCACTGCCTATCAACTACCGATTAACGGTTGGCGAAATAGCGCAGTTCTGCTGCCAGGTTCGGCGAGTGCGCTTCCGACTCGGCTGCCAGTGCCAGCATCTCGCGGCGGCCTGCCAGTGCGTCGTCGCGGCGAACGAACCAGCCGCCGTGTGCGGTGAACAGCTCTTCGCAGAAGTTACGTGCTGCGATGAACAGGGCGCCGATGTCGTGGCGCAGGGTTGGCTCTTGAGCCTGGGTGATCGTTGCTGCGTTCATGGTGAACTCCGTAAATATACTGTGATGTTGCGGTGCAGTATAAATTCCTTGAGTCCATAAATAAACTTTCGATTCGTGATACCAGCGATACGGAAACCGCATAATGTTGCGGTGCCGCAACTCATCCGTTTACACGTCGTCCTTTGCCTTGCCGTTCCCCAGCAAGCGATCCTTGACAGTCAATAAACGCTGCACCTTGGCGCCCATCTTCATCAACTGCGCCAGCGATTCCGGCGACAGGCGCTGCAGGTCGTCGAACCAGTTGTTCGCCAGGTCGACCAGCTCATGCATCTCGCCCATGCGCTGCTGGGCAAACATGTCCTCGGGCGTCTTGGCCTTGACCAACAGCGATTCGCGCAGCACCGACAGGGTCGGCGCCACCTCGCGCCGGCGCCGCTCGGCCGCCACCACGCGGAAGATTTCCCATACGTCGCCGAGCGACGTGAAGTATTCGCGGCGGTCGCCAGGAATGCGGCTCATGCGCACCAGGCCCCAGGATTGCAATTCCTTCAAGCCGATGCTGACGTTCGAGCGCGAGATGCCGAGCTTTTCGCCGATGTCGTCCGCATGCAACTGTTGTTCGGTCACGAAGAGCAGGGCGTAGATTTGCCCCACGGTGCGGTTGATGCCCCAGCGGCTACCCATTTCGCCGAAGTGGCTGACAAAACTCTGGACTAGTGGCGTCACGTTGAGAACTTTTCGAAGATTTGGAAAGTTCGATTATCTCACGCACCGGGCGGAGACACGCGGACAGCCATCGCTGCGGCGCACCAATTCCCGACTAAGACACTGGCCTTTTCGTGACAAGTGAACATTTCCGCTGCATACTTTCACTGTTTTCTGAAAATTCAGAAGTTTTTACAAGTTGTGAAACTTGTGCGGCACAGGATATATCCCGGCCGGTAACACCGCAGAGCTGAGAGAATGGATTCGCACCGTACCCGTTGTACCGTTTTCCAAACCGCCACCCAGGCGGTCCCGCGCGGCCATTCCCTGCCTGTCCCCGACACCTTTTCCGATCCGGGAAGACAGTTCGCCAACGCGGCCTGGTGCATCCACGCCGGCCGCTCGCCGCCACCCTGAAGCGGTAACCCGAAACAGCGGCTCGCCCGGTAACCCAGGCGCCGCATTCCAGAATCCCCCGGAGAAGAACCATGCTCTTGAACAGACGCCGTGGCGCGGCCGCGCACGCCCCTGCAGCGCAGGACCAGGCCAGCAAGACACGACCCCAGCCCGCCGGCAGCCGCCGCGGCGCGCTGGCGCAGGCCGCCGCCGCGCTGCTGTGGATCGCCCAGGCTGCGCTGCTGGCGCTGTCCGTCGGCCGGCTCGCCGATGGCGCCGGCCTGGATGCGGTAACCGTCCCGGCGCCGGGCTTCCTGCTACTGGGCGTCGCTCGCGCCAGCCTCGATGCCTGGGGCGCGCGCCGCGTGTTCACCGCCGCGCGTACTTGGCTGAGCGATCTGCGCGCTGGCGCCGCCGACGCCCTGGCGCGCCGCTCACCGCTGGACCGGGCCCGCCCTGCCTCGGGCCAGGCCGCCAGTATCCTGGCCGAGCAGGCCGAGGCCGTGCTGCCCTGGCTGCTGCGCTACCAGGGCGCGCGCTGGCGCGTGATGCTGGTGCCGCCGGTGATCGCACTCGTGGTCGGCTATTTTTCCTGGGCGGCGGCGCTGATCCTGGTGCTGGCCGCGCCGCTGATCCCCCTCTTCATGGCCGTCATCGGCTGGCGCGCCAAGGCCGCCAGCGAAGCGCAGCTGCAGCTGGTGGGCGGCATGAACGGCTTCCTGCTCGACCGCCTGCGCGGCCTGTCGACCCTGCGCGCGCTCGGCGCCGTCGACGCCACCGCGCGCCGCCTGCACGACACTGCCCAGGCCCTGCGCCAAGGCACCATGCGCGTGCTGCGCATCGCCTTCCTGTCGTCCACCGCGCTGGAACTCTTCTCGGCCCTGGCCGTTGCCCTGGTGGCGGTGTACGTCGGCTTCCATCTGCTCGGCCAGATCGACGGCGGCAGCTGGGGCGTGCGCCTGAGCCTGGAGCAGGGCATGTTCATCCTGATGCTGGCGCCCGCCTTCTTCGAGCCGCTGCGCGACCTGGCCGCAGCCTGGCACGACAAGGCGGCAGGCGAAGCCGCGTTCGAGGCGCTGAGCAGATTGCAGGACGCGGCGCCCAGCCTGCCGGGCGCCCTGAACGGCACGCAGGAAGCGGCGAGCGGCATCGCCGCGCCGGGCCTGGCCATCGCCGGCCTGCGCTTTGCCCATCCTGGCGAAGCGCCGCTGTTCGACGGCTTCACGCTCGACGTCGCGCCCGGCGAGCACATCGCCCTGGTCGGCGCCAGCGGCAGCGGCAAGAGCACGCTGCTGTCGCTGGTGGCCGGCCTGGCCCAGGCGCAGGGCGGCAGCATCCGCATCGGCGGCGCCAGTCTTGACGACACCAGCGCCGCCGGCCTGCGTACGCGCATGGCCTGGGTCGGCCAGAAGCCCCACGTGTTCGCCGGCACCGTGCGCGGCAACGTCGCACTGGGCCGTCCGGGCGTGACGCCGCTGGCGGTGACGGCGGCGGTGCGCCGCGCCGGCCTGGCCGATGTCGAACACGCCGCGCCGCATGAAGCGCTGGGCGAGGGCGGCACCGGCCTGTCCGGCGGAGAACTGGTGCGCCTGGCCCTGGCGCGCGCCGCCGTCGCCCCGCAGGCCAGCCTGCTGCTGGCCGACGAACCCACCGCCCACCTCGACCGCGAAACGGCCGCCGGCGTGGTCGACGCGCTGCTCGACCTGGCGCGCGGCCGCACCCTGGTCGTCGCCACCCATGACCTGGCCCTGGCCGCCCGCATCGGCCGCATCGTACAAATCGGCCAGCACGGCGTTGCGAAGGAAGCAGCATGAAACACGACAACGACTTCAACACCGTGCTGCGCCTCTTCCTGCGCAGCGATGCACGCCGCCTGCTGCTGGGCGCGGGCCTGTCCACACTGACCGTGCTGGCCGGGATCGCGCTGCTGGGCACCTCGGGCTGGTTCATCACGGCGACTGGACTGGCCGGCCTGTCGGCCACCGCGGCCCTGGCCTTCAACGTCTTCGTGCCGAGCGCCGGCATCCGCCTGCTGGCCCTTGGCCGCACCTTCGGCCGCTATGCCGAGCGCCTGGTGACCCACGACGCCACCCTGGGCGTGCTGGCCAGCCTGCGCGTGACACTGTTCCGCGGCTGGGCCGAGCCGCAGGCCGCGCGGGCGCTGCTGCTGCGTCCTGGCCGCCTGCTGTTCCGCCTGACAAACGACATCGACGCGCTGGAGTCGGTCTACCTGCGCCTGCTGGTGCCGCTCGCCGCCACCTTCGGCGCGGCGCTGCTGGCCGGCCTGCTGCTCGCCATCCTCGACTGGCGCCTGGGTGTGGCGGTCTTCGCCTGGCTGCTTGCGTGCGGCTGGGGCGTCGCCGCCTGGACCGCGCGCCGTTCCCGTCCGCTGGCGCTGCGCCGTGTGCACATGACCGAGCGCCTGCGCGCCGGCGCCATCGACCTGACCGCCGGCCAGACCGACCTGGCCATGGCCGGGCGCCTG
>Ga0209023_10005538_pt1 | contig 13753 bp, 8 predicted proteins | sample LakOneMetagenome_FD_187468 | JGI IMG/M metagenome (GOLD analysis project Ga0209023, IMG submission 187468) | Freshwater and sediment microbial communities from Lake Erie, Canada (SPAdes) (version 2) | ecosystem: Environmental > Aquatic > Freshwater > Lentic | place: Lake Erie, Canada | collected...
GCTTCAAATGACCTGATCGGCAAGTTCTTTTTTGAAAACGACCCCGATATGTCGCCGACCGGCAATGAAATGGCCCATGACGAATATCTGATGAAGCGTATCGAATATTTCAATACGCTACAAGGATTTGACACGGCGCAGCCTGATTCGCGTGAAAAATCGATCCGCGAGATGGAACGCAGCGAGGTCGCCTTAAAGGCGCGGCTTCGTGCGGCCGATCAACCCGAGGCAGCAGCGTGGGTTCCGATCGGTCCGGCCCCGATCCCGGTCAACGCGAGCGTTGCGTACAGCGGACGCACGGTGGCGATCGCAGTTCACCCTACAAATCCAAACATCGTTTACGCCGGAGCAGCACAGGGCGGCCTTTATCGTTCGCTCGATGGCGGCGCGACTTGGGTGCCGCTTATGGACAGTGCATTGACACTGGCGATCGGTGCGATCGCGATCTCGCCGGCGGACCCGACAACTATTTATGTCGGAACTGGCGAATCGGGGCTTTGCGGCAGCGGTTGTTATATCGGCGTCGGCCTGTACAAGATCACAAATGCCGACACAACGCCGGTCCTGTCGGCGGTGATAAATAAGAACACGGCGGGTTCCGATGTATTCTCGGGACGTGCGGTGAGCGAGATCCTCTTCGATCCGGGCAATGCGAACACGGTCTATGCCGCTACAACGAGCGGCGTCGCCGGTATCGGCGCGACCACGACAGGTTTTTCGCTGCCAAACGCCGGGCTTTTCCGCTCGACAAATGCACTCGCGGCCGATCCGCGATTTGATCAGGTCACGATCACCGGTGCGCTTGGAGCCAGCCGGTCGATCATCGACCTCGCGATCGATCCCGGTGACGGCACACGTCTGCTGCTTGGCCTTATCGGCAGCGGCGGCGACGGCGGCGTGTATCTTACGACAAATGCCCGAGACGCAGCCCCGACCTTTACCCGAACCACAACAACCGGTGACGGTTCGAGCCTCGGCAGGACCGAACTCGCGATCAATCGCGTTGCGGGAGTTGTAACGGTTTACGCCGCGACGGGCACTGCGAACGGCACGCTCCTCAAATCGGTCGATGGCGGTGCAACATTTAATCCGACCGCAGCCACGACTGGTTTCTGCGGAACACAATGCTTTTACGACCTCGCGGTGGCGGTCGATCCGACCGACGCGAATAAGGTATTTCTCGGCGGTTCGCCCAACCTGGTTTTCGGGAAATCAAACAACGGTGCGACGACCGCAATGACAGCGGCCGGCACAAATCTCCACGTCGACACGCAGGTGATCACGGTCGCTCCGTCAAATCCGGCCATTGTTTACTTCGGCAGCGACGGCGGCATCTGGAGGACCAACGACGTAAACGCGGCGTCGGTCGTCTGGAATTCGCTTAACAATGCGACCTACAGCGCGACGCAGTTTGTCGGTCTCTCGACGCACGCGGTCGACCGAAACTTCTCGCTCGGCGGCACGCAGGACAACGGTACTCAGTTTCTTGCTTCAAACGGCACGACATGGGTGCGGTCAGACGGTGGTGACGGCGGTTTTTCGGTGATCGATCAGACATCGCTCGCCTCAACGAACGTTACGGCGTATCACACGTATTTTAACTCGCAGAATCAGCAGATCGGATTTTCACGAGCGACGACGAGCGACGGAACAGGCGACCCGAACTGGGGCGGTCTCTTGGGCTGCGGCGGAACGGCGAACGGCATCAACTGCGCCGACGCGGTGCTGTTTTACGCTCCGATGGTCGGCGGACCAAGTGCAACCGGCAGCGTCGGAAACTCGCTCTATTTTGGTACGACTCGGCTCTATCGTTCGATCAATCAGGGAACGACAATGACCGATGTCAGCGGTGTTCTCTCGGCCCGCATCAGTGCCATCGCGATTGCACAGGGCCCGGCTGCGGCGCCTAATGATGACGTTCGCCTCGTCGGTACCACGGCAGGCGGAGTGTTTTTATCGACGACCGCCGGTTCGACCACGATGACAAACGTCACGGGATCGATCCCTGCACGTTATGTCGGCCGCGTCACGATCGACCCGACAAATTCGAATGTAGCGTACGTTTCGCTCAACGGATTTGGCCTGGCCGCCGGACAGCATGTCTGGAAAACGACCAATCTGCTCAGCGGTGCACCGACCTGGACAGCCGCCGGTCTCGGCATTCCCGACACGCCGATCAATGCGTTTGCGGTCGATCCGTCAAACCCGAACACGCTGTTTGCCGGTTCCGACATCGGCGTTTTCAAATCGACCGACGGCGGAGCAAACTGGATACCGTTCAGCAATGGTCTGCCTAGAGTAGCTGTATTCGGAATGTCGATCCAGCAATCGAACCGCATCCTGCGTATCGCCACGCACGGCCGCGGGATGTACGATTACAACCTCAACGCTCCGACCACCAAGTCGCCTTTCGATTTTGACGGTGACAATAAGACGGACCTCTCGATATTCCGTCCGGGCCCGGGCGAATGGTGGTATCTGCGTTCGTCGAACGGCACTAACGGTGCGGTCACGTTTGGCAGTTCCTCGGACATACTAGCTCCGGGCGACTACACCGGCGACGGCAAAACTGACGTAGCCGTGTTCCGTCCGTCAAACGGTAACTGGTTCGTGCTTCGCAGCGAGGATTTCTCGTTCTACGCGTTCCCGTTCGGCACGACCGGCGATGTTCCGGCTCCGGCCGATTATGACGGTGACGGTAAGGCGGATGCGACCGTATTCCGTCCGTCGAGCAATACGTGGTTTATCAGCAAATCGTCGGGCGGCACGGATATCGTTGGATTTGGTATCGCAGGCGATAAGGCTGTTCCGAGTGACTACGATGGCGACGGAAAGGCCGACATAGCGATCTTCCGCAACAATGCGGGCGTCGCCGAATGGTGGATCCGCCGCAGTTCGAACGGAAGCGTGTTTGCCGCCCAGTTTGGAGCCGGGACCGATAAGGCGGTACAGGGCGACTACACCGGCGACGGCAAGACGGATATCGCCATCTGGCGTCCGTCGAACGGCAACTGGTTCGTCCTGAGGAGCGAGGACTTCTCATTCTACTCGTTCCCGTTTGGCACGACCGGTGATGTTCCTGTTCCAGGGGATTATGACGGCGACGGCAAGTTCGACGCCGGCGTTTTCCGCCAGCCGGGCTCGCAATGGTTCGTCCAACGCTCGACCGCCGGAACGCTCATCCAGTCATTCGGCATCTCCGGCGACCTGCCGGTTCCGAATGCGTTTGTGAGGTAGTCAGAGCCACCTGCTCTAGCGGGTGGTTTACTTCTAGAATGAAAAAAAAGGCTGTCCAACCGGGCAGCCTTTTTCCATCGTCCAGACATGTGAAAGCAGCTGATAGCTTTCAGCTAAAAAGCTATCAGCTGCTTTCTAAAAATCGATTGTTTGGCACCCGCAAGCAGGGATGCTTGCGCTCGAGTTTACTTCATGTATTTATCTAGAAAATCGGCCACCTGCGGGTATAGGTCGAGGCGGTTTTTTAGTTTTGAGATGCCGTGGCCTTCGTCGTCGTAGAGTTTGTACTGGACGACCGCACCGCGTTTTTGGAGAGCATTGACCATCTGTTCGCCTTCGGTGTAGGGAACGCGTGGATCGTTGCGGCCGGAGATGACAAACAGCGGAGTTTTGATCAGGTCGATCTTGCGGATCGGCGAGATGCGGCGGAGAAAATCGATGTCTTTGTCGAGGCGGCCGTATTCGACCTCACGCTGGCGGCGGCGGTAGCCGGACGTGTTGGTGAGAAATGTTTCCCAATTGGTGATCGCGACCGTACCGACCGCTGCGGCCCATAGGTCGGGATAAAGCGTGATCGCGGCCATCGTCATATAACCGCCATAACTGCCGCCGACCACTGCGATCTTTTTGGGGTCGGCACCGCCCTTGGTCTTAAGCCATTCGGCGGCAAAGGCGAGGTCTTTGACCGAATCCTCGCGTTTCTCGACATCGTCGAGATGTGTAAAAGTCTTGCCATAACCCGTCGACCCGCGAACATTCGTCGCCAATACCGCATAGCCGCGTGACAGATAATATTGATAAAGCGGATTAAACCCAGGCCGCTCCTGCCCTTCAGGGCCGCCGTGGACGGAGACGATGACCCGCCGAAGACTAGGTTTTACAGCCGGCCGACGCACTCCATCCTTCAGCGGACGCGATGTATAAAACCAAGCTGGAATCTCCTTTCCATCGAACGATTTGTACTTGATCAATTCCGGTGCGACAAATGTTTTCGGGTCGATCCCGGCCTGATCGCTTTTGGTTATCTGTTTGAGCGATTTTGTTTCGAGATCGTAAACCCAGATCTCGCCGCTGCTGGTCGCCGAGCTGAACGCGAATGAGAGCTTTGTCTCGGCGTTGTCTAAGTTGAGCCCGCTAACAATTCCTTGGGTTGGCAGTTTGACCGGTTCGGCGACGTTGCCAACGGTCGTGATGAGCGGTTTTCCGCCGGTCTCCATTTTGCGCAAATAAACTTCGGAAAATCCGTCGCGGTTGACCGAATATGCGATGTGGCTGCCGAGCGTGTCCATCTCGACATCACCGATGTCCCATTTTGCATCGTCGATCATGTTTGATGCGAGATTGGCTTGCGACCAGTCGTCACCGGCAGCATTTTTTTGCCGCAGTTCGGCGAGGCCGATGAATTCGCGTTTGTCGTTGTGAGTGTAAACGATGCCGTCCGCAGTAAAATGTGCGTTGCCAAACTCAGCTGCTCCTGTATGCGGTGTCAGCAGCAGTTCGGTTTTTGCCTTCGGGTTAACGAGGTATAGATTGTTGTCGAGACTGAGCTCGGTGCCATCTCGTGAGACAATTAGCTTCCCACTAATATCCATCGCCAGAACGTTATTATTGCCATCCTGTTGGTATAAAAGGACTTCTTGACCGGATGCAATGTTCATCGCATAAATGTCAAAGAAATTGCGGTTGCGCTTATTCGAGGCATACGCGATAACGTCCGCCTCGCGCGAGACGAGCCCGAAATTGTGCCGAACGGCGGGATCGTTTGTCAGGGCTTTAACGTGCCCGCCGAATTTGTCCATCCAGTAAAACTGCGTGTTCTCGTCGCCGCCCTTTGCCTTGCCAAATATCATCCCGCTGCCGTCACCGAGCCATCGGACAAAGCTGACGTTATCTTCGTAATTGGTGAGCTGAACCGGTTTTGGCGAGGAAATAAGGGTCGCCCAGACCTGTGTCGTGCCGGTGACGTTCGTCAGATATGCGACCTCGCGTCCGTCCGGCGACAACGAAGGTGATGACGCCGATTTAATATTCAGATATTGCTGGATCGTGTAATTCTGGCCAAAGGATGTCAGGGTAAAAACGACGACAAAAACGAGAGCGGCAGGTAACAGTTTCATAGTTGGGCCTCCAAACGAAAAATGGATAACGGGAACGCCCCCATTATCCATCAAGTTCGCTTTGGTTACCAAACCTAATTAGAACGACAACTTCTCGTTCTCGCCATAATCAGCCTCTTGCCCGGTCGCAAGTGCTTTGACAAATCCGACCAGCTGGATGATCTTACTCGATGGTGCATCCCAATATTCTGCCTGTTCGACGGACACCTTGAGCAGGCAGAGGTGTGGATCGTCCAGGCCGTCAGGGAACCAAGCTTTCAATATCGGGCTCCACAATTCCTCGATCTTTGCGCGGTCTTTGACCATTTCAGCATTGCCTGAAACCGAAACATAGCAGTTGTCGTCCGGTTTTGAATAGGCAACGTTGACGCGATCGTCGGCCTTGATCTCGTCCATCTTGTGCGTGTCGTCACTAGTGAAAAACCACAGGTCACCGTTGAATTCGAACTTCTGCGTCGACATCGGCCGGCTGCGCAAATACCCGCCGTCCATCGTCGTTAACATGCAAAAATCAATGCCCTCGATCAGTTCATTTAGCTTTTTTATCGCTTCGTTTCTGTTATCTGCCATTTATTTCCTCCAATATTGTTCTATTAAAGGATAGACGGCAGATCGGAGAGCGACTGTTCGCTAGTGCACGATGTCTATTTATTTTTGAGCAGAAATGCCCGAATTTCGTCGCGCATTAACGGCGTGACGGTGTGCGGTACGTCCGGGTAGATCTTGAATATGGCGTTAAGGCCGGCCTGTTTATATAGCGTTTCTGAGATCGGCCAGCGTTCGACGGGTTTTGTGCCGAATAATGGATTGATCAGCTCGCGGTCTTCGTCGTCGTACGAATCGCCGAACGGGACGGAGTCGTTCTCGTCGATGCTGCCGATAAAGATAAATAACGGCACTTTTCGCAATGTTTTAAGATCGAGCTTTTTTCCCGAGATCAGCTTATAGTGCGCAATACCGATCGGATAGCGCAACGTCTTGTCTCTATATTTTTCAACCGGAGCGATCGGCCAGCCGCCGGGCGAACCGATCGCCGCCGCTTTGACGCGGTCCGGATGAAGAAACGTAAACCGGTTGGCAAACATGCCCGACGCCGAAAAGCCGTTTATCAAAACTCGTTTGTCGAAATTGAGTCCTTCGAGTTTGAGCTTGGCACGGGCATCGTCGATCATCGCGATCAACTGTAGATCGAGCCGCCGAAGCTCGCTCTTGGTCGTGACCATCGAATCGCGGTCGAGTGCTTGAGTGTACGTCTGCCAATCGCTCTGAGGTCTCGGGAATACGGGCATCAGCACCGCAACTTTGAGAAACGATGCGACGGAGTTACTCGTCGACATTCGCTTCTTAACGTCTGCTTCGTGAACCGAAAAGTCGTCGTCTACCTTGCCGGTATTATTTGGTGCGACGAATATCGTTTGGGACTTCTTTTTATTGGGATCGTTCCTGACCTCAGGCGGCACATAAAGGTAATACGGATAGCCGAAACCGGCCTTCGAATTAGCATCGACGCGGATGTAATCTTTATCAGTCAGCGGCGGCGGAGTCTGGGAAAGAGCGGCAAAAACCGAGGATAGTGTAAAAATACAGATAAATAAGGCACTTTTCATGACCTTATGTTTACGCGGAAATGGCGGGTTTGTTCCCGGAACTTCGATTAGCCCAGATCATCCGGCGGGATGTGCTCGCGATCTGATCTCTTCAATAATTGCCGACGCGAGGTCGGTCTGAAATCGATATTCGACGCTCCCCGACCAGTCGTCATGAAAAAGCGAAGCGTCAAACGCCGCGAGCAAGGCCCCATTTGCCTCAACTGAAAACGCGATCTCGCGCAGACGTTCATCCGCAAACGGCACATCGATGATCGTATTTTCGCCATTGAACGCCGCAACGCGCTGCCCGGTGACCGCGATCGAAGTGACCATGCCGACCTTCCGAAGTCCCGAGTAGCTTCCCGGCCGGTGGAAATTGCGATAGGTCACGGACGCTCGAAGTCCTTCGTCCGATAGCACAACGCCCTCAGCCGCCGCCGTCAAGGCAAACTTGGCCGGCAGCTTTCCGGCACCGAAAAGGCGGTAGAGTAGTGCTTTTTTCATTATGACGTATGATCCAAAATGATCCGCCAGCCTTCTTTGAATTTGCGGAATGTGAGCGTGAATTTGCCGTGCGGGTTGTCTTTTTCGCGTGCCAGCGACCAGTTGCCGAGGACGACGGCGGCGTCCTTGGAGAGGAGGGTTATCTCTAGGTCTGAGAATGTCAGGACGCCCATTTTCTCCCTTGAATCGTATCCCTTTTTGTAATTGTCGAGCGTCTGCTGCCAGCCGTGCGTTACTTTGTCGCCCGAGACGAATGTGAGTTTCTCGGATTTCCAATAGCCGATCGACATAAACGCGTCGATGTCACCGCGATTCCACGCTGCGGCCTGATCATCCATGACCTTGCGAATGGAGAGGGAAGATTTGTCGGTCTGAGCCGAAATTGAGGTGAACGCGACAGCCATAATAAAGAGCGAGAATAGGGTTTTCATAGTGGTTTGAAATTGGAAATATATTAACCGCAGATGACGCAGGTAAAAAAAACTAAATTCTTGGTTTTTCTTATCCGCGTCATCTGCGTAGATCTGCGGCAAAAACTCTTTCTTATACCGCCGCGAGTTTCTGGCTACTCGGCCGGAAAAACAGGTTCGTCCATACGAACGAAAATATCGAAACCCCGACCACCGCGAACAGCATCGGCGACGGCTGATAGAGTTGATTAAATGCAATGATAGCGTATAGCGTCGTAATTATTCGCAGATTTTCCGATGGCCAGAGCCAGTTTTTGGCCTCGAGAATGCCGCTCCAATTAATGACATGCCACCACAGCAAAGTCGCCCCGAGCCAACGCTGAGTAGTGTTCCACGCCATTAGATTTGAGATAATGCCGAGCATGAGAAAGACACCGACAGCGAGTTGGATAACGAGATAAAGATGCGATCTATCGAACATCGTCGAACGAAATTTAACTTGATTGTCAGTCGTGATCTCGACCATATCTTTTTCCGGCAGCCCGCGTGGACGCCAACCGGCGGGCATAAACCACACACGTATCTTGTCCCACCAAAACGGCGTTGCGACGGCATATCGCCATAGCACAATAAAGAAATGAAAGTTAATGCGAACCGGATTCCAGCTTTGCGGATGATCGTAAATGCCGTAGACGACCTTTTCCTGTTCCTCGGCAAATGAGCCGAACATCTTGTCCCAGATGATCAGAAATTCGCCGAAATTCTTGTCAAGGTAGGGGAAATTAACGCCGTGATGCACGCGATGATGCGACGGCGTCGTGAAATATTTTTCAAACCAGCCGAGTTTGCCGATAAATTCGGTATGGTGCAGAAATGCGATGAATAGGTGAATCCCGCTCATCATATAAATATGCAGCGGCTGAAAACCGACAAGAGCGAGCGGCCAGAAAAATAGGAACGAGCAAAACCTTTGCGTCACGCTCGCCCGAAGAGCGACCATGAAATTCATCTCTTCGGCACTGTGATGCGGCGAATGTGCGGCCCACATAATGTTGATCGAATGCCCCCAGCGATGCACCCAATAAAAGATAAAATCGACGCCAAGCAGCAGCAAAATGAACGACCACCAGTTCAGATCGATCGTCCAGATGCGGTAATTTTCCCAGAGATAACCGTATACAACATAAACGCCCGCCGCGACCAGCACATTTACCGTCTGATTTGCGAGGGCCGTACCAAAATTAGCGATCGCCTCAGGAAACGACACGTAATCGCGTTTGTAAATAAAACAAAGCGCGACCTCGATCAGCACAAAAACGATCGCGATCGGCGTCAGATATGTGTAGATGTTCGTGTCCTGCATTCGCGATAAATATTACTCGAAAAGTGATGTTCTACCAATGTCTGTTTGAAAAGTAGCTACGGAAAATTATTTACTTTTTTGAACGCGGATCGGGCGGATCAAGCGGATTTTTCTGATCCGTCTTCATCCGCCCGATCCGCTCGATCCACGTTCAAATCTCAGTCTAATTTTTCGGCGTCTTTGCGGCATCGTATGCTGCCTGAGCGGCGACCTGTTCTTTTTGTTTGTCGGTCAACGCGATACCCATTTTCTCAAGCGTTCCGGCATTGAGGGTTTTGGTAACTTTGATCTTGTTGGCCTCCTGATATTTGCCAAGGCCTTCGCGGGTTAAGTCGTCGAGCTTGCCATTTTCGCCGCCGGTCAGCATTTTGCCGTCACGTAATATCTTTTGCGCCGCGTTGATCTGGTCAACCGTTGACCTGAAAGGTGCGGGCCGTTTCGGGCCGTCGCTTGTTTTTGTGTCCGTCTTGTCGCCGTCTGAGGTTGTTTTGGTTGTTGATTTGGCCGGTTTGGAATCGCCGGATGCGATAGTATTTGGATTGACCGGGATATCTCGTTGCTTGTCGGTCAACTTGATTCCCATTTTTTCGAGCGTTGCCCGATTGAGCGAACCGGTCTTGGTCAGGCCGTTTTCGCCCTGATACGCCTTGACCGCCGTTTTCCATTCCGGGCTCGAAACACCGGTCACTTCGCCGTCGAACATCTTTTTGCCCTTGAGCATTGTCTGGGCTTCTTTGACCTGATCTTTTGTTGAACGAAATTGCGGCGCTTTGGGCTTTGCCTCAGGCGAAGCAGATGGTGAAGGCGAGGTTGCGGCACCTGAGCCTTGGGCCACGATCGCCGTCGTGGTTAGAACAAAAACTGTGAGAATAAAAATCAGACGCTTTAACATTGGTTCATCTCCATTTGGTCGGGAGTTCAGTTGTGAGCTTGGCGATAATTTCAGCCACGACCCAACAACAGATCTCACCCGTAATTGTATTTATTGACTTGAGAAGTATCGAATTATTTTGGAAATATGTCAAGGATTTTTCCCGTAAATCCAAGTAGAATATAAGAAATCAGGCATTCCCGGTTTGTAGCGAAGCGATAAAATGAAGGCCGCAATTTACGAGCAATTTAGAGAACCGTTGACGATACAGTCTGTCGCTGACCCTATACCGTCGCCTACCGGCGTCGTGATCGCCGTCAAAGCCTGTGGCGTCTGCCGCAGCGATTGGCACGGATGGATGGGGAATGATCCGGATATCAAACTGCCGCACGTTCCGGGCCACGAACTTTCCGGTGAGATCGCCGCTATCGGTGCAAATATCAAAAATTGGAAGATCGGCGACCGCGTCACGCTGCCGTTTGTCTGTGGTTGTGGTGTTTGCGAGCAATGCGTTTCCGGCAACCAGCAAGTCTGCGACCGCCAATTTCAGCCGGGGTTCACCGCGTGGGGCGGATTTGCTGAGTACGTCGCGATCGAGTATGCGGAAACGAATCTCGTTCGTCTGCCTGATGAGATCGATTTTGTAACCGCTTCGTCGCTCGGCTGCCGGTTCGCGACTTCGTATCGCGCTGTCGTCGATCAGGGAAAGGTCGAGGCGGGACAATGGGTCGCGGTCCACGGCTGTGGCGGCATCGGGCTGTCTGCGATAATGATCGCCGCGGCGTTCGGAGCGAGAGTGGTCGCCGTCGATATTGATGACGCCAAACTCGAATTCGCCAGATCGATCGGGGCTAAAATCGTCATAAACTCAAACTATGTAAATCCTATTGACGCCATCCTCGACACATCGGGCGGCGGAGCCCACATTTCTCTCGACGCTCTCGGACATCCCAATATTCTCCTCAATTCGATCTCCTCGTTACGCAAACGCGGCAAGCACATTCAGGTCGGCATTATGGAATCGGGCAAACACCTCCCGCCCATCCCCATCGACAAAATAATAGGGCGCGAACTAGAAATAATCGGCAGCCACGGAATGCAGGCTCATCGCTATGGCGACATGCTCGAATTGATAAGAATTGGCAAATTGCAGCCGCAGAAACTGATCGGGAGAACAGTTTCGCTGAAAGAATCGATCATCGAACTAACGAATATGGACAGCTTCACTTCAACTGGCGTTACGGTGATCGATACATTTTAAGCAAAAATAATTGCTCAAACGGTAGAAATGTACTTGCTGAATGAACGTTCATTCAGTTATAATTTTGGCAATTCAAGAAGCTATTAGATCAGGACGCAAACACAAAGTTATGAACATCACAAAGGCCGCAGTTTTAGGGGCGGGAACAATGGGAGCGGGCATCGCCGCACATCTTTCGAACGCAGGCATTCCGACGCTGTTGCTCGACATCGCGCCGAGTGAATTGACCGAGGCTGAGGCCGCGAAAGGCCTGACGCTCGAATCACCGGCCGTGCGTAACCGCATCGTCAATTCGCTGTTCGATGCAGCGAAGAAACTCAAACCCGCACCATTCATGCTTGGTGACAATGCGAAGCTTATCACGACCGGCAATTTTACCGACGATCTGGTCAAACTCAAGGACTGTGATTTTGTCATTGAGGCCGTTGTCGAAAATCTGGATATCAAGCACAAGTTGTTTGCTCAGGTCGATGCGAACCGCAAGCCAGGGGCAGTGATCGCTTCGAACACCAGCGGCATACCGATCGATTCGATCGCCGAGCCTTTTTCGGACGATTTCAAGGCCCACTTTGTCGGCATCCATTTCTTTAATCCGCCGCGGTATATGAAGCTTGTGGAGGTCATCCCAGGCTCGAAAACAAGCGGCGAGATCGCTTGTAAGATCTCCGGTTTTCTTGACCAACGGCTCGGCAAAGGCGTCGTCCCGGCAAAAGATCGTCCAAACTTTATCGCGAACCGCATCGGCGTTTTTGGCATGATGGCGACGATCCACGAGATGATCGCCGGCGGTTGGACGCCGACGGAGGTCGATCAAATGACTGGTAAAGCTATCGGTCACGCATCGTCGGCGACGTTCCGCACTTCGGATCTCGTTGGACTCGATGTAACGGCCCACGTGACGAACAATCTCTATCCTGCGGTGCCCGATGACGAAGACCGCGAGGTTTTTGTTCTGCCTGGATTGATCCAGACGCTGCTCGATAAAAAGCTGCTCGGCGATAAGACAAAAGGCGGTTTCTTTAAGAAATCCAAAGACGCCGATGGCAAGCGGGTCATTCTCGAACTCGATCTCAACACGTTCGAATACAAGCCACAGGAAAAAACAAAATTCCCGTCGCTCGACACGGCTAAATCTATCGAAGACAAAGCAAAACGCGTGAAAGCTCTTGTTTGGGGTGATGATCGCGTTGGCGAATTCTTGTGGAAAACGACCTCGCGCGTGTCGCGTTATGCGGCGAACCGCATTCCTGAGATCGCCGATACAATTGTCGAGATCGACAACGCGATCAAGTGGGGATTTGGCTGGGAGATCGGCGTTTTCGAGGCGTGGGACGCGATCGGGGTTGCTGAGTCGGTCGAACGCATGAAAAAAGAAGGCCAGGCGATCCCCGCAAATGTCGAGAAAATGCTCGCCTCGGGTGCGACCAGCTTTTATAAAAACGAGGGCGGCAATCATTCGTTTTACGATCTCGTCGCGGGTGAATACAAACCGATGCCCGCACGTCCGGGCGTTCTCATTCTTAAGGACATCAAGGAACGAACCGGCGTTATCAAATCAAATCCGGGAGCTTCGCTCATCGACATCGGCGACGGCGTGGCGTGCCTTGAGTTTCACTCAAAGATGAACTCCATCGGCGGCGACACGGTCGGGATGATGAATTTCGCTATCGATGAGACGGAAAAGAATTTTACCGGACTTGTCGTAGGAAATCAGGGCGGCAATTTCTCGGCCGGAGCGAACATCATGATGCTCTTGCTCGCCGCTCAAGAAGAAGAGTGGGACGACATTAATCTGATGGTTCGTGCATTGCAGAATGCGGTGATGCGTCTGCGTTACTCGGCAAAACCGGTCGTCACGGCCCCGTACGGCCTGACACTTGGCGGCGGTTGCGAGATCGCGATGCACGGCAATAAGGTGCGTGCGGCTGGCGAAACCTACATCGGCCTTGTCGAGGTCGGCGTCGGTGTTATTCCGGCGGGATGCGGCACCAAGGAAATGACAATGCGTGCGATGGATGCGGCGGCAAAAGCACCTGACGCCGATCCGCTCGCTTTTCTCAAGAAAACATTTGAAACCCTCGGCATGGGCAAGGTCGCGACTTCGGCGCAGGAGGGCCGTTCGTTTGGCTTTCTCCGCGACAGCGATGCGATCTCGATGAACGGCGACCGCTTGATACAAGACGCAAAGCAAGAGGTGTTGAATCTCGCCGCCGCCGGATACGTACAGCCGGTCGAGCGAACCGACATTACTGTGCTTGGTGAGCCGGTCGAAGCGGCATTAAAACTCGCTCTGCATATGATGAAGCAAGGCGGATTTATCTCCGACCATGATCAACTGATCGGAAAAAAACTCGCTCATGTAATGGCGGGCGGCACAATAAATCATAAAACGCAGGTTTCG
>Ga0209023_10005539_pt1 | contig 13751 bp, 18 predicted proteins | sample LakOneMetagenome_FD_187468 | JGI IMG/M metagenome (GOLD analysis project Ga0209023, IMG submission 187468) | Freshwater and sediment microbial communities from Lake Erie, Canada (SPAdes) (version 2) | ecosystem: Environmental > Aquatic > Freshwater > Lentic | place: Lake Erie, Canada...
GCGCCTGCAGCTGCCGCTGACGGATGCGTTCCGCGACGCCAACCTATCGCCGGAAGACCTCGCCCGCCAGCTGGCCAAGACGGAACAGCACGCCTGACCCTTGGCGGCGCAAGCCCGGAGGCTGAACCTGAGCCACGGCTGCGCGTCATACGCCGGTCGAAGCGATAGCGTCCGGGTGAAAGGGTCCACCGAAGTACCGGGCGTTGTCCTCCTGAAGGCCCACTGAGGCGAACGCCGCCATCGCCTTCGTCACTCTGATTGGCCTGCTGGTTCTCTTCCAGCTTTCCCTCGCCTTCGGCGCGCCGTGAAAACGATTCGCGTGGGGCGGGCAGCATCCCGGCGTGAATCTGCTCGGGTATCGGATCGCCTCCGGCTTCTCTATCCTGATCTACGGGTGCATCGCCCTCCTCCCCCTTCACCGGGCGGGTATCGCTGAGCTGTTTCCGAACGCGTGCTCGCAAGGAGGCATCTGGCTGGTCTATGGATACCTCGGCGCGGTGATGCAGGCGATCTCCCGGTCCAAACCGGAGCGGTACGCGCTGACACCAGTCGCCCTCGCGCTCACGATCCCCGCACTGCTGATCGCGTTGAACGGCCCGCCGAGGAATCATTCGCCGGCATGGTGCTCGATGACAGCGACGGACCGGTGTTCTGCACGACGATCATGGATCCCTACCCGCCCCGATGCGGCGCCGACTCCCCTGCTACTACCGAGTGGAAGTGGGCCGCGGTCGAGCACGAGCTATCGCAAACCATCCGCTGGGGCGGGTACCGATTCAGGAGCGAGCGCGAGAGCAACACCATCGCCCTCATCGGTTCAACATCGCAGGTGCACTGACCGGGCGGAGAGAAGGAAGCAATGCACCAATGAAGTGTGTAACTGTCTGCGGTACGAACTCTGTTTCGGCGGTGATCATCCACGCGCTCTGATACCCGCAAGCCAGATCTCCAGCGCGACAGATCTGGGGCCAAACCGCCCTTCATCCGAGCTACCTGATGCCGAATCACTTGGGAACGTCTGACGGGACGAGGGCAGCGTCGGAGTGCTCGTCGCCTACCGCTCGCACACGCCCTCAGAGGTACGTGCTGAAGAACGTGACCGCTTCGTCTGCGACATCCGGTCGTATGCCTGAGGGATCGTCCCGATCGCCAAGGAATACGTAGTGCCCGATATCCCGGCCGAGACTCTCTCCACGGGAGTGAGGCATAAGGGCCCGATATACGAGGGCGTTGTCTTGCGGGGGCGTGTTGTCGTCGGCGTCACCCCACCGGACCAATACCGGGCAAGAAATCTCGCGGAGGGACTCTGTGAGCATGAGCCGTCCGATGGCGGGCGCTAAGAGGAATCCAGCCCGGACGCGCGTGTCCGTCAGCGTACGCGCGCCGGTTTCCGCCAAGGCGGTCAACTCAGCATCGGAATATTTGGCCCGGAGCGTCTTGATCAAGTCGGGAAACTCCGGCACGTCCGGGGCAGGGATCTGTCCGTGGAACATGGCCTCCATGATGTGTGCGTCGATTCTGCCGCCGAGCAGCGCGGCGACGGTGTAGCCGCCGAACGAGAACCCGGCCGCACCGATCCGGGTGATGTCGATGTTCTGCTCGGCGACGAGGTGGTCGATCAAGACAGTGATGTCCCGTGCCCGTTCCCATGCGAACGCGAATCCTTCGGTGAGGTATTCGTCGTTGTAGCTGTTACCCGGGTGATCGACCGAGGCAACGAGAAATCCCGCGTCGTTCAGGGGTTTCGCGAGCCAATCCAGGTCTTCTCCTGCTCCGCCAGTGCCGTGTGACAGGACGACGACCGGTGCTGGCGTTGGCCTGCTGGAGGGCCAAATTCGCGTTCTCAGCAAACGAGGTTCGGTCGGAACAGACCAGCTTGAACGCGAGTGATCGAGCAGGTGCTTTGTCTCGAGGTTCATGCCCGAAGCTTAGTGTGACCACTTTCGCAACCCTGCCCATAAGCGGAACCCTCGACGCAACCAGACCCGTTGGCGGGGCAGGGCAACACAACGGTGACACTCCCGGGGAACCCATATCAGGCAGTACAGATTGTCGGAGCGGATGTCGTTGAATTATCGCCGCTTCTAGGAAGATCTCCATGGGCCGATGAATCAACAAGTCGTATCGGAGCAGATCATCTATTGACGATACTGAAGGCTAGAAACTGATGCCTCCCGCAGGCGGCAAGGCTCATTCGACTTAGAGGAAGATTCTTAAATGTATGAGGAACCAAGCTCTCCGATCTGTGTTCGAGCAGCAGGCTCGGCAGATACGCCCGAGGTCATCCGGCTTGTCGCACAGGTCTACTGGGATATGCATGCTGTTTACGGGGGCCCCGAACCGATGACGGACACCCAATGGGAAGACAGTGTTCGCGATTCCTTAGAACGCCGGCTTGGCACTGACGTGGGGATTTTCGTAGTTGATGGCGCCGAGGGAAGGCTTGCCTCCGTGGCAGTAGGAAGAATCAGCGAGACCTTGCCAAGCCCGCGAAGGTCAAATGTGTCGGAGGGGTATATCGAATGGGTCGGCACCGACCCGCAGTCTCGTGGACATGGGTTTGCGAACGCGGCCACCCGAGAGCTGCTGGAATGGTTCCGACTTCGGAAGGCGATGTCTGTCTCGTTGCATGCGAGCTCGGCGGCAGAATCGCTCTACTTGCAGATGGGTTTCGACGACGGCGACGGCGGACCGCGAGCATTGAGTATTCGCTTGAAAGAGGACCTTGCGTGACACGGACAAACCGCTAGACCCCTGGAGATTGTCATTGAAGTAGCGGCGCGGAGCTCAGTCGAAAAGGATTCACGACTGCAACACTTTCCACCGTCCAATCGGCGCGCAAGCCGGACGGCCAGTGCAACGCATTTAGCCCTAGTCAGCCCAACGGCCCGACGCCACAAGGCCGTGCCAGAGGGAAACGCTGAGAGGGAATCTTCGGTTGACCTTGGGGCCTCACCTTTCCGCGTGGCGGCGGAGTCGATTGAGGTGGTAGTTCCAGCCGTCACTGTGATCCGCGTGGGATACGAGTCCGGTGGGAAGTCCGTCGAACCCGCACTCTGTCACGGAAATGGAGGTGCCAGCGGCGAGTGGGGCGAGTGCGAATCGAACGGACAGTGGGCACGGCCAACCTGGCTCGCGCCAGTCGACGGTGAGTACCTCGCTGTCCTCCACCTCTCTGACCTGCCCCCATGCGCGGCACTCGACGCCGTTCTCTACATAGATTTCACGGAGAAGCGCGCCCGGAACTGCGTCGAATCGCATCCCCGGCCACCACTGGGCACGGTCGGCGGTCAGGGACCGCCACACGGTAGCGACGGCTGCTGTGGATGAGTCGGTTGTTCAACAACTCGAGCCGTCATGGAGTGCTGTTTGGTCATCGGTCCAGGTCAGGATGTCGCCCGGTTGGCACTGGAGTACGCGGCAGATGGCGTCGAGGGTGGTGAAGCGCACAGCGCGGGCGCGTCCGTTTTTCAACACCGCCACGTTCGACGGGGTGATACCGATCGCGTCGGCGAAGTCGCCCACCGACATGCCACGCTCCACGAGGAGTCGATCAATATGGATGCGGATAGGCACTCACACCACCTCGCCTAGTTCAACGTGCATTGAGACTGCTCGGCGCAGGAGCGATCGCATCACCATGAGCACGAGCAGGATTGTTGCCCCAACGAGCACCGACGCTTCGACAAGCAGGAACAACTGTGGTGGTCCCGGGATGAAGAAGAGAGCCACGATTGCCAGTAGCGTCCCGGCCGCGACGGCGGCAACGAGTCCGTCTACCAAGCGCAGGGCGGATGGACTGAAGATTCGGTCGGCACGGATGTAACCGACCAACACTTTAGGCGAGGGTTCGTTGCAGTCGTTCGTCGAACTGTGCGGGTCGAGTCAGCAGCCAGCTGCCGACGGCGATGACGAGCGGGAGCCCGACAACGAGCAGCAACAGCTGTGGCCAGGGCGGTGCGAAGGCCATCAGATCCACCAGGCCCAGCATCCCGGGGCCGAGAAGTCCGAGCGCGCCGCCGAGCACGGTGCCGGTTCCGGTAAGAAGCATGGCTTGCCAGAATCCGACGCTTCGGCGCAGGCCGGGGTTGGCACCGACGGCGCTGAGCGTGACGTCGTCGCGCCGACCGTCTGCCCGGGCAAGACCGAGAGCGACCGCGGCCGCGTCGGGAGCAGTCGCGAAGGACGCGAGCACCCGGTACGGCACCGACTCCATCCCTAGCGAGGTCGCAGTCGAATCGAGCATGAACACACTGAAATGGATCGGATGCGCGGGTTCCTGCACCACAGCGGCCACCGCCGTCGTGGAAATCGCCATCACATCCGCGGCGCCGCCAGCATCGGTGGCAGCGGATGCGGGCAACCACTGGATCTGAATGGTGCCGTCATCCTGCGCATATTCCGGGTAGAGAGAGACCGCTCCGCCGGCCTCGAGGGTGCGTTGAGCCTGCGAGGAGACGTCGTCATCGAGGATGAGGGCGAGGTCGTCGAGGTTTCCGGTCCAGATTTGGGGTGTGGATCCGGTGGAGAACAGCCGGAAGGGTGCGTTGCAGGCGCCGGCCGGGTTGGATCCGCTTTGAAGCTCGCAGTTGACCTCGGGTCGCAAGGCGACGGTGGGATGGGCCGTGGTGTCGGTTGGCCCGGTTGAGCCGGACCGCACCCCGGAGAGCACGCTCGCCTCGCCGGCGCCGAGCTGCGTTGTGAGGATCGTCGCGGCTTCCGGGCCGATTGGATACACACTCTGAGTACCGTCCTCGGCCCAGGAACCTAGCTCGACCATCAGTTGCCCTTCGGCATTCCAGCGGTCATAGCTGGCCCGATTGGACTCGTCAGACCCGCCAAAGAATGCCAGCAGCACCGTGCCCAGGAACACTGTGGTCATGATCGCCGCCAGCACGGGCAGGGAACGGGACCGGTTGCGCACCACATCACGCGCTGCCAGCCGCGACCCCAACCCCACCCGCGCCACGACTCGGGCAAGACAGGCGAGGATGACCGGCGCAACGAGCAGCGCTCGGCACTCGTGGGCTCGCCCGCGCGAGTCGGCCGGCCGCGCCGGCGCGGCTCTGCGGGAGCTTCGCTGACCGAGAGGCCCTTTTTCGTCGCTTGAGCCAGCCGGGACCGAGAATGGTCCAGCCACCGGATCTCGGCCTCAGCCTGGAAGATCAGGGAGTCGATCACCAAAAGCCAAACCAGCTCATCCGTCGAATCGGGATCATCACCCCCGTTCTTAGCCCGGGTGAGCTGCTGCAGGGTCGTCATCGACGACATCCGCTGCACCCGCACAATCTCGTTGATGTCCACATCGGGCAGCGTCACCGCGAGGGCCGGCTTGATCGCCAATTCGTCCCGCGTCGTGGCCGGGCGCGGCACCGGGGAACGCAGCCACTCGAGTACCTCCGCATGCCCCGACGTGGTGATGGCGTAGAAGACGTGTCCATCCGTGTCGGTCTCACCCTTCACGATGAGGGCGTCGCGTTCCAACCGCTCGAGAGTGTTGTAAATCTGCCCCACGTTGATCGGCCAGGTCGAACCGGTACGACGCTCGAACTCCGCACGGGGTCATCGCGGGCGGAAGCGGCCGAGCACTCTGGGATTCACGAGTGGAAACCCTCCCGCTGTCGCGTTCCGATCGCTGGTCTGCTCAGACGACAGTGCGTTCGTCCTTCAATTCGGAGACTTTCCACTTCGTCCGTTGCGCTCGCAACTGCTGCGGGCTGCGCGCCAGCGGGTACTTTCCTCGAGCCGCGGCCGACCGCAACATCAACCCGGACTAGCTGATCGAGATCAACGCACAAGGGGTTGCGCAGATATGCGCAGCCCCTTTTTTTCGTCTGGGGTGAGCTCCGTCAGCACCACAATCGAAGTTGAGTCGGGTGCCTGATACGGGACGGCCAATGCGACGAATCTAGCGTTGATCCACATATCTTCCTAATGCTCTGATGCAGCGCCAGATGGGAACCTTCAATGCAAACAGTCCACCGCCATCGTGAGGCAGTGCCAGCGATCTCCGCGGTGCCGCTCAGTTGACGGAACCGGAATGGTGTCAATAAAATCTCAGCCCGCTGTAACGTTTGCATGACCGCCGGACATTACAGGGTATGGGGACAAGAATCGTGAACGAGGTCGAGCTATGGATGCGTGCCAGAGCCGACGACGGACGTGCGTTCGCCTGCCTTTTCGACCAACATCGTGATCGTGTCTTCCGCCACTGCTTGCGTCTGGTGGATAACGCGCACGACGCCGAAGAGGTCACCGCGACATCCTTTCTCGAACTCTGGCGCCGGCGTACCAGCGTCATCTTGGTCAACGACTCTGTGCTTCCCTGGCTCTTGGTGACGGCCAGCAATGTCGCTCGCAATGTCAGTCGAGGGACTCGTCGGTATCGAGCGCTGCTTGATGCTCTTCCTCGAACCACTGATGCGCTGTTCGACGCACAGCGTGCATTGGTTGAGATTGAGGACAGGGACGTTGGCAACCCTCTGATGCCGGAGCTCAAGTCATTAGGTCAGGGAGATGTCGCTCTGATCGTTCTGGTTTCCCTTGAGGGTTACAAGATCACCGACGCGGCTCTGCTGCTCGGGCTCACACCTGGTGCGGCTCGGACGCGCCTGCACCGGGCAAAGAAAAGACTTCGAGAACAATTCCCCCAACTCGTGAAGGAACTGCCATGAATGAGGTTGAATTCGATCCGGTGTTCTCCTCGGCCCTGCGCCAAGAACTCCAAACTCGGGCGTCAGCAGCGACTCACCGTCCACCGTTTTGGCGCACCCACATCAGGCTCGGCGCCGGCATGTTTGTCGGTGCCACCGTTCTTATCGGAGGCGGTGCCGTGGCCTCGGGCATCCTGCCGATCCCCGGCGGAACTCAAATCACCGACCGTGCCACCACCGTTATCGAAACGCACACCGGGCCCGCCACCGTCGAACTCGGACAAGCGCCGTCTAGTGCGACCAACATCTTCGTGTCCCTGACCTGCCTCACAGCGGGTACGTTCACCTTCGCCGACGGAGCCAGCATGGCGTGCGGTGCCGATGAAGCGGCGGGACTGAAGGGTATCGCCACCTACAGCCTCCTCATCACGCCCGGACAGCACTCCACGAAGATCTCCACCGAGCCCGGCAACCGGTGGCGAATCGAGGCGACTTGGGTGAGCGAACGGGTCACTGAATGGGCCCTAAACGAAAACGGAGACACCTACGGGGCAATGAACGAGCACGGTCAACCCGATCTCATCTCAGTGGTGGCAACTAACAACCAACACGGGTACGTCTACGCGGGAGAACTCGCCGACGCGGACGGCAGCGCGCAAGCAATGAAGTTCAAATCGCCCGAAGAAGCACTGGCCTGGCAGAAGGAGCGGGAAGGCAAAACATTCTCCGTTCCGGTCTACCAGAGTGACGGCAAAACCAAAGTTGGCGAGTTCGTCCTCAACGGGTGAGATCCGCTGTTCGCGACATGGGAACATCGAGGATCGATCTACACCGCCTCGATCGGGCACGTCGCGCCAGTGGACTTCGAGATGCAATACTCATCCCAGGCCGCCGAGATCCAACACACCGCTTAATCCGTGTCCGCCCTCCGAGGTCACGGCTAATATGACCTCAGCTGGCGAAGAACATGACGGGAACCGGTGGAACAGATGACCGATAGTAGTCAAGGCCTCGCGCGGATCATGCGCATCCTCAGCGCGACCATCCTCATTGCAGCTGGGGGCATTCATCTGTTTCTCGTGTTTGACGGTACCGGGGGTGTGCTCGGCGTGCTCTTCGTACTCAACGGCATCGCCGGTATCGTCCTCGGGGTCGCGATGCTCGTCGTTCGAACAAGACTGCTGCTGCTCACATCGGTTCTCGGGTTGCTGTTTATCGCCGCAAGTTTTTTCTCACTCCTGCTTGCCCTGACCGTTGGGCTATTCAGTATTGCCACGACCTGGAGTCTCCTCCTGGTGCCGCAAACCTTTGTGATCGAGGGCATCGGCGTTATTGTGCTCGCCGTCACCCTGGCCCTCATGGTGCGCGCCCGCCGCGCGGCGTGACTCCGCCACTCGCTGTGTGACCAACCACAGGGTATCCCGACCGAAGGACTCGGCGAGAAGCGCAAGCGCAATAGCGACGCACACCGCGTTGAAGACGGGCAGTACCGAGGTGATGGCGATCGATAGCGCGATGCCTTGCACTGCAGTGACGACCTTGCGCCAGTATCGAAATGGGAGCTGCCGACGCAGCCAGGGGAAGATCCATCCGGCAACCACGAACGCGTACCGCATGAGCCCGATGGACAGTACCCAGATTCCCAGGGCCTGCGAGACGTAGGCGCTCAGCACGAGCAGCAGGAAAGCATCGACCTCCATGTCGTACCGCGCACCGAGTTCGCTCGCGGAGTCCGTGCGCCGGGCAACCCACCCATCCACCGCGTCGAGGAGCAGGGCAGGCACGACCAGGGCGAGCACGATCCAGATCGGCACTGGAGCGAAGAATGAAGCCACAACTATCCCACTAATGACCCCCACCAGAGAGGACCGCACCGTAGTAACGACATTGGCTTGCCCGAAACGGCTGCGCGGTCGTTTTCTCAGTCCACGCACGAGCAGGATGTTCGACGCTGCGAGGTAGCTGAGCGCCGCAAGCCAACTCACGGCCACAACCCAGAACGGGATCGATTGCGTTGAGTCAGTTTCCAGCAGGCGCACCGAATACGTGCCGCCCACGGCTGTCACAATCGATGCGAATTGAATCTCAAGCCTTCCTCTCAGTATTCTATTAGGAGCACTTGTTAACTGAAGAGCAAGCGACGATGAGAGCGAGGAAAAGTGGTCGAAGCCATCGCTTTCTGGGTCGAAGAACCGGGTGTGGGAGCACTTCGCCTCGAGCACCTTCCGCCTGTGAACGAGGGCGATGTGCTGGTGAACACGCTCTTCACCGGTGTGAGTCGAGGTACCGAAGCATCCGTCTTCAGCGGGCACGTGCCGGAGAGCGAACGCGAACGCATGCGCGCCCCGTTCCAGGAGGGCGACTTCCCCGGGCCGGTCAAGTACGGCTATCTCAATATCGGGGTGGTGAACACTGGTCCCGACTCTCTCGTGGGATCCCTCGTCTTCACGCTCTATCCTCACCAGTCTGCGTTTGTCGTGCCAGCCACCGCTGTCATACCCGTGCCCCGCGACATCCCGCCGCGGCGTGCGGTTCTTGCCGGTGCCGTCGAAACGGCTATCAACGTGCTGTGGGACGCCGCCCCGATGCTCGGCGACCGAATCTCAGTCGTTGGTGCGGGAATGATCGGATGCTGCGTGGCACGCCTCGCACGCGCTATCCCGGGTGTCTCCGTCACGCTCGTCGACGTCAACCCGGCGCGAAAAGTGGTCGCCGACCAGCTCGGCGTGAGTTTCTCATACCCTACACATGCACCGGCGGATCAAGACATCGTGATCAACACGAGCGGCGCAGGCTCTGGGCTGCAACTCGCTCTTGAGACGGTGGTGACCGATGGCACGGTCATCGAGGCGAGCTGGTACGGGGATCGCCAGGCTACGTTGACGCTCGGTGCAGATTTTCACTCGCGGCGATTGACGATTCGATCCAGTCAGGTCGGTGCCGTCGCGCCGTCGCGTCGAGGAACTCGCACCACTCACGACCGACTCCAGCTTGCTCTCGAACTTCTCCGCGATCCCGCCTTCGATGCGCTGCTTACGGGCGAATCCTCTTGGCGTGCTCTGCCTGAGGTAATGGCGAGCCTCGCCGACGGATCGCGGAATGACCTGTGTCACACGATTGACTGGAGAGACGCCGAATGACATTCACGGTAACCGTACGAGACCACATGATGATTGCCCACAGTTTTGCAGGTGAATCTTTTGGGCCCGCACAGCGGCTCCATGGCGCCACGTTCATCGTCGATGCCACCTTCGGTGCAGCAGCCCTCGATGCGTCAGGTGTCGTTATCGACATCGGTCGGGCGGCCGAAATTCTTGGTGAGATCACCGGATCGCTCACCTATCGCAACCTCGACGACGAGCCCGACTTGCAGGGCAGGAACACGACCACCGAAGTGCTCTGCCAAACAATCGCTGACCGCCTTGCAGAACGGGTGCACGACGGAACTCTCGGGGCTGGCCAGCAGCTGCAATCACTCCTCGTCACGCTGCATGAATCCCACATCGCGTGGGCAAGCTACTCGAGATCATTGTGAGTGAAGAAGCCACTGTGAGTGAAGAAGCCGGCCGGGTGGTTCATTTCGTTGTCCCCGACGAGATCGACGATCCGCGCAGGGTGAGCGGTGGCAACACCTATGACCGGCACGTGCGAGACGGACTTCGCAGCGTCGGATGGGACGTGCGGATGGTTCCGGTCGCGGAGGGGGGCGGGCTACTTGCGGCGCAGGTGCTGGCAGAGCTGCCCGATGGTGCCCTGGTCTTCATCGATGGACTCATTGCCGTGCGCGAAGCAGTCGAACTCGCCGTGCAGTCGCCCAGACTCCGGATGATCGTCCTGGCGCACATGGTCGACGCAGTCGCTCTGACGTGGGCAGATCGTGTCATTGCGACGAGTGAGTGGACTCGCTCCGAACTCATTTCGCACTCTCTCGTGCACCCTGAAGACATTGCCACCGCCCATCCCGGGACCGCTCCGGCGACGCTGACGAGGGGGTCATCGCCCGGCGGCCGACTGTTGTGCGTCGGAGTTGTCGCCCCACACAAAGGTCAAGACGTCCTCATTCATGCGCTGACGTTCCTCACGGGGGTGAGCGACTGGACCTGCACATTCGTGGGATCCGTCACGACAGCACCGGATTTTGTGGCCGACCTGAGGCGCACAGTTCGAGATGCGCAATTGGCAACGAGAGTGACATTCGCTGGCACGCTCGAGGGCGCGGCGCTGGATGCGGCATACGGGCGCGCGGACCTCGTCGTTGTCCCGTCGCGCACGGAGAGTTTTGGCATGGTCATCACGGAGGCATTGGCGCGGGGTATCCCGGTGATTGCGTCTCGCGTTGGCGGCATACCCGAGGCAGTGTCGAGCAGTGGTGCTGGAATGCTGATTGCCGCAGACGATGCCGATGCACTGACAACCGCATTGCGCGAATGGTTGGTGAGCGAAGCGGTTCGAACCGAACGTACAGCGGCCGCGGTGGAGGCCAGAGCCACCGTCAGATCATGGTGTTCCACCGTGTCGAAAATCGAATCGGTGTTCCTCGACGTGTCACGACGCAGAACGGCAGTGTGAGAATGAGCGAAATCGTCGAGACCAATAGTGAATGGCTCGCCCTGCGTGAACCGGAGGACGCGGTGGCTCGCTCGCTGGACCTCGCCCGTGCCGCCGCCGCGCTGATCACGGAAGGCCCGGTTGTCGTGCATGACCTCGGCAGTGGAACCGGTTCGATGATGCGGTGGCTCGCACCTCTTCTGCCCGGGCCGCAGACCTGGTTTCTGCACGATTGGAGCACCCTCCTGACTGCGCAGGCCATCGCACGGGCACGTCCATCGGACCGCGACAACGCGGAAATCTCGGCCTTTGGCCGAACCGGGAATCTCGTCGACCTAAGCGCGGATGATCTGGCCGGGGCGTCTCTTGTTACGGCATCGGCACTTCTCGACGTGCTGACGTCGCCGGAGATTCACACCATCGTCGGCGCGTGCATCGCAGCCAAGGCTCCTGCACTGTTCTCGCTCAGCGTGACCGGTGGCGTGCACTTCGACCCGCCAGATGAGCGCGACGCGGCGTTCGAGAACGCCTTCAACGCCCATCAATTGCGCGACGCACAGGGACGACGCCAGCTGGGTCGGTACGCCGCACCGATTGCCTGCGGACTGTTCGCCGAGGCCGGCTGGCAGGTACGCCAGACCACCACCCGGTGGCGGCTCGACCACCACCAGCCTGGCCTGCTCGGCGAATGGTTCTGCGGGTGGGTCGATGCGGCCGTGGAACAGGACCCTCAGCTATGCAACGACGTTGACCGCTACCGCGCAGATCGCCTGGCCCAGATCGGCCTCGGAGAACGTGGTGGGCTGAGGGGACTAAGCGCGCTCGTCGATCACGTGGATGTTCTTGCCTGGCCGAGCCCATGACACCCGCAGAACACCCACGCCTGCGCGCGGCGCTCCGATCGCGCTGGCTGCGTGTGAGCATTCGATTCCTCGTCGGCCTTACCGCGCTGCTCACAGTAATTGCATACGTAGGAACCGGGCCGCTGCTCACGGGTATCCTCAGCATCGATGAAGGGACAATCGCTGCGGCCCTCGCGCTGTCCGCCGTCGCGACAGCTGCCGCTGCATGGCGATGGTGCGTCATCGCCACTCGGCTCGGGGTCGACCTCTCCTGGCCAACCGCGTTCGGCCGGTACTACCAGTCCCAATTCCTGAACACGGTCATCCCGGGCGGGATCATGGGAGATGTGCACCGCGCAGTCGGGCACGGCCAGAGCGCCGGGAGCGTGGCGCAGAGTGCCCGCGCGGTCGTGATCGAGCGCACCGCTGGCCAACTGGTGCAGATATCCCTCTCGCTCATAATTTTCCTCTTCGTCGGTGCGCGCTTTTTCGGGTTACTCCTCGCGGGTGTCGCGGTCGTCCTCGGCATCATCGTGGTCGGACTTGCGGTAGCCGTACTCCCCTACTCGCGTGGGAGAGCCGCCGTGATGCGCGAAGTGCGAGAGCTGCATGCGGGCCTCGGATCGGCACGCGCACTGGCCCAAGTGTCAGTAGCGTCGGTCATCGTGATCTCCTGCCATGTGGTGACCTTTGCCATTGCAACCGCGGCCATCGGAATGACCGTGTCCCCCGATCAACTGATCGTGCTCGCCCTGGTGGTTCTGCTTGGAGCATCGATTCCATTCAGCATCGGCGGATGGGGCCCCCGCGAAGGGGTTGCCGGCTGGTCTTTCGCTCTGGCCGGATTCGGGGCTTCGGCCGGGGTTGCGGCATCCGCACTGTTCGGAGTTTTGAGCATCATCGCCGTCGCGCCCGGTGCAGTGGTGACGCTGGTCTCTGTGATCCGCAGGCGCACATCTGCCCAACTCGAGGCGAGCTCGGTGCTCGTCACACAAAACCTAGAGACGTCACCGTGAGTGAGCTGCCCTACGTCACTCTGAGTGGTGCAACCTCTCTCGACGGGTATCTCGACACGGCGGATCCACCGCGCCTGACGCTCTCCAATGAAGAGGATCGCGACCGGGTCGATGGTGTGCGCGCGCACAGCGATGCGATTCTGGTTGGCGCACGCACTGTGCGGCGGGATAACCCCCGGCTCCTGGTGCGGAGCCCGGCACGCCAGTCGTGGCGTGAAGCCGCGGGGCTGCCACACTCGCCGTGGAAAGTGACGGTGACCACTTCAGGCGATCTTGATCCGCGCGCAGCATTCTTCACGACCGGCGACACACCGAAACTCGTGTACTGCCCCACCTCGGTCGAGGCACGCATCCGTCAGAGCCTCGGTAACTCAGCGCTGGTTGTCGGCCTCGGCGCCGATGTCGAGATGGGTGAGCTCGTCGCTGACCTGGCGGACCGTGGCGTTCGCGAGCTCATGGTCGAGGGAGGGGCGACCGTGCACACCCAGTTCTTGGCCGCGAACCTCGCCGATGAACTTCATTTTGTTGTGGCGCCACTGTTCGTGGGCGATTCCCGGGCCCCGCGCTTCGTGGGGGACGCCGCGTTCCCGTGGACTGGCGACCGTCGTGCCACTCTCGCCAACGTGCTGCAGATCGGGGATGTTGTGCTGCTGAGGTACGCGCTTTCGGCTCGATTCGCGGCGCATGAAGCC
>Ga0209023_10005540_pt1 | contig 13750 bp, 7 predicted proteins | sample LakOneMetagenome_FD_187468 | JGI IMG/M metagenome (GOLD analysis project Ga0209023, IMG submission 187468) | Freshwater and sediment microbial communities from Lake Erie, Canada (SPAdes) (version 2) | ecosystem: Environmental > Aquatic > Freshwater > Lentic | place: Lake Erie, Canada | collected...
TCGTGCGCATCCTCAACCAGATGGCGCAGCAGTTCAATACGGCCATCATCGTGGTGACCCACGATGAGAAAATCATTCCTACCTTCAAGCGGATTTACCACATACGAGACGGCAAAACCTTTGAAGAAAAAGGCCAGGCGCTGAACTGAGGCTTAGATAGGCGGGCAGACAACGCCGTATTCCAAGCGATAATCAAATTCAGCGTCACGTTGTGCCAGCCGCACCAGGTTGCAACTATTAGTGCCTAACTATTTGCAGAGAACCAATCAATCAGAGTTCATCCCTGGTGCATCATGATTTTTCAGCCTTTGGCGGCTTTCCAACCCGTATGCTGGAAAAATTTCCCATATGCCTTCAGAGCTTCAAGTGCTTGCACCGCGCCATCGTGGCGCGACTTTGAAGTTTTTCCTCTCATGGTTTCGGCGCCCTCCATCAGGTCTGCAATAACCAAGTGAAGCATCGCATCAGTCTGGGGCTCGAGTTTGCAATTCTGTATTGCATAAGCCACCTTTTCACTGATTGTCGTCGCTAATGCTTGATAGTCGTCGTTGCCGTATTGATTCTTGTGAATCGCCGGTATTGCCTTCGCCATCGCTTGATTGATGTCGTTCATAGCCTGACGCAGCGGCTCATCAGTTGCCCATTTTTTTCCAGCGTCAAGGTGGAGCTTTGTCGGTTCGACACTCCCATGGCTATGGTTGTGTGCGGCACTTTCAGCTGCGAGGATATTGGGCGAAGCTCCAAGCGCAATGGCAGTCAGAACTACAGCGAATATGGTTTTCATCGGGTCTCCTATTTCATGGGTGCAATACCCAACAAATATAGTCAACTAATCTTAACGCAAGCTTAAAGCCAAGACGGGTTTCCGTTACTTGTTGAGTCCGCCTACCGAAGATATTTTCAGCCCAAGTTAAAGCATCCTTGGCATAACCCATATTGGTTATTCTTTCGATTTTTGTTATGCACTGAGCGATACTTAAAGAACTGATGTATCAGAGTTTATCGTGTAGGCGTTGCGGCGGGTAAGCCTACTCACTCAATCGGCCAACAAGAGTCATTCAGGATTTTTCTCCATTGCGGCCATTCATTTTTTCGCTCGCTCTGAAGCGGTCATACACCCGAGGGTAATCAGATTTGCAGCTTGGACGACAGGTATGCAGTGCGGAGCCGTCACTGGTGGGGCGAAAACGGCCGTGGGTCGAGCGGCAGCTTACTGAGTGCTCCTGCCGTTCCAGCAGGATCAATTTGATTCAGGTGGCGGACCGTAGCCGGCCACAAGCGGACGGTGACCAATCCTCGGAAGCAGTCATCGCAAAGACTGCTCGGATCTAACACCTGCCGGAATGCCTATATGAGCTCCTCGTCAAAAGTAGCACTCCTGTCTGCTGCGAATCAGCATCCCCCTGCTTCCAGAAATTGGCATGACGTCTCGTTGCACGCCCGTTTCGCGGAAGCTGCCATGGATCTACGACTTCAGAGGCAGGTAGATATCGGTCACCGGTTCATGCTCAGGTGTTTCCGGCATCAAGTTGAGATATTGGAAATAAAGCGGGAAATCGCGCAGCTCCTCGCCGCTTTCATCCCAAAGCAGCCAATTTACGATGCGTACAAATTGGCCATTACTAGCGTTGATTTAGTACCCCATGACCAACTAGAGTGAGTCGACCAGCTTCATCCAATTCCAGATGCCTTCCTGAATCGACTGATTGTTCGGGCGCCATTTCGTCCAGTTGCGCTCGATTTCTTGGGCAATGGCGCGAAGCTGCCATCGCCCTTCCCGGGTGCCAACCTCAAGTTCGCGTAGGACTTCGTCGGCTTGTGGCAATTCGGCATCGATCATGCCCCAGTTGCATAGATCGATGCCAACACCCGCGAAATTGCGTTCCAGCATCATGATCCTGCGATTGATTGTGTCGACAACCGGCAAGGTTCCAGAATGGGTTGAGATCTCCCGCCAGTGCTGGATTACCTCGGCAAGCGCAACTAGGTTGGAGAGTGTCGCGCCGTAATTTCCATCTACACCAGGCTGGTCTTCGCTGCTGCTTTTGCGCCGCAGGATCAGCGCCATGATGGCGTCGGAAAAGTGCTTATTCAGCTTTCCTTGGTTAAGGCGAAGAATAACCTGAGCATGTTTGACCAGCGAAATGCTGCGTTTTTCTGCGATCAGCGTTGCAGTGATTTCGGCAACACCCAACAACTGACCAAGGGGGCTGATCTCGTGTTCCGACAGGCCGCGCGGATAACCACTCCCATCCATGCGTTCATGGTGCTCAAGGACGGCGCTACTAACCTTGGGGTGCCATTCAGGGAGCTTCGAAAGAATCAGGTATGTGACTATCGGATGGCTGTAGATGTGTTTGCGGTCTTGCTCACTCAGGATGTGCTCAGGACTGAGCATGTCGGGGTCGATGTGGAGCAATCCCAGGTCGTGGAAAAGTCCTGCCGCAGCCGCCGTAGTAACGCTGGACACGGCCTGTGCATCAGTCGCCTGGGCGATAATTGCGGCGCAGACTGCGACCTCCAAGCTATGACTGAATATCCGCGGAAATTGGTCGCGGGCAATGCTTAATTTGAATGCCAGTGTAGGTTCCAGACGAATTTTCCGGAATGCCTCTATGATTATCTGGCGAGTTTTCGGCGTGTCTATAAGGCTGTCAAAGGGGGCGGCGGCGAGAAGCGTGCCGACCATATCAGCGAGGCCGTCCACGGTGACCGCGTCCTCTACGGTCAGACATTCATCGATGGCAGGCAACAGCTTGTGCGCCGCTAATTTGTCGCGCAGGCTTGCCGTGAGATGCACGCCGTTATCGACAAGTTTCATGCCGTTTTCGGAATGAATAGGGCGGTGCGTTACGATGCGTCGCCGTTCGGCCAATTCGGTAATGGCGTTGATGTAATGCGTATCGTGCGGAACGTTCAAGGGAACCCCTTGCTCCTTGGTAATCGCTGCGCTCCTAATCCCGGTTCATTTTAAGAACATTCGAATCGAATGTCAGCTTGATAACGATACACAGATTTCAGGAGTTGGACATCACTGAACGCTTCTTGGTGATGAATCTTAAGAGAGGGCGGTCGCTTCGTGCCCGTTGCGGACATTGCAACTGCTCCGTAGCAGCCGTTCAGGCAAATCCGGTATCTACGAAGTCAGCAGCCACAAAGTGGCCGTTGGTGACCCCACCCAATCGGCCAGTTGGCGACCTTGGGATTGCCAATTAGCGACGGCCGCTTTAGGCGGCTAAAAGGGCATCTAACTGTATAAACAGGCTAGCCGGCCCACTCGACCCAATGCGGCTGATCGAGGAAAGTCGAAGTGGCTGCCGGCACCGCTCCTGCGGGCATTCGGGGGCTCCCATCGTTACAGACCATCATGATATTCTGCGCTGACAACAATCATTAAAAGTTCGCCATGTCTGCCCGTTCCAGCCTGAAGCTGCGCCTTGCCATCAGTATTGGTGCACTTGCTCTCGTCAGCTCGTTGCTTATGAGCCAGTTTGCCAGCAGCCTCAGCCGCGAGCAGATTGAGCATGACCAGAGTGCGCTGCTGCAAAATATCGTCGTGCGGATGAACTCGCAACTGGCCCAAGATATGAGCACGAGGGCCAACGAGATTCTCTTCCTGACAGGCATCGACCGCATCCGCGATCCCAAGGTTTCCGCCGAGCTGAAGCGCGACGCCTTCGAGCAGGCGCGGCACGCCTACCCCTTCTATGCCTGGATCGGTGTGACCGATGTCGAGGGAAACATCATCGCCGGTACCGATGGCCTGCTGGTCGGCAAGAGCGTTGCCAAGCGTGATTGGTTCCTCAAGGGGCGCGAGGGCCTGCATTTCGGCGATGCTCACGATGCCTTTCTGCTGGCCAAGCTGATGCCAAAGCCGAAGTGGGACGATCTGCCGCTGCGACTGGTCGACATTTCTGCGCCAGTGTACGACAAGGACGGCAAGTTCATGGGCGTACTTTGCGGTCATCTCAGCCTCGACTGGGCCTTCGAGGCTCGCGAACGGATGCTAGACCAGCTCTCGCGCGATTACCTGGACCTTGTCGTGCTCAACAGGGAGGGCAAGGTGCTGATGGGAACACCGGCGCTGCCTTCACTGAAAGTCGATCTCGCCAGCCTTAAGTCCTATCAGGGTTTGACCAACAACCTGCGTCAGGTGGCGGTGGAAACCTGGCCCGATGGCAAGTCCTATCTGACTGCCTCGGCGCGCGAAGTTCCTTACCGCAACTATTCAGGCATGGGCTGGGTCGTCGTGGCACGCAAATCCGAGGCCGTCGCCTTCGCTCCCGCGAATGAACTATCGCGCCTGATTCTCGCTGGCGGGCTGGTGACGGCAATGCTGTTCGGGCTCGTGCTCTGGGTCATGCTCAGCCGAAATCTGAGGCCGCTCGAGAAACTTTCCATGGTGGCCCAACGTATCCGTGAAGAGGACCTGTCGGCGCCAATTCCGCAACCGGATGGCAATGACGAAGTGGCGGTGTTTTCCCGCTCGCTTACCGGGCTGGTCCATTCGCTGCAGGACCGGAACAATGAGCTCAGGCTGGCCAGTCGCGTATTCGAGGAAAGCGGACAGGGCATCCTCATCACCGACGCTAACAACCATATCTTGCGTGTCAATCGTTCCTTTACCCACATCACAGGCTATGCGCCTGAGGAGGTGATCGGCAAGACGCCTGCCCTGCTGCGCTCGGGAAACCAGGACGCGGCGTTCTATCTGGCCATGTGGAATTCGCTCAAACACAATGGTGCCTGGCAGGGCGAGATCTGGAACCGCGACAAAAGCGGCCATGTCTATCCAGAGTGGCTGACCATCAACACGCTCAGGGACGACGGCGGCAGCATCACCCATTACATCGGCATCTTTGACGACATTACCGAAAGAACCCGTCTCGGCGAGGAGCTCGAGAAGCATCGGAACCATCTGGAATCGCTAGTCGAGGAGCGCACGGCAGAACTGATGATTGCACGACAGCAGGCCGAAGCCGCCAACCTATCGAAGAGTACCTTCCTCGCCAACATGAGCCACGAGATCCGTACCCCGCTCAATGCCATCACCGGCATGGCCCACCTACTGCGCCGTAGCAGCCTGACCCCGCAGCAGACTGACAAGCTCGACAAGATCGAAACCGCCGGCCATCATCTACTCCAGGTCATCAATGATGTTCTCGACCTGTCCAAGATTGAAGCCGGTAAGTTTGCGCTGGAGGATGCGCCCGTTCATGTCGAGGCTCTACTTGGCAATATCGCCTCGATGCTTGGCCAGAAGGCCAAAGACAAGGGGTTGCGCTTGCATATAGAAACCACGTCGTTGCCCCATGCCCTGCACGGCGATCCCACCCGGCTGCAGCAGGCCCTGCTCAACTATGCGGCCAATGCCATCAAGTTCACCGAGACCGGCAACATTACCCTGCGAGTGAAGGAGGAGGCGCGGGCTGACGAGACCATTACCTTGCGTTTCGAAGTCGAGGATACCGGTATCGGCATTTCTCCCGAGGTCCTACCCAAGCTCTTCGGCGCCTTCGAACAGGCTGACAACTCGACCACACGCAAGTACGGCGGAACTGGCCTGGGCTTGGCCATTACCAAGAAGGTCGCCGAAGTGATGGGTGGAACTGCCGGCGTAAGCAGTACCGCAGGACAAGGCAGCATATTCTGGTTCACTGTAATTCTTCGGACGGATGGACCGCCCGCTGAGAACGCCATCAGAATCGGGATCGAAGCCGTCGAGCAGACGATTCTGCGTGACCACGCCGGCAAGCGCATCCTGCTGGCGGAAGACGAACCAATCAACCGTGAAATCGCCCAGATGTTGCTGGAGGATGTCGGAATTGATGTCGATCTTGCGGAGGATGGCCAAGAAGCCGTAGCCAAGGCCCGTTCGGGCTGTTACGCAGTGATCCTGATGGACATGCAAATGCCGAAGATGGATGGTCTGGATGCAACGCGACATATCCGCCAACTGCCTGACTGCGAGGCGACCCCCATTCTGGCGATGACGGCGAATGCATTCGCCGAGAACAAGTATCAGTGCTTCGAGGCGGGGATGGATGACTTTATTTCCAAGCCGGTCAATCCGGATGTTTTTTATGGGACCGTGCTGAATTGGCTTAAAAAGGAGCGGCGCTGAGCGACAGGTGTGTGGCATTTTCCGGTCAATTAACTTCTGGCAGCGGATGCTGCAGCGTTGGGCACCCAAGAGCCACCGGGCCAAAGCGAGGTTGAAGGACAGCAAACAGAGGGGACCAGCCGCTGGCTATGCATTTGTCAGCAGGCCGGTTTCGGTCCGAACCTGTCGTTGAGAACGAAACGTGGCCATCACCTCGGGCACGGTCAGCTTACCGCCGGGTTGCTGCCATTCAGGTTTCCAGGCCGTCCGGCAGCAGGGTGCCCTTTGCTGCCTGATGCCCCTTACATGGGCAATGGCAGGTCTGAATTCAGAAAGCTGTCAATAGAGGAAATATTCATTCTGGTAGTTGAGTCACCCTGAACGCATTTGCGGACATTAGCGGCGGGCTGACTTTACTGATTCAGCGGTTTCAATTCGAGGTTCGCCCGTCCAAGGCACTCTTTGTACGCCATATCCGAAACCAAAATATGGTCAAGCCACCATTGCGTCAGAAGCTCATAAACCGCTGATTGCTCGAGTGCACCTGCAGAAGCAGTCAAGAGCAGGGCTGTCAGTTTGGTCCGGTAGTCATCGTGTTCCCGTTCCTGTTCGGGAAGATTGGGGTATGAATGCTCGGCCAGCAATCGCTCTTCCGTCTTAAAGTGTTGATCGGCATATTGCCGCATCTGATCCAGAATGTCTGACAGCTTGCCGGAGCCGGGTGAATCCACGACGCGTGCGGCCTCTGCGCACAGGGCGAGCAAATGGCGATGCTGCCGATCAAGAATCTCGACGCCCACGCTGTAACGTTCCGACCAGGTGAATTGACCGTTCAGACTCTTTGGCTCAGTGGCTCTAAGCCAACTCAACAGTGTGGCGTAGAGTCGTTCGGGATCGATCGGCTTGGCCAGAAAGTCGCTCATGCCGGAATCCATGCAGCGTTGCCGATCTTCAGCGAAGGCATTCGCAGTCATGGCAATGATCGGTATCGCCTGTCCTTCAGGCAGCGCGCGAATCTGCCGTGTCGCTTCCAGTCCATCCAGGCGGGGCATCTGCATATCCATCAGGATGCCCGCATAGTCGTTGCCGGAAGCAAGGGCGACCGCTTCGATTCCGTCAGCAGCTGTATCGATCACCAATCCAACGTCTTCGAGAATGCTCTGGGCAATTTCACGATTGATCGGCTCGTCATCGACAAGCAGGATCCGGCTCCCGGCAAACTCTTGCCGCAGGCACTCCTCAGGAAATTCTGCGAGAGTCGCACCGGTAGCCAGGCTGAGCGCCGCATTTTTCAAACGGGCGGAGAACCAGAAGGTACTCCCGCCACCAGGACTACCGATGACACCCGCCTCGCCGCCCATCAGTTCGGCCAAATGCCTGGTGATAGCCAGCCCGAGGCCGGTGCCGCCATAGGTCCGGGTCAGGGAATTGTCGGCCTGTTCAAAAGCGTTAAACAGTCGGGGGAGCGCTTCCGGTGTGATGCCGATGCCAGTATCGGACACCTCGAAGCGAACCAGCGCGCTTTCCTCATTCTCATCGACACACTGAATGCGCAGGCTGATCGTTCCGGAGTCGGTGAATTTCACGGCATTCCCGGCATAGTTGAGCAGCGCCTGCTGCAGGCGTGTGGCGTCGCCCAGAAGGTCGCAGGGAAATGTTTGTGGTTCGCATTGCAGCCCCAGGCCCTTAGTCTCTGCGCGGTCATGAATCAGCGCACACACGTTGGCAGCCACCGTTCGTAGATCAACAGGTTGCTCTTCCAGGATGAGTTTTCCGGCTTCGATCTTGGAAAGCTCCAGAACCGCATTGATGACGCCGAGCAGATGGTCGCTCGCTGCTTCGAGCTTGCTGATCTGATCTTCCTGGTTCGGCGTCAGGCCACCGCGCCGAATCAGGTGGGTCATGCCAACGATCCCGTTCAACGGGGTACGAATTTCATGGCTCATGTTGGCGAGGAAGGCCCCCTTGGCGCGATTGGCAACTTCTGCTGCGTCGCGGGCCTGTGTCAGATCGGCGTTGCTGGCTTCGAGATCGCGGGTTCGCTCCCGCACACGCGATTCAAGTACCAGGTTCATCTGCCGCAGCTGCGCCTCGGCCAACTTGCGATCGGTAATATCTACGTCCATGCAGACGAAGCCGGTGCATTCGTTGCTCATCGGGATAGGAAAGATTGTCGACAGCAACCAGACATTACCGCCGGCGCGGTTTTGGATGGCGCTTTCGAAGGGGCCATAGGGCAGACCCGTGTCCTTTATCGTGTCAAGAACGCGCCGGAACTCCGCCGCCTGATCCTTCGAATAGATCAACTGGTCGATGGTCTTGCCAACCGATTCCGAGGCAGGCCAGCCGAACAACTTCTCCGAGGCGGGATTCCAGTAGCTTACCCGGCCGCTATCGTCGTACCACTGGATAGCCACGTTGGGTGTGTTGTCGAGGTTGGCCCGGAGCTGTGCCTCACTCAAACGCATGGCCTGATCCGCTTCCTGGCGGGCGGTCAAAGCGTCCAGCAGGTCATTGAAACCGCGTCCCAGGTTGGCGATCTCGTCATCTCCGACCACGGCCATGGGCGCCAATTTGGACTCCGGCGCTATCTGCAATTGGTGGAAACGATTCGTGATCTCGCGTAAAGGCAGCACCACACGTTTCAGGAAGGAGAAAGCACCAATGCCCACCAGCAGCAGTGATGCCAACATGACCAGGATACTGGCCCGGGCGATGCCACGGGCTGGACGGTTGATGGCATCTTCGGGCACCAGTGTGACGAGACGCCATTGGGGCGCCCTGAGCCCGACGCTTTGCACCATCATGCCGTTCGTTATGCCCGCATTGGGCTCCCGGTTCAGCCATGCCAGGAGTTCCGGATCGGCACTCTGGCCAAGAAGGGTGGCATCTGGATGGTGGACGAAATGGTCGTTGCCATCCAGCAGGACCATGTAGCCGCTGATTGTGGAGTCAGACTCGGCGAATTGTTGACGTATGTAGTTCGGGTCGTAATTAACGACTACCAAGGCCACCGGCTCTTGACGAGAAGCTTCACGGTTCAGTCGATAGATCATGCGGGTGGCTACCAGCACGGTGCGATGCTTGGAATTGCCATTGACGTTGGGCTGCAGACCGGCCCAATAAATATTTTGGGAATGCGCCTGCGTTTCCCGGATCAAGCGGTCGCGCAGCGCGCTATCGGGATTGCTGACGTCGAGTGTTTCACCGATGTGGTAGTGGTTGCCGGACAAGGTAAGGATCTCGATGGAAACCAGTCCCCGGAGATTAAGGTAGTTGTTAAGGACGTAGCCGATGCGCGCCTGGGTGGCCAGCCGGGTGTACGAATCGGCAGCAGGCGACTCAATCGACAGGGCGTTAGTGATTTCCTCGACCCCGGAAATATTGGCGATGAGGGTCTCGATCTGCGCCATTTGGGTATCAAGCAAGACACGCTTATCCTTCAGTTCCCGTGCGACGTGGGCCCCTGCCTCGGCCTCCAGTGCGGAGTGCGAGAGCTCGATGGATATCCCCCCAACCACCAGCAAGGGCAGGACACCCAGCAACAGCAGATAGGTGATGAAACGCTGGTGGAGATTAAGGCGCATGGGAGGCCGTTCGGATGCTTACTCTAGGCGGCGCATGGCGGCTAGCGCCAATATGCGCCCACTGTAAAGTCAGGGGGTTGAGCCCGCCCTGACCAATTTGACGTTGAGGAGGGTCTCCGCCGGCACCGTTTCACCCTTCAGGAGGCGCATGGCGTAAAGGATGCCTTGGTAGCCCTGCTCAGCCGCCTGTTGGTCGATGCTGGCCAGCATCGCGCCTTTGTCGATCGCGCTCCGCGCCTCGGCGAGGGCATCGAAGCCCGCCACCTTGACGTGCTTCTTGCCGGTCTCGTCCAGATACTTGATCGCGCCCAGGGCCATCATGTCGTTCGCTGCGAAGACGAGGCCAATGGTCGGGTGCTTGACGAACATGGCTTTGGTCACATTGTAGCCCTCGTCGATTTTCCAGTTGGCGGTTTCGCTGGCCACGACCTTTACCGACGAATTTTCTGCAAAAGCTCGCAAGGCCCCCTGTTTTCTTGCCTCGGCGTTTTCAGCCTCGCGGATGCCTTCGAGAATGGCGGCATGAATCGGTTTTTTGACGCCGTCAACCAAGGTCTTGGCCGAGAGATAGCCCCCTTGCGCGTTGTCGACACTGATGAAGGGTAGCCCCTGCAATCCTGACTCGGCCAGTACCTTCCGATCGAGCCTGGCATCAATATTGACCACCGGGATGCCGGCCTCCTTGGCCTTCTTTACCGATGGGATGAGATGGTAGGCATCAGCCGGGGCAATCACCAGGGCATCTACCTGTCGGTTCTGAATCAGGTCGTCAACAATGGATACTTGCTGTTCGAAGGACGTTTCCTGGGCGGCGGTCTTGACGATGAGTTCGATGCCCAACTCCGACTCGGCCTTGCGGGCGCCCTTTTCCATTTCAACGAAGAATGGGTTGGTGAGGGTCTTCATCACCAGCGCGATGCGCTGCATCTTGACCGGCGCCTGGGCCGGCGGAACCTCTGACTGCTTGGCCGGCGGGGGGGGGTCTCCGCAGGCCGCCAGTACCAATGGCAGGATGAGTAGCGTGAGCTTGAAAACTTTCATGGTGCTGCCCTTATTTTTGTGTGCGAACAGTTAGCCTGAACATTACCACCAATGCTCGACCTGCAATCCCAGAGTTGAGCCATGCCTGTCATCGCCATAGGAACCACTCGCGGACAATGTATCGCCCGCGGCAGCAGCCAGTTGCGCAGCCGCATTCCAATTGGCCCATGTATAGAATAACCGAACCTCAGGCCGTCCAAATAGTCCGGATGCTCTGGACCAAGTAGGAGCCACAGTCAGTTTGGTCAGGCTGCGGGAAGCAGCACCATCCGGCTTAACCCGGTCGACACCCAGTTCAGTAAGCAGCTTCCAGTTGCCGCCCAGAGAATAAACAAGGCGCCCCCCCAAGCTGTTCCAGTCCTGGCCCCCCGTGGGGGTGGAATCACGCTGATACACGGCGGTGACCAAGCTATCGAGTAACGGTGTGACCTTGAAATAGAGCTGCTCCACTGCGCGAAATCTGTTCACGTCCCCGCTGTTTCCGAGGCTACCGGTGCTGCCTAGCCCAGCCCCTGGCCCTTCACCATATTGCAAGGCAAGCTTGTTCCAGCCACCCAGCATGAGCTGCTGCACATGCTGGACATTCAAGGCCCATCCCGAATGGCGCGTGGGGTCGGAGCCTGTATTGGCAATATAGCTGACGCCCAATTGCAATTCGCCGCCCGCATTGGCTGGGATACCACGCAACTGAATGTCATGGCGCGGCGCGATGGTCGCCTGATCGATGCTGTCCTTGCGGAAAATGGCGTAGCTTAGCTTCAGAGCGCCGAGACCGTAATCCTCGACCCCCATTCCAATACCGGACGGGTTCCAGTAAAAGAAGTCGTTGATGTGGACATCTTCGCGCTTGTAGTAGCGGCTGCCGACCCAAAAGCGGCCGCCGTTGAGGGAGGCCAGACCGTGGGCCGCCAGATAGGCCTGAGGCAAGCGGTAGCGACTATTGCTCCCGAACAGGTTCTCGACACCATCAGGAGAATACAGGCTGGCCATGACATGGCCGGACAGACGCGCACCGTTATCTGCCTGGTACAAATCTTGGCCAAACAGCGCCTCGCCGTATATCTCGCACTCGTTGCCCAGGCGGTATTTGGCCTCGGCGCCGGGCAGTTTGAAGCAGGATTGGCGGCCACCATTGACGGCGGAACCGGCGCCGGCCCGGACATAGCCGTTGAAATCAAGTGCAAATGCCGAATCGGTGGCCAAAGTCAGGCTTACAGCGACCAGCAAGGGGAAGGATTTGAGAGTGACTGGCATGAAATCCGTACTAGGGATAACGTAGAGGGATTGCTGAATCTTCAGCTCGGCCAAGCCGTAGAAGCACTTGTATGGTCGATCCTAACAGAATGTGATTTATGGGATTCTGTTTCGGTGCAGAACCCAGGGATCGCGCGGCAGAGCCTCGGCAGTTTTCCGTGCATTAACCATGACGCAATAAATTGAGGAAGAGATGCGTGTACTGAATATTGGCTCGATCAACATCGACCATGTCTACGAGGTTGATCATTTTGTGCGGCCTGGTGAGACCCTCAGCGGCCTTCGCTACCATACCTTCGCCGGCGGCAAGGGATTCAATCAATCGGTCGCTCTGGCCCGTGCAGGGGCAGCCACCCTTCATGCGGGAAGGGTTGGGAAAGATGCAGCCTGGTTGTTCAAGCGGCTTGCGCAAGAGGGAATCGACACGACCCATGTGACCATGAGCGATGCCGCGACAGGCCACGCCGTCATCCAGGTCGTCCCCGACGGGGAGAATGCGATTGTTCTATTCGGTGGAGCGAATCGACTTATCAATGAAGCAGATATCACATCGGCCATTTCATCGTGCTCGGCAGGGGACTATCTCCTCCTCCAGAATGAGACCAGTTCGGTGGCGCAGGCAATGCAATTTGCTCACGAAAAGGGGATGCGTATCGTATTCAACCCGGCGCCGATGACTGCTGACGTCCATCACTACCCCCTGGGGTTCGTGGATGTTTTTGTCCTCAATGAGACGGAGGCTGAAGGGCTCACGGGAAAAACGGATCCTGCTGAAATGTGCACTCGAATGCGTGAATTATTCCCCGGTGCGGCGACTGTATTGACGCTTGGAAGCAAAGGGGCCACCTATTTCGACGCTGATTCCATGTGTCACGAGTCAGCACCTATCGTAGAGGCAATCGATACAACCGCGGCGGGCGACACGTTTATTGGCTTCTTTCTTACCGAAATGATGCTAACTGGCGATCCGGTCAAGGCACTGGCAAAGGGCTGTCTTGCCGCAGCAATCTGCGTCACAAGAGCAGGTGCGTCGGATTCCATACCATTGCGAGATGAGTTGGATGCATTCCTTGCCACAACCCCCGGATGCCTTTTTGCAGACAGATAGCTAACGCTCGGCGGCCTTGAATAAAAGCTGACCTTCGTATGTCTTCTTGGGGGAATGCTCAATCGACGAAAGAAAGTAGCTGAGTCGCCCATACCAACATCGGCTTCTACAGATTATGAGACTGACTATTGATGCCATCCTTTGACAGCTTGCAGATCAGATATCAGTCATTCGCTCAACGCGATTTTTACTCACTCGGATGTCTCTTCGTGGCCGGTGGCTGAAGTACAGGCCGACGCGGCCAATGGCTGGTCCAGGTTGGAAACCCGCCGTTCAGGCAAGAAACTGGATTCCGGCTCGTGAAAGGCCGCTTTTGCTTTTCGTGACCAACCGGCGACCGGCAGCTTCTATTTCTTGCCAGTGACTCCTTTGGGCACGAAGTACTCATTCGCTGAATGAGGAAGCTGCCGTTCGCGGAGCTTTGGCTCTGACCGGCAGGTATCCTGCCTTGCTGACTGCCACGGACCGACTACTGACCGGCGGTCATTGGCCGAGGAGCCGGAATTGATCTTTCGGCCGGTAACCATGTGAAGCAGTCCTTCGGGGATCAGGTCGGTAGCGAGGCGGTCAGACGCCAGATATTCGCTGGTCAGGATTGGTAAAAGGCGACTGTCAACTCAGGTGATCTTCCACACTGACGCTCCAAGGTTTCAATCC
>Ga0209023_10005541_pt1 | contig 13749 bp, 12 predicted proteins | sample LakOneMetagenome_FD_187468 | JGI IMG/M metagenome (GOLD analysis project Ga0209023, IMG submission 187468) | Freshwater and sediment microbial communities from Lake Erie, Canada (SPAdes) (version 2) | ecosystem: Environmental > Aquatic > Freshwater > Lentic | place: Lake Erie, Canada...
TCGTTTGAACGAGTGCCCGCCGGCTTGACGAGTGCCGCAATCGGGTGGCGGCTCGATGTCGGTGGCTATCAGTATCGTTTCCCGTACCTACTCAATGAATCTCGTGCCGAGAACATGGAGAAGAACGTGAAGGTACTGGTAGCGACCCGGGCGACCTCGGGATTACGCGAGAGGGATCAAGCCGACTGCGTGGAGGGCGAGCTGGTGTGGATGACAGATCCGTGCGAGTTCAGCAGGGACAATCCCGACGGTGAGTGCGGATGCGGACGCACCTTCTTCGGATTGAGTTCCGACAAGGAAACCACCACCGCCATGGTGAAAGAGCTTCCCGGTGTCACCCGTAAGTCATACGAAGCAGCCATGAGGTCAACATTCAGGGCGCACGGCTGGTGCTCAAGCTGCCCGAGCGTGCATTTCCGGGAACACGTGGCTGACCTGGCGAAGTTGGCCGCTGCCCTGCCCGCGGGAACGATCGTGGGTCGCCGTCTTGACTCGCTGGTGGTCCGCCCACAGTGAGCTGAACGTCCAGCGGCACTCGTTTGGCGGGTCGGCACCCGTCCAAACGGGTGCCGACCGCTCAAACGGATGCCGACCGCTCAAACGGATGCCGACCGCTCAAACGGATGCCGACCGCTCAAACGGATGCCGACCGCTCAAACGGATGCCGCCCCGGGCTGGCGCTTTCCCGCTCCCGGACCGCCTGCCCGAGGCACGTCCCGCTCGCACAGGAAGCGGTAGAACGCCTGGGCGTTGAGCGCGAGTGTCCACCCCCAGCGGTCGAAGCTACGCACCATCGGCCGCAGCAGGTCCTCCCGCTTCTTCTCAGCCATGACCACGCCCACCACGTCCTTGCCATCCATCACCTCAGCCCGGGTGTACTTGACATGTCCGTCGAACTCGCCGATCTTGCGCACACGGCGCCAGAAATAATCGACGAAATACACGAGCCCGTCCGCGTCGAAGCGCACCTGTAGCTCGGGTATCTCAAAGCCGAGCTCCTCGAAGCGCACCCGGCCGAGGGACTCGCCGGCGTTGGCAGCGAGACCGTCCGCGAACGTGATGGCGCGATGGGCCGCGCGCCAACCCACGCGGGGGTGCGCCGCGGCCAGTTCGGTGAGGAGCACATCTTTGGTGATCCGTGGCCTCGGGATCAGGCCCGCAGCATGCTCCGCTGCGATCCGGACTGCTTCCTCATGCAGCGCATGATCGACCATGACCACCCCCACCAGAAAACTCGAACTCGCCGCAATATCGACCAGGGTGCGCGGCAGGCTGGTCACCGTTACACCGGCGATGACGATGGTATTCGGATCGGGTATTCCGCGATGGGCTGTCAGCAAGCGGTGGCTGCTGCCGCCCTTCGCCTCAGGAAACAATGCGTGCGTGGTGGCCGGCCACGCGCCGATCACCGGCAGGCCGTGCATCACTGCGGCGGAGTGATGGGAGAGCACGAGCTCCTGCTCGGCGTGGGCCGCGGTGGCCCGCACCAGGAGACGGTACCGGCCGTCATGTCCCACGCCATCCCATGTCGACCCGAGCGCGTACCAACCAGTCCGCACTCGCTTGAGCTCGCCGCGTTGCAGTAAGACGCCGATGGCATACGAATTCATTCCGGACGCACGGAGCGCGGCAGCAGGAATGAGCCCATCGTTGATGGCGTCGTATGTCTCGAGGATCTCCAGCATGCCCTCACTGTGCCCCGGAGCCTGATCCGGATCGGAACCGGCGCGGAATGTGTGCGGAACTCGGTCGGGCATCCGCTGTGGGGAGGAGCCGCGACCGTGGCGGCACGTGTTTGCCGGGGCGGCACGCGTTCAGACGAGTGCCCGACGACGGAAGGAGTGCCGTGAGGCGGATGGGCCTCGGGCGGGAGGAGTCGCGACCGTGGCGGCACGTGTTTGCCGGGGCGGCGCGCGTTCAGACGAGTGCCCGACGACGGAAGGAGTGCCGTGAGGCGGATGGGCCTCGGGCGGGAGGAGCCGCGACCGTGGCGGCACGTGTTTGCCGGGGCGGCACGCGTTCAGACGAGTGCCCGACGACGGAAGGAGTGCCGTGAGCGGGGGAAACCGGGGGCCGCGGGGGCGCGGTAAGTTTGAAGCATGGCTTTTTCGGTGGCAGTGGCGGGCGCGAGTGGCTATGCGGGCGGAGAATTGCTGCGGCTGTTAGCCGGGCATTCCGAATTCCTGGTGCGAACGGTGACCGCGAACAGCAACGCGGGGCAGCGCCTCGTAGACGTGCAGCCCCACCTCCGGTCTCTCGCTCACCTCACCCTCACCGAAACCACCCCGGAGTCGCTAAGCGGCCATGACGTGGTCTTCCTCGCCCTGCCGCATGGAAAATCCGGGGAGCTCACCGCGCACCTGCCGGCCGACACCCTCGTCGTTGACTGTGGCGCCGATCACCGTCTGCAGAGCGAACGGGACTGGGCGGCGTTCTATGGCGGGGACTACTACGGCGCCTGGGCCTACGGCGTTCCCGAACTCCCCACAACTTCCGGTCGGCTGAGGGACCTGCTGGTCAGCGCTCGCCGGATTGCGGCCCCCGGCTGCAACGCAAGCACCGTCGCGCTCGCGCTGGCCCCGGGGATCCGCGCGGGCGTCATCGAAGAGACCGACCTAGTGGCTGTGCTCGCGGTGGGTCCCTCCGGCGCCGGAAAGAGTCTCAAGCTCCCCAACCTCGCGGCCGAGATCCTGGGTTCGGCCAACCCCTATGCCGTCGGCGGCACGCATCGGCACATCCCGGAAATCCAGCAGAGCCTGCGCTGGGCTGGTGCGAGCACGCCGACCATCTCGTTCACGCCGGTGATCGTGCCCATGTCTCGCGGCATCCTTTCCACGGCCACGGCCCGGCTGGTTCCGGGCACGAGCGCCGCCGCCGTGCGCGCGGCCTGGGAGCAGAGCTATGCCGGGGAGGAATTCGTGCACGTGCTGCCCGAGGGACACTTTCCGCGCACCGCGGATGTGCTCGGCGCCAACACTGCCCTGATCGGCCTGGCCGTCGATGAAGCCGCCGGCCGCGTCGTCACCATCACCGCAGTCGATAACCTTGTCAAGGGCACCGCCGGCGCTGCCATCCAATCGGCCAATATCGCCCTCGGCCTGCCGCAGACCCTGGGGCTGACCATGAATGGAGTTGCCCCATGAGTGTTACCGCAGCAGCAGGATTCGCCGCCGCCGGCGTCACCGCCGGCCTGAAGAAATCCGGCGGACTCGACCTCGCCATCGTGCAGAACCTCGGCCCGCTCACCAGCTGTGCCACCGTCTTCACCAGCAACCGGTGCCAGGCCAACCCGGTTATCTGGAGCCAGCAGGTGATGAAGGACGGCGTGGTGAGTGCCATCGTGCTGAATTCCGGTGGAGCCAACTGCTACACGGGCACGATCGGTTTCCAGACCACGCACGCCACGGCCGAAGCCGTCGCGACCGGACTCGGTATCTCAGCCGGTGACGTACTCGTCTGCTCGACCGGGCTGATCGGCGAGCAGCTCGATCTCGGCCTCGTCACAGCCGGAGTGGTGGACGCTTCCCTCGCACTGCAAACGGATGCCGCCACCACCGCCGATGCCGCGCTGCTGGCCGCGCGCGCCATCATGACCACCGACACCATTTCCAAGCAGTCCGTGCGGGTGTCAGCGGCCGGCTGGACGATCGGCGGTATGGCCAAGGGCGCAGGCATGCTCGCGCCCGGCCTCGCAACGATGCTCGTGGTCATCACGACCGATGCCGTGCTCAGCAGCGCACAGCTGGACGCCGCGCTGCGCCAGGCCACGCGGGTGACCTTCGACCGCCTCGATTCAGACGGTTGCATGTCCACCAACGACACGGTCAGCCTGTTGGGCTCCGGCGCCAGCGGCGTCGAGGCCGACGAAACGGAGTTCACGGCCGCCTTGGTGGCCCTGTGCCAGGATCTCACCCTGCAGCTCCAGGGCGACGCTGAGGGTTCGGCCCACGACGTGGCGATCGAAGTGCGCAACGCCGCTTCAGAGTCTGAGGCCGTGCTCGTCGCCCGCGCCGTCGCGCGCAGCGCCCTGTTCAAGACCGCCATCTACGGCAACGACCCTAACTGGGGCCGGGTGCTCGCTGCGGTCGGCACCACGGATGCCGCCTTCGACCCCTACGGCATCGACGTCGCCATCAACGGAGTCCAGGTCTGCACCGCCGGCGAGCCCGACCAGCCGCGCGAGCTCGTCGACCTCACGCCGCGCGCCGTCTCGGTTGTCATCGACCTGCACGAGGGCTCCGAGACTGCCACCGTGTGGACCAATGACCTCACCCACGAATATGTCGAAGAGAACAGCGCGTACTCCAGCTGATGCCCGAGATTGAACCAGACAGCAGCCCGGCCGAAGCCGTGGTCAAGGCGGCCACGCTCATCGAGTCGCTGCCATGGCTCAAGCGCTTCCACGACCAGATCGTGGTGGTGAAGTTCGGCGGCAACGCCATGGTCAGCGAAGACCTGCAGCGCGCGTTCGCTGAAGACATGGTGTACCTGCGCTACGCCGGCATCCGCCCGGTCGTGGTTCACGGCGGCGGGCCGCAGATCTCAGCAATGCTCGCCCGGCTGGGAATCGAGAGCGAATTCCGCGGCGGGTATCGGGTGACCACGCCTGAGGCCATGGAGGTCGTGCGCATGGTACTGACCGGCCAGATCAACCGTGATCTCGTCAGCCACATCAACCAGCACGGCCCGCTGGCCGCCGGGCTGTCCGGCGAGGACGCGGGCCTGTTCCGCGGTCGCCGTCGCGGCGTGGTCATCGACGGCGAACAGGTCGACCTCGGCCTGGTCGGAGACGTCGTGGGGGTCGACCCCGAGGCGGTGCACGCGCAGCTGGCGGCCGGGCGAATCCCGGTCGTCTCCTCGATCGCCCCCGACTCCGATGTTCCCGGCCAGTCCCTGAACGTGAACGCCGACGCGGCCGCAGCGGCGTTGGCCATCGCGCTCGGAGCTGCCAAGCTGGTGATCCTCACCGACGTGGCCGGTCTCTACTCCGACTGGCCGAACCGCGATTCGCTCGTGTCGGTCATCGACGTTCCGGCGCTGCGCGCCCTGCTGCCCGAGTTGGAATCAGGCATGATTCCCAAGATGACGGCGTGCCTGGACGCGGTCGAGGGCGGCGTGGCCAAAGCCGCGATCATCGACGGTCGAGTACCGCACTCGATCCTGCTGGAAATATTCACCGGAAGCGGCATCGGCACGGAGGTCGTACCTGTATGAGCACTACAAAAACCACCACGAGCTGGCAGGAACGCTACGCCGAATCAATGATGGGCACCTTCGCGCCGCCCCTGGCGCTGATCGTGCGTGGCGAGGGCTGCTACGCCTGGGACGAGGAGGGCACGCAGTACCTGGATTTCCTGGCCGGGATCGCCGTCAACTCGCTCGGCCATGCCCACCCCGACCTCGTCGCCGCCGTCACCGAGCAGATGCAAGCGGTTGCGCACGTGTCCAACTACTTCGCCAGCGCCCCGCAGATCGAACTCGCCGAGAAGCTTCAGCGCCTCACCGGAGCGGGCGCCGAGGGTCGCGTGTATTTCTGCAACTCGGGAACCGAGGCCAACGAGGCCGCGTTCAAGCTTGCCCGACTCAACGTGGCCGGCGGCAACCGCACGCGCATCCTCGCCCTCAATGACTCATTCCACGGCCGCACCATGGGCGCCCTCGCGCTCACCGGCAAGACCGCCATGCAGGCGCCGTTCGCGCCGATGCCCAGCGGCGTGCAGCACATCGAGAGCACCATTGAGGCGCTCGAAGCGAACATCGATGCCACCGTGTGCGCGTTCATCCTGGAACCGATCAAAGGCGAAGCAGGCGTGCTGACACTGCCGGACGGGTTCCTTCGCCGCGCCCGCGAACTCTGCACCGAACACGGAGTGCTGCTGATCCTCGACGAAATCCAGACCGGCATCGCCCGCACCGGCGCTTGGTTCGCGTACCAGCTCGAGGGCATCCAACCGGACGCCCTCACCCTGGCCAAAGGGTTGGGCGGCGGCTTGCCGATCGGGGCGCTCGTCACCTTCGGCGCGGCATCGGGCCTGTTTCAGCGCGGCCAGCACGGCTCCACCTTCGGCGGAAATCCCTTGGTCACGGCGGCGGCGAACGCCGTGCTCACGGTGATCGAACGTGACGACCTCGTACAGAACGCCGGCCGCCGCGGCGAGCAGTTGCGGGACATCATCACCGGACTGAACTCGCCGCTGATATCCGGGGTACGCGGCCGCGGCTTGCTGCTCGGCGTGGCCCTGAACGAGCCGGTGGCGGCTGAGCTCGCGGCAGCCGCGCTGAAGGCCGGGCTGATCGTGAATGCGCCCAACCCCTCCACCATTCGCCTTGCGCCGCCGCTGATCGTGGGTGACGCCGAGCTCGCCGAGTTTGGTCGACGATTCGGGCAGGCACTGGCCACGCTCTAGAGTTGACAGATTCCTAAACCGATCGAAAGTGACACCGTGACCCGCCATTTCCTGCGCGACGACGACCTCTCCCCGGCCGAACAGGCCGAAATTCTCGACCTGGCCCTGGAATTGAAGCGAGACCGATTCGCGGTACGACCCTTGGCCGGACCGCAAACCGTCGCCGTGATCTTCGACAAGTCGTCCACACGCACCCGGGTGTCGTTCGCGGTGGGCATCGCCGACCTCGGCGGCAGCCCGCTCATCATCAGCACCGCCAACAGCCAGCTCGGCGGCAAGGAAACGGCTTCCGACACCGCCCGCGTGCTCGAACGCCAGGTGGCCGCCATCGTGTGGCGCACCTACGGCCAGGCCGGGCTCGAAGAAATGGCCCTTGGCACGACCGTGCCCGTGATCAATGCGCTCAGTGACGACTTCCACCCCTGCCAGCTGCTCGCAGACCTGCTGACCATCCGTGAGCACCGCGGCGACCTCGCCGGCCAGACCCTCGCGTTCCTCGGCGACGGCGCCTGCAACATGGGCCAGTCGTACCTGCTCGCCGGCGCGACGGCAGGCATGCACGTGCGCATCGCCTCGCCGGCCGGTTACACGCCCACCGATGCCGTGGTCGCGGATGCTGCCGCGATCGCCCTGCGCACCGGCGGCTCGGTTGAGCTGTTCACCGACCCGCTCGAAGCGGTGGCCGGGGTCGACGTGGTCATCACCGACACCTGGGTGTCGATGGGCAAGGAAGAAGAGAAGGCCGCCCGCCTCGGCGACCTCGGCCGCTACCGGGTGGACGCTGACATGATGGCGCTGGCGAAGCCGGGTGCGCACTTCATGCACTGCTTGCCGGCAGATCGAGGGTACGAGGTGACGGCCGACGTCATCGACGGCCCGCAGAGCATCATCTGGGACGAGGCGGAGAACCGCCTGCACGCCCAGAAGGCACTGCTCGTGTGGCTCTTGGCGCACAACCAGAAGTAACTCTGGTCTCCACGGAGACCCCGTAAACTCGTTTCTGATCAAAGATTTAGGGAGAACCATGGCTGAACGTGTTGTGCTCGCATACTCCGGTGGACTGGATACCTCTGTCGGTATCGGCTGGCTGAAGGACGCCACCGGCAAAGAGGTCGTCGCCCTCGCCGTCGATGTCGGACAAGAGGGCGAAGACATGGATGTCATCCGACAGCGCGCGCTGGACTGCGGCGCCGTCGAATCGATCGTCATCGATGCGAAGGATGAGTTCGCCAATGACTACATCATCCCCACGCTCAAGGCCAACGCCCTGTACCAGAAGCGCTACCCGCTGGTGTCGGCCATCAGCCGCCCGCTGATCGCCAAGTACCTCGCTTCCACGGCCATCGAGCTGGGCGCCGACAGCGTCGCACACGGCTGCACCGGCAAGGGAAACGACCAGGTTCGCTTCGAAGCCGCCGTCGCCGCCCTTGCTCCCGACCTGACTTCCCTCGCACCGGTGCGCGACTTCGCGCTCACCCGCGACAAGGCCATCGAGTACGCCGCCACGCACAACCTGCCCATCGCGCAGTCGAAGAAGAGCCCGTACTCGATCGACCAGAACGTGTGGGGTCGCGCCGTGGAGACCGGATTCCTCGAGGACCCGTGGAACGCTCCGATCGAAGACCTCTACACCTACACGCAGGACCCGGCGATCACCCGCGCACCCACCGAGGTCGTCATCTCCTTCGAGCAGGGCGTTCCCGTGGCGATCGACGGCAAGAAGGTCACCCCGCTACAGGTTGTCCAGCTGATGAACCGGCTCGCCGGTGACCAGGGCGTCGGCCGCATCGACATCGTCGAAGACCGCCTCGTGGGCATCAAGAGCCGCGAGATCTACGAAGCCCCCGCAGGAATGGCGCTCATCGCCGCCCACGAAGAACTCGAGAACATGACCCTGGAGCGCGACGTCGCCCGCTACAAGCGCGGCGTTGAAAGCAAATGGGCCGAGCTCGTTTATGACGGCCTCTGGTTCTCCGGCCTGAAGCGCAGCCTCGACGTCTTCATCGAAGACACCCAGAAGTACGTGACCGGAGACATCCGCCTCAAGATGCACGCCGGTTCCGCCGTGGTCACCGGCCGCTCCAGCACGACGAGCCTCTACGACTTCAACCTCGCCACTTACGACACCGGTGACTCCTTCGACCAGTCCATGGCCAAGGGATTCATCGAACTGTGGTCGCTGCCGAGCAAGGTCGCCGCACGACGCGACGCCGCCGCTAAGTAGGGCACGGATGTCGGGTGAGAAGAACGCCAACCGCGCCGGAAAGGCGGGCGCCCTCTGGGGCGGCCGTTTCGCCGGGGGACCGTCGCCGGAGTTGGCCAGACTGAGCAAGTCGACCCACTTCGACTGGCAGCTGGCCGAATATGACCTGCGGGGATCTCGGGCGCACGCTCGGGCCCTCGCGGCCGCGGGCTACCTGAGCGATGACGAACTCGTCACCATGGTCGCGGCGTTGGATCTTCTCGCCCTCGACGTGGCCGAAGGCCGGTTCACTCCCGCCGACAGCGACGAAGACGTGCACTCCGCACTCGAGCGCGGGCTCATCGACCGGGCCGGCGTCGAAGTGGGCGGCAAACTCCGCGCCGGCCGCAGCCGTAATGACCAGGTCGCCACTCTCGTGCGCATGATGCTGCGCGATCACGCCGCATCCATCTCGGGCTACGTGATCGAGCTGATCGACGCCCTCGCCGAACAGGCTGAAGTGCATTTCGACGCCATCATGCCCGGTCGCACGCACCTGCAGCACGCCCAGCCGGTGCTGCTCGCCCACCACCTCCTGGCCCACTGCTGGCCGTTGGTTCGCGACCTTGAGCGTTTCGTCGACTGGGGCCGGAGAGCCGATTTCTCTCCGTACGGTGCGGGAGCCCTGGCCGGAAACACGCTCGGCCTTGACGCGAACCTCGTGGCGGCCGACCTCGGCTTCGGCGCGGTCGTGGAGAACTCCATCGACGGCACCGCGAGCCGCGACCTCGTGGCCGAGTTCGCCTACATCACGGCGCAGATCGGCATCGACATGTCGAGACTGGCCGAAGAGATCATCCTGTGGAATACCAAGGAGTTCGGTTTCGTCACCCTCGACGACGCGTACTCCACCGGTTCGTCGATCATGCCGCAGAAGAAGAACCCCGACATCGCCGAACTTGCACGCGGCAAGTCCGGGCGGATGATCGGAAACCTGACCGGGCTGCTCACCACGCTCAAAGGCTTGCCGCTGGCATACAACCGCGACCTGCAGGAAGACAAAGAGCCGGTCTTCGACTCGATAGAGACCCTCGAAGTGCTGCTGCCGGCCTTCGCGGGCATGATCGCCACGCTCACGTTCCACACCGACCGGATGGCCGAACTCGCGCCGCAGGGTTTCTCGCTGGCAACGGATGTCGCAGAGTGGTTGGTGAAACGGCATGTCTCGTTCCGGGACGCGCATGAGATCACCGGTTCGCTGGTGAAGTTTGCCGAGACGAATGGGCTCGACCTGCATGAGGTCGACGATGAGGCGCTGTTGGCGCTGTCCCCGCATCTGGTTCCGGCAGTGCGCGAGGTGCTCACGATCAGCGGCTCCGTTGGAAGCCGCGATGGAGTCGGCGGAACCGCTCCCGTGCGGGTGGCGGAGCAGCGGGCCGCACTCGTCGAACGCGTCCGCAAACTGGCGGTTGCCCTCACCACGTGATGTGAATGGTTTTCGACGCCCGGCAGTTCGCCAGGCCATCCCTGCAGATGGCCCCGTTGCTGCTGGGCTCGATCCTCACTCGAAACGGCGTCTCGGTTCGGATCACGGAGGTCGAGGCCTATCTCGGGCACGATGACCCCGGGTCCCATGCCTTTCGTGGCATGACCAAGCGCACCGCCACCATGTTCGGACCACCCGGTCGGGTTTATTCGTATTTCAGTTACGGCATGCACGTCTGTGTCAACGTGGTGTGCTCGCCTGAGGGCGAGGCGTCCGCTGTTTTGCTGCGCGGTGGCGAGGTAGTGGCGGGGTTGGCCGAAGCTCGATCGCGCCGGCCGGCCGCGAAAGAGGATCGCGACCTCGCCCGCGGGCCGGCCCGGCTCACGAAGGCGCTCGGCATTGCCTTGTCCGATGACGGAGCCGACCTGAACGCCGCGCCCTTCGATCTGGAGTTGCCGAGGCAGGCGGCGCCGTTTTGCACCGGACCGCGCACCGGCGTCAGCGGCGCAGGTGGTGGCGGAGAATACCCGTGGCGGTTTTGGATTCCGGGGGAGGCATCCGTTTCGCCCTATCGTCGTCACAGCCGGACCTGAGCAGAACGAAGACTGCGATCACTCCGGAACGGCCCTGATTCAGCGCAGCGCGAGGTGGACGAGTGCGGCACACGCGCAGGCCCAGATCAGACTGGCGAAGGTGCCGATGATGAACCGCTCACGGGATTCTGCTGACGCCAGCTCGGTGAAGCGGCCGACGCCCTTGATCGCGACGACGACCGCGATGGCCTCTGGGAACCCGGCCAAGATGGCGCCGGTGACTGCAAAGCGTTCCAGCATGCCGATGGCAAGGCCGCCGCGCAGCACCTCCTGGGTGGTGTCATCGCTACTGCCGGCGCTTTCCACGAGGATGCCCCCGTGCAGCCCCGGCGTGACACTGCCGCGGGTGGCGAGGGAAAGGGCCATAACGGACATAGGACCGCCTCCGATCACCGAGAGTGCGAGAGCGAGCATGCCGAGCACAATTCCGAACGAGGAGGGTGCGGATGCGGTCGGCAGGGCAGCGAGGATGAGCGCAACAGCGAGGGCGGCAACGCTGCCGACGGCGAAGGCCCGGCGGTGGTGCGTGAAGGCGAGGGCGGCGCAGACCAGGGAGCCGAGGGTGACCAGCAGAAGCACGACCCAGTACAGGAGGGTGAGGATCGTGAAGGACGATTCGAGATTCATAACGGGGTGTCCATTTCACTGGAGGAGCGGTCGAGATTCTCTAGCAGCCTAACGATCGCAGGCCGCGCGGACTGCTCGACCCGAAATTGGGCGGCTTTCACCCGCTGGCTGACGGCTGCTGAGGAAATCCCCAGGGCGCCGGCGATGTCCACCTGGCTCAGGCCGTTTTCAAGGAGGTCCACGGCCTCCCAGCCTTCATCCGAGCGGCGCTGGCGCGCCAGGAGCAGCATCGTCAACAGTGCCTCCACCTGCTCGACGGTGAGGAGAGCGTGTTCGCCGTGTTGCATCGCGATGGCGACATGGGCGTCTGTCTTCTTAGCCCGGGTCACGGCCTGCCGGGCAGCAATGAATGCGGAACCGGCTGCCTGCCGAGTCGCCGCAGGCAGCGGAGTGCGAACCTCGCCTATCCCGACGCCGATACTCCAATACCCCGATCGATGCAGCATCATGATGCAGGCCAGGACCACCCCGGCGTCGGCGATGAGCACTTGGATCTCGTCTCCCGATGTCTGATCGGGGGGCAGGGTGAACGCTGCCCCGAAGTGCGCGTGCAGATCAGCGATCATCTCGCCCGCCCGGTCGCGGTCATTCCGACTGTCTATTTGGTCTGCAGTGATCACGAACATAGAGTAAGTCTGCAGAGTTAAGCAGTATAAATCAAGTCCTGGAAATTAATATGCTCAACATAAGCCTCAGAACCTAACGGACAGCTGCCTGCCTGCGCTGGTAATCTGGGCCTGTGTCAGACCCCAGCATTCTCAGCCAGCAGACCAATGATCCTTCCTTCGAAAATGTCTGGGAGGAGATCAACTGGCGCGGCCTTGTGCATGTCTCGACAGATGAGTCCGAGCTGCGCACGCTGCTCTCTGGCGAACCGATCACCTACTACTGCGGTTTCGATCCGACGGCTCCGAGCCTGCACCTCGGCAACCTCGTACAGCTGCTGCTCATGCGTCGCCTGCAACTGGCCGGACACCATCCGCTCGGCCTCGTCGGAGGATCCACCGGTTTGATCGGTGATCCGCGGCCGACGGCCGAGCGCACACTCACTCCCGTGGACACCGTGAACGAATGGGTCGGTTACCTGCAGGCCCAGGTCTCGCGGTTCCTCAGTTCAGAGGGAGGGAACGCCGTCACCCTGGTCAATAACCTCGACTGGACTGCGCCGCTGTCGGCCATCGATTTTCTGCGCGAGATCGGCAAGTACTTCCGGGTGGGAACAATGCTCAAGAAGGATGCTGTCAGCGCGCGGCTGAATTCCGATGCCGGCATCAGCTACACCGAGTTCAGCTACCAGGTGCTTCAGGGCCTGGACTTCCTGGAGCTGCATCGCAGCTACGGTTGCGTGTTGCAGACCGGTGGAAGCGACCAGTGGGGCAATCTCACCAGCGGCACCGATCTGATCCGTCGCGCCGAGGGGCATAGCGTTCACGCCATCGGCACACCGCTCATCACCAACAGTGACGGAACCAAGTTCGGCAAGAGCGAGGGCAACGCTGTCTGGCTCGACCCCCGGCTGACCAGTCCCTATGCCTTCTACCAGTTCTGGTTGAACACCGATGACGCCGATGTGGTCTTTCGCCTGAAGGTGTTCACCTTCCTGAGCAAGGTTGAGATCGAGCGCCTGGCCTCCGTCGTCGAGAGTGAGCCGTTCAAGCGCGAAGCCCAACGCACCCTCGCCTTCGAGGTGACGAGTCTTGTGCACGGCGTGGCAGCGACGGAGGCCGCAATCAGCGCCGCCGAGGCGCTGTTCGGCCAGGGAGACCTCGCCGATATCGACGCCGATACCCTGGAGGCCGCACTGCGGGAGTTGCCGAACACGACAACGGCACCGCATGCGTCGGTGGTGCAGCTTCTCCTGGACACCGGCCTGACCAAAAGTCTGGGTGAGGCGCGGCGTGCAGTGGCACAGGGCGGTGTGTACCTGAATAACATCAAGGTCGCGAACGAGGACGAGACCATCGAAGGTCATGTGTTGCCCGGGGGAGTGGCCGTGCTTCGCCGGGGAAAGAAGACCCTGGCCGGCGTCTTCGTCGAGTGAACAGCAGGAACGGGCGGTTCGTGGCAGCGCACGAACGTCATCGACTGGACGTGTGTTTCGGGCGGATTTCAATCACGTTGCGAATGCGACACGCCCGGGATTAGATTGCGAGTTGCGGCCCTTGAGGATTCACCGTAATGTCATCTAAGTCACCCCACAGGTTCGGAAAGCGGAAGTGCTTACCGGCCTCATGCGGGATAAATCCCACACCGTAATACAGCGATTTCATCGCCTGATTTGGTGTGGTTAGTGAAGTGCTCCAGTGCAATGGCCTTAGTGGTCGGCGGCTGGGTGCGTCCGATCCTTGAGAACTCAACAGCGTGCACAATGTCAAATGCCAAAAACCTCGGTTGTAGGGCTCGTTTCTAGCGAGTACCGCAATAGAGATTCCTTTGGAATATGAATTGAAAGTC
>Ga0209023_10005542_pt1 | contig 13748 bp, 18 predicted proteins | sample LakOneMetagenome_FD_187468 | JGI IMG/M metagenome (GOLD analysis project Ga0209023, IMG submission 187468) | Freshwater and sediment microbial communities from Lake Erie, Canada (SPAdes) (version 2) | ecosystem: Environmental > Aquatic > Freshwater > Lentic | place: Lake Erie, Canada...
CCACCGGCAGCACGAGAGCCCGGTCAGGCCGGCGCGTCGCTCGCGTCGCCCTCGTCGTCGGCCTGGTCCTTCTTCTTCACCGGCGGTTTCTTGTCCGGTGCGAGGACCATGGTCATGTTTCGGCCGTCCTGGCGAGGGTGCGCTTCGATCTTGCCGAATTCGGAGATCTGCTGCGCGACGTTGTTGAGCACCTTTGCTCCGAGTTCCGGGTGGGCCATCTCTCGGCCTCGGAACTGCAGGGTCACTTTCACCTTGTGGCCGTCACTGAGGAAGTCGACGATGTGTCGCACCTTGGTGTCGAAGTCGCCCACGCCGATCTTGGGTCGGAACTTCACCTCCTTGATGGAGATGTGGGTTGCCTTCTTGCGCGATTCCTTCGCCTTTTGTGACTCCTCGTACCGGAACTTGCCGTAATCCATGATCCGGCAGACCGGGGGCGTGGCCAACGGGGCCACTTCCACGAGGTCGAGGTCGAGTTCTCGGGCGAGGGAGAGGGCATCCGGCAACGTCTTGATGCCGAGCTGTGATCCCTCTGGTCCGATCACCCGAACTTCGCGGGCACGAATGCGTTCGTTGTACCGCGGCTCGCTGACCTGGGGCGGTGCTATGGCTGCTCACTCCTGTGCAATGGGCTCCTCCCATGTCCTGACGGGGGTTCTGACGAAGTCGGAACCCGTGCGTCGAACAGCCCTCGCAGCCTGGTGCTGCGGTGGATGGCCCACTGCCGGATGTGCCGACCCGGACGCACGAAGACCCCCTATTCGGCTTGCGCCAGGGCCCGTGGCCGGGTGGGAGCGCAAGCGCCCCACTTCGCCTCAGTTGTCGGGCAGGTAGGTTAGCGCAGGTGAGCGGACTTTGGACACCTGACGGCGCACGACCCGACTCGGACGAGGCGACCGGACCGTACGAGGACGGGGCCGAGACCGAGCTCTCACCCGAAGAGGTGCTCGCCGAGACCCGCCAACGGCTGGCCCAGGTGCCGGCCGAGGTGGTGGTGGTGAACCACGCCATGGGGCTCTACGAGCTCGCGGCGATCCACCTGTCGTCGCAGCCGGCGAACCTGCTCGAGTCGGCCCTCGCCATCGACGCCTTCGCCTGCCTGGTCGAGGGGCTCGGCGAGCGGTTGGGACCCGACGTGGCCACCCTGCGCGACGCGCTGAACCAGATCCGGCTCGCCTTCGTCCAGATCAAGGGCGCGCTCGCCGAGAGCTGAACCGGCCGAACGGAGCGGCGACCACCCGGTTGTCGCGGACCGTGACCCCTTCGGAGCGGAGGCGGGCCGCCTGCTCGGCCTCGTGGCCGGGCACCAGCCGGCCGAGCGAGTTGACCACCCGCCACCACGGCAACGGCTCGTCGGTGCTCGCCAGCAGGTGGCCCACCGCGCGCGATCGGCCCGGGAACCCGGCGTCCTCGGCGATGTCGCCGTAGCTGACGACCTCGCCCTCGCCGAGCTGCCGGACGATCTCGGCCAGCCGCTCGGCGAGCGGGCTCACGCCGGCCCGTTCACCGGCCGGCCCGGACCCGGCTCGATGCCGGGCTCGATCCGGCCGGCCTCGTAACGACCGAGCTTGGGGAGTTCCACGAACCGCACCGCCGCGCCCACCTCGATCCGGCGCGTGCCGTCGGCGATCTCGGTGCAGTGGAACGGGAACCGGCGCCCGTCGTCGTCGACGATGTCGCCGAGCCCCCGGTCGGGGTCGAAGGTGTGGACCCGGCCGAACCGGGCGCCCTCGCCGGGCACCGTCAGGCCACGATCTTGGAGATCGGGATCTCGAGGATGTCGGTCGCGCCGGCGTCCTTGAGCTCGGGGATGAGCACGTTGATCGTTCGCTTCTCCACGACCGACTCGATCGCGAAGCCGCCCCCGGCCAGCTGCGACACCGTCGGCGACTTGGCCGAGGGCAGCACGCCGAGGACGGCCTGGAACTGGGCCTCGGAGACGTTGAGCTTCACCAGCACCTTGCCGCGGGCGTCGAGAGCGCCCGACAACAGCGTCATGAGCTGGCCCATGGCGTGACGTTTGGCCGGGTCGGCGCAGGCCGCCGGGTTGGCGACGACCTCGGTGTACGAGAGCAGGATCGTGTCGAGGATGCGGAGCCCGGCGGCGCGCAACGCCCGGCCGGTCTCGGTGATCTCGACGACGGCATCGGCGATCTCGGGGATCTTGGCCTCGGTCGCTCCGTACGAGAGCCGCACGTTGGCGTCGATCCCCCTCGAGCGGAAGAACCGCCGGGTGAGCTCCGGGTACTCGGTGGAGACCCGGACGCCCTGGGGCAGGTCCTCGATCCGTTGCGCCGGGTCGTCGCCGGCGACGGCCACGACGACCTTGATCGGGTTGCTCGTCGCCTTGGAGTACTTGAGCTCACCGAGGCTGACGACGTCGCTCGAGGTCTCCTCCACCCAGTCGCGGCCCGTGATACCCAGGTCGAACAACCCTTCGGCCACGTAGGTCGGGATCTCCTGCGGACGCAGGATGCGGACCTCGGCAACCCGGGGATCGTCGATCGTGGCCTTGTAGTCGACCGAGGAACTGCGGAGCACCGGGAGGTCGGCGGCCTCGAACAGGTCGAGGGTCGCCCGCTCCAGCGAGCCTTTCGGGAGGACGAGTCGTAGCACGGCTGCGGAGTCTAGGAAGCCGGCTCTAGGGTCGGCCTCATGCGTTTCTCGATCTGGCCGAACTCGGGCCGCACGTGGGATGAACTCCTCGCCACCGCCAAGTTCGCCGATGCCGGCGGTTGGCACGGGCTCTGGTGCGCCGATCACTACATGCCGAACACCGACGACGGCACGGTGCACGACGGCCCGTTCCACGAGGTGTGGGCGCTGCTGCCGGCGCTCGCTGCGTCGACCGAGCGCATCCGACTCGGCCCGCTCGTCTCGCCCACGTCGGTGCACCATCCCGCGCTGCTCGCCAACCGGGCCGCGTCGCTCGACCTGATCTCGGGCGGCCGGTTCGTCCTCGGGCTCGGCGCCGGCTGGCAGGTGAACGAGCACCGCGCCTACGGGATCGAGCTCGAGGAGCCCGCCCGGCGGGTGACCCGCTTCGAGGAATCGATCCAGATCGTGCGATCCCTGCTCGACCAGCCGCGGACCACGTTCGTCGGTGAGTGCTTCACGATCACCGACGCGCCGATGAACCCGAAGCCGGCCCAGGCCCACCTGCCGATCCTCGTCGGCACGAGCGGCGAACGGATGCTGCGCATCACGGCCCGCTGGGCCGACGAGTGGAACACCTGGGGCGATCCGTCGACGGTGGCCAGGAACGTCGCAAAGCTCGGCGCCGCCTGCGAGACGGTGGGGCGCGACCCGTCGAGCCTCGCCCGCTCCGCCCAGGCCCTGCTCTTCCTGGCCGCCGACGACGCCGCCGCCACCGCCCTGCGAGATCGGGCGCCGGCCGAGCGCTCGATCGTCGGGACGCCCGCTCAGCTCGTCGACATCGTCGGCGAGTACGCCGCGATGGGGATCGGCGAGCTCATCGTCCCCGACTTCACCCTGGGCCGGACGCAGACCGAGCGCGAGGACACGTACTCGACGTTCTGGTCGGAGGTGGCGGCGGCCCACCCCGACTGAGGCGGGACCCCGTGCGGCTCAGTGCGCCGTCGGCGCGTCGGCGAGGAGCCGGAGGGCGTGCGGGAGGATGTCGAGCACCGCGCCGAGCTGCTCGACGCAGCCCTTGGGCGAGCCCGGGGTGTTGCAGATGATCGCCTGCCCGCGGATGCCGGCGATCCCGCGAGACAACCGCCCGAGCGGACTCACCAACCGCATGGCCTCGGCCAGCCCCGGCGCCTCGCGTTCGATCACCTGCCGAGTGCCCTCAGGGGTCTGGTCCCGGGGCGCGAACCCAGTGCCTCCGGTCGACACGACGAGCCCGGAGAACCCCGTGGTGAGGCTCGTGAGCGCCTCGGCGACGTTCTCGGTGCCGTCGGCGGTCACGAGGTGTTCGACGACCTGGAAGCCCGCAGCCTCCAGTTGCTCCACGAGCGCTCGCCCGGAGCGATCCTCGCGAGTGCCGTGCACGACGCCGTCGGACACGGTCAGCACCTTGGCCAGGAGCGGGGCGGCGGCCTCGTCGGTCATGCGCCCGACGGTATCGGGCGCCGGAATCGGAGCAGCACCATGCCGTCGGTGTCGTCGTCCTGCGGCAGCAGCCGCCCACCCGCGCCGAACGAACGCCACGGCGCGGCAGGTGAGGGCAGGGCCTCCCAACCCGACGGGAACGAGTGATCGATCGACTCGGCCGCGGTGAGGGTGCACACGCTGTACACCAACGTCCCGCCCGGCCGGACGAGCCGGGCGCTCGCGTCGATCAACTGCTGTTGCAGCACCACGAGCTCCTCCACGTCGTTCGGCTGGATCCGCCAACGGGCATCGGCCCGACGGCGCAGGACACCCAGTCCCGAACACGGCGCGTCGAGCAGCACGCGGTCGAACGACGCGTCGGCGAACGGCGCCATCCGCCCGTCGGCGACGACCACCCCGAGTCCGGAGCCGAGCCGGTCGGAGTTGGCGCGGACCAGACCGGCTCGGGCCGGACGGACATCGGCCGCCACCACGAAAGCGCCGGCGGCCGCGAGCGCCGTCGCCTTGCCGCCGGGCGCGGCGCACAGGTCGAGGATCCGCTCCCCCGGCGCCGCGCCGACCGCCTCGGCCACCCACTGCGAGGCCCGGTCCTGCACGTAGCCGTCGGCTCGTTCGGTGACGCTCGCTGCGGTGTTCATCCGCTCGAGCGCGGCGAGGGCGTCGGCCGGGCCCAGCTCGGCGACGAGCCGCTCCACGATCCAGTCGGGGTAGCTCAGCCGGACGGCGTCGGACGGCCACACGCACGGCACCGTCGCGACCTTGCGCAGCACGGCGTTGACGAAGCCGCGGGCCTTCTGCGGGGCGAGATTCACCGTTGCGCTCACCGCGGCGTGCGGCGCGACCCCGGCGAACACGAGCTGGTACGCGCCGAGTCGGAGCAAGGTGCGGACCTCGGCGCTCGGAGCCGTGAGCACGAACCGGTCGATGGCGAAATCGCACGCTCGCCGCATGCGGGTCGTGCCGTAGACGAGCTCGGTCGTGAACGCCTTGTCCCGCTGGTCGAGCTTGCTGTTGGCGAGGAGCTGCGGGACGACCAGATTGGCGTAGGCGCCCTCGTGGTCGATGCGCTGGAGTGCCCGGAACGCGACGTCGCGGGCGGTGATGGCGGGACGATTGGTCATTGGGGGGCGCCGAGGACTTCGAGGGCGACCGGTCGGGCGCCGTTGCGCCACGCCGCGACGTCCATCGGCGGCTTGCCCTCCGGCTGCACGCGGATCAGTCGGAGGCCGTCGACGGGCGTGGCGACGAGATCACCGACGATCGCACCGGGTGCCGGGCGGTCGCCGCGCGAGCCGACCGGTGCATCGTCGTCGACCGGGGCCGGCGCCGCGGCGAGGACCTTGAGCCGCTTGCCGCGGAACATCGTCCACGCGCCGCCGAGCCGGACCAGGCGGTCGATCTCGGCGGCCGGGCGATGCCAGTCGATGGCCAGCTCGGCCGGATCGATCTTGGCGGCGTACGTCGTCTCACCGATCTGAGGACGCGGATCACGCAGGCCGTCGCGGAGCACGCGCACGAGCTGGTCGGTGCCCGCCTCGACGAGCCGCACCCGGAGGTCGGCCGCGGTCTCGCGGTCGCCGATGGGCACGACGATCCGATCGAACACGGGCCCCGTGTCGAGGCCCTCCTCCAGCTGCATCAGGCAGGTGCCGGTCTCGGCATCGCCGGCCAGGAGCGCGCGCTCCACCGGCGCCGCGCCCCGCCAACGCGGCAGCAGGGAGAAGTGGATGTTGACCATCGGAACCGCGGCGAGCACGTGGGGCTTGATCAGCTGGCCGAACGCGACGACCACACCGAGGTCGACGCGGGCGTCGACGATGTCGTCGACCCGGTGCGCCACCGGCAGGCCGAGCTCGAGCGCCGCCGCCTTCACCGGGCTCGGCGAGAGCTCGCCACCGCGGCCGCGCCGCTTGTCGATGCGCGTCACGACGAGCGCGATCTCGAAGCCGGCGGTGACGAGCGCGCGGAGCGGAGCGACGGCCATCTCCGGCGTGCCCAGATAGGCGAGCCGCCTCGGGAACTCCGGGATCGGGGCGAGTCGGGTCACGTGAGCCGCAAGCGGCGCTTCTTCGGCTCGGCGGCGGGCGGCTCCTCCTGCAGGCGCCGGTACTCGCGCAGGGCTTCCTTGCGCTGCTCGGGCGACATGCGGTCGAACATGAGCACGCCGTGGAGGTGGTCGACCTCGTGCTGGAACATACGCGACAGCAACTCGTCGGCCTCGAACTCGACCTCGTTGCCGTCGAGATCCCAGCCGTGGACGAGGATCTGCTTGGGCCGCAGCATCTCGATGTACAGCCCCGGGATCGAGAGGCAACCCTCGTCGTAGACCCATTCCCCGGCCGATTCCTTGATGGTCGGGTTGATGATCGAGAAGGGCCCGTCGCCCACGTCGTAGACGAGCAGTTGCTTCTGCACACCGATCTGGGGAGCGGCCAGACCGATGCCCGGGGCGTCGTACATCACCTGGACCATCTCGTTGGCCAGGCGGACGAGCCGCTCGTCGACATCGGCCACCACTGCGCACTCGGTCTTGAGTACGGGATCGCCGTAGGTGCGGATGGTGTGGCCCATACCTGGAAGGCTAGCGATCCCATGCCATCGCAGTACTTCGAAGCCGAGCCGACCGTCGGGAGTGCTCCGGCGACCTATTCGGTGGCGCTGCCCGACACCTCGTTCACCGTGCGAACCGACCGAGGAGTGTTCAGCCACGGCGCGCTGGATCTCGGCAGCCGGCTGCTGCTGTTGGAGGCCCCGCCCCCCGCCGCGGCGGGCGACGCGCTCGACCTCGGGTGCGGCGCCGGGCCGATCGCGCTGGCGCTCGCTCGTCGCTCACCCGGGGCGACGGTGTGGGCGATCGACGTGAACGAGCGGGCTCGTGCGCTGTGCACCGCGAACGCCCATGACAACGGCCTCACCAACCTCCGCGTCTGCGCGCCCGGGGAGGTCCCCGAGGAGGTGGCCTTCGCGACGATCTGGTCGAACCCGCCGATCCGCATCGGCAAGGCCGCGCTCCACGAACTGCTGCACCGATGGCTCCCCCGGCTCGCGCCCGGGGGCGAAGCCGTCCTGGTCGTCCAGAAGCATCTCGGCGCCGACTCGCTGGCCCGCTGGCTGCAGGACACCGAGGGCTTCGCGGTCGAGCGGTTCCGCTCCCGCGCCGGCTACCGGCTCTTGCGGGTCACCCGCCCCACCGGCTGACGAGCGGCCCGGCCCGCGCCGCCGCCCGGGTCAGATCCGGGGCGGGTCGACCTCGATGCGGATTCGAGATCCGAACGGCCGGGGAACACCGGCGAGTCCGTCGGCCAGCGCGTCGGGGGTCGGCGCCCGCACCAGGAAACGCTCCGCGGCGGCGCCGAGCACCTCCACCGAACCCGACGTCCGCAGCGCGGCGGCGTACTCGTCGGCGCCCGCTCCGCTGAGCGCGGCGAGCGCGGCGAACGGCGGGAACCCGAGGTCGCGTCGCTGCTCGGTCAGCTCGCCGCTGGCGCGAGGCGGGTCGGCCAACAGCACCGCCTCGATCACCTCGTGGCCGGGCAGGTAGGTCTGGAGCAGCAGCCGGCCCCCGCCGGCCCGTCCGCCCACCAGGCGCCCGGCGAGCGCCAGGAGTGCGAGTGCCTCCTCGCCGGCGCGATATCGAGGGGCGAGGAGCTCGGAATCGAGATCGAGGAAGGCGACGGTGTCGATCCGGCGCACCCGATGGAGCACGGCCTCGGTCCCGACGTAGACCATGCACCGCGGGTCGACGGCGTCGATGGTCGCCCCGGTGACCTCGGCCACCGGGCGACCGGCCGCCGCCTCGAGTTCCTCGCGCAACCGGCTGACCCCGGGCCGCAGCATCACCAGGCGGGCGGCGCCGCATGCCTGGCAGAGCTTCGGTCGCTCGGTCCCGCAGCGGCCGCACTGCAGGATCCCCTCCCGTTGTTCCGAAACGGGGGTCGAGCACTTCTCGCACATCGCGAGCTCGCGGCACGCCTTGCACGCCAGCCGGCGAGCGCGTCCGGTCGTGTTGAGGACGCACACGACGCGTCGGTCGGGATCCCGTAGGTGTTGGATCAGGCGCGACGTCACCATCGAGGTGACCCACGGATCGTCGTCGTTGCGGTCGATCACCTCGACGATCGGCCAGCCCTCGCGTTCCTCGATCCGGCTCGGTTCCAGGACCCGGTCGCCGGCCCACTCCAGGGCGGCGATGCTCGGCACCGGCGACACCGCCAGGAAGGGCACCCCGGCCCGCTCGGCCCGCTCGCGTGCGACGTCGCGGGCGTTCCAGGTCGGCGAGCGCTCCTCCTGCAACGCCTCGTCGTGCTCGTCGAGCACGACGACGGCGGCGAGGCCGGGGACGGGCGCCCAGGCGGCCCGGCGGGCGCCGACGACCACGTCGACGCCGGCGGCCGCCGCCGCCCACTGGTCGGGCAGCTCGGCGACGGTCAGCCCCGCTCGTCGCAACCGGGCCGCGGCCACGGCGGCCCGATCGACCGAGGGCAGGACGACCAGCAGCGGACCGAGCGCGGCGGCGGCGAGCAGCACGGGCAGGACCGACCCGGCCGGCGGACGGCGGATCACGCCACCGCCCCGTGCCAACAGCGCAGCGACCTCGGCGTCGACGGCCCGCGCGGTGGCGGTCGCATACCGGGGGCCGGGCAGCACCTTGACCGCGCCGGGCGGCGACGCGCTCGTGAGCACGGCGCGCAACGGTCCGCACCAGCGGTGCGCCGCCCATCGGGCGAGTTCGACGAGGTCGGCCGAGGGACCGTGGCCGGTCACCTTGGCGATCGGCTTGAGCTTGGCGGGTTCGACCGTCGTGGCACCCAGGGCGACCACCCACCCGCCGACGCGTCGGCCGTGCAGCGGGACACGGACGAGGGTCCCGACGCGCACCTGGTCCCGGAGCTGCTCCGGGACCAGGTAATCGAACTCCTTGTCGAGACCGCTGACGTCGGGGACGACCCGCGCCGCGAGCGGCCCCGCGCCCGGCATCAGAGGCCGCAGGCGGCCTTGAACTCGGCGAGCTTCGAGGTCGACTCCCACGTGAACTCCGGGAGCGGGCGGCCGAAGTGCCCGTACGCCGCGGTCTTGCGGTAGATCGGCCGGCGAAGGTCGAGGTCGCGGACGATCGCGGCGGGACGCAGGTCGAACGTGTCGCGCACCGCCTGGGCGATCTTCTCCTCGTCGATCACCGAGGTGTCGAAGGTCTCGACGAGGATCGAGATCGGCTGGGCGACACCGATGGCGTACGCCACCTGCACCTCGCACCGGCTGGCCGCTCCCGAGGCGACGACGTGCTTGGCCACCCAGCGGGCCGCGTAGGCCGCCGAGCGGTCGACCTTGGAGGGGTCCTTGCCCGAGAACGCCCCGCCACCGTGGCGACCCATGCCGCCGTAGGTGTCGACGATGATCTTGCGGCCGGTGAGGCCGGTGTCGGCATGGGGTCCACCGAGTTCGAACGTGCCGGTGGGGTTGACGTAGACGGTGTAGTCGTCGTCGGCGAACTGGGCCGGGATCACCGGGCGGATCACGTGCTCGATGAGGTCGGGGCGGATCACCGTGTCACGGTCGACACCGGGCGCGTGCTGGGTCGACACGAGCACGGTGCGGAGGCGGACCGGCCGGCCGTCCTCGTAGTCGAAGGTGACCTGGGTCTTGCCGTCGGGCCGCAGGTACGGGACGACGTCGGCCTTGCGGACCTCGGTGAGCCGTTCGGCGATGCGGTGGGCGAGCCAGATCGGCAGCGGCATGAGATCGGCGGTCTCGTTGCAGGCGTAGCCGAACATCATCCCCTGGTCGCCGGCGCCCTGGCTGTTGAGCAGGTCCTCGCCGCTCTTGCCGCCGCGCACCTCTTCGGAGGTGTCGACACCCTGAGCGATGTTCGGGCTCTGTTCGTCGATCGACACGATGACACCGCAGGTGTTGCCGTCGAAGCCGTACAGGGCGTTGTCGTAACCGATGCCCTTGATCACCTCACGGGCCAGCTTCGGGATGTCGACGTACGCCGTCGTCGTGATCTCCCCGGCGACGACGCACAGGCCGGTGGTGAGCAGGGTCTCACACGCCACCCGACCGGTCGGGTCCTCGGTGAGGATGGCGTCGAGGACGGCATCGGAGACCTGATCGGCCATCTTGTCCGGATGGCCCTCGGTCACCGATTCCGAGGTGAAAGTCCAATTGCTCACGAATGCTCCTGGGGTGTTGTTCGTTCCGTGGGGGTAGCGCGCCGGCGCTCGCCGAGCACGCTGACGACCGCATCGAGTACCGCCGCTGCGACCTGCCGTTTGTCGGACAGAGCAATGGTACTCACCACGCCGGTCGGTCCGAGGATGGTCACCGCGTTGGTGTCGTGGGCGAAGCCGACGCCCGCGGCGCCGACGTCGTTGGCCACGATGAGGTCGAGGCGCTTCGTGGCGACCTTGCGCGCCGCGTTCGCCAACAGGTCGTCGGTCTCGGCGGCGAAGCCCACGAGCACCTGGCCGGGACGCTTGGCGGCGCCCAGGCCGGCGAGGATGTCGGGGGTCGGCTCGAGCTCGATGATCGGTGCGCCGGCCTCCTTCTTCAGCTTGTTGCCGGCCGGGCTCACCGGCCGGAAGTCGGCGACGGCGGCGGCCATCACCACGACGTCGAGCGTGGGGAACTCGGTCTCGATCGCCGCCTGCATCTGGGCTGCGGTCTCGACGGTGATCACCCGGACGCCGTGGGGCGCCGGACGGTCGACCGTGGAGACCAGCACGACCTCGGCGCCGCGCCGCGCCGCGACCTCGGCGATCGCGTAGCCCTGCTTGCCCGACGACCGGTTGGCGATGACGCGGACCGCGTCGATGGGCTCGCGGGTGCCGCCGGCGGACACCAGTACACGGCGCCCGGCGAGGTCACCTGGACCGAGGATGCGCTCGAGTTCGGCGACGATGCGGTCGGGGGCGGCGAGTCGGCCCTTGCCGAGGTCGCCGCCGGCGAGGCGGCCCTCGTCGGGCTCGACCACGTGGACGCCGCGGCGGCGCAGCGTCGCCAGGTTCTCCTGCACCGCCGGGTGTTCCCACATCTCGGTGTGCATCGCCGGGCAGACGACGACCGGCGCACGCGTCGCGATGAGCGTCGCGGTGAGCAGATCGGAGGAGATGCCGGCGGCGTACGCGCCGAGTACCCGCGCCGTGGCCGGGACGACGACGATCAGATCGGCGGTCTGGCCCAACCGGGTGTGCGGGATCGGGTCACGCTGATCCCACAGCTCGGTCTGCACGTTCTCCGACGCCAACGCCGAGAGCGCCTGCCGGCCGATGAAGTGCTCGGCGCCCTTGGTCATCACCGGGACGACGTGCGCGCCGGCGTCGACGAGACGCCGACACACCTCGACCGCCTTGTACGCGGCGATGCCGCCAGTGACGCCGAGAACGATCCGACGACCGGCGAGTGAGCTCACGCGGAGCTCAGGCCGTGGCGTCGGCTTCGGAGGACTCGGCCGCGGCCGTCGCGTGCGGGCGCGGCTTGATCTTGTCGGCCGCGATCTCCTCGAAGCTGATGGACAGCGGCTTGCGGGCCACCGACGACACCTGCGGCGGCACCATGGTCCCGAGGCCGTCGCCCAGGTGGTTGAAGTACGAGTTGATCTGGCGGGCCCGCTTGGCGGCGAGCGTGACCAGGCTGAACTTCGAATCCACGCGGTCGAGCAGTTCCTCGATCGGGGGATGGATCATCGAATCGTTCGAACGGGCCATGGCTGGCGTTTCCTTTCGGGGGAACCGGGAGAGACTACCTGCGAGCAGGTCGTCTCGTGGGGCTAGAGCTCGGGGACGGCCCGGCGGGAGCGCTCGTGCTCGATGATCTCGAGCATCTCCTCGACCGTCCGGTCGAGGTCGTCGTTGACGACGACGTGATCGGCCAGATCCCTGCCGACCGGCTCTTCCTCCTCGGCCTTGCGCAGCCGTTCGGCGACCTTGTGTTCGGGGTCGCCCCGTCGCCGCAGCCGTCGTTCCTGCTCGTCGCGAGACGGCGGGAGCACGAAGATCAACAACGCGTCGCCGGTGTGCCGTTTGACCTGCTGGGCGCCGTGGACCTCGATCTCGAGGACCAGGTCCTGGCCGTCGGTCTCGTCGGGGCACGGCGTGCCGTAGTAATTCCCGAGGAACTCTGTCCATTCGAGAAAGCCTTCGAGGCGAATTCTCGCCTCGAAGGCTTCGCGATCGGTGAAGTGATAGGCCGTGGCGGACTCGCCGGGCCGCCGATCACGGGTGGTCCACGATCGGCTCAGCCAGAGTGCGGGATCGCGTCGGACGAGTTCGTCGACGATCGTTCCTTTTCCGACTCCGCCGGGGCCCGAGATGACGATGATCATCGGCGCCCCCAAGGGTCCGCCCTACTTGCCGAGCTGCTCCAGCAGCGATGCGCGCTGCTGGGCGCCAAGGCCGCGGACGCGACGGGTGTCGGCGATGCCGATCTCGTCCATCACCTTGCGGGCCTTGACCTTGCCGACTCCGGGGAGCGACTCGAGCATGCTGACGACTTTGAGCTTGCCGACGACGTCGTCGGAGTCGGCCTTGGAGAGGGCATCCGCGAGGGACACCGAGCCCATCTTCAACTTGGCCTTCAGCTCGGCACGTGCGGCGCGCGCTATGGCGGCCTTGGCGAGCGCGGCGGCGCGCTGTTCAGGGTTGAGCTGCGGGGGTGTTGCCATGCTGGCCACCCTACCAATCGTGAGCTGCCGTGTTGCGGAACTGTGTCGTTTTCATCGTCCGCGAAGGCCGCTCACGAGGGCGTCGCGGGTGGCGGCAGCGGCGGCGCGCGCCGCCGTGGCGAAGTCGGTACCGGGCGAAGCGTAGAGGACTGCTCGCGAGTTGTTGACCAGCAGACCGTCGCCCCGCCCGGTGGCCGCCAGGCGGGCGGTGGTCGCCGCGTCACCGCCTTGGGCGCCGACGCCGGGGACGAGGAAGGGCACGTCGTCGCCGACGGCGGCCCGCACGGCGGCGAGCTCCTCGGGGTACGTGGCGCCCACCACGAGCCCGCACTGCCGACGGCCGTTCCATCGGGTGGCCACGAGTTCGGCGACGTGCTGGTAGAGCGGCCGACCTCCGACATCGAGGTTCTGGAGGTCGTCGCCCCCCGGATTCGACGTCCGGCAGAGGACGAACACGCCGCGGTCCTCGTAACGGAGGAACGGCTCGACGGAATCGGTGCCCAGATACGGATTCACGGTCACCGCATGGGCGCCGTAGCGGTCGAAGGCCTCGGCCGCGTACTGCTCGGCGGTCGCGCCGATGTCGCCCCGCTTGGCATCGAGCACGAGCACGACATCAGGATGCCGTTCGGTGATGTGGGCACAGAGCCGCTCCAGCTGGTCCTCGGCCCGCGCCGCGGCGAAGTAGGCGATCTGGGGCTTGAAGGCGCACACGAGGTCGGCCGTGGCGTCGACGATCTCGGCGCAGAACCGGAACACGGCATCGGGCTCGGCGCGGAGGTGCTCGGGGAGCTTGGCCGGATCGGGGTCGAGTCCGACGCACAACAGCGAGTCGTTGCGCTCCCAGGCGCGACGAAGACGATCGGCGAAGTTCATCGCTGAGCCGATGATGTGGAACTCGTGCTCGCCGGCGAACCCCCGGCCGGATCAGCCATGTTCACCAGCTGATCCGATGATGTGGAACTCGTGCTCGCCGGCGAACCCCCGGCCGGATCAGCCATGTTCAGAG
>Ga0209023_10005543_pt1 | contig 13747 bp, 6 predicted proteins | sample LakOneMetagenome_FD_187468 | JGI IMG/M metagenome (GOLD analysis project Ga0209023, IMG submission 187468) | Freshwater and sediment microbial communities from Lake Erie, Canada (SPAdes) (version 2) | ecosystem: Environmental > Aquatic > Freshwater > Lentic | place: Lake Erie, Canada | collected...
CGAATCGGCTGGCGTGGCAGACGAGGTAGAGCACGACGAAGTCGCTGAACACCTCGCCGTCGAACATGGACTCCAAGTCGAACTCGACGAAGCTCTGCCCGATCAGCGTGGACGAGTCGCGCAGCAGACGGAGGATGTGTCCGTTGCTGACCATCGCCCACAGGGCATCGTCGGATCTGTTGAGGTACTCCTGCACCATCGCGTGCGGCGCCCGGTCGGCAGCACCGGGTTGACCGGGAGTCTTGGTGTCGAGTGGGACACCCCAACCGAGCATGTGAAGCGGCACGCGGCCTGCGGGCATGTCGAACGCGTGAGAGATCGGGAACACGCGCTCGTCGGCGATCAGCCCACCAGGCGGCGTGGTTGGTACTCGACCGAACCCGAGCTCGCGGAGAACAACGGCAAGCCACTTCTCGCGGGTGAGGCCAACCGCTCGGTCGCCTTCGGGCAGTTTGCCGATCGCTTCGCGATAGCCGTGCCAGGCGCCCGCGAGAACGGACCACGCACGGTTGGCTGCTTCGCGCGGTGTCACACCAAGCTCGAGGTGGTAATCGTCGGCGGTCAGCCCTTTCAGTTGTGCACCGCTGACCGTTGCGGCGAGCACATCTGCTGGAAGCGCTGCGCCGACGCTCCGGATGGTGGTGAAGGCGGTCATGCAGCGCCTGCGCTTCCAGTTGCGGGTAGCAGCACGTAGACACCGACGACGTCTGCCGGCGTCTCTGCGCGAACGTCGAGACCGCGGCGGGCTACCCCAGCACCGCTGCGGACTCTGCGATGCGCGTCGAGCAAATCCGCTTCAGCCTGATGTGCGATGTCGTCGAGGTACGGGGTGAGGGCATCGAGGTTGTCGAGTATTCGCTGGAGAGTTTCCTCTGCCTGGTCCGCCGCGATGTTGCCAGTGGGCTCGGCGGAGAGGAGCTGCTCCGCCTGTTCGGTCGTCAGCCATTGTGCGGCGGCCGGTGCACCCTCGAACGCCACCAGCCGGGCGTCCTCGGTGACTAGGGATCGGGATTCGCTGCTTCCAGGAAGCTCCATGTGGAATCGGAACCGAAGCACGAGCAGCGTCGTACGTTTGCTGACGGCGTTGGTACGGATGACACCTGCTCGTCGGGCCAGCCGCCGGACGTTGCTCGGCGCGGCAGTGTCGAGCGCCGTGTCGAGTACATAGCGGGCGATGGCTGCGATGTGTGGGTCGGTGCGAGCCAGCAGCGCCTCATGACGCGGCACCGGGAACTCACGGTGGAACGGCAAGGGCTCGTGATGGCCGGGGGGAAGCGAGTCGCGCAGGCCAACTGGGAGCGTGGTCGTAACCGCAGTGAAGCCATCGTCGCGCTTGCGGCTACCAGTGACGGTCGCGCCAAGCGCGCGGAGCGACTCCCTCGTGAAGGTCTCCACCTCCGCGCCCCCACCGAGTGCGGCGCGGGCAGCGGCGACTTCGCGCTGGACATCGTCGGGGTGGATCGTGCCTTGCGCGTACTTGGTTCGCGACTGTCGCTCGCGTTCGGCGGCGCTCTCCCACGCCCGGTGAAGATCGTTGCGCCGTTCTTCAAGACCGAGATCGAGGCTGAGCTGGTTGGCGTCGCGTTGGCCTCGAAGGATGAGCCCTTCGAGCAGCGCTTCCATCACGCTGTCGCTCTCATCGGGCACCGGCACTGCCACACCGGTCGCCTTCGAGATGGCGCGATGCTTACGCAGCAACACGTCCAGCACGATGCCGTCGATCTGGTTGTCGACTCCGTAAACGGTGACTGCGCGAACGACCTCACGCTCTTGACCGAAACGATCCACGCGCCCTTCGCGTTGCTCGTGCCTGGTGGGGTTCCAGGCGAGGTCGTAGTGGACGACGGCCTGGAAATGCACCTGCAGGTTGACGCCCTCACTGAGGCAGTCAGTCGCGACGAGAACGTGCCGGCCCGGTTCGTCGGTGAGCTCGGCGATGCGGGCGATTCGTTCGCTTGGCGGCAGCTCGCCTGTGACCGCGGCAACGTGGACGCCCTTGCCCAGCACCGAACTGAGGTGCTCGGCGACGTAGCCAGCGGTCGGGATGAAGCGGCAGAACACGATCGGGTCGAACCCGTCGGCAAGGAGGGCCTTGATCTCCTTGGTGAGAGTGGCGAGCTTGCGATCCACAGTTGGGCCGGCGAGCGCTTCGGCTTGCGTCGCCATGGCCAACAGCCGACGACGTTGCGGCAAGAACTCGCTGCCCGCGTCATCCTCGGCGAGGTCGTTGGCACCGGCGACCACGTCGGCGGCTTCAGCAGAATCGTCCACCGCAGTGTCCATCACCGTTGCCCGGCCAATGGCATCGACCTCGTCGGCGTTCGGGGCGTCCGCAGCCTTCGCCCGAGTTCGGAGAGTTGCGGCTGCTGCCGCCGGCGACGACGCCAGGCTGCGGAGCAAAGCAAGCGCGGCCCACCAACGAACCCGCTGCCTCACCTCCGCGCCGTCGGTGCCGGTCACTTGCTCGCGGGCGTAATCGATCACCTTGTTGAACAGCGCTCGGTACTCGGGGCTGAGCTCGTACGGCGCTTCCTTCGTCTCACGATCCTTCGGGAAGTTCGTCTCCTCGTCGAGGTAGACGCGGATGTCGCCGCGACGCCGTTGGACGAAGTGACGGGCGAGGTGTGCTCGACCCGACGGCGTGTCGAGGTCGACAGTGGCGAGCGCAGGATCGAGCAGGCCGACCAGGTTGCGGAAGCCCTCTTCTTTGCCAGAGTGCGGCGTCGCTGTGACCAGGATCAGGTGGCGGGTGGGGTCGGCAGCCAGACGGCGCAACAGTTCGTAGCGTTGGGTGCGGGCACCGTGGGCAACACTGTCGGCCACCGCGCCGTGGGCTTCGTCGACGATCACCAGGTCGGGGCAATGGTTGACGAATTCCTGCCGACGCGACACCGACTTGATGAAGTCGGTCGACACCACCACGTACGGGTACTTCTGGAACAGCGACTCGTTGAGCAGCAGTCCCTTTGTCAACCGTGTGACCGTGGATGGCAGTACGAGTTCCGCGTCGATGGCGAACTTGTCGCGGAGCTCGGCTTGCCACTGCTCGGCGAGCGCTGGGCTGCACAGGACGGCCAGGCGGCTGGCGTCGCCCTGTGCGATGAGCTCGGTGACAATGAGCCCGGCCTCGATGGTCTTACCGATGCCGACGTCGTCAGCGATGAGCATGCGGACCGGTGACTGCTTGAGCGCCAACATCAGCGGCACGTACTGGTACGCCCGTGGTTCCACCGCCAGGTTGGCCAGCGACCGAAACGGTCCAGCCGTTGAACGGAAGCCAAGCCGCAGTGCCGTCCGCATCATCGCCGCCGATGCTGCGTCGCCAAGATCGGCGATGGTCGGCGGTCGGAAGCGAGCTTCCTTCACATCCTCCAAGTGGGGGAAGACGGCGGCTGTGTCGTCGTTGCCGCCTCCGAGAGGCCGCAAGATGAGTAGGTCAGGCTCGCTCTCCGGAAGCACCACCCACTCACGTCCACGGGCCGTCACCAGTGACCCCGGCGCGAATCGATTGGTTGTCGTGTCGGTCATTTGCCCTTGCCCTGGCCGAATACGGATGGCTTCGCCGCCGCAAGGATGGCCCAGTCGTCGTCGTAGCGCCAGCGGATGACGTGGAAGCCGAGGTCGACGAGGCGTTCCTCTGCAGCTGCGTCGCGCTCGGCCTGGTACTGCGGGTCATGGTCGGGGCCGTCGATGAACACGAACGTGACACCTGTGGGCAGGTCGTAGGCGAAGTCCGGACGTGCAGTCGCCTCCGACACCGTGACCTGCGCGCGGTCCGGCAGCCGATACCCGCGCTCGGAGAGCCAGTTGAGGAACTTTCGCTCCAGCGAGGAGTCGGTGAAGGCGCCGAGGTAGTCGAGCGTTGCTGCACGCGGCCTTCCGCCGGCACCGGCCGACGTCGTGGCATCCGCAACTGCGAGCAATAGGTCGCGCACCAGAGCCCGGTCAATGACGGCGTGTTCGAATTGGTTCGTGTAGCTGAGCAGGCAGTCGTAGCAGCCACGCTCGCAGCGTTCGGTGACGCCCTCCGGGTGCCCCTTGTCGACTCCCGTCTCCGGGTCGAAGTGGCAGATGTCGAGTGCCTTGCGGGCGGCCCGGGCAAGGGCGGCCGGCTCGTTGGCCAAACGACGCAACACACCCGCTCCGCCCTCAGCCGATTCGGTGAGTAGGAACCGTCCTCGGTTGTCGATGTCGGGCAGCGTCTGCGACGAGAGTTCGGAATCCTCGAGGTGGAACTCTGCTTCGATGCCGCGCTCGAGGGCGTAGCGCATCGAGGTCGCCTCTGCGTCGGTGACCTCGCGAGCGAATCGAACGACGAGCACATTGCGCGTGTCCTCGACGAAGGGGGTTACCTTCGCTTTGGCGCTGACGTCGTCGGCACGTTCGACATCGTCGTCACTGTCCGCTTCGGAGGCTTCCTTGTCACTGAGCCATCGGCCCTCGACGGTGTGGAGCCAGAACCCTCGGTCCTCCTTCACCTTGCGGCGGCGGCGACCAACGTTCGCGATGCGGATGGATGCCGCGTCGCCGTAGATGAGTTCCAGCAAGGGCGCGCCGCCACCGCTTCCGACGATCGCTTCGACCTTGCTCGGCCGATCGCCTCGGCTGCTGAACCGATAGCTGACCTCCAGCTCGAAGCCGCTTCGGCGTCGCTCTTCCTCGTCGCTGGAGATTCGCTCACGGCGGCGGGTGTGCACCGTCTGCAGCCGTAGGAGGTCGTAGGTCTTGGCACCGAGCTTCGCATTGCAGGCTTCGCAGCGATCGACGCCGACACCTTCGAGATGGTGATAGCCGCATGCCTCGCAGCGCAGCGCCGTCTCGGTGGCCACCTGGGATGCGTCGCCCGCTTGGCGAGGGAGTTGGATGCGGTTGACCTCGAAGCGGGCGCCCTCGTGGTAGATCAGCGCTCCGGGGCCGAACTCGCTGATCGCGAGGAACCGCGGGCGTTGCAGGTAGTCGCCGCGGGTGTCGTTGCCGGCCTTGGGACGGCCGCCTGGGATGTAGGCGGCGAGCGGCAGCCGAGGGAATGAGTACCCGGGCAGGAAGCCTTCGGACGCGAGGTATCGATAGGAGTAGAAGTCGGTCTGGCCCTCGCTGGCGTCGTCGTTTCTCAGTACTGACAGTCGCTCGCGCGCCTCGCGTTCGCGCACCGCGGCGTTGGTGCGCGCTCGCTTGTTGGCCTTGGTATCGACCGCCAGAACGCCCTGTTGGCGGTACTCCTCCAACGTCGTTCGATACAGGTCGCGCCAACGATCGAATGCATCGTCCAACCGGTGTGGTGCGAATCGGATGACCTCGTCCAGCCAGTCCTCGCTGAACCACATCGGGTCGTCGCTGCTCGCCAGCCACGTCGAGCGGAGGTCGTTGATCAGGTCGCTCGCACGGTGAGCAGCGCGGCGCTGAGCATCCGGGTCGATCAATGCCTTCCAGATGTCGGGGCGGATGTTCAGCGAGGCCGCATTGCCGTCGGCCTCGAGGACATCGGTGATGCACGAACGCATCGACTGGCCGGTCTCGGCGAGCCAGACGGCCTGGATGTGCGAGCGGATGAGCTCCTCGTTGGTGAGGTCGAGACGTGGCGCCTGCACCGAGCCCGCGACCATCTGGTCGCTGCGTCGGAACCAGTAGGTGTCGTGGCTGTTGCCGGTAGAGCAGTAGGTGACGACGAGAGCGGGCTGGCCCGACCGGCCAGCGCGGCCTGATCGCTGGGCGTAGTTCGCCGGCGTGGGCGGGACGTTGCGCATGCCGACCGCGTTGAGGCTGGCAATGTCGACGCCGAGCTCCATCGTGGGCGAGCAGTAGAGCAGTTGAAGGTCGCCTTCGCGGAACTGCTCTTCCCGCTTCTCCCGTTCCCCCCCAGGAACCTGTGCGGTGTGTTCCTTCGCCATCAGCCCGGTCAGCGACATCGCCACGTCGCGGTAGAGATCGCGGAAGAACGGGTTCACCCGCGCAACTGCCTCGTTGTCGAGGTGTTTGCGCAACGCATCGGTCGCACCTTTGGTGCCATCGCCGCCAACCCAACGGATGGAACTTGCACGCAACCGATACCCGGTCTCAGCGGGCCCGCGACCGCCGGGGCCCATCTGCACATCGACCAGCGTGATCACGCCATTGGAGACCAGCACGCTCAGCATGGTGTTGATCGCCTGCTGCGCTTCATCGACTGTCATGCCGTGAGCCAGCCCGCGGCTACTGCGCAGGTAGCGGCCGAAGCTGCCGCGCCCTGTCAGGTTGAGAATGTTGCGGCCGAGACCAGGCCGGCCCGGTCGCGGTATCGCCGTGCCGACGGCTTCGAGTTGTTCGTACTCGCCGATCTGCCACTGCTCGTTCAAGTGCTGGCGCGAGTTTCGCTGCACCTGCTCGAACCCCAACTGCGTAAGGCATTCCACGTCGATCGCCAGCACGCGCCGGAACTCGTCGAGCATGATCGCGAGCAGCTCGGCTCGCAATCCCGGTCTGGCATCTGCGAGGTTTGAGTCGGCGGCCCAGATCTCGTCGGCGGCACCCAACTCGTCGAGACCTTCGTACTCGACGTGCAACAAGCCAACCTGTTCGAGGTTCGGCATCGTCACGCGCCACCCACGCTTCAGGTCGACGTACAAGCGATATTCGACGACCTGACGGAGAGCCTTCTCCGTGCGCTCACGCCCGATGATCGCTTGGGGGGCGTTGGAGTAGTCGGCCGGCGACATGGCCAATGCTGCGGCGACTGCCTGCGCGACGACATCGTGGCTGAGGCCCTCGGAGCTTGCGGCCGTCGCCGTGGCGAGCGCGCCGCGGAGCAGGGTGACCTGGACGAAGTCGTTGAAGTGACCGGCCTGCAACGACGCGTCCTGGCGGTTGTCGACAAACGTCAGCAGCTTGCGCTGCTCCTTGCTGAGATCCTCTGCTGCTCGAAGGCTGCGCACCACGCTGGTGCTGACGACGGTCATCGCAGACGACCGGCCTTCCTGGTCGAGTGTCGCCAGCTTGGAGAAGTCGTTGCTTCGCACCTGGTCGTACGTGACCGCGCAGCGGAGGCAGAACGAGAAGGGCGTCGAGATGAACCACGCCGGCATCGAACCGGTCGATTCGTCACGCGTGCCGTCAGGACGTAGGTGCACCTTCGTCGGCAGGTACTTCACCCTGCTGGGCTGTGTCTCCAGATCACCGGTCGCCGTCTCTTGCAGCCAATGCTCCGGGACGCGACCGTCCTTCTCAGGATCCAGTGGCCATGGGTGATCGCTCGAGATGTAGAGGTAGCCGTTCACCGCATCGCCACCGCTGGCGTCCGCATCGTGACGCGGCACGAAGACTTCCGCGCCGCCAGCAGTCGTCTTGGCCACGACGTAGTACTCCTGCCCGCACTCACGGCAGAAGCCGAGCGGCAGCAGCACCTTCTCAGGGCTTTCCGGGACACGCAGCTGATAGCGGTCCGTCAGGTACCGGTCGTCTTCCGCTTCCAGGCTTGCGTAGACCGTGTCGCCCTTCGACAGGAACTGGTGAAGGCGAAACGCGAAGATCGGCCGACGGTTGTCGGACAGCAGGCGGCTGCCGCTGAGAAGTGTCCGTTGGATCGCCGCGACGCACTCGGCCTCGGCGACACCCGTTTCCGCTGCTAGGCGCTTGCCCGCGTCGGCGAGTTTCGTCGGCCGCTGGCGGATGAGCTGCCCAGTCGCCGGGTCCTCGACGATGCCGAACGCCGACTCAACCCACGCCGAGAGCGGATCCGCAGTGAACGACGAAGCGTCCTTGGGTGGCACGCGACCGATCGAATCCCGCAGTGCCATCGCACTGGGCGTCGCTCCCGGAGTCGCCCGCAGCAGGGTCTCGCCAATGATCCGTTCGGGGTGCACCGGCGTGCCAAACAGACGAGTGGCGACACGGGCGACCGTGACCGCACGCTCAGCTGCCGTGCCGCCGCTTGCCATCGTCGCGGACGTGCCCACCACCTGCAGCTTGGGTGAGTTGCACGCATTGCGTACGCGACGGACCAGCATCGCCACATCGCTGCCCTGCCGGCCGCGGTACGTGTGCAGTTCGTCGAGGACGAGGAAGTCCAGGCCCTCCGCAGCGCGGATCAGGTGCATCCGCTCGTCGGGTCGTGTGAGTACGAGGTCCAACATCACGTAGTTGGTGAGGATGATGTCCGGCGGATGAGCGAGCACTTTCGCCCTATCGTCCGAAGTCTCCTGCCCCGTGTAGCGGGCGAACGTGACGGGCTCGCCGTCCTTCGGGTAGCCGAACCTCAGGTACTTCTCCAGCTCCAGCATCTGGCTGTTGGCCAGAGCGTTCATCGGGTAGACGATGATCGCCTTGATGCGCCGGATGTCGGCCGGGTTCGCTTCCTTCGAGCGGAGGATGCGATCGACGATGGGCACGATGTACGCCAACGACTTACCCGACCCTGTGCCGGTCGTCAGGACGTAGGACTCGCCCGTCGCCGCGGCCTCGATCGCCTCGCGCTGGTGGCGGTGAAACGCGATCGGCTTGTCGAGCCCGGGGTCCGATGCGTGTGCCTTCGCCCGGAAGATCTTCGCCGCCTCACGATGGAGCACGCCGCTGGCCACGAGCTCGTCCACCGTCCCGCCTGAAGCGAAGTTTGGGTTCAGTGACAGCCACGGCTCAGGCCACTGGCTACCCGCCTCGTCTCGCTCGGCGAGCAGCGTCTTGATCCGAGTGTCTCGCGGCTCGACAAACGACGAAGTGAAAGAGGAGTAGTCCGCAACGAGTTGCTCCCGAATCCCGAATACGTCCACCAATGGTGACTGTAGTGGAGGTACGTCTGGTCACATGCCCGGCAGGTCCTTGAATCTGAGGCGCTTCGTGAAGCAGACAGACGTGACTAGCGCACCGACTCACGGCCTGCCAGGTGCGAGAATTCAATCCCATCGAGGAGCACGATGGCGCCCAGCTTGTCTTGAGCGACTTCGGCAGGAAAGGCCCGCGGAGTCCGGTGGACCATCAGGTTGATGACCGCCCGCTGCGGTGAACGGTCCGCATTCTCGAGGAGTGCAACGGCGGACCTAGTCCAGTTGAGCTGTCTGGACCGCTCATTGCCAATGATGATTGGAGATCGCCAGAAGCCCTGGTCTCGAATCGCGGTGATCGCGGTAAAAGTCCGGCCAGTCACTTGTCGGAGGCGCACTGCGGCCGCGGTGAGGGAGACGTGGCACTCCTGTCGAATGGTGAGCAATGCAGCGAGAGACACGCTTTCGCGGGGGACAAGAGTGCGCACCCATTCCGTGGGCATTAGCAGGCAGCCAGCAATCGCATCGCATAGACGCTCCTCATCGTTCCGCGTGCGGCTAGCTGCCCGGAAGCGGAGCTGAACTTCCCCGGGCATTGAAAGCAAGACGTGTCCAATCTCATGAGCAATTGTGAAGTGCTTCCGCTCGGAGGGAAGGTCGTGCCGGATCTGAATTCGGACGTCCCCCCGATGGTCGGTGCTTACACGGCCGTCCTCCCCCATTGCCGAGAGGCGTATCTCCTTGACCCCGAGCTGTTTCGCGAGCTGTTCGAGGTCCACACCCGGATGCGCCGGCAGGACCCCTGCAGTTGTGCAGATCTGCTCGGCTGTTCCTAGCCGATCTCGCTCATTCACGGCTGCGCTTCCTGCTCTGCCAAAACTGAGGATCGTTGAAGTTCGCCCTGGCCGACACATTCGCCAGTTCACGCTGAGCGCCGACGAGCATCGCTACGACGTCCGCTCCGGACGTGCTCGCCAAGCCCGGCCAATTTCGGATGCCGTCAAGCAGCTGAGCCATGAGATCGCTCGGGTACGCATCGTTGACCGTCTGGAACGCCCTGCGTCCCGAGTCGAGCTCGATACGCAATAGCTCGCCGATGGTCAGGCCGGCACAGTGTGCGGCGCTTTCTGCGCACACCTCGAGAAGCCCGGCATCCGGGTTCCGTTCGGGAGGGGTTCCAGACTCTAAGGCTGCGAAACCAAAGCGGGCTGAGTTGGCAAGCGGCAACAATGCGGCCATAAGCGGGGCCAGTGCAACGGGGGCGTTCTGACGCCACCGTCGGTGCCTCTCGAGTGACGCCGCGTTGCTGTGGACGTACTGTTCGATCAGAGCAAGCAACTGAGGGATAGTCTCGTAGCGTTCCTCTGCTGCCCGTTCGGATGAGCCAACGGCGATTCGGGAGGGCCGAAACGTTGTATCGGCCGAGACACCAATGAACAGGTGCAGTCCTGCATCAACGGACCACGCAACCTCCATCCCACTTCCCGTAGACGGTTCCTCTGCCAGGAAGATCATCAGATCCGAGCCGAGTAGTAGGTCCTTGTCGACCCTTGCTACGTCCTTGCCGAGCATGTCTGGTCGTTTCGTTGGACTCGTGTAGTCCTTGGGTACGTGAACGCGCTCGAATCGGAGTTGCTCGCGGAGAAACCTATCTATGGCAATGACCGCATCGTTGATCCGCTCGAGCGCGGCCTCGGACGCGTTCGTGATCGGAGTGGCAATGTAGGCGCTGAGGCCACTCGGGCCAATGGACGGCTGCTCCGAGAAGAGATTGAAATCCTCCTCCATTACTGCCTCCAGCCACTTAGGGCTTGGCCGTGACTGCACCCAAACCTCAGGGTTTGGTGGTTGGTGCGGTCAACGAAAGTGGCACTCGCGTTTACGAGTTGGAGTTGAGAGCCCGTCAAGTCACAGTAGGCAACTGAAAGCATTTCCCATCGGTCGCTCGTGGTTTGGCACCAGGAACCCTGAAGCGACTGCATCAGGTCCATTGGCAGCGGCACCCACCTCGCCGACTCTGCCGCCGAATACTCAGCGAACTCATTCCGAGCAACAATCCTCGAGACCAATCCGCGTCCCCGTGGGGTCACGCGCCAGACAACCTCCCGGCCAGCCTTGCTGCGGAGAACGAGACCTGCGGTCAGAAGTTTTGCACCAGCTCGGGAAACCGAGGTTTCGTCACCACCAAGTTCCTTGACGAGGGACGCATTCTGGATGTTGTCAGAACTTCCGACAATTAGGAGGAACCGCTCCGCAAGAGTCCCGGCGCCGAATTCACGGATCGCATCCGCGTGGCTGAATCGACGGCTGAGCGCGTGGGCGAGAACCCCAATCATCTCCATTGATTCAGTGCTCCGACCGGTTGCGACGGACATGCGATAGCCGTCAACCGCTGCAGTGAGACTGTTGACATCGGCGTCGTAGGCGGCGTCAGCGAGGAGGTCCGCCACGAGTTCGGCCCATTCACTATTCTGCGCTTCCTTCTCGGCTCCACACAATGCACTGAGTTGAGTGGCTCGCGCGCTACTCTGAGCTGCCGCCGGGGATGCCATGGTGTGTGAATCGATCTGTGTCGTCATCTACGTACCATAGGACAGTGCCAAGTATATGTCAAGTGTTCCTGCGGACTTGGGAGATGCAGTTGCTTACCTCTGGCGGACATGGCGTCCACGCTGGCAGCCCCACGACTTGGAGCAGTGGCGCTCTGCGTCGAGTTACGCGGGTGAACTAGCCCCCCTAGTGTCGCGGATGATTCACGACGGGGTTGTTCCGTCAGACACGGCAGACCCTGCGGGTGAGTGGGAGAGCTTCATCCTCGCTTCCGCTATCGACGAGGTCTTGCTTGAACAGCACCCTCGATACCGCGACGGCTCCGGACCGCGGGCGCTGGCCTACCTAACGACGCGTTGGAGAGCGCATCATCGACTGGACAACGGAGGCATCGCCCCCGAGTACGCGGTCACGTGGAGCGGTGCCAGTACCCTGCACCGTGACGACGTCGTGAACTTCTTCAGTTCGACTCGCGTTGTCTCAGCTGCCGACTTCGCTCAGCTGGACTTTGTGGCGTTGAGGACGCACGACCGACTCGACGCTAGGAGTAGGACCGTTGCAACCCCTCTGACGGTTGGATGCGTGCCAGTCTTCGACGCGAAGGAGGACCTGACGTTCCAGTTTCAGCCGCCGCGCTATTTCGCAGTGCAACCCACGCACCCCGGCGTCACGATCGACCGCGCCGAATCCGTTCTCCTGGCACTTGATGAGGCCAACGTAGACATCGGACTCTGTCCTGAGTCGACGATTGGGCCAGGGACGCTGCAGGCTTGGCAATCAGCGATTCGGGCATCGGCCACTCGGCCGTCGCGTCTTCGTTGGATCGTCATCGGTACAGGCGATACGGATGGAACAGATGCTCCGCCGCACAATCGTGCGGTGCTGCTCTCAAGGCTGACCGGGGATGAGATCACGCGCCAGTCCAAGCGTCATGGGTTCTCCCTGAACGCCCACCGAGTAGCCGAGTGGAACCTAGAAACCCACTTTGCAGGTGCTACTGAGGAAATCCTCGAGGAGTACACGACGTACGGCAACAGCTGGAGCATTGTCGACGACGATGCGTTTACCGTAGCCGTCGCAATTTGTGAGGACCTGAACAGGATCGACGATGCCGGCGCTGCACTGCGCTCTTTCAGACCATCGCTGTTGCTCTCTCCAATCTTGGATGTCGAGATGACCAAGAACGGCTGGCCAGCGCAGGCGGCGGGGCAGTGGATGAACATCTGCGGCACGATTACCGTCGTCGCAAACAGTCTGGTGATCGCTCGCAGAAGAGGCACCACGTCACCGGCCACGGCTTTGGTTCAGAACGGCCAGCTTCCCTCGCACTACGACCCCGACATCTACCCTGGCCCGCCAGACCTCAAAGCGTCGGAGCACTTCGGGGATGTCGTGAGATTCGAACTCTGAGGGAGTTCTAGGGCGTCACCGGGCGCGCCGGGATCGCACCTGTTGGTTGACATCTCGGTCTGTTGAGTGTTGCCCTACGTCGTGGCAACCGCCAACTGGATATGGAAGTCGAGATCCTCCGGCGGGCGACCATTTATTGCTCGTGATCACCTGTCGTCGCACCGGGTCATCGGCTACTCGATCGGCAACGGACGACCCACAGGTTGGCGGGTCACGCGCTGCGCGAACCACTCGCCATTGGGTGCCTGATGAGCAGGCGTGTGTGGAAAGCGCAGAAAACCTGTGTGACCAGGCGGAACGCATTGCCGGATCGCCCCAGGTCAACGGCTGGTCGTCACAACCCCTCTCTGTGATGTCGCGGGACATCGAGGACGGACCGAACCCTCATGTGGTTCGTCCGATGCCGATGTGATGCAGGCGGTTCGAATGGGGACTCCGAGCCGCCGTGCCGCGACGACTCCGCCGGCTAGGAACGCGTGGAACGAAGACGGAAGACCTGATACTCCCACTCCTCGTCGCCCAGGTCCCATGTTGTCGTCGACTCGATCTCGCCGCCGCTGGCGAGCAGTGCTGCATTCCGGTCGAGGGAACGCAGGCTGAACAGCCGCCGCTGGCCCGGGATGCCGTCCTCACTCACCACGTCCCCGTAGTCGCCGCCCCAGACACCCACGACCATCGGTGACCCGGGCTCGAGTACGTCGGCCATCTGCCGGACGGCCGCCCCGACACTCTCCGCGGAGAGGTGCATGAAGGTGCTCATCGACCACGCAGCCTGGAACGCGTGCTGACGAAACGGCAGGGCACGCAGATCGGCGTGCAGCACGGTGACGCCCCGCCCGGCGGCGAGCTGCGCGTTGCCCAGCGCAAGATCGACGCCGACATACTCCAGTCCGGCGGCGACGAAGTGCTCGCCGTCGAGTCCCGGTCCGGCACCGATGTCGATCACCGAGCGGCGACCCTCACGTTCGAGCACCCGTATGAAATCGGCGACCAGGCCAACCCGCCTGCCCCGAAGCCTCCCGCGCACGCGCTGCTGGGCTTCTGCCTCGTAGTAGGAC
>Ga0209023_10005544_pt1 | contig 13746 bp, 8 predicted proteins | sample LakOneMetagenome_FD_187468 | JGI IMG/M metagenome (GOLD analysis project Ga0209023, IMG submission 187468) | Freshwater and sediment microbial communities from Lake Erie, Canada (SPAdes) (version 2) | ecosystem: Environmental > Aquatic > Freshwater > Lentic | place: Lake Erie, Canada | collected...
CCTGAATATCAAATTACCATATTGCAAACCCGGTAATAGCAGGTGCTGTGTACCGGTTCCGTTGAATATCACGGTACTGTTAGGCTCCATATAATAGCTTGCGAATTTTGTGGGCGCATTATCAGCGGCAATGATCAGGGTAGCAGCATCTGTCATGGTTGCCGATCCGCCAACTACATCCCTGTTAAAGAAAAACGATTGAATGTCCAGGGTTCCGGATGTTCCAACAAGATTGCCTTTTAAGGTTACATCACCTGCCAGGATCGCCAGTGATCCAACGGGTTTATTGAATTCGAGGTTATTAAAAGTGCTTGCAGAAATGGTCTGCGTTCCTACCCCATCAAAAATTATGTTTACACCATTGCCCACATAGTTACCGTTGTTTGCCCAGTTACCTCCCACATGCAATATGTTATTGTTTACAAGGGTTGCCCCTGAAGAAATAGTAACATTGCCCAGTATGGTTGTATTGGAAAAATTCTCAAGTTGGCCCGAAGTGATTGCAAGATTTCCCCCGATAGCAGTTGCATTATTTATTGTTGCCAATGCTGCCGTCTTGTTGATGGTAAGGTTATAATAATTTACGGCAGCAACCTGTTGGTTGTTGATACCATTGTAAGAAACGGTTCCGGTGGCGGCAGTAAAAGTTCCATTTACATAATTATAGTTATCTGTGATATTTAAATTTCCCGCTGCACTGAAAATGATATTTGCTCCGCCTGACTGGTTAATGTCTCCCGCTACATTTACGGTGCCTGAACCAATATGAAGATCAATAGCATGGCCGATGGTTCCGTCACTCAGGAACAGGTCGCCATTGATCGACACTGTTTGATCATTTGCATTGATCGTATGTGTGGCATTGCTGCTCCAGGTTGCATGCACATTCCCAGTGCTGAGCGAACCGCCGCTTACCATTGTGAGGCTCACTGCTTTTGCGCTTCCGAAATTTATATTCTTTACACTTACCGGGGTGCTGATGCTGGGCTGATTTGTAAAAGTTGCTGTACCGAGATTTACAATGTCATTTGCAGAAGGGGCCTTGATGCCGATCCCTGGAGGATGGTCCAATTAGCCGCTGTATTCCAGTCAGTACTTACACTTCCATTCCATTGCACCAGGTTTGAATTGTCGGAACACGTCCAGCGGTTGTTGATATTTGTTAATCCACTTTGCTCAACATAATTGGAAACAGTACTGTTGGCTGTTTTACCAATGGCATTCCATATTGATCCCGAATAATTCCACAATCCCATCGAAGATTCGATATTGCCATTCAACTCATCATCTTCATAATGCAGGCGAAGGTTTGCAGTATATGTACCTGTTGGAATGGTAATATTATATACCCTGCTGATAGAACCCCCGAAAGGAAAATCAGCGATCGCACCTTCTACAACAGAAACAGTAATACTGTTTACGGCAGATACTGCAGAGAAAGTAATGGTATTATCCGGTCCTTCAAAAGCATACGCTACACCGGTTGTAAAAGCATGGGTGCGCTGAATATTGCCATAAATGAATCCATTGCCCGTTCTTGTATTGGTAATGCTGATCGTATTGGATCCTGTTGAAATGATACCATTGGTCATATTTACAATTGCAGCAGAAATATTATTGTTCAATATTAATTCCGTTGTGGTACCTGTTGTATTGCTCGTAAGAATATTAAAGTTGGTAACGCCTGTGAGATATGCCGTGGCAGCTCCTAAAAACTGCACCGTACTCGTGGCCGGGATAAAAGTTCCGCTATTGATCCAGTTGCCATAAACAGAATGAGTGAATGTGGAAGCGGCAAAGCTTGTATTGATCCCAATATGGAGGTCATTTTCTGTGGTAATGTTACCCAACGCTGTTTTCGTATTACCATTTGACAGAACAAGATTACCATAAGTGATGGCATTGATATTTTGTGCACCTGTACCATTGAAGTTTACTGTATTGGGTGCAGAGGATGTTACATTTAATGTACCCGAAGTTATGCTAAGTACATTGGCAACTCCTAAAATTGAGCCGGCTGATAATTGTAAGGATATACCATTGATAGTAGTATTAAAAAGATCAGCTGTTCCACTTAAAGTGGAATTGCCCGTAAATGTTACATTGCCGGCAGAGGCTGATAAACTCCCGCTAACGGTAAGGCCGGATGAAACAGAAAGATCGGCATTTGTTGTTATGGACCCGGTAACAGTTAACGCGGTAAAACTCTTTGCCCCGGTACCTGATATGGTTTTAGAAGCTCCGCTACATGTTATCGTGCCGGCGCTTGCATTAAAACTTCCGCTCACAGAAAGGTTACCGTTAATGATGAAAGATATGGCGGTACTCACAGAACCACTTATAGCGAGGTTATCCAGTGAAATTCCTGAACCGCTGATGGTTGTTCCGGTACCTGTCATCGAGAGGGTGCCGCCTGAAGCCTGGCTGAATGAGCCGGATGATATGGTTGCAAGGTTACCGTTGACCGTAATACTCGTATTAGAAAAGTTAACCTGCGAAGCAGCAATGGTAAGGTTATTAAAATTTTGAATACCCGATCCGCCTATGCTTGCTCCGTGCCCTTCAAAACTAACAGTGCTGCTGTTGCCGTTAAAGTTCCCGTTATTTACCCAGTTACCCCCGATCGTATGTGAATAGTTTGATCCGTTAAATATCGTAGAAGCTCCGACCGATACATTTCCGTTCACAGTAATATTGGAAGCGGCAGTAAAAGACAGTGAAGTTCCTGTTCCCAATGAACTGCTTAGATTTCCCACTACCGTTAAAGCAGTTGCAGGAAAAGTTTTTACAGAAATACCCGAACTGCTCAAAGCAAGATTTCCGTATAATTGGTTTGATACTGTTTGGTTGGTACCTGAATATTCTACCGTACTTGCTACCACCAATGTGCTGTTGGTATAATTGGCGGGGTAAGTATTTGTTCCCCCGATCCTTAAAGTAGCATTATTAGCCACGGTAAGTGTACCGCCCGGGCTGGCCCGGTTGGCTGTAAAAGCCCCCAGGTCAAACACGCCACCGGATACTGAAAGATCACCGCTGATGATTGTGTTTGTATTTAGTGAAACAGTATTTCCTGTATTTGCAATGCTGAGATTATTAAAAGTAGTTGCAAATGTTCCTCCAATAACCTGTGCTGCTATGCCATTGAAATTTACAGTGGATGTTCCGGCTGTAAAAGCAGTGGTAGAAACATTGTTTGTCCAGTTACCCTTTATGGCAATATTAAAATTATTTGCATTCAGTGTACCTGCAGTAATGAGCAGGTTATTATTAATGCTGATCGCAGCCGGCAGCAAAAGCCCGCTTGTATTACTAAGCATTAAATTATAGAATGATGATACGCCTGAAAAAGTTTGCTGCCCGGAAGTACCGTTGAAATTAATGGTACCATCGTTGTTCATGGTTCCATTATTGGTGAGGGTTCCGGCAATATTTAAAGTGCCCGATATTGAAGTTGTAACAGTAGCACCTGCATTAATGGTAAGACTATTACAGTTTACGCTATTGCTGATCGTTGGCATCCTGGTAGCTGTTGAACTTATCACAACATTGGTAGCAGCTGTTGGTGCTGCACCGGTGCACCAGTTTCCAGCAACTGACCAGTCTGTACTGATACTACCCGTCCATTGTCCCGCTGCATTGATCGTTATAACAGCTGCATTGGATTCGTTTGTTGCTACATACGGATTTGGTGCAATATTGTTGGCGCTGCTTAGCTGAACATTCCGGTAAACATAGTATACACCGGCTGTATTAAAAGGCGTTACATTGGCAATGGGTGTAAAAGTTGCAGCAGTAGCGCCACTGATATTTGTTCTGACGCCACCAGGAGTTGTACTGTAACTCCATTGGTAACCCGTACCCGACAAACTGATCCCCGATGGTAAAGTTCCATAAACATCACCGCTGATAGCAGCACCTGTATTGCCTACACAAATACTTTGCGTGGTATTAGTTGAAAGATTGTTGGCTAATACGAGAGTAAGATTTTGAAACATTGCCTGGTTATTGCCATTGTTCTCAAAATATTCATAGAGCAATGAACTGTTCCCGGTAAGATTTATCAATACAGATGGCCTGAGAATAAATGACTGGTAAGTAAAGCTGTTAAAAGCCATAGCCCCGTCAACAGTTAAACGGTTGCCATCATCTGCTCCGAGGTCAACTACATACAAGCCTTTTTTAGTGGAGTTCATCCGGTATTTTACGGAGAACGTTTCTGTATAAATGGATCTTGGCAATGAGTTTGAGACAAGATTAAAGCAGGTGGTATTACCTCCGAAAAATTCATTGAAATTTTCTGTTTCCGTGTAATGACCGATATAACTTGAGAAATTTATTCCATCATATACATGGCCCACCCATGAATTAGTGCCTGCAGTATTTTGGTCATCTGCGGAGTTAGGATATGAGTTAACCGTCACAGAAGATGAAGCAACACATCCTGCACTGCTCATCACATTAACCGTATAAGTACCGGCCGCTAAACCTGTAAATATTCCCGAAGATTGATAAGCACCGGAATTTAAACTATATGTATAAGGCGAAACACTTCCGCTTGCTGAAGCCGTTATTGTTCCTGTGCTTCCTCCAACACAGGTTTCCGTAGCAACAGCTGAAACAGATGGCAGGCCTGCAATAGTTACTGTAGTTGAAGCCGTTTGTACAGGGCACGAGCCTGCTGCTGCCATCGTATAGGTAACAGTGTATGTGCCTGCAGTACTTGTTGATGGCGTAATGGCACCGGTTGTTGGGCTTATCGTTAAACCGGTTGTGGAAGAATAAGTACCGCCTGTTGTTCCGGTTTGTGTTACAGGTTGGGCAGTAACTAAAGATTTACAAAAAGGAGATCCGCTATATGATATGATAGCGGCTGGAGGGGCCGTTACAATAACGGCAATTGTTGCACTTGAACTTGTGCAACCTGCTACTGTCTGGCTAACGGTATAATTGGTAGTACCAACAGTTGCAGTTGACGGAGTCGGTGCAGTTGAAGATGCACTCAGTGGAAACTGTATATTATTAAAACAGCGTGCGCCCGGTATTGAAACCCCTGTAACAGTAATTGTTCCTGTTGCTTCTGTTATCGGGAAGGATGGGTTATCAGACCCGATATTTCCCGAACCGGCAGAAACGCCAATACTATAGTTGCCCGCTGTTGGAATAAGATAGTTAAATATGTTGCTGACCTTGATTGTTGTTGCAGCGGCAGACATACTTGTATTTGTTACAGATGTTGCGATGATAGTACCCGAACTATTATAAATTGAAAGAACAAGACCATTTGCTGTTTGCCAGGAAGGGATATAATAATCTACTGAACCAATGGTTACATTCGGAGTATTAGTGGTAAAGTTTGTCTTCTTATTATTATAAGTAGCGTCGATATAAGTAGTATTGGATAATATAGCAGCTCCGCCTGATGATCCCTGCACAACACTTCCCCATAAAAGATTTGAGCCTGTTGCCGTTAACGGAACTGCAATTGCATTCTGGCAATAATGGACAGGGCTTATTACCGCAGGCGCAGCCGGGGCTGTACAAGGCGCCTGGGACCAGCTATTATACGCAAACAGGATGAACAGTAAACAAAGAAGTGAATGCTTATTCGTTTTCAACAAGCTCTTTTGCAAAAAAGTAATGAAAACAGGCAGGATACTCCCCGTAGGTAGAAAATTTTTCATAGGTGTGTCTTTTTATTATTGGCTGGCAATCGCTGCGATCATTTACAATAATTGCTGCCGCCAGTTAACGGGGTTAACCTTTTATTATTATTGCGATAACATCAAACTAACATAAAACACGATAAATAAATATTCTTCTACCGGTAACTGTGAATGCAACTACAAATAAGTTTAAATACAACTACAAATGAGAATTAAAATCTATAATAAAAATTCAACCAGTAATGTTAGAATTAAAAAAAATAAAAGAATATTTCTCAAACCATTTAAAATGGAAATGAATATGGATACATAAAAAATTGGGGCGGGATAAATCGAATGGCTTGTATAACTAAAAAAAATCACTGATTTTACTGGTCACAAACCTTTAATAACACAAATAAAAAAGCCTCATTGAATTTAATCAATAAGGCTTCTTTGTCGGGATGGCAAGATTCGAACTTGCGACCTCCTGGTCCCAAACCAGGCGCTTAATTGATTGAAATTGGTTGCTTTATAAAAAATCCTATTCATTTTCTGTCCTCTACAGACAATTGGGTGTTTAAATGGGTGACACTAGGCTAAAACCTGTTTACTAAATATGCTTGTGATCATCACTAGAGAAATACTTGATGACAAATATAATGACAGCTATACCAAATGAGATACTCCACAAAAATAGTATACCTGAACTTTCAGATTTCCTGAAAATTCCTGCCAATGCTGCTCCTAAAAAAATAGAAAAGCCCAACAAAATGGCCAAACGCTCAAATAGGTATGCAAAGACCTTAAAAAAAGTACTAACTCCTACAAGTCCTTTTTGAAGCCCTTTCTTATTTTTATTTTTCTTTGAATAAGTTTCTAAGGCTGCATATACTAAGATTAAGCCTTCACCTACTATACCATTAATAGCAAATATTAGGACTGGATAATCTCCTATATACTGTGACAAAAAACTCTCCGTTATTAAATAGCCTATAATACCAAAGACTATAAATCCTGTCAAAATTGATAAAAATGTAAAGTCTAAAACCTTCTCTTTTGGGACTTCTTTCATTTAGCGCATGTTTATCTGGTTAAAGGTATAAAATTGGGATTTTAATCCCAATACATTTTTAATATTCTTTATTCCCTTTGAATAGTGGCAAAAAAGGGTAAAATCAAACATCTTAGAAGCGATGAACAATTAAAGGAGATAGGCGATAAAATCAGAAAATATCGACTAGCTAAAGGTTATACTCAAGCTGAATTAGCTTTTGAGTGTGGCGATAAGGATTGGTCACAGATCTCCAGAATGGAAAGAGGCTTGGTTAACTTTTCTATATCATACCTGCTACTTGTTGCAGAGGCTTTAGAGATTTCACCTAAAGATTTACTTCCATAAAATAGCAAAATTTTAATGTTCAGAGTGTAAAAAAGATGTATTATCAATTGGCGAGTTTGACATGCTAAGGTTGCTTTAAATTTTTGGAATTAGGGTTTAAGATTATTCAAGATGCTCTAAGAATTTTGCATAGCTCGTTTGTCTACAAATAATGTTTAAACGGCAACACTTCGGATTTTATACTCCTTCCTGCTGTTAAAACCTCACCAATTGAGTCTGCAAAACGGAGTGTTACAGGTGCCCCATCAGCAAATATGCAAGCGTTATAATTCAACTTTGTCAAAGCAAGAATATCTTTGCATACTATTTCAATGTCCTTGTTGCCTCTTATCACTTCTACGCTTATTGGATTCGGTGTTTCAAGCCCAAGTTGCGTTTGAATTCTCGGTATAAATCCCTTTGTCCAAAGAAATGCAAACTTTTCCGTTACGATTAAAGCAGTCCCCCGAGGAACGCAATAAGAAAAATCTCTGTAAAGTTTAAATGTATTATCATCTTTGATTCTTACACCTATAATTTTAGATTTACCATTTGCTGCTTCGCAAAAGCCTTCCCATTCTTCATCATCAAAGTATGTTTTGGAGTGAATAAAAATTTCATTTGGATAATTGCCTGTTTCTGACTTTTCTTTGAATGATTCTAGCGACATTGACAATAAGTTAGAAGCATCCATTTTGGTTATGTGAAATTCTTTTGTTGCTGGATTATACCAAGGTCCTATGTTCCCACGAAATACCATTCCATCACCTGAGTCTAAAAACATTTGCGCTGCGCAACAAGCATTTTTTTTATCAATCGATTGGTCTATTTGTTTGTATACTAAACCTAAATAACAGACATTTTGCCTGACTTCACCTAACTTCCAAGGTAAGCCTCCTGATTTATAATATAATGTTGTACAAATGTTCCAAGCCTTTGCCGTATCGAATTTTTTTTCATACTTGATCTTTTCCAGATCTGTCCATAAACTTTCATAAGCAATTGTACTTTCTCTAATGATTTGAGTTACAATTTTTTCATTAAGAAGTTTAGCTTTAAGTTGATTATGAAAATTTATTTCAAAATCATAAGCATCTCTAAGTTCATTCATTTCATCAAAAAGAAAAATTGCACTTGGTACTCTTTCTTTTTTTCTAAGTCCAAATGTTTTATTACCTGCAGATTTTGGAATTTTAGATTTCTGTCTTCCAAATTGATAAACTTCATCAGGAATTGCGACAAACCAAACTGTGACTGGAATTTCCTCTTCTTTGAGATATTTGATTAGCTTATCAGCAAATAAATTTGTGAGATTGTAAACTCTCTGATGTCCATCAGTATATTGTAAATATTCATCAATGCTATTTCTTGGAACATCAATTTCTCTAATGGCATCCATATTTATTGAAATACCGAAAGTTGATTCAAGACCTGGAAAATAAGGTCTTGCGATGTCAGATTCTTCACTTACAACAGGCTTATGAATTTTCCTTAAATAAGACCTTGTATACTCTCTCTGTTCCTTAGAACCAATTATACCAATACTTATTTGACCCAAATGCTTGTTTTTAGAAAATGCACCAAAAAGAGTTAACCCATCCCTAGGATCTTCCATCTGTTGATTAAAACCAAAAGTTAGTTTTGGTTCATTGATATGTATAATTTTGGGCTCAATCATTATCGTCAATATTTTCATCTTCAAAATCATACATTGATAATAAGCCATGTCGTGTCTTATCCTTTGGATCAAAATAGCCGAAATTAGCCCAAAACATTTCAGGATAAACTGGCATTTCTAATACAAATTTTGAAGAAAGATTTATCTCTATTTTATTATCTTTTTTTAAACCATTTAAAAAAGCCAAAAACAAATCCCGCCATTCTTCATTAAATAACCTTTTACCCTTTTTTCTTCTTTCTCTGTGAATTTTGTCCCTATCTACTTCATTTTTCTCATTTTTCCACACATTCACACCATCATTTGTAAATGTCAAATGATTTTTTAAGCTAAAGCCTAAAACTGGTGACAATATTGGTTTAATAGATACCGCATAATGCCAATTTCCATTACCACCATTTTTGCCAATGAGGTTTTTGGTTTTTAAATTATTAATTTTTCTATTTGGAAAACTAAATTTTATCTTTTGAGTATTAAGATTGCTTGTAGTATAATAGTAAGCCAATCTTTTATTAGCCATTTCATACCAAAACATTCCTCGATTTTTCATTATGAGGTGAAAAATTTTTTTAAGTAGTTGCTTTAAATGATTTTCAGAGTCTCTGTGCGTTGGAAATGAACTAGATTCAAAGCCAATTAAAACGTCACTTACTTTAATTTTAAATTTCTCCTGTGGTTTAATTACAATTAATTCATCATTTTGAAGTAATTCAAAATTCACCAATTCTTCAAAAGAGCTTAAATGATTAGCTATTTGGCTAAGTGGGAAATTACCTTTTTGTTTAGCAATGTTGCTAGCCTGGTCCTTTTTGGCAAAGTGATAAATAAAAAAATACTCTGGCAATTTTGGGATACTCCACCAATTTGAATAATACAGTTCATTTTTAGAAGTTATTTTTTGTTGATTGATAAATTGATTTTCATACCATTCTCCAAACTCTAACCCTTCAATGTCTAAATTTTTGGGAATTTCATCTGAAACAAGTTTCTTTTCCAATTGATTTAGCCCAGTTGCCCAATTTTCAAAAAATGGTATCTGATTTAGTCTGTCAGCTCCAATGAATAAATTATAGGCAGCACCATCAATATTCATCAAAATGATGAAATCGGATAAGTCATTATTTTTAGCTATACTCTCTGCAAAGCTATACTCCTTGTAAACGCCATCCTTTAATTTGCCTTCTTTGATATTTCCTATTGCATCTTTTTGAAAAATATTTTTTGAATAAACTAATAAAACTTTTATCGCTTCAACTCTTATTACGTTGTCAATGGTTTCCCAAAATTTTTCTCCACCCAATAAACCATTTTTATCAATCCACACTTTATAACCTAAAAGCTCAAGTCTTGAAGCTAACCAAATTGTAAAGTCATTATCTTCTGGTGTGGCGTGACTAATAAAAATTGTTTCTCTCATTTAGATTCGTTTGTTGTCTTACTTTAGTCTCGAAGTCAATAAGTCGCTGGTACTTAATGTCAAGTATTGACGCAGTTAAAAACTGTTGCTACTTAAAGGAACAAAAATTCTCAATGAATGTAAAGCGGATTACCAAAATCAAATTAAAAGCCAACGACAGATAGTAAAGTAATAAACTTAATGTTTTAACAACAGCATGCAATATTAAGTGAAGTTTTCATATCTCATACACTGATACTTCTGTGACGTGCAATTGTCCCATTCCAACTTTACAATATAAATGTATTCGCATAGCGTTAGTATGGTTTGCAGTAAATCTTACTTTAAAAGTTTCGCCACTTATTGAAGGTATTTTTGGAAACATTGGTTGCGTTACTTTTGTATTACCTTCTTCTGTGTCATGTACCCACAATTGGAAACCCATTGTAGTATTTGGCGAAGAATACACTTTACATTTTATTTCATAAGTTTTCTCATTAAGAATTCCATTTTTAATATCAATATAAGCTCCGTATAATCCATTCTTGTTTTCTATTTCACCAGGCTTTGCCTCAAAAATCATTTCTGAGTTTTCGATTCTATTAGTCTTGGTGGAATTTTTACTTCCCCAAAAATTTAAAATCCAATGATTCAAGTTATTAAAATTTTCCTTCCATATTAAGTCTTTCTTTTTTAAATTATCATTGTATATATTCAAAACTTTTACTCCTGGTTTATTGCCTCGTAAAATAGCTTTTCTTATTTTCGAGGGATTACTTTCTATTAGCTTTGAAACATAATCTAAGTCAAATTTGATATCTATATTATTCTGTAATCTTTCTATACTAATCATTTCTACTCTTTTGTCTATAGCATAAGCAATAACTTGATCCAAATCATTTTTATAATTCTCTCTAGATAATTCTACAATTTGCCGTAGTCCATTTTCATCCACTTTTGATTTAATTAAAGTGGATGAAGGACCAAGTGCGGACATTAAGGTTCCTCTAACAGGCGGATCAAAATACTCTATAGTAATACCTGCTAAATCTGAAGGCATTTTTGGCTTTGCAGAATTATCGCAAATCATATACACCCTTGTTCTTCCTAATCTTCCAATGAAAAGTCCTAACTCAAAAACGACATTATCTCTTGGCGCATTAGATATTTTTCCTCTACTTTCTAATAAGTCATCTCCTGTGATTATAAAAACCGCGAAGTCAAACGAATCTAACGCTTTAATTAAGCTATCAAATGTACCATCCGATAATCCGAATAAACCCTGATCCCATATCTGGCTTTCGCAATTGTTTTTTAAATTAATTTGTAGAGCTTCTGCATATTTTTTTCCTTCGGTTGATGAACCGATAAATATAAATGGTTTTCGTGCCATAGCATAAGTTTAAAATTTCAGCTAACCTCCAGCATCTGCGAAGTTTAAAAATTTAGTATCGTTTTCTACTCGTTGTTGATGGTAGTTAAAGAAACGAAATTTTTAGTTGAAATAAGATTTTAATTGCAAAATGAGAGAAGGCTGAACTTGAAACAAAATGACAATGAAGTTGTTAACCATAATTATAGTCAAGACTTAAATTAGTAGTTAGTTAGCTCGAATTTCAATTGCCTATTTTTCCTGTTTCTTAAAATGTGTCACCCAACTTTTAATTACTTCTATTAACTCTGGAGATAATTTTTTCTGTAATTTCTTTAGTTCAAATTCAAAAACAAAATAACCGCTTATCTGAGGGTCTAATATTCCTTCGCCATAGACCTTACTTTCTTTCAATATTAATATGGGCAAACCCGCTTGATAAGCCATTCCAGCCTCTATTTGAATCCAAGGAGAGGAGCTGTATTTATGAATTAATTCCCTAGATTTTTTTGAAAACTCCTTTTCATAGCCTATAAAACTATGATATCTTTCTAAGCCAATCACTATTGCAGCAACGCAAGTGTCCATTATTTCTTTTATAGGCTGTAATGGACTGATAAAACTCCAATTATTCTTCCCCAAATTTGTTGGGTTTAATCCATGTTTTTTTAATTCTACATCAATCAAGGTAAGAAAACCCTCCTGCAATTTATTGTAAGGAGTAGGATGTGAAATGAAAACGTTAATAATTTTTTCCATAATAATATTAAACTAATAAGCCACTAACTTCATATGTAGGTTTTTGACTATGAGGAATATCTCCAAAACTTCTGATTTGCACTTCTTCCAACTTTAAAATTGTTGGTTTTACATTCTCATGCCGATCAATAGCATCCTGAAATTTTAATTTTGTTAGGTCTTCAATCAACGAAATAGAGACTTGATAATTTTCATCTTCCTTAAATTCAAGAAAGGGCTTAAGTGATGATGTTTTTTTAGCTATATCAAAATCCCTAAACCCAATTTCATTAATCAAATCATCCTTTCTCAGGGGGTTAAGTTGCCCCATCAAAAAACCTGCTCTGTAAAGTAAGCCATCACTTTTAAAATAATAAATTACTTTCCAAAATAAAATAGGGATTTTAAATATCGAACCGTCTTTCAGTCTTACTTTAAATTCAGGATCTAATTTATCCAATACAGGACCAGTAAAAACCGAAACTTTCGCAGGTTCAGGAACCCTCCCTTTTATAATAACTGAATTCTCTAAATACTTCCAAGGTCCATTATTTAAAGAATCATGTTGGGGGACAGCATTAGGATAAAAAAAAGTACTTATTGCGGCTTTTTGTGCATCTTCTTCAACTCCATTAAAATCCCATTGAACATCTTCCCTTTTGGTCATATGGCCTTTTTCAATGATTGCAGTTTTTATTGTATTAAATTGTTTATAATCATCTGAACTTAATTGCTCATTATCATTTATCCTACCATCTTTTTTAAAACTGCCAGATCTTTCAACTTGCTCGAATTTTACTCTATAAATATTACTTGCACTAATAATCGGGACTCTTCTGCTCTTATTTTGAATCACACTGTAATAGATATAATCTAATTTATCCTTCGTGGTTTCGTTATTTATAGCAATATCATCCTTATATTCTTCGTAATCAGGAATATCAACCATAAAGTTGTCACCCAAAAAGTGAACATCATACCCTTTCATATTAATATATTTATATTCTTCCTTCACGGACTAATCTCCAGTAGTGATGCCCTAAAGAAGTAAGCATGCATGTCTTAGACCGCATTGCAGCAAAATACATATGTTCTTCGCCAACTGGAACTATCAAACCTACGCCTTCTAATTTTTGAAGATTCTTAAAAATCTTTACATTTTCCTCGTTAGCAAAAGGCTCTACTACATCATGTGCGACGTCATTTGAATTAGTGTCTTCAAATGAAGGATCTAATTGTAAGCTGTCTAGTGGAGAATGAAAATATTCAGTTAGCTTTCGAAGAGTACTAAGTGAAACTTGAGGAATAATGCTCCTTAATTCTACAAATTCGGTAACATTTGTTTTAAAAACAGGTCTTTGTTCATGTGCGCCTAAGGCCTGATCTATATAGGCGTATAACCCTCCTGGAGAAATATGTCCTCGGATATCTGCAGCGCCTCCTTTTAGACCTTCGATTAAAAGATTCGTGAATACTCCATGTCCATTAATTTCTTTTGCAGGTTCATCTTCTCTAGATGATGTTAGAATCGAAATT
>Ga0209023_10005545_pt1 | contig 13745 bp, 12 predicted proteins | sample LakOneMetagenome_FD_187468 | JGI IMG/M metagenome (GOLD analysis project Ga0209023, IMG submission 187468) | Freshwater and sediment microbial communities from Lake Erie, Canada (SPAdes) (version 2) | ecosystem: Environmental > Aquatic > Freshwater > Lentic | place: Lake Erie, Canada...
TCATAACCTACATTTTAAAGAGGGGCCCGCACAAAGCAAACAAAAAATACGGATTACAAATGAGAAGAAAAGTAAAAAGTATCCTGTTCACTTTGTGCGAACGGCTTCTTATCACTGAAGCGCCTCTTAATAAAAAAACAAAAAAGCATGCAATCGTTACTTACATCAATGCCATTCCGGTTGTAATTCCCATTTTTCGGGAGAACGCCAGAGCGCACTCAGCAGCAACTCTCTCATAAAGAAAAATTCTTTGGGCAATTTATCATACATCCTTTCAAACAATTCTTCGTGAGACAGCAGTTCCTGCTTGCCGGGTTCCCTTTCAATGGTCATTATTTTAGAGAAGTCATCTTTACTGAAGTTTTCCAGCCCGCGCCAGTCCAGGTCTTCATAACGGGGCATCCATCCCAGCGGGCTTTCCACTGAAGCGGCATTACCTCTTAAGCGCTGCACGATCCATATCAGCACGCGGATATTGTTGCCAAAGCCCGGCCATAAAAATTGCCCGTTGGCATCTTTACGGAACCAGTTTACACCAAATATCCTGGGGGCATTGGGCAGGTTGCGGCCAAACTGCAGCCAGTGGTTTACATAATCGCCAATATGGTAACCCATAAAGGGCAACATGGCAAAGGGGTCCCTTCTTACCTTACCAATTTCGCCAAATGCAGCAGCGGTCATTTCGCTGCCCATGGTGGTGGCCAGGTATACACCAAAGTTCCAGTTAAAAGACTGGTATACCAATGGCACGCCGGTACTTCTTCTGCCGCCAAAAATAAAGCCGTCTATCTGTACACCTTTGGGGTCATCCCATTTAGGATCTACTGCAGGGTTTTGATGCGCCGGCGCTGTAAATCTTGAATTGGCATGTGCCGCGGGTTTGCCACTGTTTTTATCCCATGGCTGGCCATGCCAGTCGGTCAACCCTTCGGGCGCTTCGGGTGTCATGCCCTCCCACCATACATCTTTGTCGGCGGTAATGGCCACGTTGGTAAATATGGTATTGGCCCTGATGCTTTCCATGGCATTAGGATTGGTTTTATAATTAGTGCCGGGGGCCACACCAAAATAACCGGCTTCGGGGTTGATGGCAAATAAATGCCCGTCGCCCGCTTTATGTATCCAGGCAATATCATCGCCCACGGTGGTGATCTTCCAGCCTTCGAATTCTTTAGGCGGTATCATCATGGCAAAATTGGTTTTGCCACAGGCGCTGGGAAATGCGGCCGCCACATAATTTTTTTGTTTGTCGGGCGATTCCACTCCCATAATGAGCATGTGTTCGGCCAGCCATCCTTCTTCACGGCCCATTACAGAAGCAATGCGCAGGGCAAAACATTTTTTTCCCATCAGGGCATTGCCGCCATAGCCACTGCCATAAGAAATGATCATGCGCTCATCAGGAAAATGAGAAATGTATTTTACATCCGGGTTGCAGGGCCAGTTGCTTTCGGGTTTATTATGTTCAATGGGGTCGCCAACGGTATGTAAACATTTTACAAAACCATTTTTAGGGATATAGGGCAACACATTTTCGCCCATCCTTGTCATGATGCGCATATTCACCACCACGTATTCGGAGTCGGTTATCTGCACACCATACCTTGAATAAGGAGAACCCAGCGGGCCCATACAAAACGGTATCACGTACATGGTCCTGCCCTTCATACTGCCTTCCAGGTGGCGGTCGAGTGTTTTTTTCATTTCGTCGGGTGCCATCCAGTTATTGGTGGGGCCGGCGTCTTCTTTACGGCGGCTGCAGATAAAGGTTTTGTCTTCCACGCGGGCCACATCGCTGGGATCGCTGAAGCAGGCAAAACTATTGGGCCTTTTTTCGGGGTTTAGCGGAATGAATGTGCCTTTCTTTACTAAAAACTGGCAAAGGCTGTCGTACTCTCCCTGTGATCCGTCCACCCAGTGAATGGAGGCCGGTTCACACTGTGATGCCACATGGTTTACCCAGTTCAGTAATTCATCTTTTACTTTAATATTGTCAAGGATGAATGCATTGGTTTGTTTTCTCATTGTAATTATTATTTAGAAGCATGTGATAAAATGCCGGCATAAAAGTAAAACTTGTACGCCCATACAAACTGATATATATCAAGTACAGTACTGATATTGTTTAGCCGGGTGCAGCAACCTTTATGTAGATTCAGGCCGTTGCATCAAACAATCCCTTCATTGCAGGAAGGATATTGTAACTTTTGCGGTGGTATTTACACAGGCCGTATTGTTCAATGGCCATGCGGTGCTGCGCCGTGCCATAGCCCTTATTTTTGTTCCAGCCATACTGCGGAAACTCTTCATGCAGCTGCTGCATCAGCTCATCTCGGTAGGTTTTGGCAAGGATACTGGCTGCGGCAATGGAGGCATATTTGCCATCGCCCTTAACGATGCACTGGTGCGGAATTTTTTTATAGCGTTTAAAGCGGTTGCCGTCTACCAGTAAAAACTGTGGCGTTTTGGCCAGCCGGTCTACACTAAGATGCATGGCTTTATAGCTGGCCTGCAAAATATTGATGGTATCAATCTCGTTATTATCCACCGCGGCCACAGCATAAGCAATACTTTCTTTTTCAATAACGGGCCGCAGCAGGTCTCTTTGTTTTTCGTTGAGCTGTTTGCTGTCGTTCAGTAAAGGATGAAAAAAATCAGCCGGTAATATCACGGCCGCAGCAAATACCGGCCCGGCATAGCAGCCACGCCCGGCTTCATCAAGGCCCGCTTCTGTAATACCGGTATTAAAAAAAGGAAGCAGCAATTTTTTTGCCTAAGGTATTAATTTAAAGCATAACTGAAGCAAATGCCCACCCAATAACTGTCGGCTTTAGGGCTGGCAGAGGCATATTTATTATGAGAGAGGGTATAATGAAAATCGCCAATAAGACGCATCTGTTTAGACAGTTTGTATTCCGTACCCAGGTAAAAAACATAGGCAATCCTTGTTTCGGGTTTGGCTTTAAAGCTGCTGCTCACGCGGGGGGTGTATTGCTGCTGAAAACTATGATAGCTGCTGCTCCAGGTATAAATGACCTGGTTATATTGTTCGGTAATGTTATTGGTAAGCGTGGTATTAATAGCCATTCCGCTGCCAATAACAAAACGCAGGGTTTTTAAAAAAGGGCCCGTTTTAAAATGCAGCATATTCTGCCATTCTACCAGCTGTTTCTCCTGTGTTAAGGTTACATGGTTATTGGTATAGGTTTTTGTACTGTCTGTAGGCAAACCTAAAAAAGACACATAGGCGTTATTGGGTGGATTATAACGCGTGCTTTTATACAAAAAACCCGTACGCCATTCCAATTCCTTATTGCTCCAGAAACCCGAGGTTTTATTGATAAGTGATTTACCCGCCATCAGCGAAGCCCCGGGATGAATATTGACATGTAATACCGGCCCGTCTTTAGGTACACTGATATAATCATATTTCATCGTATCCAGCAAATAAGGAATGGTGGGGCGGCTGGCATACATGTCTTTCCAGGCTGTTTTGTCCACCTTGTACTCCTCGTTGCCCAACAATGCGGTAAAATAAATATGATCAAAGAAAAATTTTTTGTGCTGGGCTGTTGCCACCAGGGCACAAAAAATAAATACAGCAGTCAATCTTGTTTTCATATTACGGTTATGACACATTTTTAAAATAATCTGCTGCCTGACATCAAAACAATATTTGCTGCCCTAACTTTGCACCCTCTTATGGATACAGTAACGCAGCGCAATAACCGGCAGGTGGCCATCTGGTTGTTAATTGGGGTGGGCATGATAGTAATACAGGTATTGCTGGGCGGTATTACCCGCTTAACAGAATCGGGCCTGTCCATTACCGAATGGAAACCCATTACCGGCACTTTACCTCCTTTAAATGATGCCGCCTGGCAGGCCGAGTTTGACAAGTATAAACTCACCGACCAGTTTAAATACGTGCACCAGAATTTTGCACTGTCTGATTTTAAATTTATTTTTTTCTGGGAATGGTTTCACCGCCTCTGGGCAAGGCTGCTGGCCGTGGTGTTTGTAATTGGCTTTGTATATTTTATTGCCAAAAAGAAATTCAGCAAACAGATGGTATTGCCCATGGTGGTATTATTTGTGCTGGGGGCCCTGCAGGGCGCCATTGGCTGGATCATGGTGCAGAGCGGGCTGGTACCCGAAAAATATTTTGTAGGCCATATTGAACTGGCCACACATTTTATTGCGGCGCTGGGTTTACTCTGTTATACTTTGTGGTTTGCATTAAGCCTATTGATTGCACCCGAACAAAAAGTAATTCATCCGCCGCTGCAAAAATTTTTGCTGGGCATTGTGGTGGTGTTGGTGCTGCAGTTAATTTATGGTGCATTTATGGCTGGACTAAAAGCCGCCATCTCCGCTCCCACCTGGCCCGATATCAATGGCCATATCATTCCGCCTTATATGAATGATTTAAGGCCCTGGGCCAAAAACCTGACCAGCAATAATATTACGGTGCATTTTATACACCGCGGGCTGGCTTATTTGCTTACTGTATTGATGGTGATATGGTATTTTAAATCCGCCGTAATAAAAGATAATAAATTATTCAGCAGCTGGCGCCTGAAAGCCCTGCTGCTGGTGCTGCTGCAGGTGGCCCTGGGCATCTTTACGGTTTTAAATGCCACCTACAACAGCCGGCTGGTATTATTTGGCGTGCTGCACCAGTTCACCGCCATGCTGCTGCTGATAACAGTAATGATATTGTTGTATTTGGTGAGGAAAACTGCCACAAAGCTTCACTAAGGATTACACAAAGCACACTAAGTCTTTCCTTTGCGCCTCTGCGCCTCCGCGTGCAATTCCCTTTTTCTACCACAAAGTTTCACTAAGGGTTACACAAAGAACACTAAGCCCCTCTTTGCCTCTGCGCCTCTGCCTGCAATTCCTTTTTTTACCACAAAGCTTCACAGAGGAATACACAAAGAACACTAAGTCTCCCTTTTCTTTGCCCCTTTGCGCCTTTGCGTGAAATCCCTCCGTGCCTCTGCGCCTCTGCGTGCAATTCCCTTTTTCTACCACAAAGTTTCACAGAGGATTACACAAAGCACACTAAGTTTATTACCCTTCATTTCGTGGCACTTTAGGGTATGTTCGTGCATCTTTATGTTTTCTCCGTGTTTCTTTGTGGCATCTTCGTGCATCTCTGTGTCATACTCCATCTCTCTTCTCTTTTTTTTCAGTACTTTTAATAAACCTCCGTTTGATGAAAAAGCTGTTCCAAAATATTCTCTACTCCTTTCCCATACAGCTGTTCATCCTGCACTTCAGAAAATACCAGATACTCCTGGTGTTTTGGTTTGTACTCGGCAGCACCATCAACAGCGGCTTCATGAAAACCTTTGGCGCCGACGCCCTGTTTTTTGCCCCCGAATATTTAGGCAATGTCAATGCACTGGGTGCCATCATCGTAGGTATGGCCCTGGGCGTTTTTATCATGAGCTGGAACATCACCACCTTTATATTACACAGCAAGCGCTGCAAATTTTTAGCCACCACCTCCAAGCCCTTTTTAAAATACTGTATCAACAATGCCGTGCTGCCCCTGCTGTTTATTATTTTTTACGTGGTCAAACTTATTGCCTTCGACAGTTACCGGGAGCTGATGAGCACCAGCGAAATTGGCGGTGTGCTGGCCGGCATCGGCTGCGGTTTTATATTATTGCTGCTCATCTCCTTCATTTATTTTTTTGGCGCCGAAAAATATATCCTCAGCAGCATTGCCCCCATTGTGGGCAACCCCCAGCATTTTAAAAGCAAGTACAACCCGGCCGATAACCCCCAGCCCGATGGCTTTGGTATGAAAGTGGGCTATTATTTAAGTGGCCGTTTCCGCTGGCACAAGGCCCGCAATGTAGCGCACTATAACCAGGATTTTTTAGACATGATCTTCAAACGCCACCACTTTGCCGCCATCCGCAGTATTGTGCTGGCCTTTATTTTTTTAGCCGTGGTGGGCTTTTTTTTAGACAATAAATTTTTTGAAGTACCCGCCGCCGCCAGCATCTTTGTTTTTTTTGCGGTGATGACGGCCGTTATTGGCGCCCTCACCTATTTTTTACAAAGCTGGAGCCTGCCCTTTGTTTTCCTGCTGATCTTTTTGGTGGACATTTTATACAATAAAGACATCATCGACCCCCGCAACAAAGCCTATGGCCTCAACTATACCAATACCACCGAGCGGCCGGTGTACAACAAACAAAGCATACAGCAACTCTGCACGCCCGAAAAAATAGCGGCTGATAAACAAAGCATGCTCACGGTATTACAAAACTGGAAGGCCCGGCAAAAAGAAGAGAAGCCCGTAATGATCTTCATCAACACCAGCGGGGGCGGACTGCGCAGCGCCACCTTTGTAATGAACACCCTGCAGCATTTAGACAGTATTACCCACGGGCAAATGATGCAACATACTTTTTTAATGAGCGGTGCCAGCGGCGGCATGCTGGCGGCCACTTATTACCGTGAGTTGTACCGCCGGAAACTAATGGGCAGTAATATTGATTTAAGCAACCCCCAATACACCCATAATATTGCCGGAGACCTGCTCAACCCCGTTTTCTCCTCCATGATTGCCAGGGATATTTTTGCCCCCGCACAAAAATTTACCGTGGGCGATTACCAATATGTAAAAGACCGCGGCTACGCTTTTGAAAAACGCCTCAGCGCCAACAGCAATGGCCTGCTCAATACCCAAATAAAAGATTATGCCGCCGAAGAAAAAAATGCCAGCATACCGCTGATGATATTCAACAGCACCATCAGCCGCGATGGCCGCCAGATGATGGTGAGCAACCTGCCCCTGGGCTTTATGATGAAACCCATGCTGTATGCCGCCGATACCAGCGCCAGCCCCGATGCCATTGACTTTGCCGCCTTCTTTGCCAAACAAAACCCCTACAACCTGCGCCTGCTCACGGCCCTGCGCATGAACGCCACTTTTCCTTATGTGCTGCCCAATGTATGGCTGCCCACCCAACCCGTTATTGATGTGATGGACGCCGGCCTGCGTGATAATTTTGGACAGGAAACCACCCTGCGCTTTATTGAAAATTTTAAAGACTGGCTGCAGCAGAACACCCGTGGTGTGATCATCCTGCAGCTGCGTGACCGCCGCAACGATAACTGGCAGCAGCCTTTTGAAAGCACCAGCGTTACCGATATTATTGTAAAACCCGCCACCATGCTGCAGCATAACTGGTACAAGCTGCAGGACTTTGCACAAACCAACCAGTACAGTTACCTCCATAACGGGCTCGACAGCCTGGTGCACCGCATCAATTTTATGTACCTGCCCGAAAAAGAAGACAATGGTGCCGCCCTCAACTTTCATTTAACGGCCCGCGAAAAACGCGATGTGATGCAGAGCTTTAATAACCGATATAACCAGGAAGCGTTAAGGAAGGTGAGGGAGTGGTTGAGGTAAATACAGTCATGATAATACTTTTCTATCACTGGTTAGTTTGTTTGAAAACATATAAAAAATAAGAGAGCGTACAATTAAACGTTCAAATACCTTTTATTATTTATTATATTAGCAGCAGCATTTCAAAATACTCTCTCAATCCGAAACCTTCAAAACGATTAGATTTTTAATAACTAACTATTCGCAATGAGTGACCTCAAAACTATTATCACAGAGATTGTTAAATTTCGTGATGCTAGGGATTGGAAACAATTCCATAATTCAAAAGATTTATCCTTAGCAATATCCATAGAAGCTGCCGAGTTAAATCAACTTTTTCTTTGGAAAAAAGCTGAAGAAGTTAATGTAGGTAAGTTAACTGAAGAACTTGCTGATATTTTAATTTTTTCAATCCTGCTTGCTCATAAACATGACTTAGATATTGTTGAAATAATCTCGCAAAAATTAAAAGCGAATGACCTAAAATATCCAGTTGAAAAATCGAAAGGCACTTCTAAAAAATACACAGAGCTATAAAAATATATTCATCATTCGCTAATTGAAGAAATATGATTGTCTACCAGGCAAACAAAGCTGAATTTTGTGATGATGTTTTATATGACAGAATCGAAAATAAAATTCTTGCTTTTTTTAAAAAAAATTTGCTGCATAGTACCTCAAAAGCAGAAATAGTCTCATGGAGAAATTCTATGAATTATATGGAAAAGGTATTAGGAGATTCTGGCATACCAGATGATTGCGGAGTAGCTATCGAATACCAGATTCCACAATCTTCTAAGAGAATTGATTTCTTCTTAACGGGACTTGGAGAAAATAATTTAGAATATGCCATTATCATTGAATTAAAGCAATGGGAAACTGCTACACTTTCAGATAAAGATGGCGTTATTAATTCCTTTGTAGGAAAGAATGTTCGTGAACTTACGCATCCATCATACCAGGCCTGGTCTTATGCAAGCCTGTTGCAGAATTTTAACAGCTCTATATCTGATAGTAAAATCAACCTGTTGCCATGTGCTTACCTTCATAATTGCATTTCAACTGATATTATTAGGCATAGTAACTACAAAGAATATTTAGAAAAAGCCCCGGCATTTCTAAGAGGCGATGCAGTAATGCTACGGGACTTTATAAAGAAGTTTGTAAAGTATGGAGATAAAACAGAAATATTATACCGGATTGAGCAGGGAAAAATCAAGCCCTCAAAAATGCTTTCTGACAGTATGGTATCCATGCTTAAAGGCAATCCCGAGTTTATAATGATAGACGATCAAAAGATTGTTTATGAAACTGCACTCGCATTAACAAAAAAAGCAAGTTCGAAAAACAAAAAGGTATTGATTGTAAAAGGTGGTCCTGGAACTGGAAAGTCCGTTGTTGCCGTTAATTTACTCGTAGCCATTTCAAAAATGGGATTACTAACACAGTATGTTTCCAAAAATGCTGCCCCAAGAGCTGTTTATGAAAGTAAGTTGACAGGAACATTTAAGAAAACTGTAGTTTCTAACCTGTTCAGAGGATCTGGAGGTTTTATAGACACTAAAGCTAACGTATTTGACACTTTAATTGTTGATGAAGCGCACCGTTTAAACCATAAGTCCGGATTATATAGCAACCTTGGTGAAAGCCAAATAAAAGAAATAACAAATGCTTCAAAATGTACTGTTTTTTTTATTGACGAAGATCAGCGGGTAACTCTGAATGATGTGGGTACTATTAAAGAAATAAACAAATGGGCAAGCAGGATTGGTGCAGAAGTAACTGAAATGGAACTTTCCTCACAGTTTCGCTGTAACGGTTCGGATGGCTATTTAGCATGGCTTGATCATATTTTACAAATCAGGGAAACTGCAAATACAACATTGAATGATATTGACTACGATTTTAAAATATTTTCGTCTCCTGTCGAGCTTAGAAATGCAATTGAAGAAAAAAATAAGATTAATAATAAAGCAAGGTTAGTTGCCGGCTATTGCTGGGAATGGAAGAGTAAAAAGAATCCAGAATTGTACGATGTAGTAATACCTGAATTTGATTTTAAAATGAAATGGAACCTTACTACTGATGGGAGTTTATGGATTATCAGTCCCGAATCAGTTAATGAAATTGGTTGCATTCATACCTGCCAAGGTTTAGAGGTAGATTATATAGGAGTTATTATTGGACCTGATTTAATTGTAAAAGAAAACAAAGTGCTTACTCACCCAGCCGCTAGGGCCAAGTCTGACAAGTCTGTATTTGGTTATAAAAGTTTGTTGTCAAAATCGCCTGAAGAGGCCAAAGCTGCTTTAAGGGCAATCATTAAAAATACATATCGGACTTTGATGACAAGAGGAATGAAAGGTTGTTATGTTTATTTTATCGATAAAGAGGCTGAGAACTATTTTCGTTCAATGCTCCAGTAAACTTCCAGCTCCTAGAATGGAGACACACGATATGAAAACTATATAAACTGTTTCGAGTGCTACAATCATAAAACGAACCTTCAAATAGTTGTTATGAAACGCAAAAAATCTATAAAACCTAATTCCCAAAGTGTATTAGTTATTATACTTTGCGCTTTCATAGGGTTTATGTCAAGCTATTTAATTTTAAGAACTCATTTTCTTGAGCCATCAATGTTACCCTCGAATTTACTGGTGGAAAAATCTGGTACCGCAATTGATAAGAAAGATACTGTTGTTTTAAAAATTTTGTCTGCAGACACATTAGTGCAGTTGGCAGCACAACCTGGCCAAACCGGCAAGGTTATCAAATCAATTGACCTCCTTTTTCAACACAACCCCTTTTTCCTCATCTGGTCAATGCTTATCATTATTATGATGACAATAGTTTCGGGTGGTTTTCCTTTCTTTATGTGGCAGACTGTGGAAATAAAGGAAAAATTCTCGTTGAGTAAGAAACTGCATCTCACTTCACTTATTGGGTCGCTTATTTTAATTTCATTTATGTCAGTATTACCTGCTACCCTTAATCTATATGCCCCCAGGCATATCGTTGAGGATATGAAAATTTTGCTTTCAAACAGCAATATTATCCCGTTGTTTGTAGTACTTCCATTATTAATGTTATACCCTGTATTTCATTCAGTGTTTCTTATAAGCCCTTGTGCAAGCAAGATAGGTTTTACGAACGGCGATAAAAAGAGTATTGAAAAAGCTGCTCAAAATTTTACTTATCTCAACAAAGTTTTACTTAATGCCCTGCAGTTTTTAGCAGCATTTGTTGTAATCTCAGTATTGTTGTCTTCATCTATGAGAGAGTCTATTAAAGCTACCTTTACAATAAGGGGATTAGATATGTTACCACATGAAATTAACTATGCTTATGGCTTATACTTTTCATTATTTCTGAGTATAGTATATTTTCCCGTATCAGCTTATTTAAACTATCGTGTGGGTCAATTTAAAAATGCCATACAGGATAATGTAGATCTTACTGTTCCTGATACGGAAAAATGGTTTAGTAAATTGTTTGATAATTTTGGTGGCGATAAATCGCTACTAACAAATTTTAAAGTTGCTTTTACAATTCTGTCTCCTCTTATCACTAGTTTTTTACCCGAGCAACTGCATTTATAAAATACTATTCCTTCCCCTCAAGCGCAAATGTGTAGACTCACCCCTATGCCTTGTGTATCTGTTTCAAAAACTAAAAATTTGCAATACCCTTGCACCAACAATTCTAATAGCCTATTTTTAAGCCACCCCTTTTTTTCATGAAAATAATTCTCAGCCGCAAAGGATTTGACAGCCAGTATGGCGGGCAGCCCAGCCCTATATTGCCGGATGGCACTTTATTATCCTTGCCTATTCCGCTGCCGGGAGAATTGATACGGTATGATGAGCTCCGTTACCAGGATAAGACGTACCTGGAGATGATACGATCATTAAACCCCCGGTCAAGTAAAATACATGCCGCCACCACCCTGCATTTAGACCCCGATTTAAGAAAAGATATTTACCCCAACAGGTTACCCGGCTGGAAACCTATGTTTGGCCAGTGCGATGCAGCACAGGGCGCCCTGCGCAACAGCGGCATTGGCGTTAATGACCTCTTTTTATTTTTTGGCTGGTTTAAACAAACCGAATGGGTTAACGGCTTGCTGCAATATAAAAAAGGCAGCCCCGATTTGCATGTCATCTATGGGTACTTACAAGTGGGTGCGGTATACACATACAGCACACCATTACCGGCATTTGCAGCACTTCACCCGCATGCGGCCCCGGCTTACCAGCAGATCAAAAGCAATTGCATTTATGTGGCCGGTGATACCCTGTCCTTTAACCACAAACTGCCCGGGGCACAAACCCTGGCATACCATCCCGGTTTGGTACTCACCAAAGAAGGCATGTCTAGAAGCAGGTGGCAACTCCCGCACTTTTTTAAAAATGTAAGGATGACTTACCATAACCACAATTCCTTTAAAGAAAATTATTTTCAATCCCGTGCCAAGGGGCAGGAATTTATTATTGAAGAAAACGAAGCGGTATTGGAATGGGTGAAGGGGTTGATTGAGGGGAATTAAGATATAAACACAAAAGTAATAACAAGCAGCACCCGGATGGTTTGCTGTAACGTACTGGTACCGGTGAGTACGAACTGTAAAAGTCTTTACATTTGCCGGGGTGAATAAATCAAACAGCCTGCTGCTCTAAATTAGTTATGAATACATTTGATCTGACCAAAGGATTTAACTTGTCTTTATACGCTGGTATCATAGTCATTTCCATATACCTGGCCTATGTGCTGTTTCTAATCATTATCTCCATTTCATCAGATTACCTGTTTGCAAAAACTTTGGGCAAACTTCTGAATAATTACCCTACGGCTAATGTTGTAATGTTTCATATAAAGCATACCGCTTTTAACCTGTTGCTTTTTATATGTTTTGCGTTAGCTGTTTTTTGTTTTTGCTATTCCATACTCAATCTTTTTTTGCAGCAGGGCGGAATTACCGGTGTTTTTAAAAAAGAAAATACCGAAATCCTGGTAAGCAGGTTGTTTGCATTGCTTTCCTGTATAAGCATCTTCGGCAGTTTTTTTAAAATCTGGTTATACGAAACGGCCTTAGCAGCCATGAAAAGACCTGGTGATAAAGTTTACAAAGAATTTCTTGATAATTTCTATCCAGAACAAACCGACTTTAACCTGTTAGCCTATATTGAAATCAGGAACCTTACGCAGGTTACTATATTTCTCTTCAGCCTGTTTGCCCTGCAACTGGCTCGTATCTTAATGGGGAAGTAAATACCCTTCACCTGGCCCTGTACATTATTTTAAAATTTCTAATTGATGACTGGAAAATAATTAACGACTATATCACAAAATACCAGGTAGAAATTTTACCCTGGCATAAAGTGAGAGTTATTGCTGCTACAATACTGATCTTAGTTACTCTTATTATAATGGTTTATAAAAGGTTTCCGCAACAAATCTCATACCCTATTATCATTTCAATTGCCATAGTTATGCTTTACAGGAATTACAGTTCATATAAAATAAAAGAAATCATGCGTAATACAGAAACAGAAAATTCAGAGACCCCGGAAAACTCTTAACCACCATTGCCCCGTTTCCTAACACACGAAACGAGTTTTACTTTACCAAATACCCTTCCTTCCCCCGTAATTGGCGAACACCTTTGCCCTTGTTGGCCGCCTGGCGACAAACTGGCAGCGGCTTCACATAATTAAACTAAAAACGTCTTAAATCAGCATTTACCATTCGGGGTACGGTTATTGTTCATTTAATAATACATTAAAAGCACAAACATGAGCAATCAAAAAAAATTCGGTGTGTGGATGGATACCCTGCATGCTACCGTAGTAGGAAGCGATAACAGCGACACCGGCACCCTGGCCGTACTGGCACATATCAACGGCGAAGCGGTTTCCCCAAGCCCCAGCAATAAAAATGAGAACAACCAGAAACAGATGTTGCAGTCAAAATATTTTAAAGAAATAACGGCACACCTGCAAAATGCTACGCACCTGCATGCCACCGGCACCGGGCAGGTACAGGAACAGTTTATACATTACCTGGCCAGTACGCCCCAGTTTAAAAACCTGGATACAAAAGAATCTACCGCCAACAAAATGAGCGATGAGCGGCTGGTAAAATTTTTTGAGGAAAAATTTAATTAGTTGCTCCCTTAACGCCGGGGTGTGGTCTCTGATTGTTATGATATTTCAAAATGTTTTTTAGACCATTAATTTCGTTTTATCAACATACGGTGTTTGATTATTCACAACTGCTACAGCTCTCAATACTATTTTATTTCTGATGGCATTTAAAATACTCA